>Ga0190275_10000763_pt1 | contig 25532 bp, 2 predicted proteins | sample Popmic550T_FD_133745 | JGI IMG/M metagenome (GOLD analysis project Ga0190275, IMG submission 133745) | Populus adjacent soil microbial communities from riparian zone of Yellowstone River, Montana, USA - 550 T | ecosystem: Environmental > Terrestrial > Soil > Riparian zone > Trees stand | place...
CGAACGGCCAGGGTGTTGATGAAGAAGCCGATCAGCCCCTCGATCTCGGCGCGCCCGCGGTTGGCGGTGGGGGTGCCGATGACCACGTCGTCCTGTCCCGACAGTCGGCCGAGCAGCGTGGCCCACCCCGCCAGCAGCGTCATGAACGGCGTGGCGCCGTGGCGCTGGCCCAGCGCGGCCAAATCCGCCGTCAATTCTTCCCCCAGCTCGAAGCCGACCATGGCGCCCGCGTGGTCCTGCCGCGCGGGGCGCGGGCGGTCGGCCGGCAGCTCCAGCAGCTCGGGCGCGCCGGACAGCGTCTCGCGCCAGTAATCCGCCTGCTGCCGCAGCACCTCGCCCTCCACCCAGCGCCGCTGCCACGCCGCGTAGTCGGCGTACTGCACCGGGAGCGGCTCCAGCGGGTCGGGGTCGCCGCGGCGGAAGGCGGCGTAGAGCGCGCCCAGCTCGCGGGTGAGCACGCCCATGCTCCACCCGTCGCTGACGATGTGGTGCATCGTGAGGAGGAGCACGTGGTCGTCCTCGGCCACGCGCACCAGCCGCCCGCGGAAGAGCGGCCCGCGTTGCAGGTCGAAGGGCGCGCGCGCCTCCTCGGCCGTCGCGCGGCCCAGCTCCGCCTCGTCGTCCAGCGCCTGCTCCACCAGGCGGAAGCCGCTCTGGTCCACGGGGAGGACACGCTGCACCGGCTGGCCGTCCACCGCGTGGAAGACGGTGCGCAGCGCCTCGTGGCGGGCCACGATCCGCTCCAGCGCGCGGGCCAGCGCCCCCCGGTCCAGCGCGCCGCGGAAGCGCATCCGCGCGGGAAGGTGGTACGCCGTGCCCGCGCTGCCGAGCTGCTCCAGGAACCAGAGCCGCTGCTGCGCGAAGGAGAGCGCCAGCGGCCGGTCGCGGTCCACCGGCTCGATCGGCGGCAGCTCCGCCGGCGCGGCCTGCGCCAGCCCGCGCGCGAAGTCGGCCAGCACGGGGCGCTCGAAGAGCTCGCCGAGCCCCACCTCCACCCCCAGCGCCTGGCGCACGCGCGACACGACCTGCACCGCGAGGAGCGAGTGCCCGCCCAGGGCGAAGAAGTGGTCGAAGCGGCCCAGCCGCTCCACGTGCAGCACCTCCGACCAGATCGCCGCCAGCGCGACCTCGGTGTCGCCGAGCGGCGCCTCGTAGCCGCGGGTGGCGTAGGCGTCGTCGTCCGGCGCGGGGAGGGCGCCGCGGTCGAGCTTGCCGTTGGGCGTGAGCGGGAGCGCGTCCAGCCGCACGAAGGCCGCGGGGACCATGTAGGCCGGGAGGCGGTCGGACAGGTGCTCGCGCAGCGCCTCGGCGTCGACCTCGGCGTCGACCGCGCCGCCGACGAGGTAGGCGACGAGGCGGACGTCGCCCGGCTCGTCCTCGCGCGCCAGGACGACGGCCTCGCGCACGCCGGGGTGCTCGCGCAGCCGCGTCTCGATCTCGCCCAGCTCGATGCGGTGGCCGCGCACCTTCACCTGGAAGTCGGTGCGGCCGAGGTACTCCAGCTCGCCGTTCTCGCGCCAGAGCACGCGGTCCATCACCCGGTACATCCGCGACCCCGGCGGTCCGAACGGCGAGGGGAGGAAGCGCTCGGCGGTGAGGCCGGGACGCCGGGCGTAGCCGCGCGACAGCCCGTCCCCCGACAGGTACAGCTCGCCCACGACGCCCAGCGGCACCGGCTGCAGCCGCGCGTCCAGCACGTACGCCCGCGCCCCCGCGACGGGACGGCCGACCAGCACCACGTCGCCGCCCTTCTCCACCAGGGAGTAGGTGGAGTAGGTCGTATCCTCCGTCGGTCCGTAGAGATTACCCACCTTCTCCACGTGGCCCAGGGCGTACAGCCCCTGCGCCAGCGCCACGGGGAGCGCCTCGCCGCCCAGGTTCAGCGTCCGCACGGTCGATGGGATGGTGCCCGCGCGCAGCAGCTCGGCCGCGGCGGTGGGGACCATGCTGGCGTAGACCACCGGCTCCGGCACCGTGGCCAGCTCCAGCGCGTTCTCCGCCAGCACCAGCGAGCCGCCCCAGCAGAGGGTGCCGAAGAGCTCGGCCACCGAGACGTCGAAGTTGATGGAGGTGGAGAAGAGGACGGCGGCGCGCTCCTCGTCCGAGACGCTCTCGCGCATCCAGTGCAGGAGGACGGCGGTGGAGGAATGGCGGATCATCACCCCCTTGGGCCGCCCCGTGGACCCGGAGGTGAAGATCACGTGCGAGAGGTTGCCCGGCTCGACGCCCGTCGACGGCGCGTCCGACGGCTCGGCGGCCAGCGCGTCGCCCTCGCGGTCCAGCAGCAGCGTCTCGGCCGCGGCGCCGGGGAGGCGGTCGACCAGGTGCGACTCGGTGAGGACGATGGCGATCTCCGCGTCCTCCATCATGTGCCCCAGCCGTTCCCGCGGGTACACGGGGTCCAGCGGCACGTACGCGCCCCCGGCCTTGAGCACCCCCAGCAGCGCCACCGCCAGCTCCGGCGTGCGCGGCAGGCAGACGCCCACCCGCACCTCCGGCCCCACCCCGCGGCGGCGCAGCGCGTGGGCCAGGCGGTTCGCGCGCGCGTCCAGCTCGGCGTACGTCGTCCGCTCGCCGCGCCAGGAGAGCGCGACCGCGTCCGGCGTGCGCGCCACCTGCGCGGCGAACAGCGCGTGCACGCAGCGCGAGCCCGGCGCGTGCCCGTTCGCCGCGCCGGGCGCCGGGGGCGACCACCACGCGTCGCCCTCGCCGCCCACCAGCCGCAGCAGCGCCGCCTTGTGCACGCGGAGCTGGCCGATCAGCTCGGGGTCGAGCGCGGCCCGGTTGCCGGCCACCTTCAGCTCGCCGCCGCTGTTGCGCAGGCGGATCCCGGCGGTGCCGAGCCGTTCCAGCAGGGTGGGGATGGTCACAGCGAGATTTCCACTTCGTCGTCGTTCCAGTCGCCGAGCACCTGGCGGCGCTCGGCTTCGGCGATCATCGGCAGCTCGTCCACCCGCGCCGCGTCGTCGGCGGCCATCGCCTCCAGCACGTTGCGCAGGTAGCCCAGGAAGCGCTCCACCGTCCGCCGCTCGAAGAGCGAGGTGGCGTACTCCACCCCGCCCACGATGCGCCCGCCGGACTCCAGCAGGGTGAGCGAGAGGTCGAACCGCGCGGTGCGGTGCGCCGTCGCCCCGCCCGAGCCGGCGCGGAGGCCGGGGAGCTCCAGCGCCTCGCGCGGCGTGTTCTGCCAGGCGAACATCACCTGGAAGAGCGGCGAGTGCGCGCGGCTGCGCTCGGGGCGCACCAGCTCCACCACCTGCTCGAAGGGGATGTCCTGGTGGTGCTGCGCCCCCAGCGAGCGCGCCCTCACCCGCGCCAGGACCTCGGCCACGCTCGGCGAGCCGGCGAGGTCCACCCGCAGCGCCAGCGTGTTGACGAAGAAGCCGATCAGCCCCTCGATCTCCGCCCGTCCCCGGTTGGCCATCGGCGTGCCGATCACCACGTCGTCCTGCCCCGACAGGCGGCTCAGCACGACCGCCCACCCGGCCAGCAGCGTCATGAACAGCGTGGTCCCGTGGCGCGCGCCCAGCGCCTTGAGCCCGGCCGTGAGCTCCGCGTCCAGCGCCACCCCCGCGTAGGCGCCGGCGAAGTCCTGCCGGGCCGGGCGCGGGTGGTCGGTGCGCAGCTCCAGCAGCTCGGGCGCGCCGGCGAGCGTCGCCTTCCAGTAGTCGGCCTGCGCGCGCAGGACGTCGCCGTCCACCCAGCGCCGCTGCCACGCGGCGTAGTCGGCGTACTGGATCGGGAGCGGCGGGAGGGGATCGGGCTCCCCCGCGCGGAAGGCGGCGTAGAGCGCCCCCAGCTCGCGGGTGAGCACCCCCATGCTCCACCCGTCGGAGACGATGTGGTGCAGGGTGAGGAGGAGGACGTGGTCGTCCTCCGCGAGACGGACGAGGCCCGCGCGGACCAGCGGCCCGCGCTCCAGGTCGAAGGGCGCCCCCGCCGCCTCGGCCTTCAGGCGGCCGAGCTCGGCCTGGGGATCGGCGTGCGCGCTCGCGTCGTGCTCGGCCAGGCGGAAGCCGCTCGCCTCCACCGGCAGCACCCGCTGCACCGGCCGCCCGCCGCTCTCGGCGAAGACGGCGCGCAGCGCCTCGTGCCGCGCCAGGATGCGCTCGAACGCGCGGCGCAGCGCCTCGCGGTCCAGCTCGCCGCGGAAGCGCAGGCGGGTGTGGATGTGGTAGGTGGCGCCCAGCCCGCCCATCCGCTCCAGGAACCAGAGCCGCTGCTGCGCGAAGGAGAGCGCCAGCTCGCCGCCGCGGTCCACCGGCTCGATGGCGGGGAGCCGCGCCCGCGCCGCCTGGTCCAGCCCGCGCGCGAAGCCGGCCAGCACCGGGCGTTCGAACAGCTCGCCCAGCGCCACCTCCACCCCCAGCACCTCGCGCATCCGCGAGACGACCTGCACGGCGAGGAGCGAGTGGCCGCCCAGGTCGAAGAAGTGGTCGCCGCGCCCCACCCGCTCCACCCCCAGCACCTCCGCCCAGATCGCGGCGAGCGCGCCCTCGGTCTCCCCGAGCGGCGCCTCGTAGCCGCGCGTGGCGAAGGCGTCGGCGCCGGGGGCGGGGAGCGCCGCGCGGTCCAGCTTCCCGTTCGGCGTCAGCGGCAGCGCGTCCAGCCGCACGAACGCCGCGGGGACCATGTGCTCCGGGAGCGCCGCGGCCAGGTGCGCGCGCAGCGCGTCCACACCCAGCGCCTCCGGGCCCACCCAGTACGCCGCCAGCCGCGTGTCGCCCGGCGCGCCCCCGCGCGCGGCGACGGCCGCTTCCAGCACGCCGGGGTGCGCGGCGAGCCGCGCCTCGATCTCCCCGAGCTCCACGCGGAAGCCGCGCACCTTCACCTGCCCGTCGTTGCGGCCCAGGAACTCCAGCGTCCCCTCCGCCCGCCAGCGGGCGACGTCGCCCGTGCGGTACAGGCGCGCGCCCGGCTCGGCGGCGAAGGGGTCGGGGACGAAGCGCTCGGCGGTGAGCGCGGGGCGGCCCAGGTAGCCGCGCGCCACGCCGGCGCCGCCCACGAACAGCTCACCGGCCACGCCCACCGGCGCCGGCCGCCCCGCCGCGTCCAGCACGTAGGTGCGCCCGTTGGCCACCGGCCGCCCGATGTGCGGCACCCCGTCGCCCTCGACCTCGCCCGAGGTCGCGACCACCGTCGTCTCCGTGGGCCCGTAGTTGTTCACCAGCGCAAACGCGCGCGGACCCGCGGGGACCGCGTGCAGCCGGTCGCCGCCCACCAGCAGCGTGCGCAGCCGCGGGTTGGCCAGGCCGCGCGCGAACGCCGCCTCGGCCAGGGGGGTGGGGAGGAAGGAGACGTCCAGCGCCTGCCGCGCCCACCACTCCAGCAGCGCCACCGGGTCGCGCGTGTCGGCCGGGAGCACCAGCGTGGCGCCCACGCTGAGCGGCGGCCACACCTCCCACGCGGTGGCGTCGAAGCCCAGCCCGGCGACGGCAGAGGAGCGGTCTCCCGCCTTCAGCGCGAACGCCCCGGCGTGCCAGCCGACCAGGTTCACCAGGTTGCGGTGCGAGACGCCCACGCCCTTGGGCCGCCCCGTGGAGCCCGAGGTGTAGATCACGTACGCCAGGTGGGCGGGGTCGAGCCCGCCGCGCGGAGGATCGGCGTCCGGCTCGCCGGCCCACGCCGGCGCGGCCGCGTCCAGCTCCAGCACCGTCGAAGAGCCCGCGAAGGTCCCCGCCAGCGCGCGCTGCGTCAGCACCGCCACCGGCGCGCTGTCGTCCAGCATGTAGCGCAGCCGCTCCTCGGGGTACGTGGGGTCCATCGGCACGTAGGCGCCGCCGGCCTTGAGCACGGCCAGGAGCGCCACGATCAGCTCGGGCCCGCGCTCCAGGCAGATCGCCACCCGCGCATCCGGCGCCACGCCGCGGGCGCGGAGGTGGTGCGCCAGCCGGTTGGCCCGCGCGTTCAGCTCGGCATAGCTGAGCGATGCGTCGTCCGTCGCCACGGCGACCGCGTGCGGCGCGCGCGCGGCCCGCGCCTCGAACAGCTCGTGCGCGCAGGGGTCGCCGGGGTACGCCGCGGCGGTCGCGTTCCAATCCTCCACCACCAGCCGGCGCTCGGCGGCGGGGAGGACGTCCACCTCGGCGAGACGCGTCGCGGGGGCGGTCTCCAGCGCCGCCACCAGCGCCTCCAGCGCCGCGTGCATCAGCGCGCAGACGCGGGCGGGGTCCACCGGCGCCTCCACCTGCGCCGTCAGCCCGAAGCGGTCGCCCAGGTCGTCCACCGACAGCGTCAGCGGATAGTTGGTGCGCTCCTCGGCCCGCAGCGTCGCGTTGCCGCCCCGCGCCTCCTCCGCCGACCCGGCGCGCGGCGCGTGGCCGCCGCCGGAGTGGCGGTAGTTGAGGAGCGCGGTGAAGAGCGGCGCCGGCGCGTGCACCCGGCTGCAGCGCTGCGCCAGCACCAGCGGCGCGTGCTCGTGGCGGAGGAGCTCGGCGAGCAGCCCGTGCGTCCGCCGCAGCGCCGCCTCCACCCCCTCGCCGTCCACGCGGATGCGCACGGGGAGGGTGTTGATGAACAGCCCCATCACCCGGTCGGCCCCTTCCCCGCCCTGCATCCGGCCGAAGAGGAGGGTGCCGAAGACCACGTCGCCGCGGCCGGAGGCGCGGGCCAGCACCTGCGCCCACGCCAGGTGGCAGAGGCTCGCCGCGCTCACGCCGTAGCGCCGCGCCTCGGCCCGCATGCGCGCCGCCAGCGCCGGCTCCACCCGCCGCCGCGCCTGGGCCACGCGGGACCCGTCGCCCTGCACGTCCAGCAGGCCGAACGCGGCCGTGGGCTCGTCCACGTCGCCCAGCATCTCGCCGAAGAAGCGCTCGTGCTCGTCGCGGCTCACCCCCAGCCGCGCCTGCGCCACGTAGGCGCGGAAGGGGAGCGGCGCGGGGAGCTCGCCGGCGCGGCCGGAGAGGTGGGCCTCGATCTCGTGCTGCAGCACCTCCAGCGTGGTGTGGTCGCCCACCAGGTGGTGCTGGCGCAGCAGGAGGAGCCAGCGCCCGCGCGCGGCGTCGTGCGCCACGGCCACCCGCACCTGCGGCGCGCGGCGCACGTCGAACGGGTTGCCGCGCGGGTCGAAGCGCGCGTAGAGCCGCTCCGCCGCGTTGCCATCCCCATCCAGCGCCACCTCTTCCACCTCCAGCGGCGCGTGGCGCCACACCACCTGCACCGCCTCGCGCAGCCCCTCCCACACGATCGCCGTGCGCAGGATGTCGTGCCGGGCGATCACCGCCCGCAGCGCGTCCAGGTACGCGTCCAGCCGCTCGCGCGACTCGAAGCCGCTGAGCCGCCGCAGCACGTAGGGATCGCGGTCGGCCGTGAGCAGGTGGTGGAAGAGGATCCCCTCCTGCAGCGGCGCGAGCGGGTAGATGTCCTGCACGTTCGCCGCGCCCCCGTCCACCGTCGCCACGACCCGGTCGATCTCCGCCTGGCCGAGCGCGACGAGCGGGAGCAGCTCCGGCGTGATGATGTCGCACGCCGCCCCGATCCGGTTCGCCGGCACCGCCACCTCGCCCGACGCGCTCCCCATGGTCGCGGCGAGCGCGGCGAGGGTGGGCGTGGTGAAGAGCGCGCGCACGTCGGCGTGCATCCCGCGCTGGCGCATCCGCTCGATCAGGGTGACGATCAGCAGCGAGTGGCCGCCCAGCTCGAAGAAGTTGTCGCCGCGGCCCACCCGCTCCACCCCCAGCAGCTCCGACCAGAGCGCGGCCAGCGCCTGCTCGGTCTCGCCCGCGGGGGCCTCGTAGGCGCGCCGCCCGTACGCCTCGCCGTCGGGCGCGGGGAGGGCGCGGCGGTCCACCTTGCCGTTCGGCGTCAGCGGGAGCGCGTCCAGCCGCACGTACGCCGCGGGGACCATGTACTCGGGGAGGGATTGCGCGAGGTGCGCGCGCAGCGCCTCCGCCCCCGTCTCCTCCGTGCCGACGAAGTAGGCCACCAGCCGCCGGTCGCCCGGCGCGTCCTCGCGGGCGAGCACCACCACCTCGCGCACCTCGGGGTGCGCGGAGAGCCGCGCCTCGATCTCGCCCAGCTCGATGCGGAAGCCGCGCACCTTCACCTGGAAGTCGTCGCGGCCCAGGAACTCGATCGTCCCGTCCGCCCGCCACCGCGCGCGGTCGCCGGTGGCGTAGAGCCGCGCGCCGGGGGTACCGGAGAGGGCGTCGGGGACGAAGCGCTCCGCCGTCAGCCCCGGCCGCCCCAGGTAGCCGTGCGCCACCCCCGCCCCGCCGATGCAGAGCGCCCCGGCCACCCCGGTCGGCACCGGCTCGCCGCGCGGGTCCAGGATGAAGACGCGGGTGTTGGAGATCGGCCGGCCAAGCGGGATGCTCCCCGCCCCGTCGTCCACGCGCTCGACGCGGTGCGTGACGGCGAAGGTGGTCGTCTCGGTCGGCCCGTAGCCGTTGAGCAGGTGCCGCGGGGGATGGCTGCGCAGCAGGCGGGCGATCGTCGCCGGGTCCAGCCGGTCGCCGCCCACGACGAGATAGCGCAGCCGCCCCAGCGTCTCCCCCAGCGCGTCGGCGTACTGGTTGAAGAGCCCCACCGTCATCCACAGCACGTCCACGCCGTTCCGCTCGAGCGTGTCGCCGAAGCGGCGGGCGTCGAGCAGGTCGTCCTGCTCCACCACCACGATGCGGCCGCCGTTCAGCAGCGGCGCCCACACCTCCATGGTGCTGGCGTCGAACGCGGGGTTGGCGGCGAACGCCACCCGGTCGTCCGGGCCGAAGGCGGCGTAGCCGTTGTTCAGCACCAGCCGCGCGATCGCGCGGTGCGGGATCACCACGCCCTTGGGCGCGCCGGTGGAGCCGGAGGTGTACATCACGTACGCCACCGCCTCGCCGCCGGCGTCGAAACGGGGGACGTCCCCGCTCTCCTCGCCCACCGCGTCGACGTCGATCCGCGCCACGCCGGGGAGGGGCGGAAGCGAGTCGCCCAAGCGGCTCAGGACTACGCGGGATCCGCTGTCCGCCACCATGAACGCGGTGCGCCCCGCCGGCGCCGCCGTGTCGAGCGGCACGTAGGCTGCGCCGGCCTTCAGCACGGCCAGCTCCGCCACCGCCAGCTCCAGCGAGCGCGGGAGGAGGAGGGCGACGCGCGCGCCCGGCGTCACCCCGCGCCGGACGAGGGCGCGCGCCACCCGGTTCGCCCGCTCGTCCAGCTCCGCGTAGGTGAGCGAGCGGTCGCCGTGGACGATCGCAAGCGCGTTCGGAGTGCGCGCCGCCTGCGCCTCGAACAGCGCGTGCACGCCGGCGTCGGCGGGGAAGGCCGCGTCGGTCGCGTTCCACTCATCCACCACCCGCGCCCGCTCCTCGTCCGCCAGCAGGACGATGCGGTCCACGCGCGCGGTCTCGTCCATCGCCATCGCCTCGACCACGCGGCGCAGGTAGCCCACGTGCCGCTCGATCGTGGACCGGTCGAAGAGCGCCGTCGCGTACGACACCGCGCCGCCGATCCGCCCGCCCCGCTCCGACAGCCCCAGCGAGAGGTCGAACTTGACCGTCGACTGCGCGGCGCCGCCGAGCGGCTCCAGCGACAGCCCCGGCAGCGCCAGGCCGCCGCCCTCCGCCGCCGGCTGCCAGGCGAACATCACCTGGAAGAGCGGGGTGTGCGACAGGCTGCGCGCGGGCTGCACCCGCTCCACCACCTGCTCGAAGGGGATGTCCTGGTGGTGCTGCGCCTCCAGCGTGCGCGCCTTCACCCGCTCCAGCAGCTCGGCCACCGTCGGCGCGCCGGCGAGGTCGAAGCGCAGCGCCAGCGTGTTCACGAAGAAGCCGATCAGCCCCTCGATCTCGCGCCGGCCGCGGTTCGCCGTGGGCGTGCCCACCACCACGTCGTCCTGCCCGGAAAGGCGGGAGAGCACCACGGCCCACGCCGCCAGCAGCGTCATGAACGGCGTGGTCCCGCGCCGGCGGCCGAGCGCCTTCAGCCCCTCCGTCGTCGCCTCGTCCAGCTCCAGCGCCACGGAGGCGCCGGCGTGGTCCTGCTCGGCCGGGCGCGGGCGGTCGGCGGGGAGCTCCAGGCGCTCGGGCGCGCCGGCCAGCGTCCGCGTCCAGTAGTCCTGCTGGCGCTGCAGCACCTCGCCCTCCACCCAGCGCCGCTGCCACGCCGCGTAGTCGGCGTAGTGGAGCGGGAGCGCGGGGAGCGGGTCGGGCTCGCCGCGCCCGAACGCCGCGTACAGCACACCCAGCTCGCCGAAGAGCACCCCCATCGACCACGCGTCGGAGACGATGTGGTGCATGGTGACGAGTAGCACGTGGTCGTCCGGCTCCATGCGCACCAGCCGGCCGCGGATCAGCGGGCCCTGCGCCAGGTCGAACGGCGCCCCGGCTTCCTCGGCCATCAGGCGGCGGAGGCGAACCTCGCGGTCGGGCTCGGTGGAGAGGTCGTGCTCGACCAGGCGGAACCCGGCGTCGGGCGGGGCGATCCACTGCACGGCCTCGCCGTCCATCACCCGGAAGGTGGTGCGCAGCGCCTCGTGCCGCGCCACCACCGCGTCCAGCGCGCGCGCCAGCGCCTCGCGGTCCAGCGCGCCGCGCATCCGCCGGCGCAGGGGGACGTGGTAGGCGGCGCCCGCGCCGCCCAGCCGGTCGAGGAACCAGAGCCGCTGCTGCGCGAACGACAGCGCGAGCCGCCCGCCCCGGTCCACGGGTTCGATGGGGGGAAGCGCCGCGCCCCCCGCCTGCGCGATGCCGCGCGCGAAGTCGGCCAGCACGGGACGAAGGAAGAGGTCGCCCAGCGCCACCTCGCTCCCCAGCACCTGCCGCACGCGCGAGATCACCTTCACCGCCAGCAGCGAGTGCCCGCCCAGGTCGAAGAAGTGGTCGCGCCGCCCCACGCGCTCCACGCGCAGCACGTCGGCCCAGATCTCCGCCAGCGCCGTCTCGGTCTCGTCCGCGGGCGCCTCGTAGCCGCGCCGCGGGAACGCCATCTCGTCGGGCGACGGGAGGGCGCGCCGGTCCACCTTGCCGTTCGTGGTTAGCGGCAGCGCGTCCAGGCGGACGTACGCCGCGGGGAGCATGTGGTCCGGAAGGATCCCGGAGAGGTGCGTCCGCAGCGCCTCCGCGTCGGTCTCTTCCCCGCCCACCCAGTACGCCACCAGCCGCTGGTCGCCCGGCACGTCCTCGCGCGCCATCACCACGGCTTCGCGGACGGCGGGATGTCCGCACAGCCGCGCCTCGATCTCGCCCAGCTCGATACGGAAGCCGCGGACCTTCACCTGCTGGTCGTTGCGCCCCAGGTACTCGATCGTCCCGTCCGCCAGCCAGCGGCCCAGGTCCCCCGTGCGGTACAGCCGCGCGCCGGGGAGGGTCGAGAACGGATCGGGGACGAAGCGCTGCGCCGTCAGCTCGGGACGATTGAGGTACCCGCGCGCCACGCCGCCCCCGCCGACGTACATCTCGCCCGCGACGCCGATCGGCACCGGCTCGCCCGCGCCGTCCAGCACGTACGTCCGCAGGTCGGGGATGCGCCGGCCGATCGGGCTCGCGCCGACCCGCTCCGCGTCCGCCGCCACGAGCGGGCGGTAGGTGACGTGGACGGTGGTCTCGGTGATGCCGTACATGTTGACCAGCCGCGTGCGCCGGTCGTCGTTGCGCGCGAACCAGGGCGCGAGCGTGGCCAGCTCCAGCGCCTCGCCGCCGAAGATCACGTGGCGCAGGCGGTGCTCCTCCGCGCTCGCCGCCTGCGCGGCGATGAGCTGGCGGAAGGCGCTCGGCGTCTGGTTGAGGATCGTCACGCCCTCGGCGCACAGCAGCCGGTAGAACTCGTCCGGCGAGCGCGCGGTGTCCTTCGCGACCACCACGAGACGGCCGCCGTACAGCAGCGCGCCCCAGATCTCCCAGACGGAGAAGTCGAACGCGAACGAGTGGAACAGCGTCCACACGTCGCGCTCGCCGAAGCGGAACCATTCGTCCGTCGTGCTGAACAGGCGCGCGACGTTGCGGTGCGAGACGCCGACGCCCTTGGGCTGGCCGGTGGAGCCGGAGGTATGGATGACGTACGCCAGGTGCCCCGGCGCGAGCTCCTCGATCTCGGGATTGGACGTGGGCCGATCCGCCCAGTCGGCGGACGAGTCCAGGTCGAGCACGGGGACGTCGGACCCGGCGAGAAGCCCACGCATCGTCCCGTGCAGCGAACGCTGCGTCAGCACGGCGACGGGCGCGCTGTCATCCAGCACGTAGCGCAGCCGCTCCTCCGGGTACGCGGGATCCAGCGGCACGTACGCGCCGCCGGCCTTCAGCACGCCCAGCAGGCCGACGACCATCTCCATCCCCCGCTCGACGCAGATCGCCACTCGCGCGTCCGGGCCGACGCCGAGCGTGCGGAGATGGTGGGCGAGGCGGTTCGCGTCCGCGTTCAGCGCCGCGTAGGTCAGCGCGCGCCCGTCGAACGACAGCGCGACCGCGTCCGGGGTGCGCGCCGCCTGCGCCTCGAACAGCGCGTGCAGGCGCGACTCGCCGGGAAGCTCGGCCTCCGCCGCGTTCCACTCCTCCACCACCCGCGCGCGCTCCTCCGCGGGGAGGATGGGGAGGCGGTCCACCCGCTGCCCCTCGTCCGCCACCATCGCCTCGACGGCGCGGCGGAGGTAGGCCACGTGGCGCTCCACGGTGGCGCGGTCGTACAGCGCGGTCGCGTACGCCACCCCGCCCGCGATCCGCCCGCCGCGCTCGGAGAGCACCAGCGAGAGGTCGAACTTGGCGGTGACGGACGCCGGCCCGCCGGCGCGCGCGTGCTCCAGCCCCGGCAGCGCGACTTCCGCCTCCGGCGTGCTCTGCCACGCGAGCATCACCTGGAAGAGCGGCGTGTGCGACAGGCTGCGCGCCGGCTGCACCAGCTCCACCACCTGCTCGAAGGGGATGTCCTGGTGATGCTGCGTCTCGAGCGCCCGCGCCTTCACGCGCGCCAGCAGCTCCGCCACGGTCGGCGCGCCGGCAAGGTCCACGCGCAGCGCCAGCGTCCCCACGAAGAAGCCGATCAGCCCCTCGATTTCGGGGCGGCCGCGGTTGGCCACGGGCGTCCCCACCACCACGTCGTCCTGCCCGGAGAGGCGGCCGAGGACGGCGGCCCACGCGGCCAGCAGCGTCATGAACGGCGTGGTCCCGTGGCGCCGGCCGAGCGCCTTCAGCCCGGCCGTGAGCGCGGCGTCGAACTCCACCCCCACCGCGGCGCCCGCGTGGTCCTGCTCCGCGGGGCGCGGCCGGTCGGCCGGGAGCGCCAGGACCGCGGGGGCGCCGGCCAGCGTGCGCGTCCAGTAGTCCGCCTGCGCCCGCAGCACCTCGCCCGACACCCAGCGCCGCTGCCACGCGGCGTAGTCGGCGTACTGCACGGGGAGCGGAGGAAGCGGATCGGCCTCGCCGCGGCGGAAGGCGCCGTACAGCGCGTCGAGCTCCCCGGTCAGCACCCCCATCGACCACCCGTCCGAGACGATGTGGTGCAGGGTGAGCAGGAGCACGTGGTCGTCCTCCGCCATCCGCACCAGCCGCCCGCGCACCAGCGGCCCGCGCGCCAGGTCGAACGGCGCGGCCGCCTCCGCCTCCATCAACCGGCGCAGCTCGGCCTGCCGGTCGGCGCTGCCGGAGAGGTCGTGCTCGACGAGCTGGAACGCGCACGCCTCCGCCGGCGCGATGCGCTGCTCCGGCGTGCCGTCCACCTCGTGGAAGGTGGTGCGCAGCGCCTCGTGGCGCGCGAGGATCCGGTCCAGCGCGCGGCGCAGCGCGTCGCGGTCGAGCTCGCCGCGCAGCCGCTGCCGGCTGGGGATGTGGTACGCCCGCCCGGCGCCGCCGAGCTGCGCCAGGAACCAGAGCCGCGCCTGCGCGAACGAGAGCGGCACCTGCGCCCCGCGCGCGGCCGGCTCGATCGGCGGGAGCGCGGCGGCCGCGGCGCCACGCAGCCCGCGCGCGAAGTCGGCCAGCACCGGCCGGGCGAAGAGGTCGCCCAGCGTCAGCTCCACCTCCAGCGCCTGGCGAACGCGCGAGACGACCTGCACGGCCAGCAGCGAATGCCCGCCCAGCTCGAAGAACTGGTCCCATCGCCCCACGCGCTCCACGCCCAGCACCGCGGCCCAGATCGCGGCCAGCGCGGTCTCGGTCTCGCCCAGCGGCGCCTCGTAGCCCTGGCGCGCGTAGGCGTCGCCGTCGGGCGCCGGGAGCGCGCGCCGGTCCACCTTGCCGTTGGGCGAAAGGGGAAGCGCCTCGAGCTCCACGTACGCCGCCGGCACCATGTACTCGGGGAGGACGCGCGACAGGTGCTCGCGCAGCGTCTTCGCCCCGTCCACGCCCGCTTCCGCCGCGGGGACCCAGTACGCCACCAGCCGCTTCTCGCCCGGCACGTCCTCGCGCGCCAGCACCACCGCGTCGCGCACGCCCGGGTGCTCCAGCAGCCGCCCCTCCACCTCGCCCGGCTCGATGCGGAAGCCGCGGATCTTCACCTGGTTGTCGGTGCGCCCCAGGAACTCGATCTCGCCCCACCCCAGCCAGCGCACCCGGTCGCCGGTGCGGTAGAGCCGCGCGCCCGGCGCCTCGCCGAAGGGATCGGGGACGAAGCGCTCCGCCGTGAGCCCCGGCCGCCCCAGGTAGTCGCGCGCGACCGCGGCGCCGCCCAGGAAGAGCTCGCCGGGCACCCCCACCGGCGCCGGCTCGCCCGCGGCGTCCAGCACGTAGAGCGCGGCGTTGCCGAGCGGCCGCCCCACCATCTGCCGCGACGCGGGCTCCGGCCGCACCGGGTGCGCGGCGCAGACGATGGCCGCCTCGGTGGGGCCGTAGCCCACGCGCACCTCCGCCGCGGGAAAGACCTCGCGCAGCGAATCGACCAAGTCGGGCGCCACCGCGTCGCCGCCCACCATCACCCGCCGCACGCCGGGGAGCGCCCCGGCGGGGGTGGAGCGCACCTCCTGGACGATCCGGCGCATCAGCGCGGGAACGGCGTGGAGCACGGTGCACCCGGCGAGCTCCTCCGCCACCAGGCGCGGCACGTCCAGCACCCGCTCGCGCGCGATCATGCGCACGCTGCCGCCGGCCAGGAGGGGGAAGAAGGACTCGAAGAGCCAGATGTCGAAGGCGAAGCTGGAGATCGACGGCACCCGGTCCGCCGCGCCGAAGCCGAAGGTCTCGATCACCGCGGCCGCGGTGGCCACCAGGCCGCGGTGCTCCACCCGCACCCCCTTGGGGCGGCCGGTGGAGCCGGAGGTGTAGATCACGTAGCAGACGTGCCCGGGCGTGACGCCCACGCCCACGCGCGGCAGCTCCGCGTCCGGCGCCGCCCCCCACGCGGGCTCCGCGGCGTCCAGCGCCAGCACCGGCGCGGCGATCCCGGCGAAGCGCGCCGCGAGCGATCCCTGCGTCAGCAGCACGGCCGGGGCGCTGTCGTCCAGCGCATGGCGCAGCCGCTCCTCGGGGTACGCCGGGTCCAGCGGCACGTAGGCGCCGCCGGCCTTCAGCACGCCGAGCACGGCCACCATCATCTCCACCCCGGGCTCCACGCACACGCCCACGCGGGTGTCGGGGCCCACGCCGAGCGTGCGGAGATGGTGCGCCAGCCGGTTGGCGCGCCGGTTCAGCTCGCCGAAGCCCAGCGCCCGGTCCTCGAACGACACCGCCACCGCGTCCGGCGTGCGCCGCGCCTGCGCCTCGAACAGCTCGTGCACGCACACGTCGGCGGGGATGTGGACGTCGGCGCGGCTCCAGTCACCGAGCAGACGCGCGCGCTCCTCCGCCGGGAGCACGTCGATGCTCCCCACGGCGGTGGACGGCGCCGTCTCCAGCGCCTCGACCAGCCCTTCCAGCGCGGCCCGCATCAGCCCGCACACCCGCGCCGCGCCGATAGAGGCCTGCACCTGCGCGGTCAGGCGGAGGCGGTCGCCATGGTCCTCCACCGACAGGACGACGGGGTAGTTCGTGCGCTCCTCGCTGTGCACGCGGCTGATCCCCCGCGCGGCCACCCTGTTCAGCGGCGTGCGCACCTGCCGCGCGATGTGGCGGTAGTTCAGCAGCGAGGTGAAGAGGGGCGCCGGCGCCTGCACGCCGCTGCAGCGCTGGGCCAGCGCCAGCGAGGCGTGCTCGTGCCGCAGCAGCTCGGCCAGCAGCGCGTGCGCCCGCCGCACCGCCGCCTCCACGCTCACCTCCCCCGCGCCGATGCGCACGGGGAGCGTGTTGATGAACATCCCCATCCCGCGGTCGGCGCCCTCCGAGCCCAGGCTGCGGCCGACCAGCACCGTGCCGAACACCACGTCGTCGCGCCCGGAGACGCGCGCCACCACCCGCGCCCACGCCACGTGGCAGAGGCTGGCGGCGCTCACGCCGAGCCCGCGCGCGCGCGTCCAGATGCGCACGGCGAGCGCGTCGTCCAGCGCGACCTGCACCTCCTCCAGCCCGCTCCCGTCGCCCCACACGTCCAGCAGGCCGAAGGGGGCGGTGGGCTCGTCCACGTCGCCCAGCAGCTCGCCGAAGAACGCCTGGTGCTCGGCGCGGCTCACCCCCAGCCGCGCCTGCGCCACGTAGTTGCGGAAGGGCAGCGGCTCGGGGAGCTCGCCCGCGCGCCCCGAGAGGAAGGCGCGGACCTCGGAGCGGAGGAGCGCCTGGGTGGTGTGGTCGCTCACCATGTGGTGCCGCAGCAGCGACAGCAGCCACGACCCGCGCCCCGCGTCGCGCGCGATGTGCCCGCGCATCAGCGGCGCCTCGCCCAGGTCGATGCGGTAGTGCCGCGGGTCGAAGCGCGCGTACATCTGCGTCTCCGCGTCGTCCGCGGGGTCCAGCTCCACCTCCTCCACCTTCAGCGGCGCCTCGCGCCACACCACCTGCACCGGCTCGCGCACCCCCTCCCACACGATCGAGGTGCGCAGGATGTCGTGCCGCGCGATCACCGCGCGCAGCGCGACCAGGTACTCGTCCAGCCGCTCGCGGCTCTCGAAGCGGAGGAGCCCCTCGAGGAGGTAGGGGTCGCCCTCGCCGCCCATCAGGTGGTGGAAGAGGATCCCCTCCTGCAGCGGCGCCAGCGGGTAGATGTCCTGGATGTTGGAGGCACCGCCCGGCACCCGCGCCACGATCCGGTCGAGCTCGTCCTGGTCGAGCTCGGCCAGCGGGAACGACTCGGGGCCGAACACGGGCGGGCGCCACCACCCCTCGGCGGCGTCCCCCATCATGTCCAGCAGGGCGGCCTTGTGGATGCGCAGCCCCTGCAGCAGCGACGCATCCACGTTTTCCTTCTTCCCCGAGATCAGCAGGTCGCCGTCGCTGCGGCGCAGGCTGATCTCGGCGGCGTGCAGCCTTCCCAGCAGTCCCTGGATGGTCATACACGCCACTCCACGTTGTCCGGGTCCAGCGCCTGCTCGCTGGGCACCAGCCCGGCGAACGGGTTGGCGGGGACCTCGACCTGCTTCGACTCGGTCCCCGCCTCGGCGGCCAGCCCGCACAGCGTGGGCGAGGTGAAGAGCGCCCGCACGTCGGCGTGCAGGCCGCGGCGCCGCATCCGCTCCACCAGGCGGATCGCAAGCAGCGAGTGGCCGCCCAGCTCGAAGAAGTGGTCGTTGCGGCCCACCCGCTCCACCCCCAGCACCTCCGACCAGATCTCGGCCAGCGCCTCCTCCTTCTCCCCCACCGGCGCCTGGTAGCCGCGCTTGGAGAAGGCGTCGCCGTCGGGCGAGGGGAGGGCCAGCCGGTCGACCTTGCCGTTGGGGGTGGAGGGGAGCACCTCCAGCCGCACGTAGGCCGAGGGGATCATGTACTCGGGGAGCACCTCGGCCAGGTGCGAGCGCAGCGTGGCGGGGTCCACCTCGGCCTCGGCCACCCAGTACGCCACCAGGCGCTGGTCGCCCGGGGTGTCCTCGCGCGCCACCACCACGGCGTCGCGCACCGCCGGGTGCTGCCGCAGCCGCGTCTCGATCTCCACCGGCTCGATGCGGAAGCCGCGCACCTTCACCTGCGCGTCGTTGCGGCCCAGGAACTCGATCGTCCCGTCGGGGCGCCAGCGGCCCAGGTCGCCGGTGCGGTACAGCCGCCCCCCCGCCCGGTGGCCCAGCCAGTCGGGGACGAAGCGGTCGGCGGTGAGCGACGGGCGGTCCACGTAGCCGCGCGCCATCTGCACCCCGCCCACGTACAGCTCGCCGGGCACGCCCACGGGCGCGGGATCGCCCCGCTCGTCCACGATGTAGACGCGCACGTTGGCCACCGGGCGCCCCACCGGCACCACCGCCGCCGCCTCGCCGGTGGAGACCGGCGTGGTGAGCGACACCGCGCTCTCGGACGGTCCGTAGAGGTTGTAGAGCGTGGCCCAGGGCAGCCGCTCGCCCACCCGGCGCGCCAGCGCCGAGGAGAGCGCCTCGCCGCCGCAGAGCACGCGGGTGAGGCCGGTGCAGCGCTCGGCGCCCTCGTTCTCCAGGAAGTACTGCAGCATGGAGCAGACGAAGTACGCGGTGGTCACCCCCTCGCCGCGGATCGTCTCGATCAGGTACGCCGGGTCCTTGTGCGCCTCCGGCCGCACCAGCACCAGGCGCCCGCCCACCGAGAGGGGCCAGAAGACCTCGAACACCGAGGCGTCGAAGCTGAACGAGCTGTTCTGCAGCACCGCCTCGCCCTCGGCCAGCCCGTGCATCGCCTGCATCCAGGCGAGGCGGTTCACCACCCCGCGGTGCGTGTTCATCACCCCCTTGGGGCGCCCGGTGGAGCCCGAGGTGTAGATCACGTACGAAAGGTTGTCGGGAGAGAGCCCTGCGCGGCCCGGGTTCGTCTCCGGCTGCCCCTCCCACCGCGCCGCGTCGGCGTCGATGGCGAGCACGGGAACGCCGCTCGCGGCGAAGGGGGCCGCCAGCGCGCTGTGGGTGAGCAGCACCACCGGGGCGCTGTCCTCCAGCATGTAGCGCAGCCGCTCGGCGGGGTACGACGAGTCGAGCGGCACGTAGGCGCCGCCGGCCTTCAGCACCGCCAGCATCGCCACCACCATGTCGGGGCTGCGGCCGATGCAGATCCCCACGCGGCTGTCGGGGCGCACCCCCAGCCCGCGGAGGTGGTGCGCCAGCCGGTTGGCGCGCGCGTTCAGCTCGCCGTAGCTCATCCGCCGGTCGCCGCGCACCGCGGCGATCGCGTCGGGGGTGCGGGCGGCGCGCGCCTCGAACGCCTCGTGCACGCAGCCGCCGTCGGGGTACGCCGCGTCGGTCGCGTTCCAGCGCCCCGCCACCAGGGCGCGCTCCTCGGGCGGGAGCACGTCCAGGCTCGCCAGCGGCGCCTGCGGGGTGGCCGAGAGCGCCGCCACCAGCCCCTCCAGCGCCCGGTGCATCAGCGCGCCCACCCGCCGCGCGTCGATGCGGGCCTCGACCTTCACCCGCAGCCGCAGCCGCTCGCCCAAGTCGTCCACCGCCAGGGTGAGCGGGTAGTTCGAGCGCTCCTCGCCCGAGAGGGTGCGGATCCCCTCCGACGCCATGCGCTGGCCGCCCGAGCGCTTGCGCTGGTCGGCGTAGCGGTAGTTGAGCAGCGAGGTGAAGAGCGGCGAGGGCGCCTCCACCCGGCTGCAGCGCTGCGCCAGCGCCAGCGAGGCGTGCTCGTGGCGCATGAGCCCGGCGAGCTGCGCGTGCGTCTCGCGCACCGTCGCCTCCACCCCGGTCTCGCCCACGCGCACGCGGACGGGGAGGGTGTTGATGAACAGCCCCATCACCCGCTCCGACCCCTCGGCCCCGTGCATCCGGCCGAAGAGCACGGTGCCGAAGACCACGTCGCTCTTCCCCGACACGCGGGCCAGCACCTGGGCCCAGGCCACGTGGCAGAGGCTGGCCGAGCTCACCCCCAGCGTCCGCGCGCGGGCCCGGAGCGCCACGGCGAGCTCGACCGAGAGCTCCAGCTTCGCCTCGTCGATCCCCACGCCGTCGCCCTGGGTGTTGAGCAGGCCGTAGGGCGCGGTGGGCTCGGTCACGTCGCCCAGCAGCGCCTTGAAGTACGCCTCCTGGTCGGCCTTCCCGGCGCCGGAGCGGGTGTGCGCCACGTAGTTGCGGAAGGGGAGCGGCGCGGGAAGCTCCTCCACGCGCCCCAGCAGGTGCGCCTGCACCTCGGTCTGCATCACCTCGGCGGCCACGTGGTCGGCGATGATGTGGTGGAGCTGGCGCAGCATCACCCAGCGGTCGGCGGCCGGGTCGCGCGCCACGTAGGCGCGGGTCAGCGGCGCGCGGCGCAGGTCCAGCCGGTGCACGCGCGCGTCGAAGCGGCGGCGGAGCTGCGCCTCGGCGTCGCCGCCGTCGGGGTCGAGCTCCACCTCCTCCACCTCCAGCCGCGCCTCGCGCCACACCACCTGCACCGGCTCGCGCAGCTCCTCCCAGGCGATCGAGGTGCGCAGGATGTCGTGCCGCGCGATCACCGCGCGCAGCGCGGCCAGGTACGCGTCCACCCGCTCGCGCGTGTCGAAGTCGCTCACGAACATCAGCAGGTACGGGTCGCCGTCCCGGGCCGTGAGGTGGTGGAAGAGGATCCCCTCCTGCAGCGGGGCGAGCGGGTAGATGTCCTGCACGTTCGCCGCGCCGCCCTCCACGCCGGCCACGATGGCGTCGATCTCGGTCTGGTCCAGCTCCACCAGCGGGAGCATCGCCGGGGTGATCGCCGTGCACCCGGCGGGGATGCGGTTGGGGGGCGTGGCCGCCCTGTCGGGCGCCGCGCCGCCGGCCTCGGCGGCCAGCTCGGCCAGCTTCGGCTTGGTGAACAGCGTCTGGATCCCGATCTTCAAGCCCTTCTTGCGCATCCGCTGGATCAGCGTGAGCGCCAGCAGCGAGTGGCCGCCGAGCTGGAAGAAGTGGTCGTGGCGGCCGACGCGCTCCACGCCCAGCAGCTCCGACCAGATCTCCGCCAGCGCCTCCTCGGTCTCGCCCTGCGGCGCCTCGTAGACCTGGCGGGCGCGGGCGGCGTCTTCCGGCGCGGGGAGGCCGCGGCGGTCGGTCTTGCCGTTGGGGGTCAGCGGCAGCGCCTCCAGGCGCACGTACGCCGCGGGGACCATGTGCTCGGGGAGGAGCCCGGCCAGGTGCGCGCGCAGCGTCTCGGCCTCCGCCGCCTCCGGACCCGTCCAGTACGCCACCAGCCGCCGGTCGCCGGGCACGTCCTCGCGCGCCGTCACCACCGCCTCGCGCACCGCGGCGTGCTCGGCGAGACGCGCCTCGATCTCGCCCAGCTCGATGCGAAAGCCGCGCACCTTCACCTGGTCGTCGTTGCGGCCCAGGAACTCCATCGTCCCGTCGTCGCGCCAGCGGGCCACGTCGCCCGTGCGGTAGAGGCGCGCCCCGGGCTCGGTGCCGAAGGGATCGGGGGTGAAGCGCTCCGCCGTCAGCGCGGGGCGGCCGGCGTAGCCGCGGGCCACGCCGGGGCCGCCCACGTACAGCTCGCCCGACACGCCGGCCGGCACCGGCTCGCCGCGGCCGTCCAGCACGTACACCCGCATGTTGGCGATCGGCCGGCCGATCGGCACCGAGTCGCGCGTGTCGGCGCGCGGGTCGAAGCGGTGGATCATGCACGCCACCGAGACCTCGGTGGGGCCGTACTCGTTGTAGATCTCCAGCCGCCCGCCCGTCGCCTCGTCGAGCGTGCGGGCGAGCGGGGTCTTGAAGTCCTCGCCGCCCACCACCAGCGTGCCGATGCGCAAGGCGCCGAGGGTGGCCGGGTCGACCATCGCCAGGTGCGAGGGGGTGAGCTTCACCGCGTCGGTCGCGTCGGCCTCGAAGACGCGGACGATCGCCAGGTCCTCGCCCGAGCCCTCGCCGTAGACCACCGCGGTGCCGCCGGTGAGCAGGGGGACGTAGATCGAGGTGACGGTGAGATCGAACCCCATGCTGGAGTACAGCGCGAAGCGCCGCGGCCCGTCGGCCGCGTAGCGCGACGCCGCCCACGCGGCGTAGTGCGCCAGCCCGCGGTGCTCCACCATCACCCCCTTGGGCCGGCCGGTGGAGCCCGAGGTGTAGATCATGTACGCCAGGTGCGACGGGGCGAGGGCGCCGCGCTCGGGGTTGGTGTCGGGAAGGCCGGCCCACGCCGGCGGCCGGGCGTCGATCGCCACCACCGGCACGTCGACACCGTCGAAGAGCCCGGCGAGCGAGCCCTGCGTGAGCACCGCGACGGGCGCGCTGTCGCTCAGCATGTAGCGCAGCCGCTCCTCGGGGTACGAGGCGTCAAGGGGGACGTAGGCGCCCCCCGCCTTCAGCACGGCGAGCACGCCGACCAGGAGGTCGGCCGAGCGGCCCACGCAGATCGCCACGCGCCGGTCGGGGCCCACGCCGATCCCGCGGAGGTGGTGCGCCAGCCGGTTGGCGCGCGCGTTGAGCTGCGCGTACGTCAGCCGGTCGCGGCCGTGCACCACCGCCACCGCGTCGGGGGTGCGCGCCGCCTGCGCCTCGAAGCGCTCGTGCGCCAGCCCCTCGGGGGCGTCGGCCCGGGTGTCGTTCCACCCCTCCACCACCCGCGCGCGCTCGTCGCCCGGCATCAGCGCCAGGCGGTCGACGCGCAGCGCGTCGCCCTCCACCATCTGCTCCAGCACGTGGCGCAGGTAGCCCAGGTAGCGCGACACCGTCTCGGGGCGGAAGAGCGACACGGGGAAGGTGACGCCGCCGCGGATGCGGCCGCCGCGCTCGGAGAGGGTCAGCAGCAGGTCGGACTTGGCCATCACCTGGCCCGAGGCGCCCAGGTCCTCCAGCTCCAGCCCGGGAAGCGAGGGGCCGGCGCCGCCGCCGGGCGTGTTGTGCCAGGCGAAGGTCACCTGGAAGAGCGGGCTGTGCGACAGGCTGCGGGTGGGGCTCACCAGCTCCACCACCTGCTCGAAGGGGATGTCCTGGTGCTGCTGCGCCTCCAGCACGCGCGTCTTCACCCGCCCCAGCAGCTCGCCCACCGTCGGCGCGCCCGACAGCTCCACGCGCAGCACCAGCGTGTTGATGAAGAAGCCGATCAGCCCCTCGATCTCGCGCCGCGCCCGGTTGGCGGTGGGCGTGCCGATCACCACGTCGTCCTGCCCGGCCAGGCGGCCCAGGACGACGGCCCACCCCGCCATCAGCGTCATGAACAGCGTGGTGCCGTGGCGCTGGCTCAGCGCCTTCAGCCCCGCGGTGAGCGTCTCGTCCAGCCCGAAGCCCACGGCGTCGCCGGTGAGGTCCTGGTGCGTCGGCCGCGCGTGGTCGGTGGGGAGCTCCAGCAGCTCGGGCGCGCCGGCCAGCGTCTGCTTCCAGTACTCGGCCTGCGCCTTCAGCACGTCGCCGTCCACCCACCTGCGCTGCCAGGCCACGTAGTCGGCGTACTGGATCTCGAGCGGGGGGAGCGGGTCGGCCTCGCCACGGCGGAAGGCGCCGTAGAGCACGCTCAGCTCGTGGAAGAGGAGCCCCATCGACCACCCGTCCGAGACCATGTGGTGCACGGTCAGCAGCAGCACGTGGTCGTCGTCGGCCACGCGGATCAGGTGCCCGCGGATCAGCGGCCCGCGCTCCAGGTCGAAGGGGATGGCCGCTTCCGTCTCGATGGCGCGCTCCAGCGCCGCCTCGACGTCGCCGTCCACGCCGCCCAGGTCCTCGCCGGTGAGGACGAAGCGGCTCGCCTCGGCCGGCGCGATGCGCTGCTCGGGCTCGTCGTCCACGTGCGCGAAGGTGGTGCGCAGCGACTCGTGGCGCGCGACCAGGCGCTCCAGCGCGGCGCTGAGCGCGGCGTGGTCGAGCGTGCCGCGCATGCGCAGGCGCTTGGGAAGGTGGTACGCCCCGCCCGTGCCTCCCATCTGCTCCACGAACCAGAGCCGCTGCTGCGCGAAGGAGAGCGGCACGCGCTCCCCGCGGGGCGCCGGTTCGATCGCTCCCGAGCTCGATGACTTGCGCTTCAGCTTGGCCTCGCGGGCAAGCCTGAGCAGTCTTTCCTGCTCGACGACCGTCAGGGTCAGTTCCATGGTATCGCGGTGTCTGGACGTGAACGGGGCGCCTCGCCCGGATGGCGGCGAGGCTCGCTGGGCTTCTGTCGTGTCGGGATGGCGCGGCGGACGGCGGGGCCGTCGGGGCCGCTGCGGCGGTGGATCTCTCTCGCCGTGGAGAGCGGAAGGTTGGGAAACGCCGGTTGGCGGCGTGTCTACGCGACGGCTTCGGACTCGCGGATCAGGGCGGCGAGCTCTTCGGGATCGAACTGGGCGAGCTGCGCCTGCACGATGCGCGCGGCCAGCGCCGAGAGCACCGGGGTGTCGAAGATGTCCTTCAGGGCGATGTCGGCCCCGGTCTCGCGGCTGATGCGCACGAGCACCTTGGTCGCCAGCAGGGAGTGCCCGCCCAGGTCGAAGAAGTGGTCGTGGCGGCCGATGCGCTCCACCCCCAGCACCTCGGCCCAGATCTCGGCCAGCGCCTCCTCCGTCTCCCCTTCCGGCGCCTCGTAGGCGCGGGTCGCGAACGCATCGTCGGCGGGGGCCGGGAGCGCGGCGCGGTCGACCTTGCCGTTGGGGAGAAGGGGGAGCGCGTCCAGGCGCACGTACGCCGCGGGGACCATGTACTCCGGCACGCGCTCGGCGAGATGGGCGCGGAGCGTCTCCGCCTCCACCGCCTCGGCGCCCGTCCAGTACGCGGCGAGCCGCTTGCCGCCGGCCCCGTCCGCCCGCGCCACGACGACCGCCTCGCGGACGCCGGGGTGCTCGCCGAGCCGCGTCTCGATCTCGCCCAGCTCCACGCGGAAGCCGCGGATCTTGACCTGCGCGTCGTTGCGGCCGACGAACTCGACCGTGCCGCCCTGCTGCCGGCGGGCCACGTCGCCGGTGCGGTACAGCCGCGCGCCGGGCGTGGCGGCGAAGGGATCGGGGACGAAGCGCTCCGCCGTCAGCCCCGGCCGCCCCGCGTAGCCGCGCGCCACCTGCGCGCCGCCCACGTACAGCTCGCCCGCGACGCCCGCCGGCACCGGCTCGCCGGCGGCGTCCAGCACGTAGACGCGCGTGTTGGCGACGGGACGGCCGATGCGGTGCGCGCCCTCGTCGGCGTCCGCGGGATACGCCTGCCCCGTGGCGGCGACGACGGTCTCGGTGGGGCCGTACATGTGGTAGAGCGTGGCGCCGGGGAGCCGCTCGTAGAAGCGCTGGACGAGGGCGGGCGACAGCGACTCGCCGCCGGTGAGCACGCGGGTCAGCGAGGTGCAGCCGGCGACGTCGGGATGCGCCAGGAAGACGTCGAGCATCGACGGCGAGAAGTGCGTCGCGGCGACCCGCTCGCGGCGGATCACGTCCACCAGGTAGGCGGGATCCTTGTGCCCCTCCGGCCGCGCCAGCACCACGCGGGCGCCCGCCGTGAGCGGCCAGAACAGCTCGCGGACCGACACGTCGAAGCTGAGCGGGATCTTCTGCAGCACCGCCTCCCCCGCCTCGAGCGCCCAGAACCCCTGGCTCCACCTGAGCTGGTTGACCACGCCGCGGTGCGGGCACATCACGCCCTTCGGCTGGCCGGTGGAGCCGGAGGTGTAGATCACGTAGGCGAGATGGTCCGGCGTCAGCGCGCCGCGCGGCGGGGTGCTCGCCGGCCGGTCCGCCCACGCGTCCGCCCCCGCGTCCAGCTCCAGCACCGGAACATCGCCCCCGGCGAAGAGCGGGCGGAGGGA
>Ga0190275_10000764_pt1 | contig 25518 bp, 19 predicted proteins | sample Popmic550T_FD_133745 | JGI IMG/M metagenome (GOLD analysis project Ga0190275, IMG submission 133745) | Populus adjacent soil microbial communities from riparian zone of Yellowstone River, Montana, USA - 550 T | ecosystem: Environmental > Terrestrial > Soil > Riparian zone > Trees stand | place...
AATGACGAAGGTGTCGAACCCGATGTAGTGATGGCAGCGGCCGGTGACATTCCCACTCAGGAGGCATTGGCGGCCACCGCCATGCTCCGTGAGGACTTCCCCAACCTCAAAATCCGTTTCGTCAATGTGGTCGATCTGTTCAAACTACAGCCCAGCACCGAGCACCCACACGGTCTATCCGATCGCGATTTCGATTCGCTGTTCACAGTCGACAAACCGATCCTCTTCAATTTCCACGGTTATCCGTGGCTGATTCACCGGCTGGCGTACCGTCGTACAAATCACAAGAACATGCACGTTCGGGGCTATAAGGAAAAAGGCAACATCAATACGCCCATGGAATTGGCCATCAACAACGAGATCGATCGCTTCACCTTGGCGATCGATGTGATTGACCGGACTCCTCGCCTCCAGCCCATCGGCGCCCACGCCAAGGAGAAATACCGCGACCAGCAGTGCGCCTGCCGCAACTATGCTCACGAGTACGGTATCGATCCTCCCGACATTGTTTCGTGGAAGTGGTCGAAGTGAGAATTTTATTCTTGCCCCACTCCGTGTAGCTCGTGATGATTTGCTCGATGATTCAGCGCGTGGGTTGAAGAACTCCGATGCGGAAATGCGCGCGCGTGTTTCAGGAAGCAAGGCGCTAGCGGATGCGGTGATCGGTGAAGGTGAGGAAAGGAAACGGCGAAGCCTTCTTCATGTGGCAGGATAGGCAATCCGCTTTCTCGGTTCGTTTGCACTGTTTGACGGGGTCGCCGCCAGTGGCGTGGCAGCCGAGGCATTTGGCGGCGTAGAACTTGGCGTCGTGCGAGGCGTCGGCGTGGGGATCGTGGCAGGTGATGCAGGAGAGCGTTCCGCTTGCCTGAAAACAGCGGCTGGCGGTGAGCCCAACGGGTTGGAAGCGCACACTGGCGGGGTCGTCGAGAGGCGCGGTGGCGCGATGGCACTCGGCGCAACGCTGGACAGACTCTTGCGCATTGAGCTTCGACAGGCGGATGACATCGGCAGGCGAGGCGCTTTTGACGTGCACTGCGCCGGGACCATGACAGCGCTCGCAGGTGACGCCAGGTGTCATGTGTGTGAGGTCGGGACCGGGTCGCACGGCGGTGGCGTGGCATTCGAAGCATTGCGTGATGGTGGCGTGGGGCTGGGCGATGCCGAGTGCTTTCTCGGGTGTCTCCGATGGCGTGCCGGGATGACCGAGCGTGCGAGCGGCGTGGCCCGGTTCGCGATACCAGGAGAGTCGGTGTTCGAAGTAGACGCCGTTGTGGCGGAGGACGGGGGTGATGGCCTGCACTCCGGCCCCGAAGGCCCACTCGAGCAGAGCGTCGATGCGTGCTGAGCCCTGGGCGATGGAGACCGCGACGCCATCTCCACGAGACGAGTAGCTGAACGCAATGCCGGAGCGTTCGCGGATGGGGCGGGCGTTCATGAGCGCGGCGAGATCCGTTTGCGCCGCAGGTCGAAGCGCGGCGGCGTGGCGCGATGCCGATTGTGAGAGGGCCAGTTTGGGATGGCACTGCGCACATGCCTGCGTCCCGGCGAATTGCGCGAAAGCGATGGGCGCGGCGAGCGCGAACACAATAGCGAGGATGCGCACTTGATATAAATACTATTGTGTTGTGGATGCTTCTGCTGGCGCTCGCCGATTGGGGACCGATCGAGAGATCGATTTCCGCGGGGCGCTTTCGCGAGGCGCTGGCGCAATTGGAGCGGGTGAGCGAGCGGCCGGCGGCGTGGCATCTGCTCGCTTCAAAGGCGCATGACGGATTGAACGATCCGGCACGCGCGGTGATGGAGGCGGAAGCGGCGATCGCACAGGAGCCAGGCAGCGAGGCGGCGCACGTTCAACTGGGTTTTATATTCCTCAGTCGCAATACTTCGCTGGCGGCGGTAGAGATCTTCACCGATGCCGAGCGGCAGTTTCCGAATTCGCTGATAGTGCGGTTGGGCAAAGGCCTCGCCCAGAAAGAACTGCAGCTTTACGATGAGGCCGAAGCTACGCTCGCGCGTTGCTGGCCGCATCCGCTGGCGTTCGATGCGCAGGCAACGGTGCTCGTGCAGCGGGCAAAGTTCGGACAGGCCAAGGAGCTTTCGGCACGATTCATTCAAGTCAATCCGGGCGACTATCGCGGCTACTACTTTCTCGCCTCGGCGAAGAACGGGTTGCAGGAAGAGGGCGTGCGCGATGCATTGGCACAGAGTCTGGCGCGCAAGGGCGACTTCGCTGCCGCGCATGCGCTGCTTGGGAAATTACAACTGCGCGCCGGTGAGTATGCCGATGCTGTGGGCTCGCTTGAGAAGGCGGCGCGATATCGGCCCGATCTCGTCCAGGCACATCTGCACCTGGCGCAGGCGTACCGCAAATTGGGGCGTGAAGAGGATGCGATGCGGGAGTTCGGCGTGGTGGCCGACCTGCGAAAGCAAGAGGCCCAGCCGAAGCCGAGCCTCATGTATCACAGGGGGAGCAAGCCTTAGAACGTGATTCTTAAGGCCATCTGCATTTGTCGGGAGCTGTTCGACACCGCGGTGATGCGGCCGAAGTTCGCATTTCCAACCTGAACGTTGGGATTGGCGAAGTACGGCGTATTCGTCAGGTTGTACGCTTCGGCCCGCAACTGCAGGCGGATGCGTTCGGTGATGGCGAAGTATTTGCTAAGCGTCATGTCGACGTTGCGCTGCCCAGGACCCCAGATGAGGCCGCGGCCAGCGTTGCCAATGGTCCACTGGGCGGGCGATACCAGCGCGCTTGTATCGAACCACCGTCCTTCCGTGCGTTCCCCTTTAGGGAGGTTCGGGTTGCGCAACACGTCGGGATAGGTGGCGGAGCCGCAGTTGCAAGTGTCTTGGCTGTTGCCCGGATTGAGCGGGAATCCAGCCTGTAGGGTGACAAGTCCCGAGACTTCCCAGCCGCCGATTGCGGCGTCCAGCGCGCGGCTCTCAATATTAAACTTGCGTCCACGGCCGAACGGCAACTCATACACGGGTGCGAAAGTGAAGCGATAGGGCGCACTATCAAGGCTGATTCCGCGGTCGAGGTCACGATTGTTAAGCGGATCGCGATAGCCATTCTCGCCCGTGTTAATCAACTTCGAGAAGGTGAATGAAGCCAGGTAGGTGAGGCCGCTGGAGAAGCGGCGCTCGGACTTTAGCTGGAGCGAATGGTAGCTGGAAGATCCGATCCAGGTATTGTTCGTTACGCCATTCGGATACTGCGGATAGCGGACGAAAGGAGCGATGCGGCGCCCCTGCGCCTGCGGAGCGAGATCCACCGGGATTGCGTTCAGATTGTAGGAGCCATACTGCAGGTGGCTTCCCTTGCTGCCTGCATAACCTGCTTCGAACAAGAACCCACCGAGTTCGCGCTGAATGTTAAGGTTCCACTGCGAGAAGTTCGACATGGGGTTGTCGTCGGGGAAGACATTCACGGAAAGCGCGTTGCGTCCGAGTCTATCCACAGGCTGGTACGGCACGCGATCGAGCGTGGTGCGCCAGGTGATCTGGTCGATCGTGTTGTAGCGGCCGGCGTCGGCATCGGCGAAGATCGGATCCGAGAGCAAAAAACCGAAGGCGCCGCTCGACATGGTACCGACAGCGAAGAGGCCGTATCCGCCGCGAATCACGGTTTTTTCTGTCGCGTTATAAGCGAAGCCGAAGCGCGGACCGAAATTATTCCAATCGTTCTTCCAGGGGGTCCGGCGAAAGCCATTCTGGCCGAGTTGCTGATACTCGCCCTTGTCGAGATCAAAGACACCAGAGCGGTCCTGCGCTTCCTTGTAATAGAGCGGGGCGTCCCAACGCATTCCGAGGTTGATGGTGAGCTTGCGGTTGACGCGAATGTCGTCCTGTACGAACAAGGCATATACAGACGCTCGTGACTTAAAGTAGCCGGGGAAGATGCGATAGCCGAGCGTTCTCGGAAGGCCGAGCAGGAAGCTTGCATAGTCCCAACCGGTGTTGGCTACGCCAATCTGATTCGTGTAGATGGGCTGGAAGTTCCACACGGTGGTGCCGGGGTTGGGCTGCAGGTTATCCGTGCGGATGAAGCGCATTTCGCCGCCGAACTTCAGCGTGTGCTTGCCAGTAACCCACGAGGTCTGGTTTACGAGCGACTTGCTGTCTTGCAGTTCGAACAGGAGCGTATCGCCCGAGGAACCAAGCGGTGCGTAATTCGTGAACTGGAAGTCGGGCGTGCCCAGCGGATCATTACCGTTTGGAAAGCCAAAGATTCCCAGGGAGTCCGTGGAGACGTTTCCGTAGCCGGCGACGAGGCGCTTGGGGAAGGTCTGGAACCAGCCGGCGATGAAATTGGTGGTAATGGTCGGCGAGAAGATCTTCACGTAGTTCACGACGGCTTGGCGGCTGTGGTTCGTGCTTTGACCGAATCCGAGCTGGCCAGGATTACGTCCTCCGGCGTCCGGATTGGGGAACGCGCTGGCGGGAGTGCTCTCCGTCCTGCGGCCGGAGTAACGGGCAAAGAACTTATCGCTATCAGACAGGTTGTGATCGATCTTGATGTCGTATTCGTAGTTGTCGTCGCGGACGGAGCCGAAGTTGGTGTAGTTGGCAAAGTTGCTGGCGGTCTGAGGAAGGGGATAGAGCGCCTGCACATTCTTGGCAGCCGCGCTGATCCGATTTGGCGGAATGATGTTGCCTGCGAACGGGGTGCGTATATTATTTGGGCCCGTCGTCGTGGCCGGATCGAAAATCGTGATGGGAGCGCCGTTTACCACAAGTGACGAGAAGTCGCCAGCTCGGAACGCAGCGGAGGGCACGGTTAGATTGTTGAACGCCGAAGTGCCTCGCTGCTTCGTGTATTGCATGTCAAAGAAGAAGAAAGTCTTGTTCTTGATCACCGGACCGCCGATGGTGCCGCCATACTGATTTCGGCGGATGATGGGACGTGTGTGCGTATAAAAGTTTCCGGCGTTAAGCTTGTCGTTGCGCAGGAAGTTGAAGGCCGAACCGTGGAATTCGTTAGACCCGGATTTGGTTGTCGATTGCATCACGCTTCCGGAAGTCTCGCCGAACTCGGCCGAGAAGGAGTTCGTCACGATACGGAATTCCTGAATCACGTCGGGGTTCGGATTCACAGGATTGCCAGACCATACGTGGCTGGATGAGTGCGCGCCGTCGATGTAGTAAGGGTCTTTGCGAACGAGACCGCCTTTGCGTGATCGAGTTCCCGTCACGATTGAGGACGACACCTGGCACCAGCAACCGGAAATCCTGCGGGTTACGGCCGATGGTCGGAAGGCTGATTACCTGCCGGTTTTCGATCGTGCCGCCGAGCGCCCCTGTTTCGGTTTCCAGCAGCGGGGTGGTGGCGGCCACATTTACCACCTCAGTTACCGCGCCGGTTTCCAGCCCCACATCCACACGAAGCTGACGTCCTGTTTCCAGGTTGACCTCACGGGAGAACTTCTTGAAACCCGCGACTTCGGTCTCGACGCGATATGTGCTGGGCGAGAGGAAGTTGAAGAGATAGTTGCCGGACGTATCAGACGCGCCGTCAACCTGAACACCGGTACGGATGTTGGTAATGGAGACCTTCGCGGCAGCGACAACGGCGCCGGATGAATCCGTGATCGTACCTAAAATACTTCCGCTATTGCCCTGACCGAACAAGAGCGAATGCATCAGCAGCGACAGTGCCGCTAACGAGAGAACTTGCCGCATAGACCCTCCAAGGCGTGACTAGGCTTGTACAGGGCCATATCGTGCCGCAGAAATCGTATCACACGTATTGCCCGAATTTACCAGGATGGATGGCTATTCTGCTGTAAGTTCTTGATTAACCGTTCTGAGAGATAGGTAACAGAACGTTCCGGACGATTCTAAAATGGCGGTGAGGGTGGGATTCGAACCCAGGACCGCCACGGCGGCTCTGCAACATACAGATTCGGCATTGCCAGGACTGCCAAGGTTGCCATTCTCGCCGCCGACCATTGCACGCTATTGCACGCTACGGTCGGCTGGCATCATTAACCAGAGACCGCTCTTCGTACGATCCGACTCCGGGCGGTCATTGGAAGTCGACCCCGACCCCTTCTTAAGATTTTTGTAGGGAATTACGATTCGCTGCGCCTCACCCAGTGTGTCCGCAGTAGCTTGACACCATGGTCCCGGATGGCCTCACATGGGATCCGAGAGTGAGCGCTTCGTATCGATTGGAGAAAGTCTCGAATTGGAAGAAGTGCGCGCTTCCGGCGTTGTCGTACATCCGATATGTCCCCGAGAAGAGTGTTGGTTTGTCGGCCGGGTGTATTCGGAGGGGACAAACCTATGGCTGTCGGGGTCGGGCGCTGTCGAGGTGGGCCGGTATGTCCACGAGGGGTTTTTGTGGTGTTTGCGGTTGGGGTTCGCGGGGTTTAGAACTGAACTTGCAAGTCGTAGCGGACAAGCTCTGTGTCGATGTCCAGTGTGTTTCCGGGGGGATTCGGGATCAAGACGGGTTGTTGGCTGGGACCGACAAGGGCATGCAGGGAGCGGATGGAGCGGGGAAAAGTAACTCGGGTGGGTTCGGTGGCTCGTACAAGGAGCTTTGAAGATTGTGAGATATTGGCGCCGTCGCGTGAGGCGACTATGATGCGACCTTTTTGTGTTGTGAAGACTGGGTTCTTGTTTATTGCAAAGGCGCCGGCGGATTCGGCAAAGAGTATGCCGCTCGAGCCGTGAATGAGCATCGCGTGTGGCTGCAGACCCATTGTGATCTCATCCGTGTTTACCTGTATCGATGCTGTTGTCGTGGACGCGTCGCCGAAAAGGCTGTACAGTGTTCCGTCTTCCACTTCCCGCGCAAGGAGCTTCAGGGAAGCAGGGGAAACCTGGATCGCGTTTGTCCCGAACTCTTTAGGGCTTCGGCCGAAAGCTGGAGCGCGTCCGCAGGCGCCGGGCAGTCGGATTGCGCAACCTGATACGGAACATGCCGGCTCCACACTAGCTTCAGGTGCGGAAAAAGCTGCGACATGAGATCGTAGCGCTCGGCCTTCGGAACACGAACGACTGTTCCCGCGCGGGAAGGTTTTCTGGCGAGCATCGGCCCGAAGGTGGCGAGACGGCCAACCGCGCTCGCTGCTTCAGCCGGAAATGGCGTTCCATGGTAGATGGAGCCGTACGGGAAGCCACTTGCCGCCGGGAAGAAACCGGAACTCACGCGGGGCCAACCCTTCGGTACACCTTCCAGCGCCGCGAACCAGCGAGGATCCGGCTTTTCCGGCCACGAAAAGTTGAGGAATGTCGCATGCGGCGGGAGCTCGGGCGACATCCAACTGACGCCCCACTCGTAGCTCATGGCGGCAGAAGCTCCGGCGGCGAGAGCGTAATGGATTACCTGATCGTAGTGCTCAACGCTGTTCCAAGTCCCTTTCCCAAATTCTTCGAGTAGTATCGGACGATCGGAACATGCCGTATCCACGTAACTAAGGGTTGCGGCCGTATCTTCGGGACTCATGTAGGAGTGCCATGGACTGATGTCTCCATCTCGGTTTCCAAGATAGCCGTCGCCCCCGCCCATCGATGAGAAGAGAAATCCAGGTATTACCGGCTGCGTAGCGCCGGCCTTACGAATCGTGGCCGTCATCTCCTGAGCCCAACGGCGGAACAGCTTTGTATCGCGATCCGGCGATCGCGGCAGCAAAGCTTCCGGCCAGCGCCGTACTTCCGCATCCATCTGGCTTTCATCCGGATCACGAACATAAGTTTCATTCGCGAGATTGAAGATGATGTTTCGAGCATTCTTCCAACGCTGCGCAAGCTTCGATACATATTCCTTCTGCGCGTCCAAGTGCCGGAATGAGATGCCGTAAACGTTGAAGTCCGACCCGGTACGCAACTCGATGGACTTCAACTCACCATCGTCTCCCTCAAACGCGATACGCGGACCCCATTGAGTGAAGATGCAGACGTCGAGAATAATGCCGTGCTTTGCCGCCAGGAGAACCGTCGCATCCATTGCGCGAAGCGACTCCTCATCAAGAGTAGGGTCAATCCAGATGCGGGCGATACGGTAACCCGCTTGCCGCACGGCCGCGAAATCGCGGTCGACGATCGGTGATCGAAAGTCGCGCCAGGTTCCATCCCACCATGAGGTCGACGGATAGTAATGGGTACCGATCCAGAACGAAGCGGCCCTATCGATGGTGATGTTCAGGCCTGATGTGGATACGACAGGGCCGGTCCGGATGACCCCATCATGAACCACGACTCCCGTATCCCGTTTATCAACGACGACAGGATTTGCGGATGCGGACAACTCGCTTGCCAGCTTTGGATCCTGCAGGAGTTGAACGCGGATCTGACAGGTTCCCACCTTTCGAGGAATGAATTGCGCGCGCGCCGCGATGGCGCCTTCAGCCGTTGGCGCGCGACGGTGTTCGGCGATTGTACGGAAGTCGCTGTCCCCGGATTCCTTGATGAGAAACCGCAGCGACACAGCGGCTGCGTGATTCCGGCGATTCGACACTTCGGCGTCGATACGAACTTTCTCGCCGACACTGTAGGCTCCCCAATCGGCCTTGACACGTGTGAGTTGAACTCCGCTTTCGAAGCGCAGGGCGATGGCTTGCAACAGATCTTTCCACTTGGCAGGAGTCAGGGCAGCCCATGGATCTTCCAGCAAGAAATAGTACTGCTCGCTCCCATCGAAGCGATTGGCGGCGAGCGACGGCGCGTAGTGTCGAAACAAAAATCCCGGGTAACCGACGATTGTTCCGAAGCGATCGCGGGCTTCAAGAAGTGGGATGAGATCGGCTCGGGGCTCTTCGATGACGTTGTGATAGGCGAGCTCTTTGGTTGGCTTGATGAAGCCGGACCATAGCCGGGAAGGTTGAAACGAGCGCGGCTGCAGGTCGATCGGGGCGCCTTCCGCGGGTTCGATTCCGAGCTTTGTGCTCGCGGGCTGGAACGTTCCTATCCAGAATGCCGGCGGAAGCTCTTGTGGAGGTCCGATCCAAACGAAACTTCCTCCCTCGGCTGCGTGCTTCTCCAGGACATCGGAGGCGATGGCGCGGCGCGATACGGCTTCGAATATGGGAGCGATTCCACTCAGCGCTTTTACGCCTTCCTCATCGGGAACGATGAGCAACACTTTCGAGGGAATCGCGCCGAACAGCGATGATGCGAAGAGCGCGAGCGTAGCAATGGCTGTTCGCATGGAGTTATAGCTTGATGAGGCGCATCTCAGCCTGCAATGCGCGTTCTCCGTTGGCGTCCAACTGCGGCGCGCGGCCTTGCGCGATTGTGTCCTCGAAGGGTTGGACAGGGCAGCTAAACGGCTCGATTCCGAGACAGTATGCGCGCCCGAAGTACGGATAGTGCCAGCTTCCGCCGTAGACTTGCCACGACCAGAGATAGGGCATGATAGCTTTGTCCCAACGCATTTCGGCGGCCAATCCAAGCCGGCGATTGCCCAGGCGAAATCTTCCTTCTTGCACGTTCTCCAAGCAGATGACTCGCTCGGAGCGAGCGTCGATAGAGGGCACACTTTGCGTGTGGGCGGGTCCAGTGTCTGACGCAGGGAAGTCGATCTCGCAACCCGCCTCGAGAAACGGCGCTCCGAAAACGGGATGGTGTCCCCAGGCGTAGGGAAGCTTCTCGGCGCCGAGGTTTGTGGCGGTTTCTTTTAGAAATAATGTGCTGTCGCCGGTTTGGAGCGTCATGGCGCGGACGAGGCGGAACGGTGTCCGGATGGTTTCAACGCTGAACTCGACTGTGACGCGCTCGGCTTTGTCCTCGATGACGCGGACGTCCCAAGGTTGCAGGCTTACTTCTCCGTGCTGGCCCAACTCTGCTCCCGAGATGTTCACCGAGTGTCCGGCGGAAGGGAAGATCTCCTGCCATCCGCCGGGATAATAATCTAGGAACGCTCCGCCGGGACGCGCTTTGGTCGGCACGAATGTCGGAGGCAGAACGGGCTGGGGAGCATGCCACAGGACGTCCGTGTCGGAGGGCTTGTGGCGAAACTCAAGGATGTCGGCGCCCTTGGATGCGAGCACTGTCACGCGAACAAGCTCGTTTTCCATGACGAGCAGTGAGTGTCGGCGCCATTGATACTCGTTGATGCGGCACGCGTGATGCCGATTGCCGTAGAGTTTCATCGTTGGGGTTTGCGAGCGAGCGATGGGCTCGGGAAATCATTCTTGCCTGCGCTTGGGCGGAGGGGACCGGGAGGCAAAGATTTGTGCCATTCCAGCAGCGGGCGTGACAAGCGGGACACGATCTTTGACTCCCGGTCTGCGAGATTCTGCAACTCTGTTGGGTCGCGCGGAACGTTGAACAACTCGACGCGGCTGCGATCCGGGTTCATCAGCAGTTTCCAATCGTCATCCCGAATCGCCAGCATTGGACTGCGATTCACCGCGTGGCCGTAGATATCGAAGCGCCACTCCCACAGCAACGGCTTCCTGCGTTTATAAGCGGCTCCGGTGAGAGCCGAGCTTATGTCTTCTCCGTCGGCTTGAAAGGATGACGGTAGTGCGGCGCCTGCCAACTTGCTCAGCGTCGGCAAGAGATCCACGGCGCTGGCTATGGTCGTGGTGTCTACTCGACCGGCTGGAACTTTATTGGGCCAGCGTACGAGGAAGGGTACTCGAACTCCACCTTCGTAGAGGCTGCGTTTCCGGCCACGAAAAGCTCCGGTGGAACCGACACCACTGTGATTCACGCTATAGATGTCGATGTCTTCCGGGCCGTTGTCACTCGAGAAGATGACGACCGTGTTCTGGTCCAGTCCCAACTCACTGAGGCGCGTGAGCAATCGTCCGATATGGTCATCCAAGCCGCTCACGGCGCCGTAGTAGATCGGATGAGCGCCCTTGTAAGGTACATTCGGAGGGCCGAAGTCGCTGTAGCGCGCCATCTCTGCCGGTGTCGGATTCAGGATTGCGTGTGGGATCAGCGTCCACAGGTTAACGAAGAAGGGCTTGTCCCGGTTGTTTTCGATGAACTGGATCGCGTCGTCAACGATCATTTCCGTTGTCTTGGACCAGAAGTATGGATCGGATGCAGCGTGGGGCCAGGATGTGCGGAACTCGTCGAAGCCGTATGCGGCAGGCTTCGGATCGTTGGCGGTTGAACTGAGATGCCATTTCCCGAAATGCGCTGTCGTGTAGCCGGACTGTTTCAAGACGCGCGCGAGGTTGGTCGCTGCCGGATCCAGGAAATCCGCGGAACCGTTCTGCTTGTTGACATCCGGCGCATCGAGAGCGCTATGGATTCGGTGTCGAGCGGGGAAGTTCCCTGTCACGAAAGCGACGCGGCTGGGGGAGCATACGGCTGAGTTCGTATAGAAGTGCGTGAACCGCGTCCCCTGACTTGCGAGCCGATCGAGATTCGGCGTCTTGATAAATGGATGGCCGTAACATCCAAGATCGCTCCATCCGAGATCGTCCGCGAGGATGAAGATGAAGTTCGGGCGTTCGCGCGGCGATGCAGTTTGAGCGAAGATTGGCGACGTTGCGGCGGCGGCAGCGGTGCTTATGAAATTCCGGCGATTCATGGGTTAGTTGCTGACGATCGATCCGTTTGGAAAGCGCTTCGGGCCGAAGTTTCCATCTTGCATCGAACACGGGTATTTTGCCGCGGCGCGTTCGTCCAAATCTACGCCATGCCCCGGAGCCTCGTTGAGGAACAAGTATCCTTTTCGTATCTCGGGCGTACCGGGGAAGATCTCCCGCACGGCGTCGCTTGGAAGAAACGCGCCTTCCTGAATACCGAAATTGGGCGCCGCAAGATCGAGATGTCCGTTAACGGCGTGTCCTACCGGCGAGAGATCACCGGGCGCGTGCCATGCCGTTCGCACGTTGAACCAGGCGCCGAGCGCCGCAAGCTTATGGGCCATTGTGAGACCGCCGATGGTCGGGATGTGAACGCGGATGAAGTCGAGCAGTTGATTTGTCACCAGGTCCGCGTAGTCGTGACGATTGGCGAACTTTTCACCGATGGCGATCGGGACGCTGGTTTGTGGCCGGAGTATCTTCAGGTAGCTTATGTCTTCGGGATAAAAAGGATCCTCGAAAAAGTAGGGCCGCAGCGGTTCCAGGCGCTTCACGATCTGAATGGCGGTGATCGGCGGAAGCTGGCCGTGCAGATGTTGCATCAACTCCGGCTTGTCGCCGACAACTTTGCGCACATGCTCGAAGATCTTTGGAATTTCGCGGCCCCACTCGTCGGGATCGATGACGGGGTCGGAACCAAGCGAGGTCCCAAGCGGCATGCCGGACAAGGCCGGCGTTGGGTTCACTTTGGAGCCGCGGTAGTTGAGGCGTACATGAGTGTAGCCGGCGGCCAGAGCTTTTTGCACGCTGTCGGCCATCTCTTCGCCGGTATTGCCGCCCGCGTCGCCGTAGCAATGCGCTGCCGCACGCATCTTGCCGCCGAGCAGCTCGTACAGGGGCATGTTCGCGCGTTTCGCCTTGATGTCCCACAGCGCAACATCGATACCGGCTACCGCATAGTTCTCGACGGGTCCGCCTCTCCATAGGCCGCTTACGTTCATCGAGTGGTAGAGGTCGGACACCATGTCCGGATTTTTACCGATGACGAAGGGCTTCAAGTATTTCTCGATGAAGGTCGCGACCGCGGCGGGTCGAAGAACGAACGAGGCGCAGCCCAGACCGTAGAGTCCCGGCTCGCTGGTCTCGACCTTGGCGATAACGAGCCGCTGCATGGTCGAGATGGCGCCGTCGCGATACGGTGGATTTGTGCAGATCACCTTGACATCCGTGATCTTCAGCGGGGGAAGACCACGCCGTGGAGTGGCCGTTTGCGCCAGAGCCAAACCAGGAACACCGAGCAGTTCGCGACGCTTCATGTTCTAGTTCTCCGCCATTTAGTTTTCTGCCATTTTAGTTTTCTACGATGCCGCCTTCTCGTCTTCGCTTGGGACCGAAGTTCCCGGGATCGTTGGGATGCGGATATTTCGCGGCAAGTTTTTCGTCGATGTCGATTCCGAGACCGGGAGAATCGTTCGCGTACATCATGCCTTTACGGATCTGCGGGCATCCCGGGAATACCTCTTCTACCGCGTCTCCAAATACGATGCGTTCCTGGACGCCGAAATTCGGAACGGCAAGATCGAGATGGAGATTCGCCGCATGTCCGATGGGAGAAGTGTCACGAGGCGCGTGCCAAGCCGTACGGACGCCGTGCCACTCGCACAAGATCGCCAGACGGCGCGCCGCGGTGATCCCGCCGATGTAGGACTGGTGAACACGGATGAAGTCGATGAGCCGATCCTTGACGAGTCCTACAAACTCGTGCTTGTTGACGAACTTCTCCCCGAGGGCGATAGGGACCGTTGTGGCCTGGCGCAGACGGGGCATAAAGCCGATCTCTTCGGGGTAGAACGGATCCTCGATGAAGTATGGCCTGTAGGGCTCGATGCGTTTGATCATGTCGATGCACTCGGCCGGGTGCAACTCGCCGTGGATGTCGTGTAGCAACTCGACTTCATCGCCGCAGATCTTGCGGACTTCGGCAAATAACTTCGGCGTGCCCTGGACATAGCGCGCTCCGTTCTGCATCAGCTCGGTCGGCATGCCGCGAGTGGCATCGGTGAGAGTATTCTCGTTGGCGGCTACTGTCGTGTCGGTCAATTCGATACGGATATGCCGGAAGCCTTCCGCAGAGAGGCGCTGCACGTTCTCGGCGCATTCTTTGCCGTCGCGACCGCCGGTATGCGCGTAGCATTGCGCGGCAGAGCGCATTTTGCCGCCAAGGAATTGATAAAGGGGCATGGCCGCGCGCTTGCTCTTGATGTCCCAAAGAGCCATATCAATTCCGCTGATCGCGTTGTGAAGCACGGGACCGCTACGCCAAAGAGAAGTGGCGTTCATCCCGGCCCAAAGATCCTCGACCATCTCGGGATTTTTGCCGATAACAAATGGCTTGATGTACTGTTCGATCGCTACGGCCACCGCTTCGGGTCGAAAGGTGTAGGTAGCGCAGCCGACGCCGTAGAGGCCGGGCTCGGAAGTTTCGACCTTGGTGACGACGAGGCGCGTGTACGCCTTGAGATTGAACCCGGGGAACGGAGGGCACGTGAGGATTACCTTCACGTTGGTTATCCGGACCGGCGCGAGTCCGCGGACGCGCTGCGCGTGCACCGTTTGAGCGGCGGGGAATGTCGCGACAAGCGCGGCGCGAAGCGTGTCTCGGCGTGTCACGGGAACAAGCTCTCAGGCGCCGGCACAGTTTTGGAGAGCGTGGCTTAGCCGTTCCAAGGTCTGGTCGGCATCCTGTTCGGTATGCGCCGTCGAGACGTAAAACCGCCCATCCGGCACAACAATCACGCCTTCGCACAGCGCCGCGCGAAGAAACCTGCTCAGCAGTTCGCGATCATCCGGGAAGGTATCGCGGTAATCGATAAATTGCGTATGTTTTGTAAAGTGCAATGCGAACACCGTACCGAAGCCCGTGGTTTTCAGCGATAATCCCGCAGCGTGCGCGAGGCGCGGCAGCTCGGACTTGAGTCGTTCCCCAATCCGATTCGCCTTGCAGAGCGCTTCGCCTCCATTCCGGGACAGTTCGTCGAGGCAGAAATCGGCGGCGGCGAGCGAAAGCGGGTTTCCATTGAACGTACCGCCGAAAACGACACCCGAAGTGTACATCTGCTCCATGACGTCGGCCTGTCCAGCGACCACACTCAGCGGAACACCGCCGCCCACCGCTTTGCCGAACGTCGCCAGATCGGGTGTGACGTTGAAGTGGGCTTGCGCTCCTCCAGGGTTTATGCGGAAGCCGGTGATTACTTCATCGAAGATCAACAGGCAGCCATGTTTCGTCGCCAGTTCCCGGACGCTCTGCAGATAGCCCGGCAGCGGCATCAGGCATCCGCTGTTACATAAGACCGCTTCCATCATGATGGCGGCGATCTGTCCGGGATGGGCGTCGAGGATCTGCTCCAGAATCTCCAGCCGGTTCCAGGGAGCGACGACGGTGTTTTCTTCCGAGTTCGGCACTTGCCCTCGGGAGCCGCGTACCGTCTTCGGCTTCTCGAGCGATCCTACATCGGCCTGCTGCGGCTTGTAGCTGAGCAGCGCCGAGTCCATCCAGCCGTGATAGTGGCCTTCGAACTTCAGAATTAGAGGACGAGTCGTGTAGGCGCGGGCCAATCGATGGACAAGCTGTACGGCTTCGCTGCCGCTCGAAGTAAAGGCGACGCGCTCGGCGCAGGGGACCATCGCCTGAATCTTCTCGGCAACGGTGAATTCGAGTTCGTGCTGGGCTCCGTAGCTGAGGGGCTTCTCGACTTGCCGCCGGAGCCGATCCACCATCCCGGGATGGCTATAGCCGAGAATCATCGGCCCCCAGGCAAGCTGGTAGTCGATGTATTCGTTCCCATCGACATCGGTGAGATGGGAACCGTGGCCGTACTCGAAGAAGAGCGGCACGGGGGCCTTGGCGCGAAAGGGGCTGCTGACGCCGCCTGCGAGGGAGCGGCGCGAACGCTCCAACATCTCGACTGATTTATCCCAATTGCTGATCAAACAATTCCTTCCTTTCGTTCCGGGCCCGCTGTGGTTCCGCGTACCACCAATTCGGTGGGAATCGCGATGCGCTGCTCGGTTGTGTCCCCGGCAATGTTCGCCAGTAAAGTCCGGGCAGCGACTCGTCCAACCTCTTCCGGAAAAGACCGGATGGTCGTGAGCGGCGGCGCCATCCCGGTACCGAGGTCGTCGTAGCCTACTACACTTACGGATTCAGGGACAGCAATCCTGGCCAGCTTCAAGCTTTCCATAACCCCTACGGCAACTAAATCGTTGGTTACAACCAGCGCAGTCGGAACATTTCCCGATTGGATTATCGCCTGCATCGCCTGAAACCCCGCGAGTATCCCCGGGGGAACGTCGGGCAAGTGCAGGAAGTGCACGAACTGAGGACGATAGCGCAGATCCAAGGCGTCCAGGGTCTGCCAATAGGCTCGATATTTTTCCGAGTTCGGGAAGCCGATGAATCCGATCTGCCTGTGACCGAGACCGGCCAGATGCTCCAGGGCCTGACGGGTGCCTGAGCCGTAATCCGGGCCGACTGCCGTTGCGTTTTCGTCCTGGACGATGAGGTCGGTGAGAACCACCGGGATTTCCCGGTTCAGCAGCAGGTCGAGAGTCTTCTTTCTGAGACCGCCGGCGACAAGATATCCGCCGACGTCCATAGCTTTGTTCCGCTCCCAATGCTGCTCAAAATTCTCATCCTCGCCGACGGAATGAAAGACGAGCGAGTGTCCGAGTTGGCGGCACATCTGCTCTGCTCCCAGGAGGACGCGGCTGTAGCCGGGTTGAACGAAGTGAAAAATGTTCTCTCCGATCAAGAACGCGACGCTTGCGCGCGATTGCGTTTGGGCGGTGTCGAATGCTTGCGCGGCAGAGGCGACGAAAGTCCCCTTGCCGACGACTCTCATCAGGAGGCCGTCTTTCACCAAGCCGTCTAAGGATTCGCGGATCGAGGTGCGGGAAACGCCGAACCGTTCGGCAAGCGCGCGCTCGGACGGCAGCTTGCCGGATTCGCCATAGACGCCGTTGTCGATCTCTTGACGAAGAACCGTTCGAAGCTGAACCGGCAGTGCCTGCGCTGTGCGGGTCTGAAGAATCACCATAGCATCCGTGGTATGGAGTGGTCTACTCATTTGACCGGAGAAGGTATCGCCGCGTCAAGAGAAAGTTTGTCGTTGTTGAGGTTACCGACTGGGCTCCTAAATTGCCTTGACATTCATACCGGTCTACCGCTAGGATACGACCACTGCATACCGCTCAGCTTTAGGAAGGATCGAGATGTCCCGAAGGCATATAAGAACGTTGCTTCTTGCGGTAGTTCCATTGCTGTTTTTAGCGCCGGCCACGAGTCGCGCGCAGACAACGACGGCCAGTTTGGTGGGCACGGTCACCGACTCGAGTGGGGCCGTGGTGGGTCGAGCCAAAGTCGTTGCCAGCGCGGTCGCGACGAATCAGACGCGCGAGGTCACGACCGACAGCGAAGGCAACTATGTGCTGACCAACCTTCAGGTAGGTCAATATCAACTCTCGGTGTCGGCCGAAGGTTTTCGAACCGAGGTGGCACAAGGAATCGTGCTGCAGGTGGGGCAGCGGGCCCGCATGGATGTCACACTGCAGACCGGAAATGTGGTGGAGACAGTAAATGTCACAGCGCAGGTTCCGATTGTCAGCAGCGAGGACGCAGTTTTCGGCGATGTCATCGATAACAAGCGCGTGGTCGAGTTACCGCTGAACGGGAGAAACTTCAACAATCTTGCGCTGCTGACGCCAAACGTGCAGGACGGCATTCCGGGCGGCGCGACATTACAGAATTTCCTCGCCGGCGGCATTGCGATTTGGGCGCACGGGAATCGGGATACCGACAATGAATGGAATCTCGATGGCGCCACGATGAACGTCGGTTTCTATAACTGGAATTCCTTCAACCCATCGATCGACGCTATCAACGAATTCAAGATGCAGACGGGAGCATTTCCGGCGGAGTATGGATTTCAAGCCGGCGCCAACGTCAACATCGTCACCAAAGCGGGAACCAACGCGCTGCAAGGGACACTGTTCAATTTCTTGCGGAACGACAAAATGGATGCGCGCGGGTTCTTCCCGACATCCAAGCCGAAACTTCGGCAGAATCAATTTGGCGGCACTGTAGGTGGTCCGGTGTATATCCTGAAGCTTTACAACGGCCGGGATCGAACGTTCTTCTTCTCGAACTATGAAGGAATTCGAATTCGTCAGGAGCAGTTCGGCCGATACACATTGCCTTCCGACGCGCAGCGCGGTGGCGATTTCAGCCGGACGTATACCGGAGCGCCGTTTACGGGAACGATCCTTGATCCGTCAACTCGGATTCCTTTTCCGGGGAACGTAGTTCCATCGAACCGGATTGTCGGTCAGGCTCAGAATATTCTTCCGTACTATCCTCGCGAGAACAACCCCGGTCAGGTTTTCAACTACGAGATTCTGGCTCGGGTGATGACCGACAGCAATTCGACGATTCAGCGTCTCGATCACAAACTCACGGGAAAGGATTTCCTTTTCGCTCGCGGGGCGTACGACAACCGGATGCGCCCTGATCCCGAATTCTTTCCGGGTTTCGTGCGGACAACTGGCCTCAAAGCCTACAACGTCGTTCTGGGACACACGCGCGTTTGGAGTCCAACGGTTGTTCAGGAATCGCGTATGGCGTTCAACCGCAGCTTTATCTTCCAGTCGGATCCCAGGGAAAATACCGATTTCAGCATTGAGCGAGACCTCGGGATACCGGCGGCCGGGCAGACGAATGGATTTCCGTTCTTCAATATTGCCGGATTCGCAGGCTTCGGCGGTATGACGAACAATCCGCTGATCCAGCCAGACCAGGTGTGGCAATGGCTGAGTAACCTCACTGTCAACCGAGGCCGGCACACCATAAAGTTTAGCGGCGATGTTCGGTTGTGCGATCTGATCGAACACAAGGTCTGACGGTGCGAGGAAGTTTCACGTCTGCGAATAATAATCCCGTTGGCTCGGGTTTTGGCTTTACGGATTTTCTTCTTGGCTTGCCTCAGCAGTCCGCTTTGGGCAGCCGCGCAACCACAGTGCGGATGCGCAATGTTCGCGCGGGTTTCTTTATCCAGGACGATTGGCGCGTCCATCGGGAGCTGACCTTGAACGTCGGCTTACGTTATGAGTCCAGCACGCCGGTGCACGACGCGCGCGGTGAGGTGACCGGCTTCGATTTCGTCGCAGGCCAACCGGTTCCCATGAAGGCCGGCGATCCGTTCTATCCGCAGGACTGGAATAACTTCGCGCCTCGTTTCGAATTCACCTGGCGTCCTTTCGGAACGGATCGTACGGTGATTCGCGGTGGATACGGGATCTACTACAACTACACGATGAACCTGGCACTCACACGGATCGCGAGGAATCTGCCATGGGCCATTTTGACGAATTATTTCGCTGATCCGAGCGCTCCGCCGATTACGTTCGACAATCCGTTTCCAAGCGCCGTTGCGGGCGCGCCTCCACCGCCCAACTATGGCGGGTTCACCCCGGATTTCAAGGCCGGCTACTCCCAGTTGCGATCGCTGCACATCGCACAGCAGCTTACCGACCACGATGCGATCGAAGTGGGCTATGCGGGGAACTTCGCGCTGGGTGGGGATCGAGCGGTCAATGTCAACGATGCTCCTCCGGGTCCGGGCGCTATTCAGCCACGACGTCTGCGGCCGGAGTACGGCGTGCTGACACAAGTCCGTTCGGACGCGAAGACTTTCTATAACTCCGGAACTGTGAAGTACACGCGACGGTTCAGTGATGGCCTGACGATTCTGAGTTCGTACACGTTCTCCAAGACGATCGATCAGGCGTTCTCCTCCGTCGCCGGCAATCCGACCGGTGGCGCGGTGTCACAAACGGCTGCAAACCTTTCGCAACGCGGATTGTCCGGCTCGCATCGTTCGCATGTGTGGGTTACGAGTGGTGTGTACGAGTTGCCGTTCGGGTCAGGACGAAAATTTCTGAACCGGCGCGGGATCACCGATGTGATCCTGGGCGGTTGGCAACTCAGCTCGATTGTCACGATCCAGTCCGGTGGCGTCTTTGCTGTGACATTGCAGGATGCTGTGGCCGGCTTGAATACGGGAACCGAGCAACGTCCGAACCGGTTGCGGGACGCGAACCTGTCTTCAGCTGAGCGTTCGATTCAGCGCTGGTTTGACACGAGCGCCTTTGTGCGGCCTCCGCAGTATACGTTCGGTACCGAAGAAACGCGAACGGTCTACATGCCGGGGCTGGCGAACGTCGACGCCAATTTGAAGAAGTCTTTCCGGCTGATGGAATCGCTGAATCTCGAATTCCGCGCAGAGTTCTTCAATGTATTAAACCGGACGAACTTCGGTCAGCCAGGTAATGTTCTGGGCAACCCGAGCTTCGGTATTATCTCGGCCGCCGGTCCGGCGAGAGTCGGACAAATGAGCCTGAAGCTGGTTTGTTAGACGTGCGAATCGGCATCGCATCCATTTTGCAGGAGAGCAACACTTTCTCTCCTGTCTTCACAAAGTACGAGGATTTCAATCCGGTATTCGGGCAAGCTGTCCTCGAACGGCACACGGGCAAGCTGACGGAGATGGGCGGATTCATTCGCGTGCTGTCCGACGCTCGCGCGACGATCGTACCCATCTGCGCGGCGTGGGCGATCACGGCGAACCGGCTGTTGCGATCTGACTTCGCCAAACTGGCGGATCGCTTTGAAAAGGAACTTGCGAAAGCGGAGATCGACGCTTTGCTGTTTGCCATGCACGGGGCGCAGACGGCCGAGGGTGAGGACGATGTTGAAGGCGCGCTGCTTGGCCGCGCAGCGTGCGCGGCTGGGTCCGGACAAGCCTTTAGGCGTTACGCTCGATTTGCACGCGAACATCACTGCAGCGATGGTTCGCCATGCGAACTTCATCGCCGGATACCACACATATCCGCACGTCGATATGTATGAGATTGGGCAGAAGGCGGCCCGGATTCTGCTGCGTACGTTACGCGGGGAAATCAAGCCGGTAATGGCATATCGAAAGCTGCCCTTGATCATTCCGCCCGAAAACTGCTCTACGCATCGCGGCCCGATGAGCAGGTTGATCCGCGCGGCACAGGTTCGGGAAGAGGCCGAGCAAGCTCTTGCGCTATCTATCTTTCCCGTACAGCCCTGGCTCGACATCAAGGAGATGGGCTGCGCCACGGTTGCGGTCGTGGATGGCAACGCCGGCAAGGCGCAGAAGTACGCAGACGAACTCGCTAAGAGGCTCTGGAACCAGAAGGAACAGTTCGAGGTGCGGCTTACGCCACCGGCGGAAGCCATCTCGAGCGCTCTCCGAGTGAAGGGAGGGCCGGTCGTTTTGTCGGAGTCTTCCGACAGCACTGGCTCCGGATCGCCGGGGGATAGCACTGGTGTTTTGAAGCATCTGATGGATGCTCCGCTCGACGGTCCTGCGGCGATTTTTCTTGTGGACCCCGAGTCCGTTGACGCGGCGTTTCGCGCCGGCGTGGGGGCGACAATTCAGAGACGCCTCGGCGGATCGTTTGACCGAAAGCATTCGAAGCCAGTCAAGGTTAAGGGCTACGTAAAACTGTTGTCGGATGGCCGCTGGACGGCGCGCGCCCGAGGATATAACACGGGAATCACGACGAGCATGGGAAGAGCGGCAGTGATTGAAGCCGGCGGGGTTAAGATCTTGCTTGCCGAGCGTTCCGCAATGACCGTCGATCCGGAGCTGTTCCGCAGTCACGGAATCGATCCTCTGTACTGCAGGATCGTTGTCGTGAAGTCCCCGGCCGGGTTTCGTTCCGAGTACGAGCCGATTGCGAAGAAGATCTTCCTGGTCGACACACCGGGCGTGAGCACAGCCAAATTCGAGACGCTGCCGTACAAACGTATTCCACGTCCGATGTACCCCTTCGACCGAGATACGCCGACGCCACAGGACCTTTCCTCATGATGGGGCGTCTTGCTGTCCGCCATAGGATCGTCCTGCTTGCGCTGCTGATAAACGCAGTTTGTTACACAGATCGCGTCTGCATTGCGATTCTTGGTCCGGAGATCAGCAAGACTTTCAACTTCAACCAAGCCGAGATGGGGCTGGTTTACAGCATTTTCAGCTTGTCCTATTTTCTGGGGCAAACACCCTGGGGATTAGCAGCCGATCGCCATGGATCGCGATTCATCGTGAGCTTCGCTGTATTCTTCTGGTCCATCTTCACGGGACTGACGGCCCTGGTGTGGAATTTGACTTCGCTGCTCCTGGTGCGATTTACCTTTGGCGCGTTGGAGGCGGCGCTGTCACCCTCGGTCAGGTCCGCATTCAACCGGTGGGTTCCCATCAACGAAAGAGCGACGTCTTTCGGCGCATTCCTCGGCGGTGGACGATTTGGGGGCGCGATAACACCTCCAATCGCCGGCTTTCTCCTGTTTCACTATGGGTGGCGGGTGCCATTCGTTGTTTTCGGCGTCGTTGGACTTGTGGGGACGGCGCTTTGGTTCTGGTGGTATCGCGACACGCCGGAGCAGCATCCGAGCATCACGCAAGCGGAACTGGACCGGCTGAAAGAGCACGCGGTGGCTGCTCATGAAAGTGGCGCGAAAACGAATTGGAAGCAGTTACTCCGTTCCCAGCGACTGTGGTGTTTGTTGGGTGTTGCCTTCGGAGCTACCTTTTTATGGCAGTTCTATGCCACATGGTTTCCGACCTATTTGCGGGAGCGTCGCGGCATGTCGATGACGGAATCCTCGATGTACGCGAGTCTTCCGTTCCTGGTGGGGCTTTTCGCGAATTGGACCGGCGGACTACTGACGGATTGGATTGGCCGGCGGACGGATCATCGCTACGCAAGAACCGTGGTCGGGTTGGTGTCATTGTTTGCGGGGGCTGCCTTGATGTCGAGCGGGATCTGGTGCCAGACGGCATCGACGGCGGCTCTGCTTATGGGTTTGGCGGCGGGCGCGGTGGATTTTTACCTGGGTGCCGCGTGGTCATCGGCCACCGACATCGGCGGGGCTGCGGGCGGGGCAGTGGCTGGTTTGATGAACGCTGCTTCCAACTGCGCCGCATTCGCTTCTCCAGCGCTGATGGGATGGGTCCTGCTTAAATCAAATAACTGGGACTATGTGCTCCTGCTCAGTGTTGGAACAACGTTGATCGCCACGGTATTGTGGCTATTTGTGAACCCTCGGCCGCAGAAGTCAGCCTCGCTGCCCGCGGCCGTTGGTGTCGTGGAGTCCTGATGTGCGGCACTTCCTAGCAATTACGTTCGGAATTCTCGGGTCCGTTGTCTGCAGCTTCCCGGCTGTCGATCCGGATCTTCCCTCGCCTGCGCCAAAGGTAGCGGGCATTTTTCCACATGGAGCGCAACGCGGTTCCGTCGCCGAAGTAGAGCTCAGCGGGCAGAACCTGCACGACACTGCCTCCGTCCAGTTTGCGGGAAAGGGCGTTACGGCGGAAATCCTGTCGGCTTCGGCATCGAAGTTGGGTATCCGAGTGACTGTTGACGCGACTGCGGAGACAGGCCGCCGCGATTTCCGGCTGACTACCGGACGCGGGGTTTACGTGGGCGTTTTCGATATTGGGGCCCTGCCGGAAATTCGCGAGACGGAAAAGAACGATGATTACCGGAAGCCCCAGCCTATCTCGCTTCCGGTATTGGTAAAGGGGATTATCGCGGACGAGGATTGGGACCACTTTGGCTTCAAGGCGGAGGCTGGAGAGACGCTGGTATTCGATGTTTCGGCAACACGTCACGGGTCGCGTCTGGATGCTGACCTCGCGATTCTCGATGAGCGCGGAGAAGAACTCGCGTGGGTGGATGATGTCACTATCTTCGGCGATCCGCATTTGGAGTACACGTTTGAGAAAAGCGGCTCGTACGTTGTACGTGTTGGTTCGCTCGGCGGCGGTCCTACAGCCGATTACAGGTTATCGGTGGGACGGCTGCCTTATGTGCGAAGAGCGATGCCCGCGGGACTGGGAACTAAGCAGCCTACGGTAGTCACTCTGACCGGCGTTCATCTCGATCAATTGGATGAAGTCGTGCTGGGCGATGGGACGCTGCGCGGAGAGATCCTAGGCAAGAGCAGTAAGCAGGCGCGGGTTCGTTTTCGTACGCCTGCCGATGTCGCTCCGGGCAGTTACAAGCTCCACGCGCGAAGTAAGGGCCGGGAGATTGTCATACCGACAGTGATGCAGGTATCTCCGCTCCCAGAGATCACTGTCGCCACGCCACCTATAGATTTTTCGAAAGCATTGGAAGTCCGGCCGTCTACGGTTATCAATGGCGCGATCGAACAGCCGCGAGCGTCACATTATTTCCGATTTGCCGCGCACGCAGGAGAAACATTCGTATTCGGCGCACAGTCGATGAAACTCGGGTATCACCTGGATCCGACGGTAACGCTATTTGACAGTACTGGGGCGAAATTGGCGTTTGCCGACGACCCTGGAGCCGATGAGCGGTCCGACGAGTATCAACTCGATCACGACTTGAGCTACCGGTTTGCAAAAGACGGAATGTATGTGGTTGCGGTACGCGATGGGATGTACCGGGGCGGAGAACAGTTGGTCTACCGGTTAACCGTAGAACGAAGGCCACCCGAGTTCATCGTGGAACTGCGCGAGCCGACAAAGACGCTGTACATGGGGCAAGAAGATACGATTCAAGTGCGAGTGCGGCGCCGGGCGGATTGGACTTCGCCGGTCGATGTCTGGCTGGAGGGTTTGCCCGAAGGCGTGGTCACGGAGAAGCGAACCGCTGAGCCCAAGAACACGATCGTAAAAGATACGTGCGGCGTCGACCGCGAGGTAGATGGAACGATCGTTCTGTTGCCCGTTCGCGCATCGAACGGCCAGCCTGGGCGGTCGGAGTTTCTGGTTAAAGGTCGAGGCGTGATGAACGGGACCACTGTTGAACATACGGCCATAGTGCGGTACGAGCATGCCGCCGCGGGACACACGTACGGCCCGATGCAGATACAGAAATCCGAGATGACAATCGCCACCGCGCCGAAAGTGCTGCTCTCGATGAGTGACCGGATCCATTTGGACGCCGGAAAGGAAACGCCAGTGACTGTGAACGTGCGGCGGTTTGGAGACGCGAAGTCGGGACCGATAAAGCTGCGCGCAAGCGGCAGGGGTGTGAAGCCTGCGGAGGTGGAAGTCCCGGAAACGGCCCGGAATGCGAAGTTGCCGGTCGCCATTTCTCAAGACGCAGAATCCGCGCGCCTGGTTGTTCAGGCTGTCGGCGCGGATGGCCAAGTCCTCGGCGAATCGGCTCCGGTCATGGTTCAGGCAACAATAGATAAAGAGGCGGACAAGCAGCCATGAGAAAACTCTTTGCGCCGGTTTCGGTGATGCTTGCTGTAGCGGCGACTTCGGCAGCGGCTACGGTAAGCTTGAAACTGTACCCATCTGAAATCCGCGTCCATGCCGGCGAGAGCCAGATGGTTTTGCTGGTGGCGACCGATTCGGAGGGGGTCACGCGAGAAGTCACTTCCGATGCCAAGTGGAGCTACAGCGCGCCGTCCTCTGCGGCGATGGCAGGTACTCGAACTCTTACGGCTTTGAAGCAGGGATCCGGAGAACTGGTGGCGAACTTCGAGGGGGTTGCCTTAAGGCTCCCGTGGAAGTTCTACCCGAGCGTCGTCACGAGTTGAGCTTCATCAACGACATCGTTCCGATTTTTACGAAGGCGGATTGCGCAAACTCGAATTGTCATGGCTCCGTGCGTGGACAAAAGGGTTTCAAATTGTCGTTGTTCGGCAGCGATCCGGAACTCGACTACGACGCGATCACGAAGAACTCCGAAGGGCGAAGGATCAACCGGGACGATCCGGCGAAGAGCCTGGTGCTGTTGAAGCCCACGATGCAAGTCGCGCATGGTGGCGGGCCCCGATTTAAAGTGGGCTCACCGGAATACAAGTTGCGCTTGCCCCCTCGGGTGACACAAGTAGTTAAGACACTGTTCGCCGTTCGCTGAAAACTAATCGACCGGCAGGGCGAGTTTACAGGAT
>Ga0190275_10000765_pt1 | contig 25515 bp, 15 predicted proteins | sample Popmic550T_FD_133745 | JGI IMG/M metagenome (GOLD analysis project Ga0190275, IMG submission 133745) | Populus adjacent soil microbial communities from riparian zone of Yellowstone River, Montana, USA - 550 T | ecosystem: Environmental > Terrestrial > Soil > Riparian zone > Trees stand | place...
CGCTGGTAGGAGCCGCTGGGGTCCCGATGGCCCACTCGTACTTCTCGAGAGGCGCCCCGTCGTTGAACTCGGTCCAATTCGCGTAGAGCGAGGTCCTCGAGCTTGTCGTCTCGACGTCCTGGTGCTCATCGTCCGCCTGGAGGCGATCGAAGACCATCCCCGCGCTCGGCCGGTTGGGGGATACTATCTTGACGGCCATGAGGTGCCCATCCGTGGGCCCGTCCAGGGTCGAGTCATACATGGGGGGCGGGGGAGGACTGGGAGGGGGGCGAGGCAGCCCCGTGGCCGACGAAGTCCCCATACCGACGATGAGCTGAGTGGCTGTGTGCACGGCGAGAGCCGTGACCTCGTCCTCCATGTCACCGCCCGCGAAGGAATCCCAGCCGTCTCCTCCCCAGCCTGGAAACATCCACACGAAGCCCTCTCGGGTGAGGGGTGATGGCGGACTTTCAGGCTCGATCACGGTGTCGAAGCCGAGGGTGACCCAGGGGAGGTTCGTGGAGTCCGTTCTTCCACCGATATAGGCGGTGCCGCTGTTGTCGGTCGCAACGGCCAGCACCTCATCGTCGCGATCTCCCCCGCGCACCTGGATCAGCCTCGTGTTCCCCTCACTGGTCACCCAGGCAGCGAAGGCATTCCTGGCTGGCGGAGTTTCGGCGTTGACGATGTCCGAGGAGCTCGTGGTGCCTGCCACCACGACAGTGTCTTCCAAACCTCCGGCGATGCCCTTGCCCTCGTCCTTCTGGTTCCCTCCCACGTAGGTCAGCCAGAGGGGATCTCCCCCCAATGTCTCCATCGCAACGACGAAGGCATCTGACTCGCCGCCCTTGTATTCATTCCTGAGCTTGGAGTCGTAGATGGCCCTCAGCTCCGCGGTTGTGGAGGTGGTCGTCCCCACCAGCAACAACTTCCCCCCGCTCGAGGTGATGCCGAGAAACCTGTCGTCCCCTGGGCCGCCAATGAACTTCGGCTGAAGATTCCACCCAATCGTAGGGGGCGCCGCGGGGTTTGATGCGTGGGGTTCGATCCGCACCACGAAGGCATTCACCGAGCCGTCGAGGGGCACTGGCACTCCCAGGAAGGTAGAGGAGTTCGTCCACCCCGAGACGTAGACGGTGGTGCCAACGACGGTCACGCCTGTCGCCTCATCGACATCGAGGCCCCCCAGGTACATGTACCACTCAGGAGTTCCCTGGGGGTTGATTCGAATGAGGAAGGCGTCCGTCCCGCCCGCGAAATCCTCCACCAGGGCTCCCGCGCCCGTCATGCTCGTGGAGGTGCTCCTGCCGACGATGTACACCGATCTGTCGGACGCGAACGCGACGGCATTGGCCACATCGATCCCGGGACCTCCAAATATCCTGGGTGTGAAGCGCGGGATCAGGGACGCGTCATAGTCGAAGCCGCTGATGAAGAGGTCCTCGGACGTGCGCGACCCCGATGACGGGGGGGTGGCGAAGTCCAGCGACAGGGTGGTGCCCACGACCACGATTTCCCGGTTGTCGCTCTGCGCGATGGCTGTGATGCGATCACGGTTGGCGCCACCGAGGTAGGTGCTCCATTCCGTGATGGCTGCAGGCTGCGCGCCAGCGGCGAGCGGCAGGAGGGACGCGGCCAGCGACACGAGTGAGGCGGCCGCGGCCAGAGCAACGCCACGCGGAAGGTGAGCGGACACAGAGGATCTCCCTTAGAACAGATCGAAGCCCACGCCGGCCGAGGTGCTCAGAACGAAGGATCGGTAACGGGGCTTGTATTCGGAGCCCAGCTTGAGGAACTCGGCCCCCACATCCAACAAGAACGTCAGCTTGCCGGGGGGAGCCAGGCGGAGGCCCGCCACCGCGCCGCCTCCGAATGCGGACAGGGTCGGGACGGCCGTGCCTCGCAGCGCCAGGCGCGGCTGGACCGCGCCATCACTCAGCAGGAAGCCCACCTCTGCCCCAACCCCGGGCTCCTTTCCCGCCAGCACGCGCGCGCTCAGATCCACCCTGCCGAGCTCCAGTGTCATCGCGCCGCCCAGGCCGACTCCCTTCCCCACGGGATCGAGGAAGCCGAAGAGCTCCGGGCGCAGCTGCAGGGAGCTCGGCTCCGGGGCCTGCGGATCTTCCACAGGGGGCTTATTCCTCGCCTCCTCCTCTTCGCGCGCCAGGCGCTCGGCCTCCAGGCGCTGACGCTCGACCTCCTGGCGCTGACGCTCGACCTCCTGGCGCTGGCGCTCCTCCTCCTGGCGTTTGGCATCCACCGCATGGCGGGCCTGCTCGGCCAGGGCCACGAACTCGGGAGGAAAGAGGATGGGATCCACCTTGAGCGCAGGCGCCGCGATCACCAGCTCCCCGAGCTGGAGCCGGGCGGACTCCTCCTCGCCGGAGGCGTGCAGCGCTGCCGCGAGGTAGAGCCGGGCCTTGATGCGCTCTTCCTTGGAGAGCTTCTTGGAGCGCAGATCGTTCTCCAGCGACTTTCGGGCGCGCCCGTACTCGCCACGCTCGTAGAGCGAGACGCCGGGTAGCTCCGCGTAGGCGGGAAGGGATACGAGCAGCGTCCACCCCATGGACAGCAGGACGGTCGTTCTCATGGCGCCTCAGTTGTTTTGAAGGATGACTTCATGCTCCGTCGTCTGGCCCGCGGTGACGGTGACGGAGCCTCGGTACGGCTTCAACCCGGGGTTGATCAGCTCCAGCTTGTGCCGGCCCGCAGGCAGCACGAGCTCGTGCGTGGGGGGGACTCGGCCCATCTCCTTCTCATCCACATAGATGTTGGCCCAGCCTCCTCTGACGATCAGCAACAGCTTGCCCTTCGCCTTCGGTGGCGGTACGGGCTTGCCCTGGGTCTGTTCGCCGGGCTTCTTCTTCGGGTTCTGGGTCGTGTTCCCACCCTGCTGCGCAATGGCCTCTGCAGTGGTTCCATTGGGGGGCGGCTTCACCGTCTCATCCGGCGGCGGCTTGACGGCCACTGAGGGATCCAGCGTGGCAGGATCCGGCGGTTTCACGTCCACGGCAGGATTCGGCGTCTTCACCTCCCTGGGAGGCGGCAGGACGGTGACGGGCTCGGTCCCACCCGGGCTGGGGCTTGAAGGTGTCTCGATCACGGTGGGCTGCACCGGAATGGACGGGTCCTTGCGCTGCAAGGCCCAGAAGCCCGCGCCACCGAGCGCCAGCAGGAGCAGTCCACCGACCGCGACCTGGGGCAGGCGGCTCGGGCGGACGGCCGCGACCCGCTCGGTGGTCGGGGCGAAGCGCGCCGGCACAGCCCCCTCCTCGGTGGTGATGGGCGCCAGGCGCGACTGGCTGATGGACTCCTCGGGGTTCGTGGAGGCCGTGCGCGTCACGGTGACCGAGTCGACCTCGGGCCGCGAGTGCCCGGGAGCGGCACGGCCGGCTGGAGCGGGCGGGCGCTCGGTGCGGACGCTCGGGATCTGGTCGGTGGGCTTCTCACCCCTTGGCGCCGGCTCCAGGCGCGTGGCCCCATCGGCCAGCTGACGGGAGATCGCCTTCAGCTCGCGGCGCACTGCCTCCGCGGAGGCCGGACGTTGTGCGGCCGTCTTCGCCAGCATCCGCACCACCAGCTCGTCCAGCGCCGGATGGAGATCCACATAAGTGGATGGAGGGGGAGGCTTGGCCTGCACGTGCTGGATGGCAATCGACATGGCCGACGGGCCCTCGAAGGGGATCCGTCGGGTGAGCATCTCGAAGGCGATCACGCCCACCGAGTACAGATCCGTGTGCGGCCCCACCGCCTGGCCCGAGGCCTGCTCCGGCGCCATGTACTCGGGGGTGCCCACGATCATGCTGGCCCGTGTCTGAGGGCTGGTGCCGTTGGGCATCTCGCTGCGCTTGGCCAGGCCGAAGTCCAGCACCTTCACGGACTCGCCGCCGCCCGAGTCTCGCACCACGAAGATGTTGCCGGGCTTGAGATCCCGGTGGATGACGCCCATGGCGTGCGCGGCGCCGAGCGCGCCCAGCAGCTCGTCCAGGAGCGCGATGACCTCCGCCTCGAGCATGGGCGCCCGCTGGGCAATGATCTCGTCCAGCGGCGCACCCTCCAGGTACTCCATCACCAGGTACTGGCCGATGTGAGGGATGGTGCCGAAGCCGAAGACGTCGATGATGCCCCGGTGGCGGATGGCGCTGGCCGCGCGCGCCTCGGAGATCAGATCTCGCGCGCCACCTCCGTCGGAGAACTCCGGGCGCAGGATCTTGATGGCCACCTTGCGGCCGATGATGGGGTGCTCGCCCTCATAGACAATGCCCATGCCGCCGGCGCCGATGCGGCGCTTGACGATGAAGTCGCCCAGCTGCTTGCCCACCAGCATGTCGCGCGACACCGTGGCTTCCCACGAGCCTTCGCGCACCTCCTCGGACAGCTCCACCGGGGCCGGCGTCAGCAAGGGTTGCGCGACACCGGCGGCCTTGCCATGAACGGGGGGAGAGCCGGGGTCGCGACGCACGGTGGCCTCTTCGACGAAGGGGTTGTCCGCCACGGCTCGGGCGCCATCGCGAGGGCAGAGGGTCGTTCCCGGAGGCAGCATGGCTCCGCACTGGGAGCACTTCAGCAAGCTGCGCATTGGTTGATTCATAGATTCCCGACGCTTGCTCCGGCATGAAGGCCGCATGCCGCTTGGGTCTCGTTCTCCACAGGCGCCTGAGCCCCCCCACAGCGGGATGAACGCTTGTGACAAATATCACACAACACATAGCGCAGTAACACCCGTACCTGAACGCAGAGTGCGTGGCTTCCACCACCGCCAGACGGGCTGAGGCAGGTGCCAGAGGCACGAAGCAGGCGAGGGAGCATGAGGGGTGAGACGGACAAGCGCCACGCCAAGATCTTCCAGATCTGCGCCATCCTCCATGGCGTCTTTCGACAACCCTTCACTGGCGGGGCATGCCGACCCCAGCCGTCCCATAAGCGGACCGACCCGTCCCAGAAACGGACACAACCCCAGAGCGTATGAGGAGGGACTCGGCGCGCGGGGTGCACCCGGCCGATAGGATGGGGAGTCCCTTGCCATGGCCTTCCCATCGCGGGGACCTTCACTCTCCAGGCAGGGGTACAGCGATGACTGAAGCAGATCTTCTGAAGGAGGCGGAGCGGATCCAGGCTCTGCTGGCAGCGCATGCCGCACGGCACGACCGGGACACCACCTTTCCCGAGGAGGGGAGGGAGGCCATGGTCGGCTCCCCGCTGAACGCGGCGCTCCTGGATGGCGCCTCGTGGCTGACCTTCGGGCGGATCGTCAGCATCCTGTCCCGAGGGGATGCCTCCTTCGCGACGGCCTGGCTGATGCACCAGGGCTCGGCCGAGGCCCTGCGCTCTCTGGGGGACCCGGCGCAGGTCTCCTCCTTCGAGGCCGAGCTCCGCGGCGGAGCCTGGTTCGGCAATGCCCTCGGCGAGCCGACCAGCGGCAATCAGTTCCTGATGCCTCAGCAGCAAGCCCGCCGCGTGGAGGGCGGCTGGCGCCTGAGTGGTGCCAAGCGCTTCGTCTCTGGCGGCGAGCACGCGAAGTACCTCCTCACCAGCGCCGTCTGTGAGGGACAGCCCCGTTTTTTCCTCATCGACAAGGAGGACTCCATCCGGGTGGAGGAGATCTGGGATCCCATGGGCATGCGCGCCACGCGGAGCCAGCTCCTGCACTTCCAGGACACGCTCCTGCCGGAGTCTCGGGTGCTGAAGCTCGATCCCACCCAGCCCAGCGCCATCCCCGCGGGGCTGTCCTGGATCTCTGTCGGCATCGCCGAGGCGGCCATGGGGTTCGCCATCGGCTACGCCAAGGAGCGACGACTGCCTCCGGAGAACAAGCCGCTCGCCGATATGCAGTGGATCCAGATGGCCGTGGCGGACATGAGCATCCGCCTGGAGGCGGCGCGATCCCTGGCCATGCGCTCGGCCACCGCCGCGGATCAGCGCGCTCCGGACTTCCCGTTTCTGCAGATGCAGGCCAAGGTCGTGGCCAACGAGGCGGCCGTGTCCATCTCCACGGCGGCCCTGGAGCTGGCCGGAGGCTCGGGCTACCTGCGGAGCCGCCCCATCGAGCGGTACGTCCGCGACGCCATGAGCGGGCCGGTGATGGCCTGGTCCGCCCCCGTCATCCGCGACTTCCTGGGCAAGGCCCTGCTTGGGCTCATGGGGCCTCCGCCGGCCTGAGCTTGCCGCGCTGTCCGAGGACCCTTGGGCGGGCCGGGCGCCTCAGAGCTCCGTGACGGGCAGGTGGAGGGTGAAGGTGGTGCCCTGCCCGGGCGTGCTCTCCACCTCGATGCGGCCGTGGTGGCGGGCGATGATGCTCTGGCTCACGGACAGGCCCAGCCCCGTGCCCTGGCCTCGGGGCTTGGTGGTGAAGAAGGGCGTGAAGAGCCGGGAGAGCGTCTCCGGCTCCATGCCCTTGCCTGTGTCCGAGATGCGCACCACCACCTCGTCACCCGCGTGCCGCGTGAGGATGCGGATCACCCCCTGCTTCTCGATGGCCTGGGCCGCGTTGACGAGCAGGTTGGTGAAGACCTGGGCGAGCTGGTTCGGGTGGCAGGAGATGAGCGGGAGCGGTCCGAGATCGCGCTCCACCGTGCACTTGTACTTGAGCTCGTTCCAGACCATCCGCAGCGTGGACTCCAGCTCCGTGTTGAGATCCGCGAGCTGGGGCTCACCGGAGTCCTCACGGGCGAACATGCGCAGGCTCTGGACGATCTCCTTGATGCGCCGCGCGCCCTCCAGGGACTCCTCGAGCAGCTCCGGCAGATCCACGAGGATGGAGGACACATCCTCCTTCTTCCACTGCTCCTGGAGCCGCGCGAGCAGGGCCTCCCGCGCCTCCGGAGTCCCGGAGCCCTGGGCCGCCGCAAGCTCGCGCTGGAGCTCCAGCAGCGGCGTGATCGCGGAGAGGTACTGGGTCAGCGTGGCCAGGTTGCTCAGCACATAGCCCACCGGGCTGCTGACCTCGTGCGCGACGCCTGCCGCCATCTGCCCGATGGAGGCCAGCTTCTCGGCCTGGATGAGCTGGACCTGGCGCTCCTCCAGCGCGCGTGTGGCCTGGCGCAGCTTCTCGGTGCGGCTCTGCACCAGCTCCTCCAGGTGATCGCGGTGGCGCCGCAGCTCCTCCTCCTGCTGGTGCAGGCGCTGCTCCGCCAGCTTGCGCTCGGTGATGTTGCGGATGATGCACACGGCCTCGTCCGGACCGCTGCGGATGATGCGCGACTCGTAGTGCTGGGTCCTGCCGCCCATGGGCAGCTCGTACTCGAAGACCTCCAGGGTGCCGTCGCGGACGGCCCGCTCCAGGTGATGGAAGATCGTGTCGATGAGGGGCTGCGGCATCGGCAGCTGGCGGATGTTGGTGCCGATGAGCGCCTCGGGCGCGACCATCAGCTCCTCGGGCCGGTTGACGATGAAGTCCAGGTACGTGCCATCCCGGCTCTGCCGGAAGATGAGGTCCGGCAGGGCGCTGAGCAGGGCGCTCAGGCGCTCTTCGTTGTGCTTGCTGGCGGTGATCTCGATGTTGGTGCCCACCATGCGCAGCGGGCGGCCCTCGGCATCCCTCGCGACCACCCGGGCCCGGGTGAGTATCCAGATCCACGCGCCATCCTTGCGCCGCAGGCGGAGCTCCCGCTCGAAGCGTGGGGTGCGGCCCTCCAGGTGGGCCTGCAGCTCTTGCGTGAGCCCGGGCCGCTCCTCGGGATGGGCCAGATGCAAGAACGCCGCGAAGGTGTTCGCGAACTCACCCTCGGCGTAGCCGATCGTGCTCAGCCAGCGCTGCGTCACGAGGATCTCGTCGGTGGGAACGTTCCAGACCCAGATGCTCTCATCCAGGGTCTCCAGCGCGAGCATCAAGTGCGTGAGGTTCGCCTCGAGGGCGCGCCTTGGCGTCTGAGCGCTCTCAGTCTCCTCGCGGGTGACCGACTCCGGTTTTGTGGAGGCACGGGACATGGAGAGGGACCTCAGGTCTTCTCCTCAGGGCCTGAGGCACCCGCAGTCTAATGAGGGCCTTGAGCTGAGGCGATAGAGCCGCTTCAGCCGCGCCGCCCCGCCCGGCGCTTCTTCAGGAGGGCAGCTCCATCGAGAGCGAGCGGCCGGCCTCGAACTCTGGTGCCTGCCTCAGCCGCTCCAGCACCCGCTCCTGGCAGCGCAGCGTGACCATGGGGAGCGAACCCGGCTGGCTCACCCACTTCACCTCGTTCATCAGCTTCTGCGACTGAAGATAATTCAGCACCGCGTCGTGGAACTGCAGGCTCTCGGTACAGCCGGCCAGGTGGAGGGCTCGGCGATCACGCTGAGGCAAAGGGCGGTACGGCGTGTCCTCTTCCCGCGGCATGACGATCGCCTCAATCCACATTCCGAGCACCCCTCCGGTTGGCCGATGCGAAAGTAGCAAGGCGCGTCGTGGATGCACCTTCCCAGGCTTGTATTCGCCCGCCGAATGGTTGCGTCCTGACGCCACGGGGTACCAAAACCCGCAGGATCAGCAGGTCCAGGAAAGCCAGTAAAGTTCAAGACTTGAGGCGTAAGCCCGCGTCTCGACTGGAGTTTTGAGGGAGAGACCGAAAACCGGGTCCGGCCGTTCAAGAAAGAAGAGCGGAGCCCGCGAAGCCCGTTGCGGGGCCGCTCCGTTCAGGACTGCAGCTCGAGGGACAGCGACTGACCTGCCTCGAACGCGGGAGACTTGCGCAGGTGCTCCAGCACGCGCTGCTGGCAGCGCAGGGTGACCATGGGAAGCGAACCCGGCTCGCTCACCCACTTCACCGCGTGCATCAGCTGGTGGTCCTGCAGGTAGTTGAGCACCGCGGCTCGAAACTCCAGGCTCTCATCGCGGCCTGCGTTGTACACGGCCTGGCGGTCGCGCCGCGGCGAAGGACGGTAGGGCCGGGAGTCATTCTCACGGGGCATGACGATTGCCTCGATCCACATGTTCGCGCCCTCCGCGCTCATGGCCAGGGAATTGGCTATGGAGATCATCGTACGGCCCTGGCCTATAGTTGCGTCCAGATGCAAAACGACCTGAAGTGCTGAATCCTGAAAACTTTGCGTAGCTGCTCGTAAGGTCGCGCCAGATCAGCGGTTTTTCCGCGGCGGCGCTCGAGTTGGTGCGCTGCGTTGAGGCCTCGATCACGCGGGGATATCGCGACTCGGTGGAATTCCATTTCTCCGCGTGTGGATTTTCCGAACGGGTGGACCTGGCGCGAGGGGCGCGCAACGGCCGACCCGCTACGTCCGACAATGGGCTAGGTTCTCGCGCCCCGAGAAAGCGCGAGGCCTCTCTCATCTTCTTGGAGGAACCGAATGCAGCGCCTGGCCAGAACCGTACTCGTGTCGCTGGGGTTGCTCCTGGCGTTGCCGTCCGTCGCGCATGCCGACGGGCTTGGCAGCATCCCCTATGGGGACAACTGCTGGGGCTCAGGCGCGGACGCCGACCGCGATGGGCTCAATGATGACTGCGAGTACCAGCTCGCGTACTGGTTCATGCCGAAGCTCTGGTTCGACAGCGGCGAGAGCGGCTTCGGCCGGCGCCCGTACTACGCGGTGAAGAGCCTCAGCTTCTCCACGCGCACGGTGCAGATCTTCTACCTGGACACCTTCTTCGATGACACCGGCGTCACCACCGGGCACGACGGCGATCCCGAGTTCCAGATCTTCGAGCTCCATTACTCGGGCGGCCGGTGGTACCTGGACTGGGCCTATCTGTCCGCGCACCGCAAGAGCAGCTGTGACTCGTCCGCGTGGTACTCGTACAACCAGCTCGAGTACGACACGAGCGACACGCGCAATGGGTACCGCGGGTGGCCCACCCTCTACGTCGCCGAGGACAAGCACGCGACGTACAACAACCTGAGCACCTGCGACAGCGGCTGCTTCCTCCAGGACTACTGCAGCCGCACCACCGTGCAGTTCCTCGACACGACGGATCGGCTCGTCTCGCGGAATGTGGGCTCGACCACGGTGCAGCTCATCAACCAGGTGGTCTTCAATGGGAAGACGGAGCGCGTGCTCGATGACGCGGCGTTCAAGGGCTGGGATGATCAGTGGTACCGGGCCAACTCGCAGGGGTATGGCCGCCACCTGACCGAATTCGGGTTCTAGCGGTCCGTGGGGAGCGTGCGTCCGCCAACCGGGCCTCCGCGATCCGCCGAGCCGCGGGCCCGCGTGTGGCTGCGCTGGGGGCTCGTGGCATTGGCGGGCGGGGTGATGCTCGCCGTCGCGCTGTGGAGGGTGGGGGAGGCACAGATGCCGGCTGCACCTCCAGTCGTTACTGAGAGGGACATGCTGGACGTGGCGCCTTCTCCAGTGCCACCGCCCCTCCCAGTGCGGCCTCCTCCGGCTGTGGTGCCAGCTTCCTCTGCCGCAGGGAGCTCGCGGGACGTGCTCGCCGCGGCCCTTCATGAGGAGATGGTGCCGGTGGCCTCCAGCATGGTGGTGGAGGCCATCGATCGGGATCGACCGTGGGTCTGTGCGGGTGAGCCCATGGGCCTGTCCGCGCGCCTTGGCGGAGTGATGGAGCCAGGTGCAGTCCATCGGTGGATCTGGCTCACGCAGGAGGGGCGCGCAGAGCTGCATCCTGGACGGACGCTCCAGTGGAAGGCGCCGGAGACGGCTGGCAGGTACGCCGTGCACTTCCAGGTCTGCAAGGATCTCGGAGGGCGGCGCGTGGGAGTGTTGGCCGAGCGGATCGTCGAGATCGAGGTGCGTCCGTGCGGCTTGGGCGAGCGCCAGGAGTCCGAGCCCCTGCGCCTGAGCGTGACCCAGCGCCGGCAAGGTGTCTTCCTGCTCCAGGTGAGCTCCCAGGGCGGTGAACGAATCGATGCGTACGCGTGGGACTTTGGCGACGGCGCCACTGCCACGACGGCCGAGCCTCAGATCGAGCACTCCTATTCGCTCGAGGGACTCGGGACGAACGAGACGCGGAGCTTCACGGTCCGGGTCGCTGCCCGCTCCTCCCGAGGTGCGTCACTCACGGCGACGGCGTTCGTGGTCACCCGCGGGGCACCTCCTCAGGAGGGGCCTGCTCCCGCCGAGCTCGAGGTCTCCCGCTGGAGCGCGCAGCCGGACGGGGGATGGCGCAGTGATCTGGTGGTGAGGGATGTCGCCACCGACATCACCTGGGACCGCCTCGAGCGGGTCACCCGGTACTGGGATGGAGGCGTGGAGATCGACACGCGGAAGTGGAGCGAGCTGGTCCGCGTGGAGGAGGGGCTCGAGCGAGGCGGGTTTCGTGGCTATGTGCTCGTCAGCCCCTCCGAGGCGGCTCCCGGCACCAAGCAGATCCTCGACTTCCTGTATGGCTACGACTCGACGGGCCAGGAGGTGGTGATCTCCTGGAGCCCCTACAAGAGCGAGGTTGTGCCTCTGCCTCTCGAGGCTGTGGAGCCGCCCAGGAAGTAGCGATGTCCAGCGAGCGGCCCGTGACGCCGGTCTACTCGTCCGCAGCGGGCAGGACGTTGACCTGGACGAAGCTGGGGTTGGAGGCGGAGCGGTAGACGCGGTGAGTGGCTTTGACGAAGTCACTCTGCTTGGCCTCGAAGATGTTGGGGACGAAGCTCTGAGGGTTGCGGTCGATGAAGGGGAACCAGGAGGACTGGACCTGGATCATGACCCTGTGGCCGCGCTGGAAGGTGTGGAAGACGTCGTTGATGGAGAAGCGGACGCGGGTGGGCTCGCCGGGCTTGAAGGGCTTGGGAGAGGAGTAGCTATCGCGGAAGCGGCCCCGGAAGGGCTCTCCGCGGACGAGTGTCTGCTGGCTGCCGCGGTTCTTCTTGCCGGCCTCGTCATCGGCCTTGGACCAGCCAGGGAGCTTGCCCGGGCTGACGTCGATGAGCTTGACGACCCAGTCTGCATCGGTGCCGGAGGTGGAGACCCAGAGGTCGGCCTCGAGAGGCCCGGCGAGGGTGAGGTCTTTGTCGAGCGGCTCGGTCTGGAAGACGAGGACGTCGGGCCTGCGAGAGGCGAAGCGCTGGTCCTCGGTCATGTAGTCCTTGGCCCAGCCTGGGGTGATCTCAGCGGTGTAGGGAACAGGCTTGGCCGGATCGCTCAGGTACTCGTCGAAGAGGGCGCCGTTTCCTGTGGGAGGGGTGAAGGCGAGGCCCTCCTTGGGCTGGAAGTAGAGGCGGGCCGGGCGCACGCTCTTGGGCGGCCAGGCGTCGAAGCGGCGCCAGCGGTTGGCACCCGTCTCGAAGACGAGGGCCTCGGGAAGATCTGGCTTGTCGCCGCCCTTGAGGTGGTGCTTGAAGAAGGCCAGGGAGAGCTCCAGGTAGGTGTTGCTGGTGGCGAAGCCGAAGTCCGCATCCCCTAGTGAGGAGCCCTCTGTGCGTTGCCAACCTCCATGCTGCCAGGGGCCCATCATCAGCGTGTTGGAGATGCCCGGGTTCTGCTTCTCGATGGAGCTGTAGGTCTTCAGCGGACCATAGAGGTCCTCTGTGTCGTACCAGCCGCCGACGGTGAGCACCGCGGCCTTGATGTTGCGCAGGTGGGGCAGGATGTTCCGCACCTTCCAGAAGTCGTCGTAGTTCGGATGGGCTACGACCTCTCTCCAGAAGGAGATATTCCCTTTGAAATAGCGCGAGTCGGCGTTGCTCAGCGGTCCCAGCTCCAGGAAGAACTGGTATCCGTCCGGGGTGAGGTGCTCGAAGCGCTCCACCTGCTCGCTGGCGATCGGCTGGGGCCGGGGCTTGAAGTGCGCATGAAGGAAGTTGAAGGCCATGGCCAGGTTGAAGGCGCCGTGGCGGTGGATGTCATCCCAGAACCAATCCCCGATAGGGGCCTGAGGTGACACGGCCTTGAGCGCTGGGTGCGAGTCGATGGCGCCCGCCGAGGCGTAGAAGCCTGGGTAGGAGATGCCCCACAGGCCCGCGCGGCCGTTGTTGCCGGGCACGTTCTTCACCAGCCAGTCGATGGTGTCGTACGCGTCCGTGCTCTCGTCGATGTCCTTCGGCCCGCGCTTTGTCGCTTGGTGCGGGCGCACATTCAGGAACTCGCCTTCGGACAGGTAGCGGCCGCGCACATCCTGGAAGACGAAGATGAAGCCTTCCTTCTCATACGCCGCGCTGGGCCCCAGCGCGTTCTTGTACCGAGCCGCGCCGTAGGGGGCCACCGTGTACGTCGTGCGCAGGATCAACAGAGGGTAGCGCTTGCTGGCGCTTGCGTCGTTGGGCACGTAGAGGGCGGTGAACAGGCGCACCCCGTCGCGCATGGGGATGCGGTACTCGAACTTCGTGTAGTGCGCACGCAGGGAGTCGGCGCGCTCAGCGGCGGGGTTGGGTGGGGCGGGCGGTTGCGCGGGGGACTGGGCGCTCGCCGTGTGGGTGAGGGCGAGCCACACGAGCACCACGAGGCCGCGGGACGCGAAGCGCATGTTACCAGGCGATTCCATAGTCCTCGCCAAAGTGGCTGGCGCCGCCCCAGAGCGTGCCGTGCTGCTGGTCGAAGTAGATGGCATTGATGGGCCCGGAGGTGCGTGACTCGAACTTCATCTCGTAGCCCATGCGCTTCAGCTCGGCCCGTACCCAGGGAGGTACCTGCTCGTGCAGCAGCAGCCTGCCCGGCTTCGAGGAGTGATCTCCAAACGAGTCGCGGAGCTGGAAGGTGTTCATGTTGGCCGCCTCGGCCGACTCCTGCACCGTCATCCCGAACTCCACCACGTTGAGGAAGAACTGGAGCAGGTTCTGGTCCTGGCTGTCCCCGCCTTGCACGGCGAAGGAGAGGAACGGCTTGCCGTTCTTCAGCGCGAGGCTCGGCGTGAGCGTGGCCCTCGGCCGCTTGCCCGGCTCCAGCACGTTGAAGGGGTTCTCCGCCGCATCCAGCACGAAGCTCTGCATGCGCTGGCTCAGCCCCACCCCCGTGCGCCCGGCGATGACGGCCGGCACCCAGCCGCCGCTCGGCGTCACCGACACCACCCAGCCCTGCTCATCCGCAGCCTGGATGGCCGTCGTCCCCGCATAGAAGGTGCGCTCGAAGTCCTCCAGGCTCGTCTGCTGCCAGCCCGCATCCTCCTTAGCGGTAGCGGGCGGCTTGGGCGGCCACTGCTCCAGCAGCTTCAGGTAGGGGTTCTTCCCTCCCTGAAAGGGGTACGGGTCTCCCGGCTTGACGTTCGGGTCGTTCTTCTCCCAGTTGATGAGCTTCGCCCGCGCCTTGGCGTACTCCTTGGAGAGCAGGCCCTGGATGGGCTCGGCCGGCGGGAAGTACGGATCTCCGTAGTAGAAGTCTCGATCCGCGAACGCCAGGTTCATCGCCTGGTAGAGCGCGTGGATGTACCGCGCGCTGTTGTAGCCCATGGACTTCAGATCCTGCGTCTCCAGGATGTTGAGCGCCTGGAGCATCACCGGGCCCTGCACCCACGTCGTGAGCTTGTAGACCTCGACGCCCTTGTAGCTCGTCTTCACGGGCTCCTCGATCTCGACCTTCCAGCGCGCCAGATCCTCCAGCGTGATGAGCCCGCCCTCCTCCTGGACGCCGCGCACGAGCTCGCGGGCGATGTCCCCGCGGTAGAACCGCTCGTAGGCGGCCAGGATGGCCTGCTTGCGGCTCTTGCCCGCCTTGAGCGCCTGCTGCTCTGCCTCCACCAGCTTCTTCAGCGTGTCCGCCAGATCCTTCTGGCGGAAGACCTCGCCTGGCCGGGGCGCCTCTCGAGCCTCCCCGAGGTGCGGGAGCATCACCTCGCGAGAGTAGCGCCACTGCTTCAGCCGCTCCTTGTGTCGCTCGATGCCGTTGGCGGCCTGGGCCTCGATGGGGTAGCCCTCGTCAGCCATCTGGAGTGCGGGACCGAGCACCTCGCGAAGGGAGAGCGTCCCGTACTCCGCGAGCATCACCAGCAGGCCCCCTGGAGTCCCGGGGGTGACGGCGGCCAGGGGGCCGAACTCGGGTGGGTACTTCAGGTTCTTCTTCTGGAAGAACTCCACCGTCGCGCCGGTGGGCGCCACTCCCAGCGCATTGATGCCCACCACCTTGCGCGTGCGCGGATCGTAGATCAGCGCCTGCGTCTCACCGCCCCAGCCCAGCGTGTCCCACATGGTGGAGGTGGCAGCGAGCATCGCGCAGGCGGCGTCCACCGCGTTGCCGCCCTTCTGGAACATCATCGCTCCTGCCGTGGCCGCGAGCGGCTTGCCGGTGATGGCCACCCAGTGCTTGCCATGAAGCACCGGCTTGGCGGTCTGTTGCGCGTGGAGCCGCGGCGGCACGAGCGCCACCGCGAGGAGCAGGCCACAAAGGGCCCGTCGGAGCATCCCAGCTGTCTTCATGTCTTCTCCAGGCGAGGGCAGGGGAGGGGGAGACTAGCGTTCCGGAAACGCTCAGGGGACACTTCTGCGGTAAGTGCCTTCACCGAGGGTTTGGGTTGACTCCAGGGGCTGTGCCGGTCTGGAGATGAAAGGGGTGCCATCGTGTCTTCAACCCGAGCCGTGTTCTGTGGGGTGCTCGCTCTCGGTATCGTCTTGACCACCCTCCCTGCCGAGGCCCGCTTTGGAAAGCGCTCCACCTCGAGCGAGGAGTCCAAGGACGACGACAAGAAGGTCCACGAGGCCACCGCCGTGGGGCAGGATGAGGATGATGATGATGACTTGGGCTCCAGCTCTGGCGATAGCAGCTCCGCGTCCTCGTCGTCGGACATCGGGCTGGCAGTGGACTTCTTCGCCCTCATCTTCGCCGTGGGAAACCACCGCGCGCCCCTGGCTGCGGAGATAGTACCGGAGGGGGAGGTGAGCCAGCTGCGTCACGCGGCGCCCATCTCCCTCCGGACAGGGCTTCAAGGGGGGCTCATGGGAGGCGGTGGGGCGTTTGACCTCTTCCTGGGGCTGGAGGGCTATCAGTTCGGAGTGGACGGCCAGCTGACCGGGCTCTCGTTGCCCACGGACGATGGGACCCCTGGGACAGACAGCATCACCCTGTGGGAGGCCCACCTCACCTGGGCGGTCATCGCACGGGAGCGAGCCCGGCTGCGCGCCGAGGCTGGGGTGAGCGGCGCCACGGCCCCGGACATCTCCTTCGTGGGCCTGAGCCTCGCCGCCTCGTTCGAGGCCTGTGTGGTGGGCCCGCTGGATGTGGAGGCGCGGATGCAGATCACCCCCTTCCCCCACCGGGAGCTCGATGCGAGCGCAGCGCTGGCCCTGCACCTGGGCGCACTGGTGCTGCGCGGCGGCTACCGAGGGTTGGTGCTGGATGATGCGGGCCTCGTGGACGGCATCGTCCACCGAGACATCTTCGGTGGTCCCTATTTCGGGCTCGGCCTGACCTTCTGAGCGGAGCTGAATGACCGAACCTCTCATCCAGAAGGGCCCCACGGCACGGGATCAGGAACGGCACGCGGCGGAGGCTCCACCGCCGCAGCGGACGCTGCTCCAACCAGGGGGCGAGGTGCTGGCGATGCTCGTTCGCCGGGGCTTCCAGCCCAGCATGGCCACGCTCGACCTTCCCTTTCCGCTGGACGTCGACGAAGCCCTGGCCGAGCGGATCGCGGAGCGGCTCGGACACTATGCCTTCCGTCTCTTCCTGAGGGGCGCCATCCTGCGGCGCGGGAGCTTCACCCCAGGCGAGGCCTCAAAGTATGTGGAAGCTCCCCGGGCCACTGAGATGGCAGAGGAGCTCGTGGCGCTGGGGATGGCCACGCGCGAGGAGGGCGGTCGCTACCAACTGCGGCATCCGGTCCGAAACTTTGGCGGCACCTTGGAGTGGTATGTGGCGCGCGAGCTGAGAGGTCGCCTGGGCTTCGACGTGGCCGCGGGCGTGAAGTTCCACGCGCCCGAGGTCGGCGGGGATCTCGACGTGGTGGCCGCGGCCGAGGGCCGGCTGTTATACCTGGAGATGAAGTCCTCGCCTCCCAAGCACCTGGCGCAGGATGAGGTGGCTGCGTTCTTCCGGCGCGTGCGAGCGCTGCGCCCCCACCTTGCGATCTTCGTCATGGACACGGCTCTACGCTTGTCCGACAAGGTCTTGCCCCTGCTCCAGGCCGAGCTGAGCGCTCCGACTCCAGAACCCCGTCGAGTGCTGCGCGAGGTGTGGGCACTGACTCCGCACCTCTATATGGTGAATGCCAAACAAGATCTGATGACCAACGTGGGCATCGCCATCGCTGAGGGATGGCGAGCGCTGTCTCCACCTCCTCCGTGAGGCACACCATGGAGTTCCACCGAGGCCGTCTATTCGATCACATCCACGTGAAGGTCTGTGACCTCGAGGCGAGCAGGCGCTTCTACCGGGCTGCGTTCGAGACGCTGGGCATCCCGTTGGGTGGCGAGCGCCCGGGAGCTTTCTGGACCGATGAGTTCTACGTCAGCGCGGAAGAGCCGCTGACCGCTCACATCCACCTGGCCTTCTAAGCGCCCGATCGAGAGACCTTGCACCGCTTCCACACCGCCGCTCTCGATGCCGGCGGAAGAGACAACGGAGGGCCCGGTGAGCACTAGGGCCGCCCGGGCTACTACGGAGCTTTCGTGCTCGACCCCGATGGCAACAACATCAAGGCCGTGTCCCATGGCCTCTCGCGGCGCTCGGCCGCGTCCGTCGTCGTCACTCCGGGGACTTGAGCTCAGGGGCGTGTGGGACTCACGCGCAGCTTCGCGGACCCGCGGGTGGATGGAGTCGGTAGCCGGAGACTCGGGCTGGGGGCCTCCTGCCGGTCGCCTCTGGCACAAACCTGTCGGACAGTCATACAGGTTGGGCGAGCTCGCGCCAGGCAGCTCGCCCTTCGCGGACTCAGGCGCTGAGTTCTCCCCATGCAACGGCTCCGGCACGGCATGAGGAGCCTTGGGCAGCTCGCTCTTCGTTGACTCAGACACTTCGTTCTCTTCATGGAGAAGCTCCGGCACGGGATGAGGGGCCTCAGGCGTCTCATCTGCCTTGTGGGCCGGCGCGAGGCTGCTGAGGAGGCGGTCATCGGCAGCCTGCAGCAGCGCGGGGAGCTCTCGCCGTAGCGCCTGCGCGTCCCTCTCTCCCACCGCGTAGAGCGCGCACTTCGCCCACTGGTGGATCGCGGCAGAGTCCAGATGGGGTAGCACCTGTCTGGCGATGCTCCAGAAGGCCCGCTCTAAAGATTGGATGAGCAGCACGTGCCCAAGACGGTCTGCCGCGCATGCCGCCAGTCGCAGCAGCTCGAACTCCTGCTGCGCCCATCGCCTGCTTTCCGCTTCCCAGCGTGCAGCTTCCAGCAGCGCAAAGCAGGCATCTCCCAGTCGGTTCCGCTCTATCTCCGAGGCGTGCTCGCAGCAGGCAGCCAGCAGCTCCACAGCCATTTCCCGTTTGAGGGCGAGAAAACCTTCCAGCAGCCTTCGCCTCTCCGGATGTGCCGGGCCCTCTGCACGCAGCGCCACGCCCAGGTTTTCGAGCGTCAAGGCCTCGTCCAGCGGCACCGCGCGGCTCCTGCGCCCGGGGTGTTGCACCACCAGGCCCCGCGCGGCCAGCTGTCCCAGCGCCTCCCGGACGGTCGTTCTCGAGACACCGTAGCGCCTCGCCAACGTTTGCTCCGAGGGAAGACTCCCATCCGCCGGGAGCCCTTGCGCAATCATGCGCTCGACTTCCGCTGTGACCTGCGAGACGAGCCCCATCCGTTCCATGTCCGCCACCCTCCTCGTTCCAACTGGCGCGCATCAAAGCAGCCGCGTCTGACATCGAGGTGTGGGCTGTGAACGAAGATCCTGGCCTATGCGGGACGCTCGGGCAGGGAGGGTGCCTGTGCCACCAGATCGCGGATGTGCTGCGGATCGAAGGGTTTGTCGATTCGCGGGAAGGGCACTGTCTGCAGGAAGGTCCGCGCGCGTTCCGTGAAGCTGCCGCCTGTCATGAAGACGAACCGCTCGAGGCAGTCCTTCCGATGTGACGCCAGCGCTTCGTACACGTCCATCCCTGTCAGGTCCGACATCATCAGATCGCAGAAGATGCGATCGAAGGCGTCATCCTTCTCGAGCAGCGCCAGCGCCTCCCGGCCGCTCTGCACGACCACTACCTCGTGCGAGCGGCCGATGATGCGCCGGAACACCGACGCCATTCCCGGCTCGTCGTCGATGACCAGCACCCGCCTGCGCCGGGACACCATCGCCGCCGAGACGGGTGTCAGGGCCGCCGCGGGCGCCGTGCTCGTGGGCAGGACCACTCGGAACGTGCTCCCCATCCCCAGCTTGCTCGTGGCGCTCAGCTCGCCCTTCATGCTCTGCACCAGTCCCAGGCAGATGGAGAGCCCCAGGCCCATCCCCTCGCCCAAGGAACGCGTGGTGAAGAAGGGCTCGAAGGCGCGATCCAGCACCTCCGACGTCATCCCTCGGCCCGTGTCGCTCACCTCCACCACGACTCGTCCGTCCTCCACCCGCGTGCTGAGGGTGATTCGGTGGCGGGCGACATCCCCCTCGGGGATGGCCAGGGCGGCGTTCATCAGCAGGTGGAGGAACACCTGCCCCAGCTTCGCCTCGTTGGCCAGCACGGTCGGCACCGGGCTGTAGCGCCGCTCCACCTGCGCTCGGTGGCGCAGATGCGGCATGGCCATGGAGAGGCTGAACTCCAGGGCATCGCGCACGTCCACAGGCCCCAGCAGGGACTCGTCCGCCCGGGCAAAGCGCTTCAGATCCGTCAGGATGCCGCGGATGCGCTCGGCGCCCGCGCGCGCGTCCCGCAGCGCCTCGAGCGGCTCCTGGAGCACCTCCGTGCTCGACAGGGGACCCGAGAGTGCTCCCAGGGCCTCCAGCGCGAAGTGCAGGTTGCCGATCACGAAGGAGAGCGGGTTGTTGATCTCGTGCCCTACGCCCCCCGCGAGCTGCCCGGCCACTGCCAGCTTCTCCGACTGGACGAGCTTCTCCTGCGCCGCGAGCAGCTCCCGTGCGCGCTCCTGCGCCAGCGCCTCCGCCTCCAACCGCAGCGAGTGCTCGCGGGCCAGCAGTGCGTCTCGTTCCGCCTCCAGGCGCTTGCGATCCCGGATCTCCCGGAAGAAGGCCGACAGGCCTTGCCCAGAGGGATAGGCATGCACCTCGTACCAGTGATCCGGCGGGAGCTGCGCCTCGAAGCGGTGCGGGACGCGCTCGGCCATCACCTGGAGGAGCGCCTGTTCATAAGGGGCCGTCGCCAGCCGCGGGATCATCTCCCAGAGGCTGCGGCTCAGCATCTCCTCGCGCGGCCGGGCCGAGAGCTCCTCGGTGTGCGCGTTCACGTAGGTGAAGTTCCAGTTCGCGTCGACCGTGAAGAAGACGTCCGGAGTGCCCTCCAGGATCTCCACCATCCGGTCCCGCGTCTGCCGGAGCGCCTCCTCGGTCCGACGGGAGATGCTGATGTCCCGGAACCGCGCAATGAGGAAGTGCCGGAGCTTCATCACCGTACAGTGGAGCCAGCCCTCACCCCGGCTGTCCGCGTACGCTACCGAGAGCTCCGCAGAGATGGGTTCGCCCGAGGCCTCCGTCGCGCAGAGCACGGCCAGCCAGCCCACGGCGTCCCGCTCCGGCAGCAGCTTCCTCAGCCGCTGCCCGGCCAGCTCTCCCTTGAAGGGGCCCAGGATCGCCTCGGCGGCGGGGTTCGCGGAGAGGCACTCGAAGTCGGTGATTGACCCCTGGCCCTCGCGCAGGGGCACCAGGATCAGGCTGCCCTGGGGAGAGACGCGCTCGGCCTCCATGAGCGCGCGCAACAGGGTGCTGGCTTCGATTGTGGCTGTGCCGTGCTGCGGTTCGGGTGGGGCGGTCGTCACGGAGGAAGGGGTCGACATGCCGGCAGCAGGTTCGAGGAAGATCGAGAGGCCCAGAATGCAGAGGGGCCCCCAAGTGTTCCTGGGAGCCCCCTTATAGCGTGTTGTCGTCGAGGAGCCCCTCCCTGGCTCGGCTCAGGGAGGAGCGGGGCGCTTGCTAGCGCGCCGTGCGGCGGCCCTGCGTCGTCACCTTGCCCGGCGTCGCCTGCGCGAGGGACGGCGAGACCGTGAAGACCAGGTCGTCACGATCGTTGTAGCCGCCGCTGGGGCAGGTGCCCGCAGTGGCGCTGAACCGGAAGCCACCGCGGATCGCCTGCTGTCCGGTGGCCGTGGCGTTCAGCGTGAACGTGTGGCTGAAGGTGTAGAAGCCGCGCGCCGTCGGGCAGGACAGCCCCGTGGCCAGCGTGGTCCACGTCGGCGTCGCCGCGGTGGGGTTCGTCGAGTAGTACAGATCCAGCTTGTCCGTGGAGCTGTAGCAGTGCGCGCGCACGTCCACCTTCACCTGCTTGCCCGGAGCCAGGGAGCCCTCGTCTGTGGTCTTGAGGGTGATCTGCTCGAGGCTCTCGTCCGTCTGGTAGGTGCCGGAGTTGCCGTCGACGCACGTGCCACCCAGGGTGTTGGGACGGTTGGTCTCGTTGCCGCTGGTCATCGTGCCACGGCCCTTGAGGGCGGTGGCGCCGGTGTCACAGCCGCACGCGGCGGTGCAGCTCGGCACCTTGAGCGTGGCGTTGTAGGTGGCCACCTGCGGCGCGCAGACGTTCGCGGTGGTGAAGCTGGAGACGCTGCTGTAGGCACCCGTGCCGCAGGTGTCCTTGGCACGCGCCCGCCAGTGGTAGGTGGTGTTGGCGTTCAGCGCCGGGGACACGGTCCACGTGCTGGCCGCCAGGGCCGTGTTCGAGCGCACCACGGTGGCGAAGGCCGAGTCGCTGGCCACCTGCACCTCGTAGGCCGTCGCACCCGCCACGTCCGTCCAGTCCAGCGCCGCCGAGGACGAGACGCCAGTGGCGCCATTGGCCGGAGCGGACAGGGTGGGCGTCGCGAGCGTGGTGCAGCCGCGCGTGGTGAAGGAGCGGCTCGCGGACCAGGCGCTGGCACCGCCGCAGCTGTTGGAAGAGCGCGCCCGCCAGTAGTAGGTGGTGTTGGCGTTCAGGCTCGGGGAGACGGTCCAGGCGCTGGACGACAGGCCCGAGGCCGAGGCCACCACGGTGGCGAAGCCCGCGTCACTGGCCACCTGGACGTCGTAGGTGGTGCCTGTCACGTCGCTCCAGTCGAGCGCCGCGGCGAAGTCCACACCCGTGGCGTCGCTGGCCGGGCTGACGGCAGAGGGCGCGGTGGGCGAGGCGCAGCTCGGCGTCGTGCACACGCACTGGCTGGCCTGGCTGTAGCAAGCGGCGCTCGAGCCCTGGCCGACGATGGAGTAGCAGTACTCGCGGCCGTTGGCCACCTCGCCGTCGGTGTAGCTGGTGCCGGTGACGGTGGCGATCTTCGCCTTGCCGAAGTTGCAGCCCGCGAAGCCCTCGGTCTTCATCACCCAGTACGAGCTGGCCCCGGTGGAGGGGGTCCAGTTCAGGGTCACCGAGCCGTTACCCGGGGTGGCGGTGGCGGCGGGCGCCGCGGTCGGGCCGGTCGCGCAGCCGGCGTTGACAGGGGCCGGCGTGCCGCAGGCGATGTTGTGGCGGTTGAAGGCGGCGTAGATCGCCGTCATGTGCGGCGTGCCGTCGTTCAGGTTGCCGTTGTCATCATCCGCCGCGAGCCAGGACATGTAGCCGTTGGTGGCGCCGCAGCCGTTGGAGGTGCCCGCGGTGCAGTCGCAGGCGTGCCACGTGCCGACGTTGCCGCTGCCCTGGTAGAAGACCTTGTTGGCGACGATGAAGGCCGTGTTCGAGTCGTAGTTGAACGGAGCCGCACGCAGGTCGCGCGACACGAGATCCCAGGCGGCCTGACGCGAGGGGGCCGCGGCGCAGTGGACCTGGCGGCCGCAGGGGCCGGTGCTGGAGGTGCACCGCGGGCAGACGTGGTTCTGCGGGGTGTCAGGGGTCGCGTCCGAGTGCTTGGCCCAGTCCGCGTCGCGCACGCCCGAGCAGTCCGTGGCGCAGTGGGCGGCGCCCGTCTGCGCCTCGTTCACGTTGTAGCCGGTGCCGTCTACCGTCTGGCCGCAGCCCTTGTTGCTGGTCCAGAAGAAGCCGTGGCCAACGCAGGAGGTCTGCAGGCGGTAGATGGCCGCGATGTCCGCGTAGCCCTCGCTGGAGTTGCTCAGCGTGCCGTTGGCATCGTAGTCGTCCATGCCGTGGCCCCACTCGTGATCGAACACCGCGCCGATCTCACCGGTGTTCCGGCAGCCGCCGCCGCTCCGGTAGAAGTTGACGGAAGAGCCGTTCCAGAAGGCGTTGCAGGTGCTGTTGATGTTGACGTTGGAGAGCAGCTGCCCCTGCAGCCAGGTGTTGGACGGGAGCCAGCCGCGGGCCTGCTCGGCCAGCTTGTTCAGCTCGTAGAAGGACGAGCGCGCCGCGGCCGTGTTGCCCGCGCCGCCGCCGTTGCCGATGGTGCAGTCGTGGTTGCCGTTGCTGCCGCCCAGGTTGATGGTGCCGGTGGCGGAGCCGGAGCTGATGGAGCCGCACTTATCGGAGATCCGGACGTACTTGCCGGTCAGCGTGGTGGTGGCGGTGCCGGAGGTGTAGTTGTAGACGCCAGCGCCGTCCGTGTAGTTGTTGGGCGAGGCGAAGCCCGTGTTCGCCCACGGCATCGGCGAGTTCGGCTGCAGGGTGCCGCACGTCTCGTTGTTGGGGCAGATGTCGGTGTTGGTGGTGGGGTAGATGCCGCCCGTGATGTTGGCATCCAGGTAGCTGTTCTCGTCCTCGAGCGCGAGCGTCTCGCCCGTCTGCGCGTCCACCGTCACCTTCCAGCGCTCGTGGCGGCCCGCCTCCTGGAAGCCGTAGGTCCACACGAGGGAGTGGCTGTAGCCAGCGCCGAGCGTGCCGATGAAGCTCTGCCCGTTCTGCGTGTCGGCCTTGGCCAGCGGAGCGATCTCGAGCTTGGGCTGCAGCCACAGGGCGCCCGGCGTCTCGGACAGGCCCAGGCGCTCGCTCCCCAGAGTGATGGCCTGATCGGGCGCCAGCGCGGGCTTCACGGAGATGTTCGTGTTGGACCAGGCCTCGGTGCCCACGAGGATGAGGTTGCCGTGGTTGATGACGGCCGCCACGCGCGCGTGGCGCACGGGCACACCCTGGATCTCCTGCGGGATGTGGACCATCCACAGGTGCTCCGCCACCTGCGTCACGCGGGGCTCACCCAGCTGCAGTGGATCCACGCCGATGGCCGCCGCGTTCTCCGAGACGAACTTGACGAGCAGGTCGCCGACGACCGCCTCGTTCACCTGCGGGACGGCGCGCCCCAGCTGCAGGCGCAGGCTGCTGAGCGTCACCTTGTTGCCCACGCCCGTGCCCGGGATCAGCGGGATGGAGCCCTGGATGGAGGTGGCCGCACCCGTGCGCGGATCCAGGTAGACGTTGAAGTCCTTGCCGTTGCGCGCGAAGAAGTCCGCCCAGGCGCTCTGGCTTTGCGGGGAAAGCTGCTGCTGAACGTCCTTCAGCGGCTCGTTCGTGACGGGGATGTAGAGCTCTGGCTTGAAGAACGCCTTGCTCGACAAGGTGCTGGGGCTGGAATCCGGGGGGACGATCGCCCAGCTCGCGGCAGACAACAGCAGCGCGAGACAGGCGGTCAACTTCGCGACATGGCGCATACGGCTCTCCTGTGGGGGATGCGGACAGCGAGACAGGGGACCGGGGGACGAAGTCCCGCGGGGATTGGCAGCGCCTGGAGGGGATCGGAGAAGAAAGACTGCCGCCAATAAGCCTGATTGGAGGGCAGTCTCTCTAAACCAGAATCCTCTGTTAGACAAGGACTGACAGTGTTTGCAGGAAAGCACTTTCAGTCTGGATTAACTTTTAGGCCAGATGTGTACCCAGTCGTCTTGGATGAGCTTGCCGCCGGTGCGGTCCGTGGTGCCGCTGGCAGAGAAGGCTCGCGGTTCACGCAGGGCCAGCACACTGGCCTCGAGCCAGAAGAGGAGCAGGGCCGCCGCTGCGATGGCGGGGAGTCGCGTGGCGATGGCGGGGCGGCGGGAGGCGAGCACCTGGAGGGGCAGGAGCAACAGTGGGAGGAGCGCGGGGAAGACGGCCAGCAGTCCCCGCGCATAGCCGAAGAAGGCCAGGGTGATGAGGAGGCGGTGCAGCAGCACCAGGGTGAAGAGGCTGAAGGCCCGGTGGGGCGCACGCAGCGAGAGCGCCGCGCCGAACAGGAGGAGCAGCGCGAGCGGCCACTTGAGCCACGTGCTCTCGGGGATGAAGACGTCCACAGGTGGCCGGGCTCCGCGCAGCCCCGAGGGGAAGTTGGAGGCACCGAGCCCGAGGCCCAGCCCTTCCAGCCACCGGTCGAGCTTGGCGAGCATCAAGCGGGCGGCGTCGCCCGGGTGCTCGCCCATCCAGCGGAGGCCCTCCGCGTAGCCGTGGAGCAGCAGGTGGCGCTGGGCTGGATTCGACACGTCGAGGTTGCCGTCCGCGCCGAGCTGGTTGACGAGATCCGGGGTGAAGCCGCCGGTGGCCTGGGCGTTGTTGGCCATGGCGAAGTTGATGGGGCCGTAGACGGTGACCAGGGTCAGCTCGGGGAGTGGTTCAAGGCCGGGGGCGCGCGCGTTGAGCTCCTGGAGCACGCGTGTGTTGCGCACGCTCCATGGGGCCAGCACCGCCAGGGAGACGGCCACCGCCACGGCCCAACGCACGAGCTGGGGCTTGAGCGGCACCTGCGGGTCGCGGTCAAAGGCTGCATAGGCGGCGAGGAAAGGCCAGAGGTAGAGGTGCTCGGCACGTGTCAGCGAGCCCAGCCCCATGACAGCGCCGAGGAGGACA
>Ga0190275_10000766_pt1 | contig 25467 bp, 23 predicted proteins | sample Popmic550T_FD_133745 | JGI IMG/M metagenome (GOLD analysis project Ga0190275, IMG submission 133745) | Populus adjacent soil microbial communities from riparian zone of Yellowstone River, Montana, USA - 550 T | ecosystem: Environmental > Terrestrial > Soil > Riparian zone > Trees stand | place...
GAAGGGCGTCGCGTCGATCCAGGACTTCCCGGCCGACCTCGAAGTCACCTCGCTGATCTCGGTGGACATCACCAAAGCCATGCCGACGCGCACGCAGCTCGCGCTGAAGCTGCCGATCGCGAAGGCACGCGATGCACGCACCGCACTGCACGAGCGCGTCACCGGTACCGTGTGCTGGGAGTCGATCGTCGGAGCGACACCGCTTCCGGCATCCCACCCCAAGCCGGCCACGGATGACCTCGCGCTGATCCAGTACAGCAGCGGCACGACTGGAACTCCGAAGGGGGCGTCGCTCACGCACCGCAACCTGCTCTCACGCGGCGCAGGCGCGGGCGTGGGTGCTCGAGGTGACCAAGAAGCACCCGGCGACCTTCCTGCCGCTCGTGCCGCCGATCGCGGACCGGCTGCTGAAGGCCGCCCGCGAGAAGGGCGTGTCGCTGGGGGGCACGCAGGTCGCGATCTCGGGCGCGATGGCCCTCCCCCACGAACTGGTGGTGCCGTTCGAGGCCGCGTCGGGTGGGTATCTGGTCGAGGGCTACGGGCTGAGCGAGTGCTCGCCCGTGCTGATGGCGAATCCCGTCGCCGAGCATCGGGTTCCCGGCACGGTGGGGCTGCCGCTCCCGGGCACAGAACGGGTGTCGTCGATCCCGACGAGCCGACGAAGGATGTCGAGGCGGGTGAGCGAGGAGAGCTGATCGTGCGCGGACCTCAGGTGTTCGGCGGCTACTACGGCAAGCCCGAAGAGACCCAGAAGGTCTTCGCCGACGGCTGGTTCCGCACCGGCGACATCGTCACGGTCGACAAGGCCGGATTCGTGCGCATCGTCGACCGCATCAAGGAGCTCATCATCACAGGCGGGTTCAACGTCGCACCGACCGAGGTCGAGATCGCGCTGCGTCAGCATCCGCAGGTCGACGACGCCGCGGTGGTGGGTCTGCCGAGCGCGCAGACGGGCGAAGAGGTCGTGGCCCCGATCGTGCTCGCCCCGGACGTGACATCGTCGGACATCGAGGGGATCCGCGAGTTCGTGCGCGGCATCCTGACGCCCTACAAGGTGCCGCGGCGCATCTTCGTCGTCGACGAGCTGCCCAAGTCCCTCATCGGAAGGGGTCCTGCGGCGACAGGTGCGCGACTCGCTGCTGCAGTTGAATTCCGGCGGCTGACGTCAGTCGGCGAGGCCGTCCCGTGCCACGGCGACGGCGTACGGATACAGCGTGGCGCTCATGACGCCTGTCGCGACGGCCGGATCGGTCTCCATGACGGCACGGGCGCTGACCTCGTCGGGCGCTTCGAAGATCGTGATGCCGAACGTTCCCTCGTCCACCTGGGTTCGTCCCGCCAGGATCAGGATGCCGGCGGCCTTCAGCGCCTGCAGGTATCCGAAGTGCTCCTCGATGATCGCGCTCTCTTCATCGGTCGCGTCGGCGACCATTGCGGGCCGGGTGGGAACGATGCGGTAGATCCACTGAGCCATGCGCGCATCATCCTGCGTCGGGCGCGAGCGCGTCGAGCGCAGCCGGACCCTCGGTCACCAGGATCCGAAACTGCGCGGCGTCGATGATGCGCACCCCCAGCTCCTCCGCCTTGCCGAGCTTCGATCCCGCGCCGGGGCCGGCAGCGACGAAGTCGGTCTTCTTGGACACGCTGGATGCCGCCTTGCCCCCCGCCGCGATGATGGCCTCTTGTGCGCCCTCACGGCTGTAGCCCTCGAGTGCCCCGGTGGCGACGACCGTCACCCCTTCGAGCACACCGCCCTCCACGGCGGCGGCCCCCGGACCCGGGTGCCCCGGGGTCGTCAGCTGCGCACCGGCCGCCGTCCAGCGTTCGACGATCTCGCGATGCCAGTCGACGTCGAACCAGTCCAGGAGCGAGTCCGCGATGATGCCGCCGACGCCTTCGACCGCCGCGAGCTCGTCACGGGATGCCGCGCGGATCTTGTCGACGGAGCCGAACCACTGGGCGAGGGCGCGTGCGGCGACCGGACCCACGTGGCGGACGTTGAGCGCGACCAGGAATCTCCAGAGATCCTTCGTCTTGGACGCTTCGAGATTCGCGAGCAGCTGCGTGGCCGATGCCGACAGGATGTGTCCCGCGTCGCCGTCGAAGGGGCCGTCGGAGCGGAACGCGGGATCGGTCTTCTTGCGCTGCCGCCGGAACGGCGACCGCGTGTCAGGAGCGCCGTCCTCGAGCAGCCGGGGCAGTCCGGTCTCGGCGTCGCGCACCACCACGTCAATCGGGAACAGATCCTCCGCGCGCAGGTCGAACAGGCCGGCTTCGCTCACCAACGGCGGGACTTCCGGGCGAACAGGCTGGGTGAGCGCCGCCGCCGACACCTCTCCGAGTCCTTCGATGTCGAGGGCTCCGCGGGAGCCGATGTGATCCACCCGTCCGCGCACCTGAGCCGGGCAGGAGCGGGCGTTCGGGCAGCGGAGGTCGATGTCGCCCGCTTTCGCCGGCGCGAGAGTGCAGCCGCACTCCGGGCAGTCGGCCGGCATGACGAACGCACGTTCGGTGCCGTCGCGGAGCTCGACGACGGGCCCGAGCACCTCGGGGATCACATCGCCCGCCTTGCGGAGCACGACGGTGTCGCCGATCAGCACGCCCTTGGCCTTCACCACGTCCTGGTTGTGCAGGGTCGCCTGCCGCACCACGCTGCCGGCGACCCGCGCAGGCTCCATCACGGCGAACGGCGTCGCCCGGCCGGTGCGCCCGACCGAGACGACGATGTCGAGCAGCTTCGTATTGACCTGCTCCGGCGGGTACTTGTAGGCGATCGCCCAGCGCGGCGCGCGGCTCGTGGCACCGAGCTCGGCGTGGAGGGCGAGCTCGTCGACCTTCACGACGATGCCGTCGATCTCGTGCTCCACGTCGTGGCGATGTGCACCATAGTGCTGGATGAACTCGTCGGCCTCCGCTGCGGAGGACGCCACCCGGAAGTAGGCGCTGGTGGGCAGGCCCCACGATGCGAGCAGCGCGTAGACCTCGCTCTGCGTGGAAACCGGCGGATTCGGCCACGCACCGATGCCGTGGACGGTCATCCGCAGGCGCGACAGCCGCTGGTGCATGGCGTCGAGCTGTCGCTCGTTCTTGCCTTCGGTCTTCTGCCGCAGCGATCCGCTCGCCGCGTTGCGCGGATTCGCGAACAGCCGGTCGCCCATCGACTCCTGGTATGCGTTGAGTGATTCGAAGTCGGCGACGTTGAAGAACACCTCTCCGCGCACTTCGACGAGCGCGGGATGACCGTCGCCGGAGAGCCGATGCGGGATGCCGCCCACCCGCCGCACGTTCTCGGTGACGTCCTCGCCCACGCGTCCGTCTCCCCGGGTCGCCGCCGACACGAGTCTGCCGTGCTCGTATCGCAGCGACAGGGCGAGCCCGTCGATCTTGAGCTCGCACAGATAGGGAACCGCGCGCCCGGCATCCCGCTCCACCTTCGAAGCCCAAGCGAGGAACTCCTCGTCGCTGAAGACGTTGTCGAGGCTCAGCATCCGTTCGGCGTGTTCGACGGGCGCGAAGAGCGACCCGGATGCCGCGCCGACAGAGAGCGTCGGGGAGTCCTGACCCTGCAGCTCCGGGTGAAGCCGTTCGATCGCCTCGAGGCGGTGCATCCATGCGTCGTACGTGGCGTCGTCGACGACGACCGTGTCACGGCCGTAGTACGCGTCGCGGGCCTCGAGGATCAGCTCGATCAGTCGCACCGACTCGGCGCGGGCGTCTTCGAGCGTCAGGTCTGCCAGATCTGCAGTGGTTGCCGCATCCGTCACGTCGGCCAGTCTAGGAGCCGCATGCGACAGTGCGCGGTGCTCGAGCGGCCCGGGTTCAGCCTACGACCGGGACGGCAGAGACCGTGCGATCGATCGTGAACTGACCGAGGACGCGCGTGCCGTCGTACAGCACCGCGGTCTGACCCGGAGCGACGCCGTCGAGCGGACTCTCGGGCACCACCGAGATCAGCCCGTCCGAGAGCACCGCGCGGGCCGGGACGGGCTCGGCGTGCGCGCGGATCTGCACGTGGCAGGCGAACTCGGGCGATGCGGGTGCCGTGCCCGCCCACGTGAAGCGCTCGCCGGCGATCTCTGCGGTGGCCAGCGCCTCCTTCGGTCCGACGATGACCGTGTTCGAGACCGGGCGCACCTCGAGCACGAAGCGCGGCTTGCCGTCGGCCGCGGGAACGCCGAGTGCGAGGCCGCGCCGCTGCCCGACCGTGAACGCGTGCGCGCCCTCGTGCGCGCCCACCACCGCTCCCGCCCGGTCGAGGATGTCGCCGCGTTCGGCGCCCACCCGATCGGCCAGCCACCCGCGCGTGTCGCCGTCGGGGATGAAGCAGATGTCATGGCTGTCGGGCTTGTGCGCGACGGTCAGGCCGCGGGCCTCCGCTTCGGCGCGCACGAGGGCCTTGGAGGGTGTCTCGCCCAACGGGAAGAGCGTGTGCGCGAGCTGCTCGGCGGTCAGGACGCCGAGGACGTAGGACTGGTCCTTGGCCGCATCGCTCGCGCGGTGCAGCTCGAGTTCGCCCGACGCGCCCTCGCGGAGGATCGCATAGTGGCCCGTGGCGACCGCGTCGAAGCCGAGATCCAGAGCCTTCTCGAGGACGGCGGCGAACTTGATGCGCTCATTGCACCTCATGCACGGGTTCGGCGTGCGACCCGCGCTGTACTCGGCCACGAAGTCCTCGATCACGTCGTCGCGGAATCGCTCGGAGAAGTCCCACACGTAGAACGGGATGCCGAGGCGGTCGGCGGCCCGACGCGCGTCCATCGCGTCCTCGATCGTGCAGCAGCCGCGGCTTCCCGCACGCAGCGTGCCGCCGGCGCGCGAAAGTGCCAGGTGCACGCCGACGACGTCGTGGCCGGCGTCGACAGCGCGCGCGGCGGCCACCGCGGAGTCCACTCCCCCGCTCATCGCCGCCAGAACACGCATGTGCTCAGTCTACGAGGGGTGACTCAGCCGAGCCTGGGAGTCCCGACTCGCCGCGAGGACAGTCCCGCCGTGCGGGCACGTTCGTAGGCGGCCGGCAGTGCCGCGATGACCGCCTCGACGTCCGATTCGCTGGTCGTGCGGCCCAGGGTGAGCCGCAATGCGCTGCGAGCCGCCTCGTCGCCCAGTCCCATCGCCCGCACGACATGCGACGGCTCGGGAACGCCCGCCTGGCACGCCGAACCTGTCGAGACCGCGATCCCCGCGGCATCCAGGAGCAGCAGGAGGGAATCTCCCTGTGCACCAGGGAACACCGCGTGCACATGCCCCGGAAGCCGCTCCGCCGAGGCAGCGGAGATGCGGATCTCGGGGATCCGGTCTCGCAGAGCGTCCTCGAGTCGGTCGCGCATCCGGCCGATCCGAACGGCCTCCTCGGCCAGCTCGGCCACGGCGAGCTCAGCGGCGACGGCGAACGCGGCGGCGCCCGCCGCGTCCTGTGTGCCGGCGCGGATCCCGCGCTGCTGACCGCCACCGTGCAGCAGCGGCTCGACCTGCGCCTGCCGGGCGACGACCAGGGCGCCGACGCCCACCGGACCGCCCAGCTTGTGCGCGGCCACGCTGAGGGCGACGATGCCCGCGCCGCGTGCCCCCGACGCCGCACGCAGAGCGCGGAACGACAGCGGAACGTGGCCGAATGCGCCCACCGCGTCGACGTGCAGGGGGACGTCGGCTCCGACGCAGGCAGCGGATGCCGCGACCAGCGGTTGCAGCGTGCCCACCTCGTTGTTGGCCGCCAGCAGGGTCGCGACGGCAGCATCGCCGCTTCCGACGGTCGCCGCCCACACATCGAGGTCGAGCCGTGCGTGGCGGTCGACCGGAACCCACTCCACGTCGGCCACGTCGTGAGAGTGCAGCCACGTCACCGTGTCGAGGGTCGCGTGGTGCTCGGCCTCGGGAGCGACGATCGCGGTGCGACCCGTGCTCTCCCGACGCGCACGATAGAGACCCGTGATGCCGAGATTGACCGACTCGGTTCCGCCCGAGGTGAAGACGACCTCGACGGCATCGCAGTCCAACGCCGCCGCGAGGCGCTCGCGGGACTCTTCGAGCAGCCTGCGGGCGCCCTGCCCGGCGCTGTGGATCGACGAGGCGTTGCCGACCGTCTCCGCGGCGGCGAGCCATGCCGCGCGAGCCTCTGCCCGCAGGGGGGTCGTCGCAGCGTGGTCGAGATAGACGACCATGGAACTCCTCTCCCCGTGACCTGACCGACTCAGGGCCTTACTACTGTAGATCGCATGGTTTTGCCCGAATCGCTCACCGAGCTCGCCCCGATGCCCGGCCCGTCGAGTTCCGAGCTCGACGACCTCGGTGTGACGCTCGGACCCGACGGAGGCACTCTGCGTGTCTGGTCGGCTCACGCGAGCGAGATCGAGCTCGTGGTGTTCGATGACACCGATCTCGACTGGATCGTCGACACGATCCCGCTGCGGCCCGCCGGAGGAGACGTCTGGTCGGTCACCACACCCCTCCTTCGGGCCGGCACGCGGTACTCCATCCGCGTGGACGGTCCGCACACACCGGGCAGCACGTTCAATCCCGGCACTCTGCTCGTCGAGCCGTACTCCAAGGGGCTGGTGAGCGGGGGCTACGAAGACTGGCGATCCGTCGTCGTGGACGGATCCTTCGATTGGGGCGGAATCGCCAAGCCGAAGGTGCCGATGGACCGAACGGTCATCTACGAGGGCCATCTCAAGGGCATGTCGAAACGGCATCCGCTCGTCCCCCCCGCCCTGCACGGCACGTACGCCGGCCTCGCCCATCCCGCGATGATCGACCATTTCCTCAGTCTGGGTGTCACCAGCATCCAGCTGCTCCCCGTGCACGCGTTCGCGACCGAGCCGCGTCTGCTGCAGCACGGACTCACGAACTACTGGGGCTACAACACCCTGAATTTCTTCACCCCGCACGGTGCGTACGCCACGGAAGGGAATCGCCGTCAGGGACCCGAGGCGATCCTGCGCGAGTTCAAGGGCATGGTGAAGCTCCTGCACCAGGCCGGGCTGGAAGTGATCCTCGACGTGGTCTACAACCACACCGCGGAGGAGAGCATCGGTGCTCCGCGCACCAGCCTGCGCGGCATCGACAACCGCTCGTATTACCGTCAGCAGGACGACGGGGCCTACATCGACGTGACCGGATGCGGGAACTCGGTCAACACGTCGACGGATGCCGCAGCCCGGCTCGTGCTCGATTCGCTGCGCTACTGGGCCAACGATCTGCAGATCGACGGATTCCGGTTCGACCTCGCAGCCACTCTCGGGCGGGATGCCGCGCACACGTTCCGGTCCGACCACCCGCTGCTCCGGGCGATCATCGAGGATCCCGCCCTGGAGGGCCTGAAGAAGATCGCAGAGCCCTGGGATGTCGGCATGGGTGGCTGGCAGACCGGCAACTTCGGCGATGGCTGGCACGAGTGGAACGATCGCTATCGCGACCGCGTCCGCAATTTCTGGCTGAGCGACGTCGACTACGCGCGCCGCGCGTCGACGGCGCCCGTCGGCATCGGCGGGTTCGCGACACGCCTCTCGGGCTCCTCGAACACCTTCAGCGTCGAGCGTGGACCGCTGGCAAGCGTGAACTTCGTCACCGCGCACGACGGTTTCACCCTTCGCGATCTCGTTTCCTACGACGTCAAGCACAATGTGGGCAACGGCGAGCAGAATCGCGATGGCGCGGACACGAACCGGTCGTTCAACCACGGCGCGGAGGGCCCGACGGCGGACGAGGCCATTCTGGCGATCCGACGCAAGGCGATGCGCAACCTCCTCGGCACACTGCTGCTGTCCGCGGGCGTTCCGATGATCACCGCCGGAGACGAATTCGGGCGCACGCAGCGCGGGAACAACAATGCGTACTGCCATGACTCGGCGCTGACGTGGATGTCGTGGCAGCATGCGCCGTGGCAGAAGGATCTGTTCGCGCACGTCCAGCGCCTGCTCCAACTGCGTCGCGAGAACCCCGCACTGCGCCCGATGCGGTTCGCCAAGCTCGGCGAACGTACCCCGTCGGCGTCGGTGATGGAGTGGTACGACCACAACGGCGAGACGATGTCGATCGACCGCTGGACGGATCCGTCGCATCGGACCATCCAGTACGTCGCGGCCTCCACTCCGGAGCAGGAGGCCTTCAACCGGATCCTGCTCATGGTGCACGGCGACGAGCGTCCGGTCGAGGTCATCCTTCCCCCCATCCAGGGCGTGACGTCCTACATCTCGCTGTGGTCCAGCGAGGACGAGACACCGAGCGAGGGGCACGCCGTGTACCAACCCGGCGACGTGGTGGCGCTCGGCGGAACCTCGATGCGCCTGTTCCGCGCCCAGTGAGAGGCAAGGCTCCGGCGCGCCGAAGTCTGTCGCCTCGGCAGGGCGCGCGGTAGGTTCGAAACGTGGTCACGACGACGCGCTCCGCGCGCACCCGCCCCTGGCGCAGCACCTCCCCGATTCCGGTCCGAGCGGCAGCAGACGCTCAGCCCGATCGGACGACGACGACCCCCCGCATCCCGATCGCGCTGTCGTCGCCATCGGTACCGGACGGGAAATTCCGCCCCAGCGCATTCGCCGGCGAGATCGTTCCGTTTCGCACGACGGCGTTCCGCGAGGGCCACGATCTCATCGGCGTGCACGTGCGGCTCTTCTCGCCGTCGGGTGACGAATCACTGCACGTTCTCCATCCCCTCCATGACGGTTTCGACCGCTGGGAGACGGCTGTCACACCGCTCGAGGAGGGCGTCTGGAAGTTCCGTTTCGAGGCGTTCGGAGACGACTTCGCGACGTGGGAGCACGCCGCCGATCTGAAGATCGCGGCGGGTGTGGACGCCGTGATCATGCGCGAACTCGGTGCGCAGCTGTTCGACCGCGCGGTCGCCGAGAAGTCCCGCCCCATCACCGAGCGCCGACGCCTCGAAAGCGCGGCGGCCGCCCTGCGCGAGCCGGCGACGACGGATGAGGCGTCGCTGGAGATCGTGCGCGACCCGTCGATCGCCGCGTTCTTCCGCGCTCGGCCGCTGACGTCGCTGACGACGGTCGGGCCGGATCATGAGCTGCTCGTCGAGCGCGAGCGCGCCGGCGTGGGGGCATGGTACGAGTTCTTCCCGCGCTCGGAGGGCGCGCGCCGGCTGAAGGACGGCTCCGTCAAGAGCGGCACGTTCCGAAGCGCGATGCGCCGGCTCCCCGCCGTCGCCGCGATGGGCTTCGACGTGCTCTACCTCCCTCCCATCCACCCGATCGGGCGCGTGAACCGCAAGGGCCGCAACAACACGCTCGACCCGCAGCCCGGCGATCCGGGCTCCCCGTGGGCGATCGGCTCGACAGAGGGCGGACACGACACCGTCCACCCCGAGCTGGGGACGCTATCGGATTTCCGAGCCTTCGTCCGGGCAGCACGCGCCGAGGGGGTCGAGGTCGCCCTCGACTTCGCGCTGCAGGCCGCGCCCGATCACCCGTGGGTCACCGCCCACCCCGAGTGGTTCACGACGCTGCCGGACGGCTCCATCGCGTACGCAGAGAATCCGCCGAAGAAGTATCAGGACATCTACCCGATCAACTTCGACAACGACCCGGAAGGCATCCGCGCGGAGGCGCTCCGCGTGGTCCGCCACTGGATCGCGCAGGGGGTGAAGATCTTCCGGGTCGACAACCCGCACACCAAACCGCTGCAGTTCTGGGAGTGGCTGATCGCCACGGTCTCGGCGGATGAGCCCGACGTCGTGTTCCTCGCCGAGGCGTTCACGCGACCCGCGCCTCTGCAGGGACTCGCGCTGGCGGGTTTCCAGCAGAGCTACACCTATTTCACGTGGCGCAACACGAAGCTCGAACTCGAGCAGTTCCTGACAGGACTCGCTCTCGACACGGCTCACTTCCTCCGGCCGAACCTGTTCGTGAACACCCCCGACATCCTCACCGAATACCTGCAGTTCGGGGGACGCCCGGCATACAAGATCCGCGCGGCTATCGCCGCGACAGGCGCGCCGACGTATGGCGTGTACGCGGGCTACGAGCTCTACGAGAACGTCGCGCGACCGGGTTCGGAGGAGAATATCGACAACGAGAAGTACGAGTACAAGGTGCGCGACTGGGCGGGTGCCGAAGCGCACGGCGACTCGCTCGCGCCCTACCTCACGCGCTTGAACGAGATCCGCCGCGCGCACCCCGCCCTCCGGCAGCTGCGCAACCTGACAGTGCACTGGAGCGATGACGATGCGATTCTCGTCTTCTCCAAGCGGATAGAAGCCGAGCTCTCGCCGACCGATCACTCCGACACGATCCTGGTGGTCGCCAACGTCGACCCGCACTCGGTGCGACAGACGATGGTCCACCTCGACACCACCGTGTGGGGTGTCACTCCGGGCGATCCTTTCGACGTCGAGGATCTCGTCACCGGCGCGCGATGGACGTGGTCCGACCACAACTTCGTCAAGCTCGACGCTTTCACTGAACCGGTCCATATCCTGCACGTGAAGGAGTCTCGATGACGAGTCCCACCGATGACCTGCTCGACGCCGTCGCTGCGGGCTCGCATCACGATCCGCATTCCATTCTCGGAATGCACCTCGGAGAGGACGCCGAGGGCGCCGCGGAATGGACGGTCCGCGCCCGCCGCCCGCTGGCGCGAAGCGTGACCGCCGTCTTCGCCGACGGCACCCGAGTGCCCCTCGAGCACGTGCGGGCCGGCATCTGGGAAGGCCAGCGCTCCGGCGACCGGGTGAAGTACGAACTCGTCACGACGTACGAGAGCGGACCCGACTACACCGCCGAAGACCCTTACCGGTTCGGGCCGGCGATCGGCGAACTCGACCTGCACCTCATCCGCGAAGGACGTCACGAAGAACTCTGGCGTGTGCTGGGCGCGCACGTTCGCGAGCTCGACGGCACGCAGGGGACGTCGTTCACCGTGTGGGCGCCCAACGCACGCGCCGCGCGCGTCGTAGGAGATTTCAACGACTGGGACGGCCCTTCGCACGCCATGCGGTCGATGGGCGCGAGCGGGGTCTGGGAGCTGTTCGTCCCAGGCATCGGCGTCGGAACCGCGTACAAGTTCCAATTGCTCGCCCGCAGCGGGGAATGGGTGCTCAAGGCCGACCCGATGGCCCGCTACGCGGAGGTCCCGCCGGCGACCGCCTCGGTGGTGACGGCCTCCTCGTACACCTGGTCGGATGCCGCCTGGATGAAAGCGCGCGCCGCCAGCCAGCCGGTATCCCGGCCGATGTCGATCTACGAAGTGCACTTCGCCTCCTGGCGGCCTGGCCTCTCGTACCGCGACGGCGCGGATCAGCTGATCGAGTACGTCACCGCGCAGGGATTCACGCACATCGAGTTCCTCCCACTCGCCGAGCACCCGTTCGGCGGGTCGTGGGGCTATCAGGTGACCGGCTACTTCTCCCCCACGAGCCGCTTCGGCACTCCCGATGACCTCCGCTACCTGATCGACCGCCTGCACCAGGCCGGCATCGGCGTGATCATGGACTGGGTTCCCGGCCACTTCCCGAAGGACGCCTTCGCTCTGGCCAGATTCGACGGCGAAGCGCTGTACGAGCACCCCGATCCGCGCCGCGGCGAGCACCGCGACTGGGGGACGTACATCTTCGACTTCGGCCGCAACGAGGTGCGCAACTTCCTCGTCGCGAACGCGCTCTACTGGTTCGAGGAATTCCACGTGGATGGACTCCGCGTCGACGCCGTCGCCTCGATGCTCTACCTGGACTACTCCCGCGAGGACGGCCAGTGGGCACCGAACGTCCACGGCGGCCGCGAGAATCTCGAGGCCATTCACTTCCTTCAGGAAGTGACGGCGACGTCGTACAAGAGGTACCCGGGCATCTCGATGATCGCTGAGGAGTCGACGAGCTTCCCCGGTGTGACGGCTCCCACGAACCGGGCCGGCCTCGGCTTCGGGTTCAAGTGGAACATGGGCTGGATGAACGACTCCCTGCAGTACATCTCACGCGACCCGATGTACCGCTCGCACCACGAGGGCGAGCTGTCGTTCTCCTTCGTGTACGCCTTCAGCGAGAATTTCATCCTGCCCGTCAGCCACGACGAGGTCGTGCACGGCAAGGGCAGCCTCTTCGCCCGCATGCCCGGCGACCACTGGCAGAAGCTCGCCAACATGCGCGCATTCCTGGCGTACATGTGGGGTCATCCCGGCAAGCAGCTGCTGTTCATGGGCCAGGAGTTCGGTCAGCTCTCCGAGTGGGCCGAGGGCCGGGGCCTGGACTGGTGGATCCTCGACCAGCCCTCTCATGCAGAGCTGCACGGCTTCGTCGCGAACCTGAATCAGGTGTACCGCGCGCAATCCGCCCTCTGGGCGCGGGACAGCGATGGTGCGGCGTTCTCCCGCCTTGGCGCGCCGACCTGGAATCCCAATGTCATCGCGTTCTCGCGTCGCGACTGGCATGGCAACACCGTCGTGGTCGTCTGCAACTTCTCCGGCATCCCGGTTCACGGGTACGCGCTCAACCTGCCCGAATCGGGCGTGTGGCAGGAGATCCTGAACTCCGACGCCCAGGCGTACGGCGGCTCGGGCGTCGGCAACCTCGGCGTAGTCCACGCGGGTGAGAACGGCCGCGCGACCATGGTCCTTCCGCCGCTCGGCGTGCTGTGGCTCAAGCACGACCCGCAGCCGCGCCTGCCCAATCAGCCGATCACCGACCGCCTGCTGCTCCCCTGACCGCGAACCCGCGGGTCAGAACAGGAGCGAGGCGAGCCTGCTGCGCGCGCGCAGCACGCGCGGGTCGGCGTCGCCGATGAGCGCGAACAGCTCCAGAAGCCGCTCCCGCACCACTCCCCGCTCGTCGGAGGGGAGCGCGGAGAAGAGGTCCAGCAGACGCGCGAAAGCATCGTCGACGTGACCTCCGGCCAGGTCGAGATCGGCGACCGCGAACTGCGCATCGACGTCCTCAGGCGCCGCAGCGGCAGCGGCGCGTGCCGCAACGAGGTCCAGCCCCTGCACACGATCGAGAAGCCTCACCTGACCGAGTCCCGCGCGCGCCTCGTCGTCGCGGGGATTCTCGGCCAGCGCCTTCTCGTATGCGCTGATCGCGCGGGTGAAGTCGCCTGCCTCGATCGCGTCGAAGGCTTCGGCGTGGAGCGGCGGCAGTTCGGGTTCGGCGGGTTCGGCATCGGCGGGAGCACCGTCCTCGCCGTCGACCTCAAGTGTTCCGATGACACCGTTCTGCGCGGCCAGCTGGAGCAGCTGAGCGAAGACCTCACGCACCTGCTGCTCCGGAACGGCGCCCGTGAACAGCGGCACGGGCTGTCCTGCGACGAGCGCGACCACCATCGGGATCGACTGCGCGCGGAACGCCTGCGACAACTGCGGATTGGCGTCGACGTCGACCTTCGCCAGGACGAGTCGGCCCCCGAGTTCCGTGACCACGCGCTCGAGGATGGGACTCAGCTGCTTGCAGGGACCGCACCACTCGGCCCACAGATCGACGACGACCGGGACGGTGCGCGACAACTCGAGAACCTGCGGAAAGGTCTCGTCCGTGACGTCCATCACGAGTGTCGGCGCCGCGATCGCGCCCGGGCTTGCGGCGGCCGGCGCGGCCGGACGGTTACGCAGTGCTGACAGGTCGACGGCGCCGCGCAGAGCGGTGCCGGGAGGAACGTCCGTCAATTGATCACCTTCGCGTCGAGGATCTCTGAACCGTAGCCCAGCAGTCGGATCTTCTCCGTCGACCCGAGACCCGGGACGTAGAAGAACAGCTGGTCACTGAATGTCGTCGTGAAGCCTGTCGCGGACTGCTCGGCACCCGCAAGGGTCTCTACAGTGGGGTTGGTGTCGAGCTTGATCACCGCGTCGGCGTTCGTCGGCTTGACCGTGTCGACTTCGTTGACGCTGACCGCCACGATCGCGCCGCTCTCCAGTGTGGCAAGCGCCAGCGGCGGGTGGGCGCCGGCCGCCGAGTCGAAGGAGAGGCTGCCGGTGGATGCCGCCGTCGTGTTGAACTCGTCGAGGCGCTTCTCGCGGTCGGCGGCGACGCTGACCCGGAATTGGTCGCCCTCGGCCTCGAACAGACTGAAGAACTCGCTGTCCTCGCCCTTGTTGATCACGTCCGCGTACGCGGCCGCCAGCTGATCCGGTGCCATGACCAGGAACGACGAGTCCGGCGGCACCTGCTGAGCACCGACATACACCGGGGCGAGATCGGGCATCTGGGTGTCGGCTTCGAGGCTCGACAGGTAGGTGAGCTTGTACGGCGACCACGCGTCCTCCTGCGTGATAAGCATGATGCTCGCTGTCTTGTCCTCCTCGTCGTTCACGACGGCCATGACCGATCGCGGCCAGCCTTCGTATGCCTGCGGCAGCACGATCTCGAGCGGCTTGGTCGGGATGGCGGCGAGGGCGTCGTAGTCGGTGATCGCCCCACGGAGCTTGTAGTTCGTGGCTCGCTCGTCGAGCACCGCGCCGTCCAGACGCGTAGCGGCCAGCGTCTCATCCAGTGTCTCGTCGGCGTCTGCGGCAGTGCCGGCGATGCGGGCGATGATCCGCTCCGCCTGCGCTTTCGTGACGGCGGGAGCCTGCTGTCCCTCCGGGACGATGATCGTCTCGGTGGGGGTCGGGCTGGGGCTGCCTGCCAGCTGAGGCCACGAGTCAGCGGAGCATCCGGCGAACAGGAGCGCCGACACCGCGACGGCAGGGATGATGGCGAAGGCGCGCTTGCCGGTGGTGACGGACCGACGGGTGGGAGGGCCGGAACTGATGACACCCTTGTCGGCGCCCTCGACGGCGAGATCGATCGGCTCGGTGACCGCCAGCGGAAGTCCTTTTCGGCGGGGGCCGCGGGACCTGCGCGCGTGTCGGATCCCGAGTATGTAGAGGAACACGCCGATGGCCATGAGTATGGCGCCGACGACGATGAGCGGCCCGGCCCACGGCGTCGCATTCGCGATCGGCCAGGAGAGGCTGACCTGATTCGGAGCGGCAGCGGTGCCGTCGGTCGCGACCAGGACGCTCATCTCCTCAGGCAGCTGAAGCGGGGCGATGAGGAGATCCTCCTGCTGGAACTCGTCGAGCCACAGATCCGATCCGATCGGGCTGCGCGCCTCGGTCTCCGCCGCCGCATCGCCCTCGGCCGGAGCCGGGGTTTCGGTCGACTCTGAATCGGTCGGCTCATCTTCGACTGCCTTCGCGGAGACGGCATCCGTCACGATCTCTCCGTCGGCGCCGAGGGAGACCTCGTTGTGATCGGTGTCGGCCAGCCACGCCTTCAGGTCTGCGGTGCGGCCGTACGCGGCGAAGATCTCGCCTTCGCCCTGCGCGCGCAGGGTCTGCGCACCGGGAAGCATGTTGAGCACTTCACCGTCGATGAGGAGGTAGGGCGCCTCCTCCGACACGGACAGATTCGCGGTCTCGGACTCCGGGCCCTGGAAGACGGTGCGCTGGGCGATGCCCGCTCCGATCATCAAGGCAGCCAGAACGAACGCTGCCACGGCCCACACGAAACGCACGAAAAAAACCTCTCCTCGGCCTGCGGGGGAATGCGGCAGACCGTCTACTCGACATTTCAGACTAGCGAAATCCACCTGAATGTCGCCCGGGAGGTGCCAATCCCCGCGCTGGAGGCGACCTGTGCATATCCTGACGTGACAACATCAGATCCTCGCCGGGACAGTCAGGAGTCACCGTGAAGGTGCACAACCCCTTCCGCGTCGCGCTCGTCGCGACACTGGGTGTCGGCGTCGGGTTGCTGCTCATCGGCAGCGTCCAGACCCTGTCCACGATCCTCCTCTATGTGGGCACGGCGCTGTTCCTGAGCCTCGGCCTGGAACCGGCGATCTCGTTCCTCGAGCGTCGCAAGCTGCCGCGCTGGGCCGCCGTCCTGATCACGATCCTCGGGGTGCTCGCCGCGTTCGCCGGCATCGTGCTCATGCTCGTGCCGATCATCGCCAGCCAGATCAGCCAGCTGATCGAGGCGATCACGGAGCTCATCGAGCGCGGCACGACCCTCGAGGACCTGAAGGCGTGGCTGGGCGGCGTATTCCCCAACCTCAACGTCGACGAGGTGTTCGCGTTCGTGCAGGCCTGGATCGAGAATCTGGACTACGCCTCCATCGGCGAGGGAGTCCTCGCGGTCGGGGCCTCCGTCCTGGCCGGCCTCGCCGGGGCGTTCATCGTGCTGATCCTCACGATCTACTTCACCGCCTCCACCCCCAACCTCAAGGCGGCGGTGTACCAGTTGGTGCCTGCGTCCAAGCGCGCGCGCTTCATCGACATCGCCGAGCAGATCACCAAGTCCGTCGGGTACTTCGTCATGGGTCAGGTCACGATGGGCGTGATCAACGGTGTGCTCAGCGCGATCTTCCTGACGATCATCGGCGCGCCGTTCCCCGCCGTGCTGGCCGTCGTCGCGTTCTTCTTCTCGCTGATCCCGCTCGTGGGCACGCTCACCGGATCGGCGATCATCGTGCTGACCTGCCTCGGTCTGGGTTCTCCCGGCACGGCGCTGATCGCAGCGATCTACTACCTCATCTACATGCAGATCGAGGCGTACGTTCTCTCGCCGCGCGTCATGAACCGGGCGGTGTCGGTGCCCGGAGCGGTGGTGGTCATCGCCGCGCTCGCCGGCGGTTCGCTGCTCGGGCTGCTCGGCGCCCTCATCGCGATCCCCGTCGCCGCCAGCATTCTGATCATCTACCGGCAGGTGATCATCCCGCGTCAGAACGAGCGCTGATCACTCCTCGCCGGGAGGACCGTCCCACTCCGTCGGAAGCGGCAGCGCGTCAGGATTGACCGCCGCGACGATCTCGGTCAGCACGCGGCGCGTCTGATTCTCGCCGACCCACAGATGCTTGCCCCCTTCGACGGGGATGAGCACCGCATCCGGAATGCTCGCGAAGCGCTCCACCGCGGCATCCGGTCGAAGGTAGTCGTCCAACTCCGGCACGATCACGATCACCTGACGTGAGTCGCCGGCCCACGCGGCGACCTCTTCCGGCGTGGTGCGGTGCAGGGGCGGGGACAGGAGGATGACGCCCTCGACGTCGTGATCGAGCCCGTATTTGAGCGCGACCTCGGTGCCGAACGACCAGCCCACCAGCCAGGGCCGAGGGAGCTTCCGCGACCTCACGAAGTCCATCGCCGCTGCGAGATCGAATGCCTCCGAGCGACCGCCGTCGAACGCTCCCTCGCTGGTCCCGCGCGGGGACGTCGTGCCGCGCGTGTTGAAGCGGAGCACGGCCAGGTCGGCCAGGGCAGGCAGTCTTGCGGCGGACTTGCGAAGGATGTGGGAGTCCATGAAGCCGCCCGCCGTGGGTAGCGGATGCAGCGTCACGAGTGTGGCGACGGGTGCGTGCTCGAGTGGCTGGGCGAGCTCGCCGACCAGCGTCAACTCGTCGAGGGTGCGCAGTTCGATCTGCTCGCGCCGGGCCGGAAGGAGCAGGGGTCCGCGGATGTCCATATCAGCCGATCCTCCAGCAGTGCGAGTGCCAATGTCGGCGATCGGCCAGGTCGGCCTGATCGCCCAGCACCCCGTCCGCGCGCCATACGACCACGTGCGCCGTGCTGGGGATCACGTCGCGGCCGCAGCCGGGGCACAGGTAGCCCTTGATCGCCTGCGCGGCGGAGACGGGCTGCACGGTCCACTCGACGCCGCGCCGCACCTCTCTGCGCTTCCAGCCGCTCACCAGCCGCTCGAAAGCCTCGTCGCCGGGCTCCTCGGAGCGTCGACGGTTCGACCGGGGCATGGGTGTCAGTACCAGCCGACGCGGGTGGAGTGGTCCCAGGCACCGCAGGGCGTGCCGTAGCGGCCGCCGATGTAACCCAGTCCCCATGTGATCTGGGTGGCGGGGTTCGTCTCCCAGTCCGCCCCCGCGGTGGCCATCTTGTCGCCGGGAAGGGACTGAGGGATGCCGTAGGCGCCGCTGGAGGCGTTGTAGGCGTTCACCCGCCAGCCGGACTCCTTGTTCCACAGCGCGACCAGGCACGCGAATTGGTCGTCGCCCCAGCCGCGAGCCAACACCATCTCGTACGCGATGGCCTGCGCCGTTCCCGGGTCGGGTGTCGCGAACGGCGGGCGCCATTCGGAGGATGAGGAGGACGACTCGCTCGGCTCGGGCTCCGGTTCTGGAGTGGGGGTCGGCTTGGGCGTGACGTACACGGTGTAGCCGTCGCGATCGAAGTCGACGGCCGCCGTCTGCGCCTCCTGGGCATCCTGGCCGAGCAGCAGCCTCTGTGCGTCGCCGAGTGTGCTCGAATACAGGGTGATCGGCGCGCGCTCCACGGCGCTGGCCTGCGTCAGGGCCACGCCGGTCGGCCCGATGTAGGCGGCCACGAAGCCGACCGCGGCGAACGCGGCGAAGACCCCCAGAACGCCTCGCCGACGTGACCAGCGAGGCGCGGCGGGACGAGCGTCCGTTGCAGCGGACTGGCCCTCCACGGTCGCCACATCCCGACGGGGTGTCCGCGCGGCGGGAATAAGCTCGTTTCCGGGAGTCACAGTGGGCCCGAGTCTACCTGCGCGTCCGGGGGCATGCCATTTCGCGCTGCCTCGCGACGTCACGCCGATCATGCGACAGCGAGCATGACCTCGATCACGGCGTCGAGCACCGCGTCGACCTGAGTCTCGCGATAACCACCGCGCTGCATCCGGAAGGCCACCGCTCGTACCTGCTCCACCGTGACGGAGTCCCCTGTCTCGAGGTAGCGGGCGAGCTTGTCCGTCACCAGATCGACTTCGTCGATGCGGTAGCCGTATCGCAGCGCACCCACCCGGTCGAATCGATGCCCTCGCGGACGCGAGAGCCGGTCGAGCACGACCTGCGCCGTCTCACGAGTATGGCCGACCCATGCGCGCGCGCCCTCCGTGCTGACGGCGGCCTCGCGCTCCCGTGCGGCGAATGCGTCTTCGATGCGTCCGAGTGCCGCGTCGACGGCGGTGATCACGTAGCCGCGACGGACGAGCGGGAACGCCGCCTGGCGCACCTCGGCGGCGGTCATCGGCTCGGCGCCGGCTTCGAACGCCTCGCGGGCGCGCGTGAGGAACGCATCGACCGCACGCTTGTCATAGCCCTTCACCGAGCCGCGGGACTCGGGGAACGTGATCGTCGGGGTGTCGGAAGTCGTCATCAAGCCGCCAAGGGAGCGAAGAGGTAGTAGAGGGCGAGCGCACCGACCGCGGAAGGCAGGATCGAGTCGAGCCGATCCAGAACCCCGCCGTGGCCGGGCAGCCAGGAACTCATGTCCTTGATGCCGAGATCGCGTTTGATCATCGACTCGCCGAGGTCTCCTGCGGTCGCCGTGCCCAGTATCATCGCTCCGATCACGAGGCCGGACCACCACGGAAGGCCGAGCATGTACAGCGCGAGAAGCACACCCGCGATGAGTGCGGCCAGCGTCGCGCCGGCGAAGCCCTCCCAGGTCTTCTTCGGACTGATGCGAGGCGCCATCGGATGCTTGCCGAACGAGAGACCGGCTGCGTAGGCCCCGGTGTCTGAGGCGACCGCGATGATGATGAAGGCGAGCACCCACCACTCCCCGCCGTCCTGGCGGAGGAGGATCAGGCACAGGCTCGTGAGGAATGGCACGTAGAGCTGGACGAATCCGGCGATCAGGACATCGCTGAGCACCGCTCCGTAGGTTCGCCCGTCCTTCGCGAACATCTGCGCGAGGAGGCGCCAGACGATCACGAGCGCTATCGCCACGAAGGCCACGACCCAGTGCAGCCAGAGGTCGACGAAGTAGCCGGAGAGCACGAGGAGGGCGCCGATGACCAGCTGGGGTATCAGGTCGACTCGGCGGCCTGAGCCCTTCAGGGCACGGCCGAACTCGAAGATCCCCAGCATGCTCGCCCCGAGGGCGAACAGCACGAACACCTCTTTGAGGAAGATGAGCGAGGCGATGAGGGCGGCCCCGATCGCGAGGCCGATCAGGGTCGCCACGATCAGGTCGCGACCGGTGCGCTGCTTGATGCGCTCGTTGGCCTCCTCGAACTCGGCCTTGGCCTGCGCCACCTGGTTCTCGAATTCGCTCCGTGCGGCGCGGACGTGCGACTGGAACGCCGCACTCGGCTCCCCCGTGCTCGCGGTCCTGCGCAAGCCGGCGGCATCCCGCCTGGTCAGCGGCGCGTCCGGTGGCGGTGGCTCGCCCGGCAGATCGTCGGATGCGTCGGTCATGGGTGGGGCTCAGACCTCGAGCAGCTCGGCTTCTTTGCGCTTGAGTGCGTCGTCGATCGCGTCGACGTGAGCGCGCGTCAGCGCGTCGAGTTCCTTCTCGGCGCGGGCGAGCTGGTCTTCGCCGATGTCGCTCTTGAGGCTGTCCAGATCGTCCTTGGACTTGCGACGGATCCCGCGCACGTGCACTTTCGCGTCCTCGCCCTTCGCCCGCACGATCTTGACGAACTCACGCCGGCGCTCCTCGGTGAGCTCCGGGAGCGTGACACGGATCAGGTTGCCGTCGTTCGTGGGATTCGCGCCCAGATTCGGGGTGTCGCGGATCGCCTGCTCGATCGCCTTGAGAGCGGACTTGTCGTAGGGCGTGACCACGAGCGTGCGCGCCTCGGGGTTGTTCAGCGAGGCGAGCTGCGCGAGAGGGGTCGGGGTGCCGTAGTAGTCGACCATGATCTTCTGGAACAGCTGCGGGTTGGCGCGACCGGTGCGGACGGTGGCGAAGTCGTCTTTTGCGCCCTCGACAGCACGATCCATGCGCGAGCCGGCATCGGCCAAGACGTCCGCGATCACAGTGACTCCCATCTGTAGAACCAGAGCCCTCAGTCTAACGGGCCGCACCCGCCGAACACGGTGCAGAACTGCTCGCCGAATCGGCCTCAGGCGGTGACGAGCGTCCCGATGGGCTCGCCGAGGAGGGCTCGGGTGACGTTGCCGGCGGGCTCCATGCCGAACACGCGCATGTCCATGCGGTTGTCCATGCACAGGCTGAACGCCGTGGAGTCGACGACCTTCAGTCCCCGCTGAAGGGCGTCCAGATAGGTGATGCGGTCGATCATCGTCGCGCTGGGATCCTTGTGCGGATCCGCCGTGTAGACCCCGTCCACGCCGTTCTTGGCCACCAGCACCTGGATGGCGCCGATCTCCAGCGCGCGCTGGGCGGCCACGGTGTCGGTCGAGAAGTAGGGCAGCCCTGCACCGGCGCCGAAGATCACGACCCGGCCCTTCTCGAGGTGGCGCTCCGCGCGACGCGGGATGTAGGGCTCCGCGACCTGGGTCATCGAGATCGCCGACTGCACGCGGGTGGCCGCGCCGGCCTGCTCGAGGAAGTCCTGCAGCGCGAGCGCGTTCATGACGGTTCCGAGCATGCCCATGTAATCGGCCCGGCCTCGGTCCATGCCGCGCTGAGAGAGCTCCGCGCCGCGGAAGAAGTTGCCGCCGCCGACCACCACCGCGATCTCCACGCGATCCACGGCCTCGGCGATCTCTCGCGCGATCTGGCTGACCACATCGGGGTTCACCCCGAGCTGACCTCCGCCGAACGCCTCGCCCGAAAGCTTCAGAAGGACTCGCCGTGTTCCGGTCGCCTCATCGATCACGTGTCATCCTCTCGTCGAGTACAAACTATCCGAGCCGGCGCAGCCGGCCGCGCAGAGAAAAGGCCCGCATCGAAGCGATGCGGGCCTTTCCACGGTGTTACGCGCCGACCTTGAAGCGGGCGAAGCCCGTAAGGGTCAGTCCCGCGTCCTTGGCGACCTGGGCGACGGACTGCTTGTTGTCCTTCGCGTAGTCCTGGTCCAGGAGTGAGACCTGCTTGAAGAACGCGTTCACGCGTCCCTCGACGATCTTCGGAAGGGCGGCCTCGGGCTTGCCCTCGTTGCGGGAGATCTCGGTGACGATCTCGCGCTCCTTGTCGACCTCGGCCTCGGGGACCTCGTCGCGCGTCAGGTACGTCGGGTTCGCGAACGAGATGTGCTGCGCCAGGCTGCGAGCGGTCTCGGCGTCGTCGCCGGAGTAGGCGAGGGCGACGCCGACCTGCGGAGGCAGGTCCTTGCTGGTCTTGTGCAGGTAAACCTCGAACTTGTCACCCGAGAGGGTGCGCACGCGGCGCAGTTCGACCTTCTCGCCGATGATGGCGGCCTCATCATCGATCAGCTGCGCGACCGTCTGTCCTGAGCCTGTCGAAGCGCCGGCGGACGCGGCCAGCGCGGCCTCGACCGAATCGGCACCGACGGCTGCCGCGGCATCGGCGACCTTGTCGGCCAGCGCGATGAAGCGGTCGTTCTTGGCGACGAAGTCGGTCTCGCACGCGAGCTCGATCAGCGTGACCTTGCCGTCCTGCTCGCGCGCGGCGACCAGGCCCTCGCTGGTTGAGCGGTCGGCGCGCTTGGCGTTGCCCTTCGCGCCTTTGAGGCGCAGGATCTCGACGGCCTTCTCGACGTCGCCGTCGGCCTCTTCGAGAGCCTTCTTGGTGTCGACCATGCCGGTTCCGAGCTGGTCACGCAGCGCCTTGATGTCGGCGATCGTGAAGTTTGCCATGGGTGGTGGCTCCTTGCTTGTTGAGTTCAGTGGGATGCGTCGGCGGGGTCGTCCGGAACGACCCCGCCGAGCCTGCCTCGCGGCGGTTCTGCTACTTGTCTGCGGCCTCGACATCGGCGACGGCCTCCGCGGCCAGTTCCTCGGCCACAGCCTCGGCGACGACAGCCTCGGCTGCGAGCTCTTCGGCGACGGCTTCGACCACTACGGCCTCGGCAGCGAGCTCCTGGGCGGCCTCGTCATCGCCGGCGGCCTCGGCCTCGACGGCCTCGAGCGCCAGCTCCTCGGCGACAGCCTCGGCGACGACAGCCTCGGCTGCGAGCTCTTCGGCGACCTCTTCCACGGCGACAGCCTCGACGGCCTCTTCGCCGGCGCGCTGCTCGAGCAGTTCGCGCTCCCAGTCGGCCAGCGGCTCAGCAGCCTCGGCCGACTCGTCGGTCGGGTTGTGGCGCTGGATGAGGCCCTCGGCGGCGGCGTCGGCGATGATACGCGTGAGCAGGCCCACCGAGCGGATCGCATCGTCGTTGCCGGGGATCGGGTACTGGAACTCGTCCGGGTCGGCGTTCGTGTCGAGGATGCCGATGATCGGGATGCCGAGCTTCGTGGCCTCGTTGACCGCGAGGTGCTCGCGCTTCGCGTCGACCACCCAGATCGCCGAAGGCGTCTTGGACATGTTGCGGATGCCGCCGAGCGACTTGTGCAGCTTGTCGAGCTCGCGCTTCTTGAGCAGGAGCTCCTTCTTGGTGAAGCCGCTGTCCGCCGGGTTCTCGTAGTCGAGCTCCTCGAGCTCCTTCATGCGAGCGAGGCGCTTGGACACGGTCTGGAAGTTGGTGAGGAGACCACCGAGCCAGCGCTGGTTGACGTAGGGCTGGCCGACGCGGGTCGCCTGCTCGGCGATGATCTCCTGGGCCTGCTTCTTCGTGCCGACGAAGAGGACCGTGCCGCCGTGGGCGACCGTCTCTTTGACGAACTCGTAGGCCTTGTCGATGTAGGTCAGCGACTGCTGCAGGTCGATGATGTGGATGCCGCTGCGCTCCGTGAGGATGAAGCGCTTGACTTTCGGGTTCCACCGGCGGGTCTGGTGTCCGAAGTGGACGCCGCTGTCGAGCAGCTGGCGGATGGTGACGACGGCCATGGCCGTTCTCCTGTTCTCGACGCCGGAGGAGCGTCGCTTGCGGTTGTGATTCGCTCGACCGAATGGCCGGCGGGCCTGGTGCCCGGCACACTCCCGCTCCAGGGCTGATCGCACTGAGAGACCGGTGGGAGTGGATGCCGCGCGTTCGCGAACGTGTGGTCCGCGGTCGCGCTCTGGGCACGCGTATTCACCCCGACGAGCGGGGTGTGAATCCAGTGTACCAGCGACCCCTCCTCCCCAGCTCTTCTCCTCAGGCTCACCGTCCCCGATCGTGCGACGAATGCACGGTTGACGAACGGGGCGGACGAGGCTGGGCGGATGCCGCGGCATCCGTCATCTGCGAATCCTGCGACCCGGCGCACTGCGCTCTGGGTCGCCGTCGCGCTGTGCCTGAATTCCGTCTTCGCCCCGGCCGCCGGCGCGACGCACGCTCGCTCGCAGCATGCGGCATCCGTCTCACCGGGTGCCGGCGATCTGGCTGCTCTGGGCTGGGTGTGGCCGGCGAGCAACTTCCGGCTGGCCCGAGTGTACGTCGCCCCTGCGCACGAATACGGTCCCGGTCACCGCGGGATAGACCTCGCCCTTCTCGGGTCGTCCGCCCTGGTCTCCCCCGCTGACGGAATCGTCGCATTCGCAGGACGGGTCGCCGGCCGCGGAGTCCTGACAATCGATCACGGCGGCGGACTCGTCACGACGCTCGAACCTGTCGACACCGCGCTCGTGCCCGGAGCGCCGGTGCGCGGCGGGGAGGAAGTGGCCACGCTGGCGCTCGGAGGCCACTCGGCGCCCGGCGAACTCCACTTCGGTGTGCGTCTGGACGGCCGCTACATCAATCCGATGCTTCTGCTCGACGGTGTTCCGCGAGCGATCCTGCTCCCCTGCTGCGACTGACGGGCAGCGCGGTCACGCCCGCGGGTGGGCGAGCCGGTACGTCGCGGCGAGACGCTCCGAGGAGACATGCGTATAGATCTGCGTCGTGCCCAGGCTCGCGTGTCCGAGCAGCTCCTGCACGGCGCGTAAGTCGGCGCCCCCGTCGAGCAGGTGTGTCGCGGCGGAGTGCCGCAGGGCGTGTGGTCCGACGGCCGAGGTGCCGAGCACCTCGCCGAGATCGCGCGCGACAACGTCGTAGACCGCACGCGGCGCGATGCGGGAGCCGCGCGTGCCGAGGAACAGAGCCGGGCCGGGATCCCCCTTCGCCGAGCGCGCCGCGAGCGCCGGGCGGCCGCGCGTGAGGTACGCCTCGATGGCGCGACGAGCGGGGGCGCCGAACGGCACCACGCGCTCCTTCGACCCCTTGCCGAGCACCCGGACGGTCGCACGGTCGAGGTCGACGTCGTCGCGGTCGAGCCCCGTCAGCTCCGATACGCGCACCGCGGCACCGTAGAGCACCTCCAGCATCGCGTGGTCGCGCAGTTCGACGGGGTCGCCCCCGGCCGCCCGCACGGCCAGCCCGTCGAGCATCCCGCGCACCCCATCAGCCGTCGCGACCTTCGGGAGCGTACGGCCGCGCTTGGGCGCCACGAGTCTGAGGCTCGGATCGACCGCCACGAGTCCTTCCTCCGTTGCCCAGGCGAAGAATCCGCGGGCCGCGGCGGTGCGCCGGGCGAGCGTAGAGCGTGCATCGCCGCGCTGCGTCGCCCGCCACAGCCACTCGCGGAGCGCTTCGAGGTCGACATCCGAGAGCTGTGCCCCCGGAACGGTCGCGGACAGATCCCGCAGATCGGCCGCGTACGCCCGCGCCGTGGCGGGCGACAGGCGGCGCACCTGCGCGAGATGACGCGCGTACGCGTTCGCCGCCTCGTCGAGATCCACGGCTCCAGCATGCCGCCATCTCCCGCGTACGCGACCGCGGCGCACGGGTGATCAGTGCACCGGCGTCTCCGTGCGCACCCGGCGCCAGCCGCCGTCTCCGCGCACCGCCTCGCCCTCGAGCGC
>Ga0190275_10000767_pt1 | contig 25448 bp, 16 predicted proteins | sample Popmic550T_FD_133745 | JGI IMG/M metagenome (GOLD analysis project Ga0190275, IMG submission 133745) | Populus adjacent soil microbial communities from riparian zone of Yellowstone River, Montana, USA - 550 T | ecosystem: Environmental > Terrestrial > Soil > Riparian zone > Trees stand | place...
CGCATCTTCGCCGGCCGGATCGAGTCGGGGACTTTGCGGATTGGCGATCAGCTTCTCTTCTCGCCTCATAACAAGACGGCGCGGGTGGCCACAATCGAGCGATGGGGTGGTGCCTCGCCCGAATCCGCGCGAGCCGGTGAGTCAATCGGCATCACTCTGCACGACCATATTTTCATCGAGCGCGGGCATGTCGCTTCGCATGAAAATGATGCACCGATCGAGTCGAATCGGGTCCACGCCAAAGTTTTTTGGATCGGACCCGAGCCGCTGCGCGTCGGCGCGCGTTATCGGTTAAAACTGGTAACGCAGGACGTCGAATGCCATGTGGCGGCCGTCGGCAAAGTGATCGACGCGGCAACGCTCGATTCCGCTGCGATCGATCGAGCGGAACTTCGCATCAACGAAGTCGCCGAAATAACGCTGCAGACCCGGGCGCCGCTCGTTCTCGATAATCACGATCGCGTGCCGAGCATGGGCCGCTTTGTCCTGGCGGATGGGGGCACGCTCGTGGGGGGCGGGATCATCTCCGGTGCGGTTTATTCCAGCCGGAAAGAGATCAAGAGCGAGAACATTTTCTGGAGCGAAAGCGAAATCACGGCCGAGCGGCGCGCGCTGCGGAATCAGCATCGCGGCGCGGTCGTCTGGCTAACGGGACTTTCCGGCGCTGGTAAGTCCACCATCGCGCGTGCGCTCGAGAACGAACTTTTTCGTCTCTCGATGCACACCTATGTGCTCGATGGCGACAACTTGCGCCACGGCTTGAACTCGAATCTGGGCTTCGCGCCTGAGGACCGCGCCGAGAACATCCGGCGGGTGAGCGAAGTAGCGAAGCTCATGGCGGATGCGGGCACGGTGGTGATCACTTCCTTCATTTCGCCTTATCGCGCCGATCGAACTCGGGCACGCGCCATTGCCTTGCAAGCGGGAGCGGAGTTCGTGGAAATCTTTGTCGATGCGCCCTTGGCCGTTTGCGAGCAGCGCGATCCAAAGGGACTTTACCAAAAGGCGCGAGCCGGGCAGCTCAAAGGTTTCACCGGCATCGACGCTCCCTACGAACCGCCGGAAGATCCGGAAATTGCGGTGCGAACGCACGAGCAAACGGCCGGGGAATCTGTGTCCCAAATCCTCGCTGAGCTGCTGCCGCGGTTGCGCCTGCAGAGCGGCTAATTTCGAGGGAACCTGTGGGTCGCTCCCGCAAGCTCACTTGCTTACCGTTTGCTGGAACAGGACGGCGCCGTTCGATCGCGAAGCTTTGACGGTCAACCTGGTTAACCGCGGGTCGTTGTTGTCGGGGAAGCACAGCCGAATTCGTGACCGGCTGGCTTTGGGATTTTGTTCTGGTTCCAGATCCGTTTTGATTAACCACCAACCATGGTTGTTTGGAGCACTTGTCCAGGAACCGAGATTTGCATTGCCGTGAACTTCCCAAATTGCGACTTCCTTGAGAAGCGCCGGCTCAAGAATTACCTCCAGGACCAGGTCGGGTTCTCCGTCAGGCACGGCGGCGGGCCCGGCCAGATCGATGCCGGGCTTGCGGAGAAAGGTCAATTCGGGGCGTATCCATCCGGGCGGAGTAATTTCAGCAGCCACCGGCTCCGCGGCTTTTGTTTCGGTGGACTTTACCTCAGGCGCTTTTTTGCAGGCCGTGGTCATCATGATCCCCACGAGGACGCTAAGGGCGAAAATCTTTGAGGCCATGGCACTGGGTGCGGGAGATCCCATCAGCGCCGGCTGCGTCGGAAAACGTTGTACTTCACAATCGCATACACGGCCCGAAGTCCGTCCCGCCATCCTATCTTTTTGCCCTCCTCATAGGTTCGGCCATTGTATGAGATACCGACCTCGAAAACCCTGTACCCACTTTTTGCTACCTTGGCCGTAATCTCCGGCTCAAAACCGAAGCGATCTTCCTCGATGACAATGTTAGCCAGAGCTTCGCGGCGGAACGCCTTATAGCAGGTCTCCATGTCCGTCAGGTTCAAATTTGTAAACATATTCGACAAGAGCGTGAGAAATCGATTGCCGACCATGTGCCAAAAATAAACGACGCGATGAGCGCGGCCTCCCATGAAACGAGAACCGTAAACCACATCCGCCTTGCCGGCCGCAATCGGGTCGAGCAAGAGATGGTATTCCTGAGGGTCGTATTCGAGGTCCGCGTCCTGAACGATGATGACATCACCGGTCGCGGCGCCAAAACCGGTGCGCAACGTGGCTCCCTTTCCCTGATTTTCCGAATGATACAGAATGACATCGGTTTTATCGCGCAGCCGGGTTTCCAGGAGTTCTCGCGTCCCATCGGTGGAGCAATCGTCCACCACGACAATCTCGAGATCGGGAATGCCCGAACAGCGGACAGCCTGCACGATCTCCTCAATCGTCTTGCTCTCGTTATAACAGGGAATTACGACAGAAACCTTCATTGCCACACTTTTGTGTCTTACCGACCGCTAATGTTGTTCTAGCTTACCGACCGTGCGAGCAAAATCCAGCGACACCGGCCAATCATCTTCGACGTGCCGTTCGGCCGTTACTCTCCGGAGGACCCATATGACCTCTTCTTGAGCAGCGCCGGTGTGTGCTTCCAAACGTCGCTAAGAGGTTCGATCGATCTCAAAATAGTCAGCCCGAGAATTCAACTCCCTTACGTGCAACCGTTCAACCTTCCCAGGCTCCTGCCGAAGTGGATACTTTATCTGGTCGTTGCGGCAGTGCCGATCCTAGGCCTGACCGCCCGTCTCACCGAAAGACTGGCATATACGGGTGACGAGCCCCGTTATTTACTCTATGCCCTCTCCTTGAAGGTTGAAGGCAAGCCCCTCATGAGCGAGGACGGCTATGAAAAGCTTAGGCACGAGAGATTGCCCGGTTTCGAACTAGCGGCACAGCCTCTTAACGACGTCCAGCCAGATCCGGATAAGCCGGTCCATTCCATCGTATGGTCGTTGCTTCTTTCACCTTTCGTTACAGGTCTGTCGCTTGCGCAGATCCGCCTTATCTCGCTGATGACCGGGCTGGTTGGATTATGCTTTCTGGCCAAATTGCTCATCGCGCAGAAGCTGCCAATCACTTCGGCTCTGGGATGTCTTATTCCTGCCGCACTCTTCTTTCCCATGTTCCCTTATTACTTCCTCGCCTTGCCCGAGGCCATCTTGTTTCTCCTCGTCTGCATTGCGTTTTGGAATCTGATCGGGACGGGAACGGAAAGATTGCGAGATTTCGCCCCAAGCATCATATGCAGCTGCCTGGCCCCTCTCGTCCACCTCCGTGCTCTTCCACTCTTGGTCGCCGTCTCACTCTACCTGTTTTTGAAACTAGGATGGCGACGTAAGCCGGGCACTTCAGGGATTATCGTTGTTAAAGTTACCGGCATTTATCTAGCCGCTGTGACAGCGGTCATTTTGTACAATTGCCTGATTTATGGAAGCATGCTGGGGTCCGTGACGAGCGGCCGGCCTACATTTTCCTTGGGAGGGATCATAGCGGCTCTTTTAAACTCCCACTTCGGTCTCTTGCCGTACGCGCCGATATTTCTTCTTTCCTTCGTTGGATTAATTGAGGGGCTTTGGCAGCGCAGAGAGTGGAGTGTTCCAGCGTCTGCATTTTTGGTTACGTTGGTAACCACCACAGTGGGTGAGAACCCCGGGGAGACATTTCCGGCGCGCTTTTGGGTAATAGGCGTCCCGGTCTTGGCCATATGCCTGATCGGCTTTTTCCAAGGCCGAATGCTTACGCTGGGAAAGGCAATCCTTTATGCGCTGCTCGGCCTGGTGTCGCTCGCAAATACGGTCATGCTTATAATTGATCCCGGCCTCCACCTGGCTGCGCGAAGCGGGCCGTTCCCCTATGATCGTCTCTTCGAAATAGTGCCATGGATTCACCTCGGCTTTTGGTTGGGCCTGTTTGGGGATACTGATTATCTTCTTAAGGCGGCCGGAGCCTGTGCTGTCTGGGTCGCCATGGCGGCAGCAGCAACGATTTATCGATCGAGGATTCTTACGGCGGTTGCCGTTCTCCTGCTGTTGCTCGGCTTTGAAATCCATCGAGCCAGTCGAGTGAGGTATTCAGCAAGATTAGACCCTGGTTCCTTGGCGGTTGTGGTGGAGGATCGGGCGATTATGCAACGAGCTCCGCTCCGGCTTACGCTCCGTGCCTCTTCGCAGTCGGACTTTCCGAAACACTCGATTATTGTGACGGACGGAAGCAAGCACTGGGAGCAAAAGTCAACAAACAGCGTCCTCCTTCGCCCAAATGAGCCCTGGAAGGTCCCGCTCTCCTTGCGTGTTTCCTGGGAACGGGACCGTCCAGGCGTGGCGGATGCCGACGCCGTCGGAGTCGCCTTGTGCGGTTCGTGGCTTGTTCGGCTGTGGGCTGACGAGCCGTTGTAAGTTAACCGGCCCGTGCGTCCTGGGATCGTCGCAGGCACAAGTGACGCAGGAAGATCGCTTACGGAACGGGTTTGTTTGGGTGAATTATGACTTGAAGATGGATTCGACCAAAGTCGTCAAGACCCCGGAGACGCGCCGAGCGCGCGGCTTGGAGGTTACCAAAATTTGGGAAGCAGAGGCGAACGCCGCTTTGCCCTTCCGGTAGCGTTCGCGTGGAGGGCAACGCTTTGATGGGCCACCAGCCGTGTGATTGAGGAGCACTAATCCAATGTGCTGAACCCTGGTCTGATACCAAGTCCCATACGGTGACCCTGTGTAAGGTCGATTTTGGAAGCTCGAGTTCTATCACTTCATCCGGTTGACCATCCGGCCCCCCGGTGGGACCGGCCACATCAATCTCTGGGAGCTTGACTAACGATACAATGCGCGCTCCGCGAAAGCGATCAATCGCTGTCCGAACAGCCTTTCCGATCGATTGGAAACGCCAAATGAAACGGCCATATTCAATGGCGGTTAAGCCCGGCATTCCCGTGGTGTCGAATTTGACCGACTCAATTCTTGCCCCTTTTGAAAGAACAACTAACACGCCTTCGAAATGAAGCGGCACGACGAAATCGGAAACCGGGACGAGTTCGCGGTGCCCGTTCGCTAGCTTTGGCGGAGTTTCAAGGCCACGGAAAAGAATCCAGTCCACCGGTTGAGCGATGTTAGCGGTAAGCTCGCCCACGGCAGGGGGAGGCCCTGGGAGTTTGCCAGCGACTTCCTCTCGTATCGTCAATAACCACAGCCCCAGGCTAAGCATTAGTGCTATCCCGAAGCTCCAGCGGCCCGCCGCAAATTTCCACGCCTCCTTGACCCCTAGATAGGCGAACAAGGCCAGGAGCGGAAAAGTCCAGAAGAGATAATGAACGAGGAGGAAGCGAAATAAGTTATGAGGCCAGAAATCATTGAACTGAAAATAAAGCACGTACGTAGCGCCGATGCTGAAAAACACACCCAAGGCGCCGAGAGAGTGGCGGCGTATAAAACATACGGCGCCAGGGATAACCAATGGCAGCCAGGGGAGATGCGAGAACAGCGCTGTGCCGGGTTCGTGAAAAACTGGAAACCATGGGAAACGCGAGGACAGCGTCGATCCGGGCTCGTTGAAAACTGCGCTACTATCGACAATAAACCAGAACCACTTCCGCAAAACTGGGTAACCCCCAAACCCCATGCCATTAACGATTTTCTCATAACGCGTAGTCCAGGAAGCGAATACCACCTGATTAACCAGCAAAACAAATCCCCAAAAAAAACAGACGATGGCCAGACAATAAAGACCCGTTCGAATTCTGTCGGACCACGAGGGAAGGCGTAAGAGACCGATTCCAATCAAAAGCCCCATGCAAAAGGCGTCTGCTTGACGACACAAATAGAGAAGGCCAACACATAAAGCTGAGAGAAGCAGCCGTTTTCTCGTTACCGGTTCCAAGGCAACCAAAAGGATCATCGCGTAAGCCAGAAAGTGGGTCGGAATAGTATTCCATGGCACTACCAGCATATCGGATAATAAACCGCTATAAAAAAAGGTGAATGCGGCCATTAATAACACCGTCTCGAAAGGCGTGATTAGCCGCCTGGCAATTTCAAAGAATAGAGCGGCAATACCCACGACCAGGATCAGGTTCGGAATCAGGAACGCGTGGTTTGGCATCCAGTTATAAAACAAGGCGCCCAAAGCCGGGTACCCGAAAGCGTAGACATAAGAATCGGGCGTAAGACTCCCCTGAGCCAGGCTAGCAGCGCATTTCAAATAATGGCCCTGGTCCGCCCAACCCCACCATCCGATCGGATAATAAGCGCCTGGACGGTAGCCACACTGCTGGTACGCGCAAAGGTAGAGTAGGGCCACGGCACCAAGGAGGCAAAGCCGCCCCACCCAAGACTCCAGCCACCGATTGGCGAGATGCGACAAGTGCGCTAGTCTCGTTGAATCAGCATTCTCTAGTTTCGAAAACATTTCTTCGCTCTAAAATCGACATGACGGGAGTGCGGGTTAGTGGCTAATTCTGGGTCTGATGGATAACATCCAAGCCGCGCCCCCCACTGCCATGCCGCGCATTTTGTATTCACTAACCGGATGCACGATAGCCGTTTCGACCGAAATACCGCAAGCGATCGTTTTGGCGAGATCCTTCCTGAAGTTCCATCCGGAAGGCGAATTCGTCGTCCTAATTCTCGATAAGGGGGCGGAACCAGAAATTTTTCCGGCGGGAACACGCGTGTTATCCATGGCGGACCTCGGCCTCGAGGCCGGCGACGAGTGGCGTCTGCCGATGATCTACAGTGGACAACAGCTGGTCGCCCTCCTCATGCCGGCGCTGCTTCGGAGTGTGCTGAACTCTGGTGCAACGGCCGCGGCATATTTCGAAGTAACGACAGAGGTGTACGATTCGTTGTCCGACATCTCGGAAGTGATCCACGCCAACGAGGCGCTCACTGCCACGGAAACAGTGCGGAGTGCGCTCGGTGCCGATTTAGGTCCAGGGTTCATCGCAGCTCGGCGTGGCGCGGAAAAGAGATTGCGTTCGTGGTTCGAGAGCTCGCGGAAGCAAAATCCCAGCGGTGACGTTAGAAGCACCGACTCAGGTCAGGCAGGGGAGCACTGGTTCAATTCCATTCCTCATCGGGTATTAACGATCCCTGGATTCGCGGTTGGTTGCTGGAGCCTGGAGCCGGAGACGGTTGCCTGGACGGGAGAACATTACGAAGTGGAGGGAGAGCCACTGCGGTCTTTTGACTTTCGCGGCTATGATCCGGACAAGCCGCATTTGTTGAGCAAACATCAGGGTCTGGAGCCGCGGATTCTGTTAAGCGAGTGGCCCGTGATCGCGAAATTATGCGACGAATATCGCGATAAGGTCATGGAAGCTGGATACGGCAAGTTCGGCGACCACGCCTATCCCTTCGATTATCTCCCGAGCGGTCTTCGCATCGATCAACGCATGTTGCGTCTCTATCGGGAGGCGTATGGGATGTACAAAGGGGGATCGGCAAAAGAGCCGCCAAGCCCTTTTGGTCCTGAAGGAGAAGAAGGGTTCTTGAATTGGTTGAACGAACCAGTCGGGAAAGCCTCACCTGTGGTTACGCGGTATATGCTCGCGGTCTATAACGAGCGAAAAGATGTGAAGAAGGCCTTTCCCGATCCAGGCGGGGCGGACGCGGGCGACTTCCGTGATTGGTACCTCCGTTATGGCCATCGCGAGTTAGACTTGCCCTCGGTCCTCTTACCCCTTGATGTTCGGCCGGGGGCCGAAACCAGCGGAGACGTATCCGCTTTAATTTCCGCCGCGCCGGTGAACGTGGCCGGCTATTTTCGCGCCGAATTGGGGATCGGCGTTGCGGCGCGTGCCCTCCTTACAGGCTTGGAAGCCGCCGGCATCCCATTTAACACCATCCCCTTTGGCGCCACCGCCAGTCGCCAAAGTTATCCCTTCGTCGGCCGCGGCGCCGAGCTTCGCGACGCAGATCTAAACATCGTGTGCGTGAATCCCGATCAGTTTCTTAATTTTGCGGAACAGACCGGACCTGAGCTCAGGCACGGGCGCTACACAATTGGCGTGTGGTTTTGGGAAGTCGAGGATTTCCCAAAGCAATTCCATGTCGCCTTTGACTACGTGGATGAAGTCTGGGTCGCGAGCGAGTTCATGCGCGAGACGTTTCTGAAGGTATCGCCCAAATCTGTCTTCAAGTTCCGGCTCCCGGTGCTGATCCCGCAGATTGATCCGGCCCTCTCCCGCGCGGATCTGGACTTGCCCGACAAGTTTGTCTTTCTCTTCAGTTTCGATTTTCTTAGCGTCCTCGAAAGGAAGAATCCGCTGGGCGTGATTGAGGCCTTTACGAAAGCCTTTTCAAACGGTGAAGGGCCGGCCCTGGTAATCAAAACAATCAATGGTGACAAGCGACCCCTCGAGACGGAGAAGCTCCGCTATGCCAGCCGCGAACGCCCCGATATCATACTGATGGACGGTTACCTTTCCCAGATAGAGAATAACACGCTTACGGCCCTCTCAGATTGCTACGTGTCTCTCCATCGCTCGGAAGGCTTTGGCTTGACGATGGCGGAAGCAATGGCTTTGGGAAAACCGACGATTGCGACCGCTTATTCCGGCAACCTTGAATTCATGACGGCGAACAACAGCTACCTATGTCCTTTTCGCCGATGTAAAGTTGGCCTCGAACGGGAACCCTATCCGTCGGAATCACACTGGTCCTGCCCTGATGTAAACGCCGCCGCTGGGTTAATGCGGGGTGTCTATCAAGACCCAGCCGAGGCGCTAAAGCGCGGCACGCGTGCGGCGGAGGACGTGCGCGCGTTGCATTCCCCGGCGGCGGCCGGCCAGATAATCGCTGAGCGTCTGGCGGTTATTCGTCGCCGGAGAGCAAGTCCTGATGCAATACGATCCACAGGTTTTCTTCAGGACCGTGTGGACGAGTTGGAGGCGCGCCTCAGGGGCAACGCCAGAACAGACGACGAGACCGCCCCGGATCGTTCTTAACGCGACCAGTTGTCTCTACCTATGAACCAGAGTGGCTCGTCAGCAAAAGAGATAAAGCAGCCAGGTGATTCGACGGTGCCCGGCTGGGCGCTTTGGATGGCGTTGGTGGCTATTCTTGTCCTCTGCCATATCAAGTTTTTCTTTCTTGAAGGACATGCCGAGCCCGGTGACTACGCCGCGAATGCGCTCCAGATTCGTAACGCCAAGTACTTTCACGAGCTTTACGGCAACTACTCGCGCTGGGGATTTCATCATCCGGGGCCTGCGTTTTTTTATGCCTACGCCGCGGGGGAATGGCTCTTCTACGACCTGACAAGACTCGTGCCTAGTCCCTTTAACGCACATATCCTAACGGGGATAATCGTTCAATGCGGATTCTTTGCCTGGGCTTTGTGTATCGTTCGTCGAACAGTTTCGCATCCGCTCCTGATTCCACTGCTGCTCGTTTTTGGCGGGCTTCACTTTGCGACGGTCAATTCAGTTATCCGCGACAGCGTGTTTACCAGTATATGGGCCCCGCATGTTCTGTTGTTCCCCTTTCTCTGTTTCCTGATCGCCTGCGCCTCGCTGGCCTCAGGAGATGCAAAAGCCCTGGTGGCGGCGACCGTGGCCGGGTCCTTCCTGGTCCATGGTCATGTCGCTCAACCGCTTTTCGTCGTCCCTTGTTTCCTTCTCGCCATCGCGGTGCTCCTCGGGCGAAGTCGTCGCTCCAACGGTTCTTTCGCAGCGGCTATCAGGCTTCATAAACGACCTATCCTAATTTCCGGGGGGATCGTCGTTCTCGCCTTGGTGCCTCTTGTTATCGACGCGACAAGAGGCCGGCAAAGCAATCTAAACCTGATTCTGCAGCATTTTTCCGGGCACTCCGGCGATCGTAAAACACTGCCGGCTTCCTTGATCTACCTCGCCACGTTCTTTTCTTACGTGGCGAACCCTGAGACGTTTTGCGACCAAATAACCGGTGGCAGCTTACGGTTTCTCAGGGACCGATGGCACTTCGTCGCCGCTTGGGTTGCGATCGCGCTGGGTTTGCTTGGATTTGGCTGGCGGGCCTTTCGAAGGAATCGATTTGCCGCCTGGCTCGGCATTTACTTTATCCTGAGCACGGGACTAACTGTCTGCTGGGGCGTAATGCAAAACGGACCGATGTTCAACTTCAACGGTTTTTTCAACTTCGGTCTTATCTTCATCCTCCTGATTTTAGTCGCAGCGGTGTTGTGCGATGCCATTCCAGTTAAGGCAAGCCGGACAGCATCGATCGGCCTGGGAATTCTTGGCCTACTCCTGTTCGTTCCCGTCACGCGAGGCTGGCGTTTGGCTGCGGAGATGCCCTCGGTTTCCTACCCCCCCACTTTGTCGAGTGGACTGGCGAGCGCCACGCAAGCCGATGGCGCACGCACAAAGTTTCTCGTCTTCCCGCACGGCGATTGGCCCCAGGCTGTCGGTGTAGCATTGGCCCTTGAACGGCTGGGCTACAACTATGCGATCACACCGGAATGGGCCTTCATGTTCGGACGGGATCATGCCCGTCCGCTTGCCGAGGCCGTCAACGAGGACGATCTCGCAGTGTGGAAGTTCACCACGCCGGCTCCTTCTCTGAGTGGAGTCACGTTGAATGAGGGCACTTTCATTTCCACTTTCGGCGTGACGCTGGATCCGGCCGGCGCCGAGGTCCGCTTTGCCGGTCCTGAAGCCAATGCTGCCCAATACGTCGTGGCTGGCTGGGACCTAGCGGAAGATAAGGCCGGCCAAATGACAGAGGATTTGGGCGTTTTGCAATTCCGCCGGGTTCAAACAACACACGACGTCGAATGCTCGATCTGGTTTAGATCCGATGATTCAGCGCCCGCCTTGGAGCCGCCTGCTTTGAGCGTTCGCCTAAATCGTCTGGAGCTGGCCCGCGTTCAGGGGGACACCGGGAGCAAGCTTACCTTTCGCATCCCGCGTGAGTCTTGGAATCGAAGCGGCCTGGCTCGCCTGCTTCTAACACGCCCGAAAGACCAGGCGCCGTTTCGCGTCGAACGCATCGTGTTCGGTCCGGCGGCCAACTGACACGGTCCAGCAGGGTAGAACCGGATTGACAACCGGGGCCATCACGATAGCTACTCAGCAAGGAAGGGCGTGATCGGGGCGTTGTTCTGCCGGTCGCCGGCCGGGGAACAGGGTGTCGCACTATCACGCGCAAGCACAACGTGAAAATCATCGTCTCCGGGAGCTGCGGGTTCGTCGGTAGCGCGCTTATCAATGCGTTGCTCGACGACGATCCCACCTTGCAGATCACTGGCTTCGATAATTTCATCCGGCCCGGTAGTTATTTGAATCGCGAGCCACTGCAGCACCGCGGTGTCTCAGTTTTCTACGCGGACATGCGCAATCCGGCGGACCTGGCAGCCTTACCGACCGCTGATTGGGTCATTGATGCCGCGGCAAATCCGAGTGTGCTTGCGGGGACCGATGGCAAATCGAGCAGCAGGCAGTTACTGGAGCATAATCTGTTCGGCACGATCAATCTGCTGGAGTTCGCCAAAGAACGCGCCGCGGGATTTATTTTGTGCAGCACGAGTCGCGTGTACTCAGTCAAAGCGCTTGCTTCCTTGCCGGTCGAACCGAAAGATGGCGCTTATGTTCTCGCTCCGGGGGCTACGCTGCCAGCCGGCGCCAGCAACCGCGGAATTTCGGAGCAATTCAGCACCGCGGTCCCCGTCTCGCTTTACGGCGCGTCGAAAATCGCTTCGGAGACGATAGCGCTGGAATATGGCGAGACCTTCGATTTCCCAGTCTGGATTAACCGTTGCGGCGTCTTGGCCGGCGCGGGCCAGTTTGGAAAAGCCGATCAGGGGATATTCAGTTTTTGGATTAACAGTTATCTGGCGGGTGCGCCGTTATCGTATATAGGTTTCGACGGAACCGGTTTTCAAACGCGCGACGGCCTGCATCCGCGCGACCTCGTCCCACTTATCACCGCGCAAATGCGAACGGCCCGAACCTCCCAGCCTGCCACCATCAATATCGGGGGCGGAGCCGATCGCGCGATGTCGCTCGCGCAGCTTACCCAGTGGTGCGAAGAGCGTTTCGGCCCCCGGCAGATCGCCGTCAATCCGCAACCCCGCGCGTTTGACGTTCCGTGGCTGGTAATGGATTCGAGCCTCGCGGCGACGCACTGGAATTGGAAACCGGACACATCGCTCCACTCGATTCTGGATGAGATCGCAAATCATGCCAAAGCCCATCCCAGATGGCTGGAGATTTCAGGCGCGTGATGAACGAGCCGCGGAACAGCAGCGATCTACAGTTGCTCTCGGTAGTCCTTCCGGCGCGCGACGAGGAGGGATGTATTGCCTCCACCGTAGAACATCTTCACGTGGAACTGCGCTTACAGAGTATTCCGCATGAGATCGTCGTGGTGGATGACGGCAGCACGGATGGGACTTGGAAAATCCTGGAGGACTTGCGGCAGCGGATCTCACCTTTGGAGCCTGTTCAAAATCCCGGCCCCCACGGGTTCGGACGCGCGATCATTTACGGCTTGAACCACGCCAAAGGAGACGCCGTGGTCATTATGATGGCGGACGAATCCGATGATGTGCGTGACGTCGTCGTTTACTGGAAGCTTCTGAACGAAGGATACGACTGCGTCTTCGGCAGCCGTTTCATGCGGGGAGGCGGGGTAGTCGATTATCCGCGGCTCAAGCTTTTCCTAAATCGGATGGCGAACAAGTTTCTTCAGGTTCTCTTTCGAGTGAAACACAATGACATCACTAATGCCTTTAAGGCTTATCGTAAGGCAACGATAGACGGATGCCGTCCTCTGATCGCGCCGCATTTTAACCTGACCGTCGAGCTGCCGCTCAAAGCCATCGTCCGCGGCTATAGTTGGAAAAGCGTCCCGATTACCTGGCGCAACCGGCGGACAGGCAGCCCTAAACTCAAGATCAAGGAGATGGGAAGCCGCTATCTCTTTATTTGTCTATATATCTGGCTTGAGAAACATCTCAGTCGCGGGGATTACAAAGTGCAATTGGAGGAGCGAGCCAATCCCCGGCCCGCGCCCTGAAGCTAGTTGTTCGTGTCCGCCGGCCGGATGTTCAACTCCAGGATGACGCGTCCTTCCTCGTCCAGGCCGCGCAGAGTCGCCGAGTCGGACTGATCGAGCTGGCCGAAATCGGGAAAGCAAAGTCTTATTCCAGCGCGGTTCTTGGGCAATGTGGTGACCCCGGGAACTGTCTTGATCAGCCACCAACCCTGAGGGTTCGGTTTGCTGATCCAATGCGCTCGGCCGTCGCCCGTTTGGAGGTCCCACACCTTGATGTCCCGCAAAGTCGCGGGGGCCAGATCGAGCTCAATAACCTGGTCCGGCTGGCCGTCCGGAACGCCCGCAGGGCCGGCGACATCAACTCCTGGAACTCTCGCTTCTGAAACCACTCGTGCGTTTCGCGGGGAATATTTCTGCAACAACGGAGAGAGAGCGCGCCGGATCGACACAAACCGCCATTCCAGGCGTCCATACTGCACCTTTTCTAAAGCGCCGGCCTCGGAAGCGTCATAGGTCAACGTGGCTTGACGCGCGTTTCTGGCGAGCAAAAGAAAAACTCCCTTGGGCCGGCCGGGCTCCACATAATCCAATCTCGGCTTTAAAGACCGGGAGCCGCTTTGCAGTTTCGGCGCGCTGGTCACCCCCTCAAAAAGAACCCAGTCCACCGGTTCCGCCGGACTGGCGGGGATTTGTCCGATCGCTGGGACCGCGCCGGCCTGCTGGCCTGTAACCTTCAACTGGGTCGTCAACAGCCACAGGGCGAAGACAAGGATCGCCGTTAAACCAAGACTCAATTGGACCAATCGGCTTCGCGCGACGTCGCGGAGGCCGAGATAGGCGATCAGGAACAACAGCGGCAGCGTCCAGACCAAATAGTGGATCAGGAGATAACGAAACAGATTACTGGGCCAGAAATCGTTGAACTCGAAATATATGGCGCAGGTGGCGCCGATGCTTAACAACCAGCCAATGATGTCGGCCAATCTATGTCGCAAGAGATAAACGATTCCCGGAAGGGTCAGGGGAAGCCAAGGAAAGTGGGAAAAGAGAGTAGCTCCGGCTTCGTTAAAGACGGGGCGATTATCGACCAGGAGCCAGAACGCCTTTTGCCAGATTGGATAGCCGCCAAAGCCACTACTGGCGACCGCCATTTCGTACGGCGTCGACCCCGGGCCGAAGACCCACTTATTTAGAAGCACCACAAACGCCGCGAACGCCCCAACGATGGTTACAGATGCAAAGCCGGCCCAAAACCGCTCAGGCCAGGAGGGGAGGCGGAATACTGCAACCCCGACGAGCAGAGCAAGACAGAACGCATCTCCAGGACGACAGAGATACATTAGTCCGACGCAAAGGGCGGCAATGAGAACCAGGTGTTTTCTGGGCGGCCCGAGTCCGACCAGCAGGATAACCGCATAAGAGAAGAGATGTGTCGGAAGCGTATTCCAGGGAACGACCAGCGTGTCAGCCAGAAGCCCGTGATAACAAACGACGAACACTGCCATCAGGAGAACCGTCTCGAGCGCCGTGATAAACCTTCTCGCGATTTGATAGAACAGCGCCGCAATGCCCAGCGCCAGCAACAAATCTGGGATCAGGAACGCATGCTGCGGCGTAATTGAGTAGAACAGAGCCCCCAAAACGGGATAACCGATCGGATACCAAAAGGTTTCCGCCGTCAGGTTTCCGTGGGCGAGGCCGGCGGCGCATTTCCAATATTGCCCTTGATCCCACCAGCCCCACCAGCCGAGGGGATATTGAGCGCTTGCGCCGGGCAGAGCATCGTAGTTCCAATACGCGACCAAATAGACCAGGGCGATTACGGTTAGAAGGCAGAGCTGGCCGATCCCGGAATCGAGCCACTCGTTTAACCTCCCGGGAAGCCGCGAAGCCTGTCGGGTCCCGGGCGAGATGGTGACCATGCCCCTTAACCTTGAGATCCGCGCCCGCTCCAGCTTAACATTCGATCCATGACGGCCGTGGCCTGTGGTGATGAGAGGTGAGGCCCCATGGGCAGGCTTAGCACCGTATTAGCCAAAGACTCCGTGACCGGAAAATCCCCGGGCTTATAACCCGCGTCCGCATAAGCCCCGGAAAGGTGCGGTGGGATCGGGTAGTGGATCAGCGTGCCGATGCCTGCCTCGGTCAAATGCTGCCGCAAAGCGTCTCGTCCGGAATGACGAACAACGAACAAGTGCCATGCTGGTTCGGCGCCTGGCGCTACTTCCGGCAAGCGCAATCCTGGGATTTCGGCGAGACTTAGCCGGTATTGCCGCGCGATCTCTCGCCGCCTGCGGTTCCAATTGTCCAGATAAGGCAGCTTGGCGCGGAGGAAGGCCGCCTGCAACGAATCAAGCCGCGAGTTGACGCCTTTGACTTCATTGAAGTATTTCTTTCGCGATCCATAATTCCGCAGCACCCGCAGCCGATCCGCCAGCTCCGCATCATCGGTGACGATCGCGCCACCATCTCCGTAAGCGCCGAGATTCTTTCCAGGATAGAAGCTAAACGCAGCGGCATCGCCCAGGCTGCCGGCCCGTTTTCCTTTGTAAGTCGCGCCGTGGGCCTGGGCAGCGTCCTCTATCACCTTCAACCCATGTTCGCGGCCGAGGGTGCAGATCGGGTCCATGTCCGCCGGGTGACCATACAAATGGACGGGCAGGAGCGCGCGAGTTTTCGTGGTGATGGCGGCGGCGATCCGGCCGGGGTCGATATTATATGTTTCCGGGTCCGGCTCAACCGGAATGGGGGTCGCGCCGACCAGGGAGACAGCGAGCCAAGTGGCGATATAGGTGTTAGCGGGCACTACGACTTCATCCCCTTCTCCTATTCCATATCCGCGCAGGATAAGAACCAGCGCGTCTAAGCCGTCAGCGACGCCGATGCAGTGCTTTTGCCCACAGGATGCCGCAAACTCCCGTTCGAAAGAATCGACCTCATCCCCGAGAATAAACCAGCCACTTTCCATGACCCGCCGGTAAGCCGCGTCCAGATCGGCCTGTAATTCGCCGTAAGCTGCCTTTAGATCGAGAAAAGGAATATTCACGCCCTTAGTTTGCGTCCGCGATCTCGTGACTTAACACGGGATTTATCGCCTCAAGGTAGCAAGCCTCAACCCGAGCCCAGGAGTAGCGCTGTTCAACATAAGCCTTACCCTGGCGGCCAAGGATCTCCTTCGCTTTTCCATCCGCAGTTGAGAGCGCGGCACTCCATTCATCGAAATCGCTATACCAAAGGCCGCCATGCGATTCCTGACAATGCCTGACCAGAACCTCGCACTGTCCATTAACCAGGGCCGGCCGGCCGACACTCCATGCTTCAAGCAAAGCCATGGAAAGGCTTTCGTGGGGCGATGGCATGACGAGCCAGTCGCACCTCTTCAGCGCAGCCCATTTTTGTTCGTCGTCCACGAAGCCAAGATGAACAATGTCATCGTGAAACGGCACTGGCATTACCTCCTTTCCCAGAAGGAGCAGTTTGTGAGGCGCGCCGCTCTCTTTTTTCCAGCGCAGAAAATTTTCGAACATGACGGCGCATCCCTTGGACTCGTCGATCCGGCCGACATAAAGCAGAAATGGGACAGTCAGGTCGTAACGCGAAAGGAATTTCTCGTCCTCGATCCGCTGGGGCGACTCGATGCCGACACCCGCCACGGGGCCACGGAGAGAGGCCTTGGGGAATCTCTTTTGGAGAAATTCCCGTTCGGCCTCGGAATTAAAAATGAAGCCCTGCGGCAGCGAGAAAAGCCTGTCCCACATGCTGAAGTAGATCGTCCATTCATCATGGGCCAGAGGCTGCAGCCAGGCTTTATTGCGGACCAAGGGGAGCCCGAAGTAAGTGGTCGCATATAGATAACCGAAGAAAATAAAGGCGTCGTAGCGATCGTTTTCGGCTCGGAGATAATCCAGCAGTCCAGTCGAAACCGGACCTTGCGCCCGCATCCAAACCTCCTGTTCCGCGAGAGAAGCCTTGCGTTGCCTGGAATGCAGTTCGGAAGACAAGCGGTTAAAGGATTCAACGTCGCGCAGTTGATCGACGGGGAATCGCCGCACGAGGGTGGCCCCCAACTGCTCTGTCCCCGGGGGGTAGAAATTCTCCCAGGTCATGTAGTCCACCGCGCAGGTGGTGAGAATCTCGGTATTCCAGGATTCCGCCATTCTCTGGGCGACTTGGAGGCAATGTAATTCAGCGCCGCCGTTCACCTCCACGCCGCAGCGTTGCACAATGAAAGCGACACGTGGCGAGCTTGAGCTCCTTGCAGTGGTCATGTGTGGGAACCGCGAGTCAACGCAAAATGTCCGGCTGCGTCCTGAACTATTAGCTGCTTTCGATCGTGACCCGGTGAATAAATAGGCCAAGAGTTCTGTCGTCCGTCGAGAGGTCATAATCTCGCGGGGAGAAGGAAAGCGATACGATAGTCAACCGGAAGAGAGTGCTTCCGCGTGGCCGGGTCTGTTGTGCGTTCGGCGAACGAACCGCAATCTTCAAGGTCTGCAATGTCTCCCGAGAGGGAACGCTTACGGGCAAGCTCGAGTAGATCGGCTCCCAGGAGAGCTCGTAATCTTTCTTTTTGACTTGCTGCTCAACGACAATCGATAAGGTGTAGTCCTTCACCACGTTCACGCTTGGGGCTGTGAATACGATCTCCACCGCGACCAATTTTTCCTTGGTGGAATCGACGTAGATTTCCGCCCGGCCATTGGTCCAGCGGCCTTTGTCGTGATGACCCGCTCTTTCCGCGTCATGCCATCCATTTCCAAGCTGGTTGGAAGTGGCAATGTCGATTTCAAAAATATCGGGAAGCAAACGTTCCAGGATGTAAGGGTTCCAGTGGTATTTCCTCAGTGTCGCCCCGAACTCCCTTGAGGCTTTCGATTCGAGGTCGAGGGAACGAACCCAGCCGTTCAGCAGGAAGAATTCTGTCCACCACCGGTAGGAACAGAGGGTAATATGCCCATGATGCGGCAAACCATCCTGGAGGACGATTTGACGGAACGGAACATTTCTCGCCATGTCTTCCCGCCAGGTTGGGACGTCGTCATTGGTCACAATTCCCAGGTGCCAGCGGTCGTCTACGCCATAGGAGGGTGTCGTAATCAGGAGCCGCCCATGAAAATTGTCTCGCAGGGTCTGAAGGACTGATGCGCAGACATTCACCGGGAGATGCTCAAACACCTCCATGTAGGTGATGAGATCAGCGTCCGTGACGGTGCCGCTGTTAATCCAATTTTCCGCGGTCGCCACCTTGAGGAAAGGCTGCGCCTCTTGTGGCGCCTGTTTAATCAGTGCGGGGCTAAAATCAATCCCAAACGAGTCGATGCCTCGCCGGCGCATCGCCAAGACCAGGAACCCCTTCCCGCAGCCGACATCGACATGTTGTCTTGGCTCGAAAATTTCAGCCAGCAAAGCTGCCATTTCGTCATACGGGCCAATATTCCAGTCCGCGCCGTAGGAATCGCCGTAAAAATCGTGCTGGAGGACAACATTGTAGTAGAGCTGTTCGAGCTGCGCTGGGGTAAGGCAGTCGCTCAAGGCGAAGGAGCCGGGGGAAGATGTTCCACTCATATAAGCTCGCGGCGGCTAGCAATCCGCTTCTCTCGCAATGACCTGGCCGGGAAACAGATTCGGCCAAAACCTACGGAGTGTTTCGTGGCCGCGGAAGCCTGCCTTGCCCTGGACTGGCCTTTGTGAACAGATCACTCCTTGGCGAGTTGAAGTTCAAGGACACAGGCGCCGAGGACCCGCGGATCGGCGCTTATCCCCAGAGTTTTGGGTGACGTAGCTTTAGGAGTTTTGATTTCGATCTTCAAAACGCCACTCTGCTTCGTCAGCTCCGGTGGCACCCGAGCGGCGAATTCCGAAGTCTCAGCCACTTGCCAGTCTGCAATTTTCTGATCGTTGATGGACACCTCGACGGGCTGAAAGGGCAATTCCGGGGGCTTGATCAAAGCGGCGATTCTCATTTTCAGGGTCACCGGTTCATTTGAGGCAGGGACAGGAATCTCCAGCCGCGCCGAGGAGCCTTCAGTCCAGGTAAATTTTTCTTCCGTCGGGCTCCAGCCGTTTTTCTTGTGCGGCTCGGAATTACCGCCCTTGCCGAAAGTAATTTTCGACCCGTATTGCACTTCCGGCGGGCGCGCGCTCTCCGCGACGGCTGTTTCGGAGCGATCGCCGCAACCACCCACGAGGAGCAGGGCAAACGCAGAAAAAGTGACGCACGCAGCGGAACGCAGCCCGGCCTTCCCTGATTGGGAAACTCGATTCATAAGGAGGGAATCAACGGGGCTCTCCCCTCCAAGTCAAGCCGGGGGTCTCACGCGCGGCGCGCCCTGGCCTTCACCGGACGAGTATTGGTTGAGTTGCTTTTGGCGCCGCGGCGGGGGCGGCCTTGCGTCATTTTTCCGGAAGAGAAAAGCCTCCCGACCATCTCCATGAGCACGGGCGAAACCTTCTCGGGCAAGAACTCGAGGCGGCGTTTCCGTTGCGCGAGGACCAGCTTCTCTCTCAACTCCGGGTCGGTCACCACCAGATGAGCGAGCGCGGCCAGGCCGGGCATGTCCTTCTTGTCGGTAAACATCAGGCCCGCTTCAGCCAGGGTCTCGGGGACCGCGGATGATTTGAAGGCGATGATCGGAACGTCGAACCACATCGATTCGATGAGCGGAACACAGAAGCCTTCGTGCTCGGACATCGACCAGAAAAGGTGAGCGCTGCGATAGTAGGCAGCCAGCTGGGCGTCGGCGATGCTGCCGGGCAGGAGGACGGAATCGGTCAGGCCGAGATGGCCAACGAGATCGCCTAGATGAATCACGTAAGGGTCGGCGAACTCCGGTTTGCCCACCAAAATCAACCGCGCGCCGGGGTCGAGCTGCAAGTAATGCGAAAAGGCGACGATGAGGTCGTCCTGTTTTTTGTTGGGAGCAAAGCGGCCCACGAAGAGGATGTTGGTGCGGCCATCCTGGAGCTGGTTCATGATCGCCGGATCGGGCCGAAAGGCCCATTTGCAGGGATCGATCGCCAGCGGCAGGACGCCTGGTTTCGGAAAACGGTCCCGGGCCAGTTCGTCGGCATTGAACGCGGAATCGCCGACGGAGAGTTTGAAATGCTGGCCGAGCTGCTGAAGGTCATGGCGTCCTTTATAGAGGATTTGGGCGAACTCGGGCCGATACGCTTCGAAAAATTCGCCGGGCGTGATGTTGTGATAGATCAGGCATTTCGGCCCGGAAAATTCGATGAGATGCGGAGTGATCTCGGTGCCGATACTGTGGTGATAGATGGCGGCGTCGGAGCGTTGAACTTTTTCGACCGTGAAGAGTTCGCATTGGTCCGCCACCTGGGGGTCGATGTATTGGACGTAAATCCGCGAATCGTAGCCGGCCGCCCGCAGTTGGTCGCGAATCCAAATGGCGTGGTTCGAGATCGCATCGCCGTAACTCAGATTCGGTAGGAACTGATTGATCGAGACGCGAGGAGATGGTGCAGCGCCCGCGCGCGGCGGTGATTTCGGTTCGGACAAAACGAGCGCGGCCTCATACCGATCCATCACGACTTCCCAATCCGCCGCGACGGCCGCGTAGCGCCTCCCGTTTTCTCCGAGCTGCCGCATCGCGGGATCGGCCGTTCGATCCAGCTCCACAAAGAGGCTCGCCCATTGGTCCTCCGAATCCGCGAGCCAGCCGCCTTTCGCCGCCTTTACCGGGATGGCGGTGGCCGCACAGCGGCGATGCACAGCGACAGGCTTGCCATACAGCCACGCCTCCATCATGACGCGCGAGAAGCTTTCCTTTTCGCTCGGCTGAACGAGCGCCGCGCAATGGCGAAGGAGCTCCTCCTTTTCTTTTTCCGAGACGAGGCCGGAATCGACGCTCTGCGCCGGCAGCGGAACGGAAGCTTCGCCGGCGCCGGCCAGGATCAGGCGCAAAGAAGAATTCGGGCGAACGGTGCGGAACCGCGCGAAAGCGCGCAACAAGAGCGGAATGTTTTTGCCGTCGTCTTTGCGGCCCAGGTACAAGAGGTAGCGCCCGTTCCCGGTTTCCGTGGGCGAGCCATTCCGGGAATGGCCGGCCTGCGTGGCGCGATCGGTAACTTCCACGCCTTCGCCGATGATGTGCGATTTAGCCGGGATGCACGGCCCGAACAGTCGCACTGCCAACTCCTGTTCTCCTTCGCTGTTAAAAAACAACCGGTTTGCCTGATAAAAGCTGTCGGCTATCTGCGGCAGGTAGGCATAGGCTTCGTCATGCAGGCAGGGTTGAAGGACAGCCCGGTCGCCTACCGCGGCGACGCCGTGAATGATGGGTCCGTAGAGATAAGGCAGAAAAAGGAAGGCGTCATACGCCAGTCGTTTTTGTTGCAGAAATGTCTGAAGGGCCGGCGACCTGATGAGCTCATCGACGAAGGTTTGGGCCTCTTCATCAGTGACAGGGGAAACGCCTGGCTTTAAGGCATCGGGCGGCTGGCGGAGGAGATTGGAACAGACCGCATCGAAGGCCCCGCGGTAGCGAAGGACGACTGGGAAACGCCGAATGGTGAATCCTTCAGGCGTCTCAGATTCGCCGGCCGGAAGATGGTTTGACGACCAATCATCCTGGTGAGAGCGGCAGCAAGTCGTAAGGACTTCGACCGAGTGTCCTCGTTTCGCGAGCCGCGTGGCGACCTGCCAGGCTTGCTGTTCGGCCCCGCCTTTCAAGTCCCGGCCGAACCAGGGTATGACGATGGCCAGCTTCAAGACGAGGAGGGTTTGTTTCCGATGACGGCGAAATCCTGGGGGCCGTAGAGCAGTTCGTTGAGGACCGCCGATTGCGGATCCTTATCGGGAAATCGGTTGGCCTCCACGGGCGCAAGGTATTTCAGTTGGACGTCTTCAAAACCGTGAATGCTCAGCATGAACTGCGCGGTTTCGGGAAAGACCGGATTTCGGTGCGTCGGGTCGATGTTAAAATTAGTCGCGCCGACGACCAGGTTTTTGCAGTTGGGAGACTCGAAGATTGCGACGCCGCCGGGTACAAGGACGCGGATAGTTTCCGCGAGGAGATCCATGAGGATCTCGAGGGCCAGGTGTTCGATAATATGAAAGCCGGTGACCGCGCCGAGGCTGTGCTCAGGCAGCGCGCGGAGATGGGCAATCGCATCGCCCTGCGCAACCTTCAGTCCCCGCTCCCGGCATTGGGCCAGCATGGCGGAATTAATGTCCACGCCGCTCGCCTCCAGTTTGTGATCCTTCAATAACTCCAGCCATTCGCCGCGCCCGCAACCGACGTCCAGCACGGGCGCTTCCGGGCGGCCGGCGCGGGCTTTCCGGATGACCGGGAGATAAAATTCCACACGTTTCTTGATTTCCTTTCGAGGCCCGCGAAAGCGATCCTCGAAGCTGACGTAGAAGGCGTCGAGCCGGCCGGGCATGTCCTCCGGGGTTTCCTTTCGAGCAGCCGGGAGTTTTTGGTTCTCTTTCGAGCCGCGGCTGGCGAACCACTGCCGCAAAAGGGAGGCCTGCTGGGAAAGTTCCATGCGGAAATAGGCGCCTTCGCTTACCTGGCGCTCTTCCAGCGCTGCTATCGTGCGCTGCAAGGCGAGTGCGCTGGTGGCGACTCTGGAGAGTTCGGAATCATTACGATCGTGAACTACCTGCAAGTTCCGGAGGTGCTCGCCCACCCGCGCAAGATCGGCCTGCAGATCCGCCCGCAGAGTAGCATTGCCATCTCCGAGCTGGGAAAGACGTTCCGCCATCCTCTCACGCTCGCGGAGAAGCGTTTGCACTTCTCCCACGATGGCCTCAACGCTTTTCCCCAAGGCGGAATTGTTCGAAGCGCCCTCCATCTCGCTGTTTAATTTGCGAACAATCTCCTCGACGCCCTCCTGCCTCTCCGCAAATTTGTCGAGCTTCAATTTGGCGGCGTTCAATTGCTCCCGGGCCTCTTCCCGAAAGAGCTGGAGATCGACGGAGGCCGAGCCGAGAAGCGGGCCGGCAGTCTCCATCCACTTGGAATGGCCGCTCGCCCGCTCGTGCATCTGGGCCAGCCACGCCTGCTCCACGTCGAAGCAGCGAGTCAGTTGCTCGACTCGATTGGCCAGCTCCGCGTTCGCCTTGGCCAGCGACGCCACGCTCTCCAGCAGCGCACGATTATAATCCTCCTGGTTCCGGAAAAAAACCCGAAGCGGTTTTGGGATCCATTTACGAACGGCCGTCCTTTTCCAAGCCTGGTCCAGCATCGCCAAAATCCGCTCCTTTCGGGCAGGGACAGGCTCGGGCAAAAGCAGCGGAGGCTGCGGCGGAATCAAATCGAGCGGAGGTAAATCCACCCGCTTCAGGCGCGCGACCGCCCCCAGCTTCGGCGCCTCGATTCTTTGGATGCTGGCCGCCTTCAGGCGGACCTGCTCCATCAACACAGACACGTTGATTTCGGGAACCGTCGTCTCGATCATTCTGCGGGACGATATGCCACTCCGCCCGGTATGCGCCAGCCAGATTCTCGGGTTCGGCGCGCGCCAGGCCGCTTAGTCGCGGGGCGATTCAACTTGTCGCCTGCCGATGGGCATGATAAGAAATCCGCCGTCTTGTCAGCGAAGTGGAAGGCAGGGCGTGTCGCAATTCAATCCGTGCCCTATGAGTGAACAGAATGCCTATTCGCTCGCGGTCTGCTTCCCGGTCTGGAATCGGCCCGATCTTTTCCAGGCCAGCTTCGATTCCCTGCTGCGCCAGCTGAGGGGAGTGGAAGCCGCTATCTGGATTTTCGATAACGCCAGTGACGCGCCGACGCGTGAGCTGATTGAAGGCTTGAGCAGCGAGGAGCATCGCCTCTTCAAGATCTTCCTCCCCCAAAACATGGGGATCCCATTCGTGGTGAATCTTTTCTCTCAAATATTGACTCAAGACTGCGACTTCGCCGGCTACCGTGCGCCCACCCATCTCATGCTGGCGGACGCCGACGCCTACTTCAAAAGGCCAGTTCGGGACATGATTGAAATCCTGGAAAGCCACGATCTCGCCGTCATCAGTGGTCACGATTCGATCGAGCACGAGGGCAGCGAGGAATTTACTCATCCGCTGGGGAGTAAGTCGGCAGTCGTCAGGATCAAATCTGTCGAGCGCGGTCTTTGTCTCATAATGAGAAAGGAAATCCTGGCGGCGTGCGTGCCGTTTCCTCATCATCGCAGCACGGATGTCGATTGGGAATTAATGGAATGGAATCCCAACTCGCTCTCCGCCCAAAACCGCCGGCTCGGCGCGGTGGACTATGTCGCCCACATTGGTCTTTACGACAGCACCTGGCATCCGGTTGGCGCTCCGGCGAATCGCGCGGAAATCGCTGAGATCAACCAGATCCTCGAGCGCGAGGGGCTTCTTTCACCGGAACGGCGGGCGCGCATCAAAACCTACTGCCAATCGGTCAACTTGAGTCCGGTGAGTTAGCGGAACTCACCGGCGCTTACCTATTGCGCGCGGGACAGGAGTTCCGCGTAGCGGCCGGCGACATCGGCTGGGATTTGGAGCGCTTCCAGGAAGCGTTCCTGACTCTCGAGAATCGCGTCGCGCTCCTCGCACGCCCGGGTGGCGAAGGACCACCATTCTTCCGCGGATGAGACCGTTTCCAGGCCCGCGAAATTCGTGTGATCCATGCGGCCTTGCGGGTCGATCCAAACCGCGGTGGGAACTTTCGCGACGACAAAATCGAACAGGATTGAAGAAGGCGGCGAAATGGCGAAGCCGAAGGCGTTGAGCTCCTGTTCGTAAAGAGGCTGGCCATTCCGCTCCACTCCCGGAGGGAGCTTTAACCCCATTCGATCCGTGAACTGTCCCGCGGGATGGGGCCGAAAGTCCAGGGTCGCACCGGCGGCATGAGCGCGCTCGGCGAACACGAAGAACTGGGCGAGGAAATATTCGTGAATGGCCGGGCCGGTAAACCGGACCGAGTGGAGATTTTCGCAGACCATGCCGAAGCGGCGGTTCGCTGCGGCAATTGGTTTGGGTTCCGGTCGCGGTGCGATCATGATCGGCGGGCCGGCGACGAAAAGTTTTGAGCGTTCGGCGGGAGGGAAATTGCTCAACCGCTCCGCGGCGAACCAGCCGACCACGATATCGGCGGCGAATCGAATATCGCTTCCGTAGGCAGCCTCGTGCGCCGCGTTGTGAAGAAAGCCGATGCTCTCGAAGCCCTGCTGCGGCGTCACTTTCAAAAATGAATTCGGCAGCGCCTTGAACAAATCGTGCGTCAAATGATGCGGGGGGACGCTCGACTCGTGCCCGACGAACAACATGCCGGAGCGACCATCCAACTTGCGGGCGGCGTCCTCTCCGGGCTCACAATAAGTTGTCGTCAGGCCCAGCTCGGAGCTGATCTTGTCCACTTCTTCGCCCACGGGCAGGCCGACAAGATGTTTGGAGACGAGCAGCTCGACGCGTTTATCGGGAAGCGACGTCGCCAGCAGGATGATGGGCCGGAGAATCGGCACGTCCTGGGGCAGGACGATATGAAAGATGATGAGCGA
>Ga0190275_10000768_pt1 | contig 25440 bp, 23 predicted proteins | sample Popmic550T_FD_133745 | JGI IMG/M metagenome (GOLD analysis project Ga0190275, IMG submission 133745) | Populus adjacent soil microbial communities from riparian zone of Yellowstone River, Montana, USA - 550 T | ecosystem: Environmental > Terrestrial > Soil > Riparian zone > Trees stand | place...
CCGCGCAGCGAGGACCGCCAGCTCTTCCTCGACGCCCTCACCGCGACGACCGAGCACCTGGTCATCACGTATCGAGGAGCCCACGAACGAACCGGCGCGCGCCTGCCCCCGGCCGTACCCGTCGGCGAGCTCCTCGACGCCCTGGACGACACCGCCACCGCCCCGGGGGGCGGCCCGGTCCGGGACCACGTCGTCGTACGGCATCCGCTGCAACCGGCCGACCCGCGCAACTTCACTCCCGGTGCACTGGGTCGCCCGGCGCCGTTCAGCTTCGACGCGTCCGCCTTGGCCGGGGCGAGGTCCGGTGCGGGTCCGCGGACGAGCCGGCCGCCCTTCCTCGTCGACACCCTTCCCGCCCATACGGACTCCGCGTCGATCGAACTCGATCTGCTGCAACGCTTCTGGGCGCACCCCGTACGCGGGTTCCTGCGCCAGCGACTCGAGCTCGGCGGGGACTTCACCGAGGACCAGCCCGACGAGGCGATGCTGCTGGAGATCGACAGCCTCGACCAGTGGGCCATCGGCGACCGGATCCTGGATGCCCTCCGGAGAGGACGCGAGCCACGCACCATCCTCGGCGTGGAGACCGCTCGCGGGGAGCTGCCACCGGGACCACTCGGCCAGCCGGTCCTGCAGGCCGCGGGGCGGCGGGCCGGCGGGATCTTCGAAGCGGCCCTCCCCTGGCTCGCACCCGACGGGGAACCCATCCCGAGTACCACCGTCGACGTCGACCTGCCGCTGCTCGACGGGCGCCGGCTGGTCGGCACCATTCGCGGGCTCTACGGCTCAGTCCTGCTGCAGGTCACCTACAGCCGGGTGGCGCCCAAGCACCGGCTGCGCGCCTGGATCGACCTGCTGACCCTGGCCGCCAGCCATTCCGAAACGGAGTGGAGCGCGGTGATAGTCGGCCGGGGCTGGCGGGACCAGATCGGCATTGCCAAGTTCGGACCCGTCCCGGCCGAGGACGCGGCGGTGCTGCTGCAGACCCTGGTCAACCTGCGCGACACCGGACTGGCCTGCGCGCTTCCTCTCCCGTTGAAGACCAGCGAGACATACGCGTGCGCCCGCCGCGACCGTGCCGATGCCTCCGGCGCCGTCGAGCGCGCGCGACGCGAATGGCTGTCCACCTACTCCTTCCAGCGCGAGGACGCCGACGCCGACCACGAGCGGGTGTGGGGTCCGCGAGCACCGATGGAAACCCTGCTGGACTGGGCGTCCCCGGTGCCGCTCCCGGAGGTCGAGAACGAGATCACCGACTTCGGCCGGCTGGCCACCACCCTCTGGCGGCCGCTGCTCGATCACGAAGCCGAGAGCCAGCAATGACCGGGCCCTCCGCCGAGTCCCCCGCCGACGACACCCCGGCAGCCGAGCCACAGCCCATGCAGCTCGACGGGCCACTCCCCACCGGCACCTGGGTCCTGGAAGCCAGCGCCGGGACCGGCAAGACCTACGCCATCGCCGGCCTGGTCGCCCGATACGTCGCCGAAGGGCAGGCCCGCATCCACCAGATCCTGGCCGTCACCTTCGGCCGCGCGGCCACCAGCGAGCTGCGCAACCGGGTCCGCGAGCGTCTGGTCTCGGTACGCGAGGCACTGCGCGACATCGACACGGCCAAGGAAAGCAGCGACGAGGTGGTCGCGAAGCTCGCCAAGGCAGAGCCGGAGGAGGTGGCACTGTGCCGGGACCGGCTGTCCACCGCGCTGGCCGACTTCGACGCGGCAACGGTGGCGACGGTGCACGAGTTCTGCCAGCAGGTGCTGCACGGGCTGGGCGTCGCCGCCGACTTCGACCCAGGCACAGAGCTGGTCGAGAACCTCGACATCGTCCGCGACCAGGTCACCGAGGACCTCTACCTGCGCTGGGCCATGTCCAGCCAGGGCGACCCCCAGCTCTTCCCACCAGAGGCCGCCCGCCGGATCGCCAAGGCCGCCGTCGCCGACCGGGAAGCGGTCCTGCTCCCCCTTCCGGACACCCTCGACCCGACGAGTGCCGGCAGCGTCCGGGTCCGCTTCGCCCACGCCGTACGAGCCGAGGTCGACGGGCGCACCCGCGCGGCGCGCGTACTCGGGTTCGACGACCTGCTCACCCGCGTACGGGACGCGCTGGCCGATCCGGTGACCGGGCCGGTTGCCGCGGGCCGGCTCCGATCGCGGTACGCCATCGTGCTGGTCGACGAATTCCAGGACACCGACCCCGTGCAGTGGGATCTGCTGCGGCTGGCCTTCGATCAGCACCGGACCCTGGTCGTGATCGGTGACCCCAAGCAGGCGATCTACGCCTTCCGCGGCGCTGACGTCCGCGCGTACCTGCGCGCCGTCGAGTCCGCCGACACCCACGCCACCCTGCAGACCAACTGGCGCAGCGACAAAGAACTGGTCTGCGCCATGCAGCACCTCTTCCGGGGGGCGGCGCTCGGGGACCAGCGAATCAAGGTACGGACGGTCAGCGTCGGTCACGCAGCCCGACATCTGACCGGCGCCGAGGACCAGCCGTCGATCCAGATCCGACAACTGCGGCGGGACGGCCTGCGCCCCACGAAGTACGGGATCCCGGTCGACCGGGCAAGGCCCGCGATCGCGGAGGACGTCGCCGCACAGATCCATGCCCTGCTCGCCGAGGGCTGTTCGGTGACGCCGCGACCCGCCGGCAGCCTCCCCCGTCCGATGCGTGCCGCGGACATCGCCGTGCTGGTCCGGACCGGTCGCCAGGCCAACCTGATCCGGGACACGTTGCGCGACAGCGGTATACCGGCCGTTCTCACCGGCACCGAGAGCGTCTACACCGCTGAGGCGGCCCGGGATTGGGTACGCCTGCTCGAAGGTCTCGAACAACCGCACCGATCGAGCCGGGTACGCGAGGCAGCGCTGACCTCCCTGATCGGCTGGACCGCCGAAGAGCTCGACCGCCGCGGACCGGCCGGCATCGACCTGCTGGGCTCCCGGCTGCGCGAGTGGGCCGAGGTGCTGGCCGAGCGCGGTGTCGCGGCACTGTTCGCCACGGTGAGCAGCCAGCAGTCGCTCACCGAACAGCTGCTGCGCCGGGTCGACGGCGAGCGGGTGCTCACCGACCTCCGGCACATCGCCGAGGCGCTGCACACCCACGCGCTGCGGGAGCGACTCGCCCTTGGCGCGATGCTCACCTGGCTGCGCGAACGCGTGGCCGAGGCGGTCGGCGATCCGGACCAGGAACGTTCCCGGCGACTCGACACCGATGCCGCTGCCGTTCAGGTCACCACGGTGCACACCAGCAAGGGCCTGGAGTTTCCGGTCGTGCTGCTGCCGTTCGGTTGGGACGGGGGCGGTGGACGCGACCAGGAACACACCCCGCACAGCCACGATGACGCCGGGCGACGCACGTTGCATGTCGGCGGGGTGAGTGCACCCGGGTACGAGCAGGAGTGCAACGCGGAGGCGTTCGACAGTGCCGGCGAAGAGCTGCGGCTGCTGTATGTCGCCACGACCCGGGCGATCTCCCGACTGATCCTCTGGTGGGCGCCCACGGCCGTGACCGAGACCGGGGCCCTGCACCGGTTGCTGTTCACCGACAACCCCGGCGACGGGATCCCGGCCGAGGTGGTGTGCCCGGACGACGAGGCGGCGAACGAGCGGCTGCAGCAGCTGGCGGCTGGGGAGGCCGAAGGTCGGATCGATGTCCAGACGGTCACCGTCCCGATCCCGAAGGCGGCGGTGCCGGCCGTGGCTGCGGGCACAGCGGAGTTGTCGGCCGCCGAACTGCAGCGCGACCTCGACCAGACCTGGCGGCGGACCTCCTACAGCGGCCTGACCAGGGCGGTGCACGAAACCCACGGCGAAGTCGTCTCCGAACCGCAGGCCGGGGTCAAGGACGACGAAGGTGTGGAGTCCGGCGACGAGGTCGACGGGGAGATCGAAGGGGGTCCCCTCCCAGGTGGCCCCGAGCTGTCGCCCGCCGAACTCGCGCTGGCCGCCACTCCCTCGCCGATGGCCGACCTGCCGGCCGGAGCGGAGTTCGGCACGCTCGTGCACGCCATCCTGGAGACCGCCGACCTGTCCGAAGGCAATGCCGAAGTCCTGGCCGCTCTCGCGGCCGCTGCGAGGACCGAACTCCGGTGGTCGCAACAGGGCCTCGACCCCGACGTCTTGGCCCAAGCCCTGCTGCCAGCGGTGCTCACACCGTGGGGCCCGATCGCCGACGGTGCCTGCTTGGCCGACTTCGGCCCCGATCAGCGACTGGCCGAGCTCGACTTCGAGCTTCCGCTGGCCGGCGGCGACAACTCCGCTGACGCCAACCGAACCGGCGCGAGCGACTCCGCTCGCCAACACATCGCGTGGTCCGTGCTCGCCGGTCTCGCCCCACTGCTCGAGCGTCACCTGTCCGCTCACGATCCGGTGCGTGGATACGCAACCGCTCTGCGTTCGCCCGGTCTGGCCGATGAAGCGCTGCGCGGCTACCTCAGCGGATCCATCGACCTCGTCGTACGGATCGGCACCCAACCATCAGCCCGTTACCTCGTCGTCGACCACAAGACCAACCGGCTGAGCGCACCCGAGGTCGCGCTGACCGCCTGGCACTACCGCCGCGAAGCCCTGGACGATGCGGTCCTGCGCGCGCACTACCCGTTGCAAGCGATGTTGTATTCGGTTGCTCTGCACCGCTTCCTGCGCTGGCGCCAGCCCGATTACAGCCCGGACCTTCACCTGGGCGGGGTCGCGTACCTGTTCCTGCGCGGGATGTGCGGACCGGCCGTAGAGCCCGACCCGGACGGATTCGTACCCGGCGTCTGGACCTGGCGCCCGCCTGCCTCGCTGGTCGTCGCCATGTCCGACCTCCTCGCCGGAGCTGCCGCATGACGCACTCCACCGTCAGTCCGGACGGCACCGTCGACCCGCTCGCCGGCTGGGTCGCCCGCCGGGCAACGGGACTGCTGGCCGCGTTCACGGCCGGGGGCGTCCTGCATGCGGCCGACGTCCACGTCGCCCAACGGCTCGGCCACCTCGGCGGCGAAGCCCGCGAGGACGTGCTGCTCGCCGCGGCCCTGGCCGTACGAGCGGTACGGCACGGCTCGGTCCGGGTACGACTGGCCGATGCCGCCGCCTCGATCGTCGCCGACGAAGCCGACCCCGAGCGCCTGGTCACTGCCGAGTTGCCCTGGCCGGACCCGGCCGCCTGGCTGGCCTCACTGCGCGCCAGCCCGCTGGTCACCGAGCACTCCGGATCGGCCGACGACGTCGCCAACGAGCAGTCCGGCGAGCTGCGCCCGCTCCAGCTCTGGGGCGAGGACCTGTGGCTGGAGCGCTACTGGGGGATGGAAGCCACGGTTGCTGCCGACCTGATCGAGCGGGTGTCCTCGGCTCCGGTCGTGGACAGTGCCCAGCTCGACGCCGTGCTCGACCGGCTCTGGCCACGGCCGGCGACGGGCCTCGACATCGACGCCGACCAGCGCGCGGCCGCGCGTACCTGTATCCGTTCTAAGGTCTCGATCCTGGGCGGCGGACCGGGCACCGGCAAGACGACCACGGTGGCGCGCGTCCTCGCCGCGCTCCGCGAGCTCGCACCCGACAAAGCGCAGCCGAGCATCGCGCTGGCAGCCCCGACCGGCAAAGCCGCCGCTCGACTCCAGGAGGCGATCGCCGCAGCAGCCACCGACGCCGACCTCGCTGCCGACGACCGCGCCTTCCTCGGCTCGCTCACCGCCTCGACCGTGCACCGGCTGATCGGTGCCTACCGTTCCAGCGGTCGCTCGCGGTATCACGCGGACAACAAGCTGCCCTTCGACATCGTGGTCGTCGACGAAGCCTCGATGCTGGCCCTTGGCCTGTTCCACCGACTCCTGGTTGCGCTCCGGCCGGGCACCCGGCTGCTGCTCGTCGGCGATCCGGAGCAACTGGCCTCCGTCGAGGCCGGAGCAGTGCTGGCCGACCTGTCCGCGGTCGCACCGGGTACGCCAGTGGCAGCGGGGATCAGCCGGCTAAGGGTCAACCGGCGCTCGGGAGACCAGGGCCAGCTCACCACCCTGGCGGCCGCCCTCAACGCTGGATCGGCCGACGATGTGCTGGCCGCCCTGCGGGAGACCGGCTCGGCCGTCGAGTGGATCGATGTCGAGGACGGGCAGCCGATCCCGGAGCACGCGATCGCGGCTCTGCGTACCCGCGTCCTGGCGCTGGCCGCCGAGCTACTCCCGGCCGCCCGCTCCGGCGATGCGGCCGCAGCAGTCTCGGCGTTGGAGCGACACAGGCTGCTCTGCGCGCACCGCCGTGGCCCGCGTGGTGTCCGCTTCTGGACCGGCCAGGTCCGACGCTGGCTGGCCGACCTGGATGCCGAGATCCCCTTCGGATTCAACGATCGCTACGCCGGGCTCCCGCTGATCGTCACGGCCAACGACTACGAGAACCAGCTCTGGAACGGCGACACCGGCGTCGTCGTCGCCCGCGGGGAAGAGCTGGTCGCTGCGTTCAGCCGCGGAGCGAGCCCGCTGGAGGTGCCGATCGGGCGGGTCGGGCACGCCGTACCCATGCACGCGATGACCGTGCACCGCAGCCAGGGTTCGGAGTTCGACGAGGTGACCGTGCTCCTGCCGGTGGCCAATTCGCCGCTGGCCACGCGAGAGATGCTCTACACCGCGGTGACCCGCGCCCGCCGGCAGGTGACCCTGATCGGGTCGGAGGCGGCGATCAGGTCCTGTGTCGTACGGCAGGCGCAGCGGGCCACCGGGCTGGGGCGCCGGCTGCAGCCGGAATAGCGTTGTCCCACAGACTGATCGGTCAGCTCCGGTAGACTTCCGCCCGGTGGTCGATGCGCACCACCAGGACGAGGCGACCCGGCTCGTCGACGCGGATCAAGACGCGATAGTCGCCACGTCGTGCACTGCGATACCTGCGGAGTTCATTCGTCAGGGGCTTGCTCAGCCGACCTGGGTTATCCGCCAACGGGCCGGTGATGAACTCGATGATCGCGGCGGCGATCTTGGTGGGCAGCTTGTGCAGTCCTCGACGGGCTTCGGCGGAGACTTCGACACCGTACGGAGTTGCCGGTCTCACCGAGGCGACAGGCCGAAACCAGCGCGCAGATCGTCGCCGCTGGTGGTCGTGCCCTCAGCGAGCTCGTGTTCGGCCGCTGCAATGGATTCGGTGAAACCGCGTTGGCTGAGCCAATAGAGAGTCTCGTGCAGCGACTCGAGATCGTCTGCTGACATCAGGACGGCGGCCGCCTTGCCGTGCCGGGTGATCGTGATGATCTCGTGCGTGGACTCGGCTTCGTCCACCAACCCGGACAGTTTGTCCTTGGCTTCACTCAGCGGGATCGTCCTCATGAGGCCATACTAGCCTGACTTTTGGCCGGATAAGCACTTGTACAGCTAATGTAGTACACCTACTATCAGTCCACATCGAGTCGACGACCCCTGGGACGGTAGTGCAGTGACCTCGGAACAGCAGCAGGAAGCAGTCCATCCCCAGCCTCCGGCGCAGGCGACGGAGCGCGAGTCCGTCGTCCGGGTCCGCGGCCTGCAGATGACCTACGGCCAGAAGGAAGTCCTCACTGGCGTGGACCTCGACGTCCACGCAGGCGAAGTGGTCTGCCTCCTGGGCCCGAACGGGGCCGGCAAGACGACCACGATCGAGATCCTGGAAGGCTTCCGGCTGCCCTCCGGCGGCGAGGTCCGCGTCCTGGGCGAGGTCCCTGCCGAGGCCGGCGACGCGTGGCGAGCCCGGGTCGGCGTCGTCCTGCAGTCCTGGCGTGACCACGCCCGCTGGACACCGCGCCGCCTGCTCACCCAACTGGGCGGCTACTTCGAGCCGTACTCGACCACCACCCACCCTCGGCCCTACGACGTCGACTGGCTGCTGGACACCGTCGGCCTGGTCGACAATGCCGACCGCAAGATCGGCACGCTGTCCGGTGGCCAGCGGCGGCGGCTGGATGTCGCCGTCGGGATCATCGGCCGTCCGGAGCTGCTCTTCCTCGACGAGCCGACCGCGGGTTTCGACCCGCAGGCACGACGAGACTTCCACGATCTCGTCCACCGGCTGTCCGACCTGGAGGGCACCACCATCCTGTTGACCACCCACGACCTGGGCGAGGCCGAACGGCTGGCCGACCGGATCCTGATCCTCACCAACGGGCATATCGTCGCCGACGGCAGCGCCGACGAACTGACCAGGGAGGTCGCCGGCACGGCGGAGGTGCGCTGGTCACGGGCCGGGGAGCGCTTCGTGCACGCCACGAACGAGGTGACGCCCTTCGTACGGTCTCTGTTCGAGCAGTACGGGGACGAAGTCGACGACCTCGAAGTCCGCCGAGCAAGCCTCGAGGACACCTACATCGCCATGGTGCAACGGTTCGAGTCCGGTGACCGGGCCGCCACCCCCACCCTCACGGAGGTCTCCGGATGAACGCCACGCGCCACGCCATCGGCCAAGGCCTGCGTCGGGGCTCGACCGAGTTCGTCCTCAGCCTGCGCAGCGCCCAGGACCAGGGCTTCTACATCTTCATGGGTTTGGGCACGCTGGCCTACCTGTGGTTCAACCGGGACAACGAGCTCGAGGGCACCGGACTCATGGTGACCACCTTCGCGCTGCCCAGCATCCTGGGTGCGCTGCTGGCCTTCGGGGTGATCATCGGCCCGGCCTACTCCCTGGCCATGGAGCGCGAGGACGGCACCCTGCTGCGGCACAAGGCACTCCCGCACGGGATGCAGGGCTACGTGACCGGCCAACTGCTCTACCACTCCCTGAGCCTGCTCCCACTGCTGCTGGTCATCCTCGTACCCAGCTTCCTGCTCTTCGACGACGTCATGAGCAACGGCCTCGCCGGTTGGGCGACGGTTGCCTGGGTGACCGTCCTGGGACTGCTGGCCACCCTGCCGCTGGGCATGATCCTCGGCTCGGTCGTCCCCAGCGTCCAAAAGGTCGGCACCTGGGGGATGCTCCCGATCATCGTGCTCACTGCGATATCCGGGATCTTCTCCCCGATGCAGGCGCTGTGGGGCTGGGTACAGGTGGTGGCCCAGGTCTTCCCGACCTACTGGATCGGGCTCGGCATGCGATCGGCGTTCCTGCCCGACGAAGCGGCCAGCGTCGAGCTGGGCGACTCGTGGCGTACCGGGATGACCGTGCTCGTCTTGGCTGCGTGGGCGGTGTTCGGGCTGCTGGTCGCGCCGCGGGTGCTGCGCCGGATGGCTCGGCGCCAGTCCGGCTCCAAGGTTCTGGAGGCCAGGGAGGCCGCCCTGCAATGGGTTCGGTGAGCGGCGGCGACCGGGCCGGCGACACCGTCTACAACCGGATCGCGCTGCTGCGCGCCGAACGTGGGGTGACCCGGCGCGAGCTCGCCGATGCGCTGGGGGTGCACTACCAGACCATCGGCTACCTGGAGCGGAGCGAATACAGCCCCAGCCTGCAGTTGGCGCTGCGCATCGCCGAGTTCTTCCGCCTGCAGGTCGAGACGATCTTCTCGACCGCACCCTTTCCACGGATCAGCGACGCACGGCGGCCCTCGGACACCGGCGCCAACCAACCGGCACCCCCCGGCCGGACAGCTTGACCGATACCGGCTCGACTCCCTTCAGTGACCCAGCAGCTTCCAGAACGCCGAGGCCGTACACGACGGACGGCCGGTCCGGGCCTCGGTCCGATCGGCCCGCGCGAACAGCGCCGTCACCGCGTTGATCCCGATCCAGCGCAACGGCTCCGGCTCCCACTTCGGCGACTGGCGCGACAGCCAGGGCAGCGAGACCAGGTCCGACTGCTGGCCGGTGATCAGATCGGCCAGCGTCCGGCCGGCGAGGTTGGTCGTCGCCACGCCGTCCCCGACGTACCCACCGGCGTGTGCCAGGCCGGTCGCCCGGTCGTAGGACAGCGACGGGTACCAGTCCCGCGGGATCCCCAGGTTGCCGCCCCACGCGTGGGTGAACTCAGCCCCACCGACGGACGGCAGCAGGTCGCGCAGAACGTCGCGCAGCATGGCGTGCACGCGCGGGTCGCGGTCGAAGCTGGGCCGCACGGTCGACCCCCAGTGGTACGGGGCGCCGCGCCCACCGAATGCGAGGCGGCCGTCGGCAGTGCGCTGCCCGTAGATCCGCAGATGCCGCTTGTCGCTGAACGTCTCCCGCTCCCGCAGCCCGATCTCGTCCCACTGGCTGTCGGTCAGCGGCTCCGTCGCCACCATCAGTGAGTACATCGGCACGACGGCCCGCCGAAGGCCCGGCAACTGCGCGGTGAACCCCTCCGTAGCGCGGACGACCACCCCGGCCGTCACGTCGCCCACCGCTGTACGCGCCCGCCCCGGGACGATCTCGGTCACGGCAGTCTCTTCGTGGACGCGAACTCCCAAGCCGCGCATCAGTTCTGCGAGACCGCGCACCAGCCGAGCAGGATGCAGCGCCGCGCAGTGCGGGGTGAACGTGCCGCCCAGCACGCGACTGGCGCCCAGCCGCTCCGAGGCCTCGGCCGCGGACAGCAGGCGCATGTGGTCCTCGCCGAAGCCCCAGTCGCGCCAGCCCGCCACCTCTGACCGGGCCCGCGCCCACTGCGCCGCATTGCGGGCGACCGAGACGTAGCCGCCGGGTGCGAAGTCGCAGGCGATGCCCTCGCCCTCGATCACCTTCCGGATTTCGGCCACCGTGTCATTCATCGCCAGTTGCATCCGGCGTGCGCCGTCGCGGGAACTCCCCGCGGCGACCTTGCGCAGGGTCGCCGGGAAGATCGCCGAACACCAGCCACCGTTGCGCCCGGATGCCCCGAAGCCGACAACGTCGCGTTCCAGGACCGCAACCCGCAGCGACGGGTCAGCCTTCGCGAGGTAGTACGCGGTCCACAGGCCGGTGTAGCCCCCGCCGACGATGGCCACGTCCACGTCCCGCGCCCCGGTCAGCGGATCCGTTGGGGTCCAGTCGAGTTCAGGCGTGTCATGCCAGAGACTCAGGCTGCGGTAGCCAGACCCGGTGGTGTCACTGGCGATGGAATGCCTCGTCGTCGCTGTAGGGGAACCACCAGAAGTCATGCTCAGCGGCGTAGGGGTCGATCATGACGAGCTTGGTGTGCCGGAACGTCTCCAGCCCCTCGGCGCCGAGCTGACGACCGCTGCCGGACAGCTTGCGCCCGCCGAACGGGCCCGCGTCGTTGTCCAGCAGTGGCGCGTTGACCCACACCATCCCGACCTCGAGCTCGTTGGTCGCCCGGTGTACCTCGACCAGGTCGGTCGTGTAGATGTTGGCGCCGAGCCCGTACGGCGAGTCGTTGGCCAGCCGCAGAGCTTCCTCGAAACTGTCCACGCGGCAGAGCGGGGCGATCGGCCCGAACACCTCCCCGTTGACGACGTCCATCTCAGGGGTCACGTCGACCAGGACCGTCGGATCCTGGAAGAAGCCGTCCGTCAAGCCGTCCGGGCGGCCGCCACCGTGCGCTACCTGGGCACCCTGTTCCACCGCCCGGGCGAGGATGCGCTCATAGCGCTCGCGCTCCTTGGAGCTGACCATCGGCCCGACGTCCACCTTGTCCAGGCCGTTGCCGATCCGCAGCTTGGCAGCCTCTTCGACCACCAGTTGCGCGAACTCGTCGTAGACGTCGGTGTGAACGTAGAACCGCTCCGCGGACGTACAGACCTGCCCGCAGTTGAGGAACGCCGAAAACGCGGCACCACGGGCCGCCGTACGCAGCGGGGCGGACGGCATCACCAGGAACGCGTCGTTGCCGGAGCACTCGATCAGACTCGGCTTGAAGGTCTCCGCGCATGCCCGGGCGACGGCCTGGCCGGAGGGGACGCTGCCGGTGAAGGCGACCATGTGCGTCCCGGGGTGGGTCACCAGCTGGTTGCCGGCATCCGCGCCGCCGGTCACGCACTGCACCAGCCCGGGCGGTAGCGCCTCGAAGGCCTCCATGAACTTCAACGTCGTGAGCGACGTGGACTCCGACGGCTTCACCACGATCGCGTTACCAGCCGCCAGAGCGGCGATCCCGGCCCAGCACAGCAGCACCAGGGGGAAGTTGAACGGCAGGACGATGACCACGACCCCCATCGGTTCCTTGACCGTGTAGTGCATCTGGCCGGCCACCGCCGGTCCCACCACGTGCCCCATGTCGTGGCGGCCGATCTCGGCGTAGTAGTCGGTGGCGGTGATCGACCAGAGCACCTCGTCGGCGCTCTCCTTGTACGGCTTGCCCATCTCCCGGGTCAGCAGCTCGGCGACCTCCGGCAGTTGTTGGCGCATGGCAACGGCGACCTCGTGCAACTTCTCGGCCCGGACCAGGGCCGACTCGGCCCACCAGAGCTTCTGTGCCTGCGCGCCGGCGGCGACGACTTCGTCGATCTCCTCCCGGGTGGTTTCGACGATCTCACCGATGCCCTGCCCGGTGGCCGGGTCCACGACCGGGTAGGTCTTGCTCGCCGTGCTGTTTCGGTACGTACCGTTGCAGAAGTACGTCTTGCTCAGCCGCGAGAACTCCTTGGTTGCGTCCACGTCTCCACCCTCGTCACTGGTCCTGGCACGTTCCGTACGGCGTGCCCCTCGCCCTCCAAGCATGCGTTCCCCGTTCGGGTTCGGCAATGCCATCGGCGCCAGTGAGGCCGAGGTGGAGCCGGACGGCAAGGCGCTTGTGCATGCTGTTGCCACGTGCGCACTCCTGCGCAGCGATCTGGTCTGCCCAGAACCGTCATCGGATGCGTAACGGTTCTTCAACAGCAACCGTCTGTGACATTCGCCGGACTAATGTGTCGCTCTCAGTACATCTGTACGTCGCCGGGTACGCCAGCCCGGAGCTTTGATCAGGCAGGACCAGAACCCGATGCCGGCACTCGCTACCCCTAGGCCGCGGAGGCTTTCCGCGCGCCACAATCTCCGCCGCGGCATCGCGCCCCTTCTCGGAGTCCTCCTGGTGGGGCTCGCAGGGTGTACGACCCTTGTCACAGGCTCTGCATCCTCTGCTCGAACCGAGAGTTCGCGCACCACTGAAGAGACCACTGAAGAGACCACTGAAGAGCGGGAAACCACTTCCGCACCGGCACCAACGACAGCAGACAACGGCTTGACCCCTTCGACGATCGGCACGGTTGAAGGATTCGTCAATAACGACGGTGACGAGGTCATGACCTTCAGCGTGGACGCGATTGCCTTGAACCCCGGATGCAGCGGCTCAACTGCCGACCCACCAGCGAATGGCAACTTCGTGGTCGTCAACATGACGATCAATATTCTTGGCCTCACCGACGGCCAATCACCGTTGTTCTTCAGTTCGTTCGACTGGCACGTCATAGGACCAAATGGTGTGCGGGACAACGCCAATGACACCTTCGAGGCCTTCATTTGCCTTTCGGATAACGAACAGGTCCCCTCCGGAGCGCTCGGGGTGGGGACCTACGTCGGCGGCATCGTTCTGGACACCGCCAATACGACTGGCCAGGTCATCTGGACACCGGGCGAGCTCGGGGGGCTCGAGGGTTGGTCGTGGCAATACTGAACGACGCCGGCTCGCAAGCGGTGACTGGTCAGTAGCCAGAAGGGAAGCGCGCGAGCGCTGGCGGTAGCTCCGGTAGACATGACATATGACGGTGATCGGGCTGCACGCCTCCCATGAGCAGATCCATCCCGCCGCGCTCCTCGAAGCGGTCCAGGCTGCCGAGGCCGCCGGGTTCACCGCTGCGATGTGCTCGGACCACTTCTCGCCGTGGAGCGAGCGCCAGGGTCACTCCGGGTTCGCCTGGTCCTGGCTCGGCGCGGCGCTGCAGGCGACGAACCTGCCCTTCGGGGTGGTCAACGCCCCCGGTCAGCGCTACCACCCGGCGATCATCGCGCAGGCCTCGGCCACGCTCGCCGCGATGTATCCGGGCCGGTTCTGGGTCGCACTCGGCACCGGCGAGGCCTCGAACGAGCACATCACCGGCGGCGGTTGGCCGCGCAAGGACGTCCGCAACGCCCGGCTGCGGGAGTGCGTCGACATCATCCGGGCGCTGCATGCCGGCGAGGAGGTCAGCCACGACGGCCTGGTCACCGTGGACCGAGCCAGAATCTGGACCCTCCCCGAGGAGCCTCCGCTGCTCGTCGCGCCGGCGATCTCGGTGGCCACAGCCAGGTGGGCTGCGGACTGGGCCGACGGCCTGATCACCGTCAACCAGCCGGCCGACAAGCTGCGCGAGATGGTCAGCGCCTACCGCGACGCGGGCGGCCGGGGGAAGCTGCACCTCCAGGTGCACCTGTCGTACGCGAAAACCGACGACGAAGCGCTCAACATCGCCCACGAGCAGTGGCGCACCAACGTCTTTCCGCCACCCCTGCCTTGGGACATGGACACGGCGGAGATCTTCGACATCGCCGCCACCCATGTCCCGCAAGAAGCGCTGCGGGAAGGCGTGCTGATCTCCAGCGAAACCGCCCAGCACGCCGCGTGGCTCCACGACCTGATCGAGCTCGGCTTCGACGAGGTCTACCTGCACCACGTCGGCCAGGAGCTGACCGAGTTCATCGAAGTCTTCGGCGAGCACGTGCTGCCGCAACTGGAGGCAAGCAAGTCATGAGGATCACCGACACCAGCGACCTTTGGTGGAAGAACGCGGTCATCTACTGCCTGGACGTCGAGACCTTTCTGGACTGGAACGGCGACGGCATCGGCGACCTGCCCGGCCTGATCCAGCGCATCGACTACCTCAACGAGCTCGGCGTCACCTGCCTGTGGCTGATGCCGTTCTATCCGTCCCCCGACCGCGACGACGGCTACGACATCACTGACTTCTACGGAGTCGATTCCCGGCTGGGCAACCACGGTGATTTCGTCGAATTCGTCCGCACCGCGAAGGATCGCGGGATGCGGGTCATCGTCGACCTGGTCGTCAACCACACCTCGGCCAAGCACCCGTGGTTTCGCTCGGCCCGCGCCAGCCGAAACTCGCCGTACCGCGATTGGTACGTCTGGACCGACAAGGCGCCCAAGACCAAGCCTGCCGACGTCGTCTTCCCGGACCAGGAGACCAGCATCTGGACCTACGACGACAAGGCCGAGCAGTACTACCTGCACCGGTTCTACAAGCACCAACCCGACCTCAACGTCGCCAATCCGGCGGTACGCGACGAGGTCGCCAAGATCATGGGCTTCTGGCTCGAGCTCGGAGTGTCCGGCTTCCGCGTGGACGCCGTGCCGTTCTTCCTGGACACCGCCGGGATAACCGGTGGGCCGCAAGCACTTCCCGACCCGCACGAGTACCTGCGGGAGTTGCGTGCCCTGATCGGCCGCCGCACCGGGGACGCGATCCTGCTCGGCGAGGTCAATCTTGCCCACAAGGACCAGAAGAAGTTCTTCGGCGGCACCGACGGCGACGAGCTCACCATGCAGTTCGACTTCATCGGTATGCAGAAGCTGTACGTGGCCTTGGCCCGCGGCGACGCTCGTCCGCTGGCCAAGGCCCTGCTCGCCCGCCCCAAGACCTCGCCGGACAGCCAGTGGGCGACCTTCGTGCGCAACCACGACGAGCTCACCCTGGACAAGCTCAGCGACTCCGAACGCCAGGAGGTCTTCGCCGCCTTCGGCCCTGACGAGACCATGCAGATCTATGGACGCGGCCTGCGCCGGCGACTGCCCCCGATGCTGGACGGTGACCCGCGGCGGCTGCGGTTGGTTTACAGCCTGCTGTTCTCAATGCCCGGAACGCCGGTGCTCTTCTACGGCGAGGAGATCGGGATGGGGGAGAACCTCGAGGCCGAGGGTCGGTTCGCCGTACGTACCCCCATGCAGTGGAGCGCCGGTCGCAACGGTGGGTTCTCGACCGCAGCCCCGGCGAAACTGCCCGGGCCGGTCGTCGAAGGCGGCTTCTCCCCCGAGCACATCAACGTCGCGCAGCAGCGCCGGGATCCTGAGTCGTTGCTCAACTTCATGAGCCTGCTTATCCGTCGCTACCGCGAGTGTCCGGAGTTGGGCTGGGGTCACTTCGGGGTGCTCGACCAACCACATCGCGCCGTGATGGCCCACCGCTGCGACTGGGACGGGCAGGCCGTCGTCGCCCTGCACAACCTCAGTGCCGAGCCCCGTACGGTCCCGCTCGCCCTGGAAGGTTGCGACGAGAACACCCGGCTCGGGGACCTGCTCTGCGACGGCAACACCGCCACCGACAGCAAGGGGCGGGTGGAGATCCAACTCGAGGGTTACGGGTACAGGTGGCTTCGGGTGGTCCAACCCGGCGACCGCGGGCTGGCCTAGAACACCTCTCAGCTGACCAGTTCGACGCCCCACGCAGTGGTGATACTGGCGCCGGGTTCCAGTCGGGTGACCAGTTCGCCGGTCTGGAACGCGTTGGGCGGGCAGGTCATTGGCTCCGCCCCCAGTCCCGTGCGCCGGCGGTCCGGACTGAGCGTGTCCGAGGTGAAGACCTCGATCAGCGGGTAGGTCGAGTCGACCCACAGCTGCGCGGTCTGCCCGTCGGTGCCGTGCAGGCGCAGCCACGCCCGGCCGTCGGCGTCGCGGGCCAGATCGGTGAACGCGTGGTCGACCTCCAGCTCACCCAAGCGGCGGGGACTGCGGAAGTCGTACGGCGTACCGGCCACCGGCTCCGTTCCGGTGGGCAGCTGTCGATCAGCGCTGGTCAGGATGCGGGTCCCGGCGTCCAGTTCGATCTCGCAATCGTCGATCAGCCCGGTCCCAGGGGAGAGGTAGGGATGCTGGCCGCAGCCGTACGGGCAGGTGGTGTCGCCGACATTGGTCGCCGTCGTCCGCGTTGTGAGACCTGTTGTGCTGAGCGTGTATTCGATGCTGAGGTCCAAGGCGAACGGATAACCCTGCAGCGGGTGCAGGCGCGTGCCCATCACGATCCGGTCGGCAGCCTGCTCCCGCGGTTCCCAGGAGCGCCACTGCAGGAATCCGTGGATCGCGTTGTGCTTCTCGGGTTCGGTCAGCGCCACCTGGTAGTCGGTGCCCGCGAAGCGGTACATACCGTCGGCCAGGCGGTTCGGCCAGGGGATGAGTGGCGCGCCATGTGCACCGTCAGCCATGTCGCTGACGTCGTAGGAATGCAGCACCGGGCGCTCGCCGCGGTCACAGCTTCGTACCCCGCCGCCCACCTCGACGATGGTGGCGCGGTAGTCACCGGCGGTCAGCTCGTACTGCTCGCCTGAGGGAACTAGTGCAGCCACTCGCCTACCTCGCGTACCCAACGACGCGCGACGCTCAGCGGCCCTTCAGTGCCCGTTGCGCGTCTTCCAGATCAGTGCTCATCTGCTGAACCAGGGCGGGTGTGGTCATGACCCGTTGCATCCAGGCAGCGTCCACGCCATTCCATGCACCAGCCGGTACGCCGTGCCGCTGAGCCACCGCATCGAACCCTTCAGGCGAGGGTCGGGTCGTGACCTCGGCCCGTACGGCGATGAACTGTTGCCACGTGACGCCCCCGATCGGCGCGAGCGCCGGATCGTGAGCGGATAGACCTGCAGGTGCCGGCGACGCCGACCCCCGACCAAACGTCTCCTTGAGCAGGCCGGGCAGTTGGGTGATGCCTTCCAGGCCGGTGTCGAGGTCGCCGGACTTGTGTCGCCGTTTGGCTTCGTCGAAGCGCGGCGAAAGCTCGTCGCTGAGCCGAGCGGTCGAGATCCCGGTCATGTCATGCCGGGAACCCAGAACTACGCCGCGCGCGTCGCCACCAGCATCCAGAAGACGGTCGACCTCGTCCTGTGGCGTCGGGTTGAGGATCGCGATCCCCGGTGGTGGCGAGGGCGGCCCGCCCAGCGGCGTAGGCGCACCGCCCATCGTCGTTGAGGTCTGCCCCATGGGCGCCGCCGCCCGCGCTTGTGCGGCCATCTCGGTCGCGGCTTGGATCTGTGCCTTGATGTTGTTGAACAGGCCCATCGTGATCAGCTCCCTGGCATCCCGTGATCAGTAGTGCCGTAGCACTGATCGCCGCTTGGGGTGGCCCAGTCGCAGCCCGACCAGCGGCACAATCTAGCGGCGGTCAGCCCCACGAGAAAGACCTTGCGAGGACCGCGCGGTCAGCCGGCCATCTGCGCCAGCATGTGGTCCACCATTTTGGTGTGCTCGATCTGCGGGCCGACCCGCGCCCGTCGTACCTCTGGCTGAGTCGGGAGCTCGATCGCCGGTACGGTCGCCGGATGAGCAACGAGGACAGTGTCCGCGCCTACTGGGATCGGCTGTGGAGTCGCGGGGAAGTCGAGTACGCGCTGGAGTTCTACGCGCCGACCTACCGCGAGAACGACGAGGAGCGCGAAGCCGCCGACTTTGTCGAGGCTGCTCGCGCTACTCGAGCGAAGTTCGAGGCCTTCGAGGTGACAGTCAACCGGCTCTTTCACATCGATGGCGGCATCGTCTCCCACGTCTCCTACCGCGGCCATCGGCACATCGGGGCCTACAAATCGCACCACGTACCGGCCTCGGGCAAAGACGTGGAAATGACTGGCCTGGACGTCTTTCTCTTCGAGGACGGGCGCTGCGTCGAACAGCTCCACGAAGCCGATCACTACACGATGTTTGTGCAACTCGACGCACCACCGACGGCGGCAACCGCCTGAGATCAGGTCGCTTCGCGGTTCAGTCCCGACCCGCAGGTGGGTCCAGGCCGACCAGCCTGCCCACATCGACGAACCCCAGCCGGCGATAGACCGGTGCACCCATCGGCGAGGCCATCAGCGTGGAGCAGCTCGCACCGAGCTCGTGGCCTCGGTTGACCACCGCCGCGGTAGCCGCGGGGCCGAGTCCCCGGCGTTGCTGGCTGGGCAGGACCGCGACCCAGCCCACATAAGCCACGCCATGGGTGAGAAACAGGGTCGATGCCGCGACCGGATCCTCGCCGTCATAGCCGACGAAGGCGTGCAGCATCGGTGCCAGCATCGCCGACCGGGTGAGCACTGTCGGGAACAGATCCTCCGGGAAGCCGTACGGCACATGCGCCGCACTACATACGGCGGCGTAGTCGGCGATACCGGCCTCATCGGTCACGGTGCGGAAGGCGACGCCGGGCACCTGGTGTCCGTCCAGAGGCTGCCGACCGAGGAGCTGCAGCGGAGCTGAATGTTCGGAAGCCGTGAAACCGGCGGCGAGGGCGGCGGAGATCAGGTCGTCATCGCGTCCCTCCAAAGCGCTCAGCGAGAAGCTGCGTCCCAGCGCCGTGAAGAATTCTCGTGCCCGACCCAACACGACGGCCGGTGAGGCCACCTGGTCATGGCGGAACGCGCCGCTCACCAGGAACGGCATCGGATGCGGCGACGCGAAACAGGTCACCCCATCCTGGTCAAGGACCGTGCCACCCGATCGCCGCGTCAGCTCGCGGAAGTACTCGAGGTTGCTCCGGAACGCGAGCTCCAGCCCTTCGGGCCCCTCGATCACGAAATCACAATGGCACGCCAGGGTCATCACGGCCTAGCCAGCAGCGCGGGGCACCGGCTCCTCGGCCAGGAAGGACAGGACGAGATCGGCGAAGGGGTCCGGTGCAGACAGATGCACCCGATGTCCGACCGGCAGCGTGACCAGCCGGCAGTCCGGGATCAGCCTGTTCATCTCCTCCAGCCGGTAGCCGGGCACGTGGCTGTCCGGGCCACCGTGGATCAACAGAGTCGGGGCAGTGATCGTGCTCAGCTGCGACCACCACAGTTCGTCCGGGCGGCGGAACTCCCGCAGCACCGTCTTGGCCATCTCCAGGTCGAGGTGTCGCCGGATCCAGCGGTAGCGGGCGACCAGGAACGCGACCAGCAGCACCCGCGATCTCGGCGGCAGCGAGCGCAGTCCCGGGCCTCGATAACGATCACCCGGGTAGGGCGGCGGCGGTGCATCCTCGATGATCAGGTGGCGCACCCGCTCCGGCTGCCGCTGCGCGACGACCGAGGCGGCGTGACCACCCAGCGAATGACCGATCAGGTCGACGGCGTCGATCCCAAGGGTGTCAAGTAGGAAGATCAGGTCGTCGGCGAAGACTGCAAAGGTGTAAGGGCCGGTCTTGTCGCTGTGCCCGTGGCCGCGAAGCTCAGGGACGATGACCCGTCGGCCGGTTGCGGCCAATCGCGGCCCGAACTCGTCCCAGCTCCATCCCGCTGCGAACAACCCGTGCACCAACACAACCGGGTCGCCGTCCGGGTCGCCGAGCTCCCGGTAGGCCAGGCGCACCCCATCGCGATCCGCGTACCGGTACGCACCAGCATCGCTCACCGGCTCCACGGTAACCCGCACGAGTGCGGGTCAAACCTCAGCAGCGCCGATCCAGGCGTCCGCCGCCCAGGTTTGCCGAGTGTCGGTTCGGGCACTGAGTGGCCAGGCGCCCTGCGCTGGGCAGCGGCGTGCGCGCAAGCATCGGAGGAGACATGTCAGAGCACCAGGACACCGTTCCGGGAGCCGTCGTTCGGATCACCGAGGTCGTGGGGAGTTCGCCGAACTCCTTCAGCGATGCCGTACGGAATGCCGTACAGGCGGCGGCGCAGACAGTCCGCGGTATCCGTGGGGTCGAGGTGATCGGCAGCAACGCCGACGTAGACGAGAGTGGCAACTTGTCCCTCTACAAGGTGCATTGCAAGATCGCCTTCGTCGTCGAGCGGTAGCAGAGGAGACAGTTGACCGGGTCAGCGCTCACGGTCATCGACGAGGGACGCCAGCTCAACTTCAGCTTCGACGACCTGATGGCCTATCACGGCGGCGGGTCCCCTGGCGGTGTGGCCCAGGCATACAAGGTCCTGGAGCGAGCGCTTCCTCTGCTGTCGCCCGACGGACCACCGCAACGACGTGAGATCTGCCTGCGTACCCCGTTTCCCGGTCCCGGCTTCCGGGACGCCTTCGAGATGGTCACTCGCGCCGTCACCGAAGGGCGCTTCCTGGTTGACCACGCACTGCTACGACCTGAGTTTGGCCCCAAGCGCGAGCAGTTCGTCTTTCACCTCAGCTACCGAGAGCGGACGGTCACGCTGGTGATCCACGAAGGCCTCGTCCGGGACGACTTCATCGACCTGCTGAGTACGGAGAACCGTACGCCCGAGCAGGACACGGCATTCGAGGTTCTGAAGCAGGACTTCGCCGATCGACTGATGGCTGCCTCGGCCGAGGAGGTGTACGACGTCGCTCACCTCGACGGGTGAGGACGTGAATCAGCCCTTCTTCAATGCCCGTTGAGCTGCATCGAGGTCATAGCCCCATCGATGCGCCAGCTCAGGTGCCTCCATGATCCGCTCCATCCACGCTGCGTTGATGCGGGCGAACGCGCCAGGCTGAATGCCGTGACGTTGGGCAACCGCATCGAAGCGCTCCGACTCCGGGCGAGCCATGATCTCCGCGCGCACGGCGATGAACTTCTCCCACGAAACGCCCTCGATCGACGCCGTCAGCGGATCGCGCGAGGTCACACCCACGTACGGTCTTGGGTCCGCACCACCGCCGTAGGTCTCCTGGAACGCCTCGGGTCCTTCAGTGACCTCGGTAGCCGCGGACTGCCCACCCACGGTGGTGAGGCCCCCACTCACCGGCGGCGCCCCGGCTCGAACTTCGCCGGCCATATCGGTCGCGCCCTTGACCTGCGCCTTCAAGTTCTTGAACAGACCCACTGCGATCAGCCTGCCGATCGGTTGTGATCACTTTCGGGGCCGCGCCTGTGCCTTCACTGAGCGCAGGTCCCACCTGGCATTCGGGAACTTACAGTGACGACAGTGATCACAGGGCGTTTCTGACGTTCCTGGGGCCCCACCCAGGGGTCGTTTCGGGCCGATCTTCGCCTACCGTGGACAAGATCGTGTCGACCCGAGGCTGGGCCGGTAGAGGCGGAAGGGGTGCTGGTTCCTGATGGGGATAGCGCGGGTCCGGGAATGACCACACCGCTGCTCCAGCAGGTACCGAGCTTCGCCACGCTGTCCGAGCGGAGGTTCGCCGAAAAGCTACGGGGGCAACTCCCCGACGACGCCCTGATATTCGCCAACCAGCGCTTCACCGATCGCCACGGCGACCGCCAGGCCGACCTCATCGTGCTGTGGCCCGGCCTGGGCATCGCTGTGATCGAGGTACAGGGTGGATTGGTCCATTTCCTGGAGGGGCAGTGGCGCCTGCCGTCCACCAACGCTCAGGGCTGGGAGCGCGTCGACCCCGTCGAGCGGGCGCTCAAGGCCAAGTATGCGCTGCGCGACTACCTGCATCAGCACCCCCGCTGGACTCGCGGCAACCCGCGGACGATCCACATGATCGCGATCCCGGCCGGCGGGCTCGACGTCGACTTCCATACTCCCGACGCCCCGCGCTGGCTGGTCCTGGACCGCACTGACCTGCCGCACGTCGCGGAGCGGATTGCGTCGGCTCTGCGTTCGGGGGGTGCGCAACCGGCCCCGCCAACTCAGGCCGACGTACGGCAACTCGTCGATTGCCTCGCCGGCGCCGCGGTACCCCAGCGGGACCTGCTGATGCGCCTGGGCGAGCGCGAGGACACCTTCGAGCTGATCAGTGAGGAACAAGCGCGGGTCCTCGACCTGACCAGCGACCAGGGCCGGGTGGAGATCCGCGGCGGCGCCGGCTCGGGCAAGACCTGGCTGGCCATCGAACTGGCTCGCCGCCTGGCCACATCCGGGAGGTCGGTAGCCGTGATGTGCTCCTCCCCCGGCCTTGCCGAGTTCCTCAGTCGGCGGACTGACCTGCTGGCGCGCGGTCAACGACCCACCTACGTCGGCACCTTCCACGGGCTTGGCCTGCGTTGGGGTGTGGAGCCGCCATCGGAGGACGACGTCGACTACTGGGAACGCACCCTGCCCAACGAGATGGCCTCCTTCGCCGCGGGACTGCTCTACTCCGAGCGATTCGACTCCATCGTCATCGACGAGGCCGAGGACTTCGCCGAATCCTGGTGGCCGATCATCCTCGCCACGCTGCGCGATCCGGAGGCCAGCGAGGTGTATGTCTTCTCCGACGAGAACGAACGGGTTCTGGCGGGGCAGCGACGTCCGCCGATGTCACTTGTGACCCTCGACCTGTCCGAGAATTTGCGCAACACCAAGCAGATCGCGCAGACCTACGCCAGCCTCACTCCCGTCGCGATGCGCGCCCGCGGAGCGGCGGGGCGCCCGGTCCGGTTCGTGCAATGCGCCCCCGACAAGGCGGTCGAATACTCCGACGTGGCGATCAAGGCCCTCCTGGAGGAGAACTGGCCCGCGGATTCCCTCGCGCTGCTGACCACCGACACCCCCCATCCCTACCAAGTCCAGCTACAGGAGCAGGGTGAGGACGCCTACTGGAGCTCGCTCTGGGACGACGAATACCCCTTCTACGGCCATGTCCTGGACTTCACGGGGCTCGAACGACCAGCAGTCATCTTGGCCGTCAACGGTTTCGAGGACGAGCAACGGGCTCGCGAGATGCTCTATGTCGGGCTCTCCCGACCCCGCGATCTGCTCGTCGTATGCGGTGATCTGGCCATGATCAGGCGGCTGGGCGGGGACGACGTCGCGAACCGGCTGAGCAAGCCCGCGAGTACGAGCCGAGCCGCGACGTCAGCCAAAGCCGCAGCGCCGGCCAAAGCCGCGCGTCCCCCCAGCACGGCAGCGGCTACGTCTGCTCGCTCGAGCTAGTGACCGAGCCCGGGATCGAGCCCGCGCCCGGCAGCGCAATGCATCCCCTCACCGACCCGGGCAAGCGGCGGCGGGTTGCCGTCGAGATCTGGCTGGTACTCGGCCTGTCCCTCGGCCAGTCGGCGGTGTACTCGATCGTCAACCTGATCGACAAGTTCACCCGGGGCCCGATCCGCGACCAGACCGCGACCCTCAACGCTCCACAGAGCCCGCGCCCGTATCTCGATCTGACCTACCAGCTTCTGGGTATCGGGTTCGCGCTCGTACCTGTTGCCCTCGCGCTGTTCTTCCTCACAGCCTCCGGACGAAACGCGTTGCAGTCCATGGGGGTTGACGGGAGGAGCCCGTGGCGCGACCTCGGCATCGGCGCAGGGCTTGCTGCGCTGATCGGCCTGCCCGGCATCGGCCTCTATTACCTCGGCCGCGCAACCGGCATCACCGTCAATGTCGTACCGACCGCTTTGGACGCCTACTGGTGGACGATCCCAGTGCTCATCCTGGCCGCGTTGCAGAACGCGCTGCTCGAGGAGATCGTCATGGTCGGGTATCTGATGACTCGGTTGCGCGACCGGGGTTGGACCACGCTCTCGATCGTCGTCAGCAGCGCGGCTCTGCGCGGCAGCTACCACCTCTATCAGGGGCTCGGGCCAGGCGTCGGGAACTTCGTGATGGGCCTGATCTTCGGCTACTGGTTCCACCGCACCGGCCGGGTTGCGCCGTTGATCGTGGCGCACACCATCCTCGATGTGATCGCCTTTGTCGGGTACGCGCTGTTCCGCGACGCCCTCGGTCTCGGCTAGCGCCCTGACCACAAAGTTGCGGTGTTTGGTGGCGCGCCGGCTCTCCTGACCCGCGAACCTACTGCTTTACTATGATCCTAGTAAAGCGGTGAGGAGCTACCGTGTTCGTCTTCCGGCTCGACACCCACTGCGGCGTGCCGCCGTACCTGCAACTCGTCCAACAGGTCCGCCAGGCAGTGCTGCTGGGCTTCCTCCAACCCGGCGACCGCCTCCCGCTCATCCGCGAGGTGGTCGAGGACCTGGCGATCAATCCGAACACCGTCGCCAAGGCCTACCGGCAGATGGAGCATGAGAACCTGGTCACCGGCCGGCCCGGCCAGGGCACGTTCGTCGATGAACAGCAGTCGGCCGCGATGCCGGCATCGACGTACACGTCCCTGCACCGCGGCCTGGCGACGTGGCTGCGCCGCGCCTACGCCGCCGGCCTCGACGAGCAGGCGGTCAACGCGCTTTTTGCCTCCGTCCACCAGCAGACCAGGAATGCGGACGTGGCGTGACGGAGACCGAGTTCGCGCTGCGCACCGACGGTGTGGGCAAGCGATACCGGAAGGGCTGGGCACTGCGCGACTGCAGCTTGACCCTGCCGGCCGGCGGCGTGATCGCCCTGGTCGGGCCGAACGGCGCGGGCAAGACGACGCTGCTGCGCCTGGTCGTCGGGTTGCTGGCACCGAGCACCGGCACCGTGGAGGTCCTCGGCCACGACGTCACCGCCAGCACCCCGCACACCATGTCCCGGGTCGGGTTCCTGGCCCAGGACCACCCGCTGTACAAGCGCTTCACCGTCGCCGACATGCTCCGCTTCGGCCGGGCCTGCAACCTGCGCTTCGACCAGGGGCTGGCGCAACGCCGGCTGGCGAAGCTGGGCATCCCACTCGACCGCAGAACCGGAACGCTTTCCGGCGGGCAGCAGGCCCAGGTCGCGTTGGCCCTGGCCCTGGCGAAGCGACCGGACCTGCTCGTCCTCGACGAGCCGGTGGCCAGCCTCGACCCGCTGGCCCGACACGAGTTCCTCCAGGTCCTCATGGGCGCGGTCGCCGAAGACGGGGTGACCGTCCTGTTCTCCTCCCACCTCGTGCATGAACTGGAGCGCGTCTGCGACCACCTGATCGTGCTCAACCACGGCCGGGTCACGCTCACCGGTGACATCGACACCCTCCTCGC
>Ga0190275_10000769_pt1 | contig 25440 bp, 24 predicted proteins | sample Popmic550T_FD_133745 | JGI IMG/M metagenome (GOLD analysis project Ga0190275, IMG submission 133745) | Populus adjacent soil microbial communities from riparian zone of Yellowstone River, Montana, USA - 550 T | ecosystem: Environmental > Terrestrial > Soil > Riparian zone > Trees stand | place...
ATGTCGTAATTGCGCGCCTCGACCTTCTTCTGCGCGGTCTCGATCGCCTTCGAGATCCAGGGGCTGACGATCGCCTCGCCGTCCTCCAGATTCTTGTTCATGAGGCGGGCGAACATGGTCTGCGGGCCGAAGATCCGAAGCAGATCGTCGTCCAGGCTGAGGTAGAAGCGCGACAGGCCGGGATCGCCCTGGCGGCCCGAGCGGCCGCGCAGCTGGTTGTCGATGCGCCGGCTCTCGTGGCGCTCGGTGCCGAGCACGAACAGGCCGCCGGCGGCGATGACCCGGGCCTTCTCCTCCTCGACCTCCTGCTTGATCCGCTCGATCGCGGCGTCCTTCTCGGGACCCTCCTCCATCTCGGCGAGCTCGTCGCCGACCCGGAACTCGACATTGCCGCCGAGCTGGATGTCGGTGCCCCGGCCCGCCATGTTGGTGGCGATGGTGACGACTCCCATCCGCCCGGCCTGGGCGACGATATGGGCCTCCTGCTCGTGGAAGCGGGCGTTCAGCACCTCGTGCCTGACCCCCTCCTTCTGGAGGAACTCGCCGAGAAGCTCGGATTTCTCGATCGAAACGGTGCCGACCAGGACCGGCTGGCCGGTGTCCTGCTTCTCCTTGATCGACTTGGCGATGGCGGCGAACTTGTCGTTCTGGTTCTTGTAGAATTCGTCATCCTCGTCGACCCTTTTCACCGGCAGGTTGGTCGGGATGGTGACGACGTTCAGCTTGTAGATGTCCCAGAATTCCGCCGCCTCGGTGGCGGCGGTGCCGGTCATTCCGCCGATCTTGGGATAGAGGCGGAAATAATTCTGGAAGGTGATCGAGGCCATGGTCTGGTTCTCGGGCTCGATGTCGACCCCTTCCTTGGCCTCGACCGCCTGGTGGAGGCCGTCGGACCAGCGCCGGCCCTCCATCATCCGGCCGGTGAACTCGTCGATGATGACGACCTTGCCGTCCTTCACGATGTAATCGATGTCGCGCTTGAACATGACGTTGGCGCGAAGCGACTGGTTGAGGTGGTGGACGACCAGCGTATTCTCGAAATCGTAGAGGTTGGAGCCGTGGAGAAGCCCGGCATCCTCGAGCAGCCGCTCCATCTTCTCGGTGCCGTCCTCGGTGAGGACGACCGAGCGCTGCTTCTCGTCCAGCTCGTAATCGACCGGATTCAAACCTTTAACGATCGCGTCGACGCGCATGTAGAGCTCGGACTTGTCGTCGGTCGGGCCGGAGATGATGAGCGGCGTCCGGGCCTCGTCGATCAGGATCGAATCGACCTCGTCGACGATCGCGAAATTGAAGGGGCGCTGGACCAGGGACTCGCGCTCGTACTTCATGTTGTCGCGCAGATAGTCGAAGCCGAACTCGTTATTGGTGCCGTAGGTGATGTCCGATCCATAGGACATCCGGCGCTGATAGTCGGTGAGGTTGGGGACGATGACCCCGACCGTCATGCCGAGGAAACGGTAGATCTGGCCCATCCAGTCGGCGTCGCGGCGGGCGAGATAGTCGTTGACGGTGACGACGTGGACGCCCTTCCCTTCCAGCGCGTTCAGATAGACCGCCAGGGTCGCGACCAGGGTCTTGCCCTCGCCGGTGCGCATCTCGGCGATCTCGCCGCGATGGAGGACGATTCCGCCGATCATCTGAACGTCGTAATGGCGCTGGCCGAGAGTCCTTTTGGCGGCCTCGCGAACGGTCGCGAAGGCCTCCGGCAGGAGGGCATCGAGCTCCTCGCCTTCCGCCAGGCGGCGGCGGAACAGCACGGTCTGGCCGGCGAGCTCCTCGTCCGACATGGCCGCGAGGGTGGGTTCGAAGCCGTTGATCTTGTCGACGATCTTGCCGAGCGAGCGGACGTATCGGTCGTTCGACGATCCGAAAATGGCTTTGGCGACTCCGCCGAACATATCGAAATCCTGTCATGTCTGAGTAAGCTTATGCGCCCAAGGCGCGTGCGCCCGCGGGCGCCTGTCGAGGAAACGGCCCGCGCGGACGCGGGGTCCGGCGGCCCTGCTATTCGAGCCGGCGCTCGTCGACGGGAGCGGTCTGGGGCGCGACCGGCGCGGCGGCGGGGATCGCGGGCGAGGAAGCGGCCGCGAGAATTCGGGCCGCGGGAACGATCGTCCTAGCGACATGGGCCGCCGCTTCCGCCGTCTGGGCGGCGAGATCGGCGCCCGCGCTCGCGGCGACGGCCGTCCGCTCGACCTGACGCACCTCGACGGCCCGGTCGCCCGAGATCAGGCCGGTCAGGCCGGCGAGCATCGCCGAGAGGAAGAGCAGAAGTTCCAAGCGCCAAATCCAGATCGGGCGCCCGCCTTCAGGCGCCGTGCCGTCGGGACATAGTGATTGAGGCCGCCGCCGTCCATGGGGAGCCCGGGGATTGACGCCGCCGCCGGCATAAGCCTAGCGGCGCCCGATGACCGAATGTCTCGAGGGGGGCTGCGCCTGCGGCGCGGTCCGTTACCGGCTGATCAGCGAGCCCTTCGACTGCGGCTGGTGCCACTGCCGAATTTGCCAGCGGGTCTCCGGAGCCCCGGCGATGGTCTTCGCGAGCGTTCCGGCCGGCCATTTGGTCTGGACCAGCGGCGCCGGCGAGGTGAAGTCGTTCGCCTCCTCCAGCTTCGGCCACCGAAGCTATTGCGGCCGGTGCGGGACGCCCTTCCTGATGGAGGTCGACCACCAGCCCGAGACCGTCGATTTCAGCGTCGCGACGCTCGACGATCCGAGCCGGGTGAGCCCGGGATTCCACATCTTCTGGAGCAGCCGGGTGCCGTGGTTCGAGCCGGACGACTCATTGCCGAGGCATGAGAAGTTCCGGCCCGATACGCGCGGGCTCGAGGGGACCGAGCCTCCGGCCTAGAGGCCGGCCTGCTCGCCCTTTCCGTGCTGAGCCTGATAGTCCAGGCCGTTGAGCACCTGCTCGAGCCAGCCTTGCAGCTGGGTCTTCGGAGCGGCGCCGACCTTGGTGGCGGCGATTTCGCCGCCGTTGAAAAGGATCATGGTCGGGATCCCGCGCACGCCGTATTTGGCCGGCGCCGAGGGATTGTCGTCGATGTTGAGCTTCACCACGGTGACCCGCTCGGCCATCTCCTGGCCGATCTCCTCGAGCGCCGGAGCGATCATCCGGCAGGGGCCGCACCATTCCGCCCAGAAATCGACGAGGACGGGCTTGTCGGAGGCGAGAACCTCGTCCTTGAAGGTGTCGTCGCTGACGGACTTGGTCATGGGAATCTCCTGATGGGGTCGACTGCCATTTAGGAAGCCGGGGACGCGGGCTCAAGCACCGGCCGGTAAGTGTCGAGCAGGCCGGCCGGCAGGTCGAACAGGACGGGCGTGGCCGTATAGAGCAATTTCGCCCGGATCGGCCGGCCCGGAAAGATCACCTTCAGCGCCTCGACATAAGCCGACATCTGCCGAAGGTGCGGGATCGGGATGTCGTCGAGCGTCTCCGGCGCCCGGCGGCCGGTCTTGAAGTCGGCGACGAGGATATGGTCGGGCCCGACCAGCAGCCGGTCGACCGAGCCGGAAACCACCACCCCGCCCGCGACCACGGCGGCGATCGGCGCCTCGGCGAGAGCGCCGGGGCCGAACAGCTCGGCATGGGCCGGGTCGGCGATCAGGCGGCAGGCGTCCCCGACAAGGCTTTGGCGAAGCGCCGGGTCGTCGATTCCGGCGGAGCGCTCGAGCCAGCGCTCGGCACGCGCCGCCCGGTCCTCGCTCGGGACTTCGGGAAGCCGCTCGAACAAAGCATGGAGCAGCCGCCCGCGCTGGGCGGCCACCCGCATCGCCGGTGAGGGCGGCGGATCGGAGACGTCGTCCTCGCCCAGCGCCGAAGGCGCCAGCGGCCGCGGCGGCCGCGCCTCGACCGGCGCCGGGCGGCGGATCCAGTCGGGAAGCAAATTCTCGGCGGCGGCGGCTCGGGGGGCGGCCTTGGTGTAGGTTTCGGAATCGCCGAACACGCGGGCGCGGCCCCAATGGGGATCGTCCTGCCACTCCGCGCCGAGGCCGAGCAGCGCGGAATCGAGCGCGGTCCACCAGCTCGATTGCGGCGGTCCCTTGCGGTCGGCGGGACCGAGGGCGCCGCCGATGTAGAGGCGCTCCTCGGCCCGGGTCAAAGCGACGTAGAGGAGGCGCCAATGCTCCTCGCGCTCGCGCCGGTCCGAAGCGGCGAGCTGAGAGGCGACCGGTTCGGCGAGCTCGTCCTTGCGGGGGCGGAAGATCGGGATTTCCGGGCCTTCCGGAGGGAGGGAAAGGGTCGCGAAATTGGCCTGCGGGCCGCCGCCCCTGCGGTCCGGGTCGGCGCAGGCGTCGGCGAGGATCACCACCGGCGACTGAAGGCCTTTCGAGCCGTGGACGGTCATCACCCTCACCGCGTCCAGGGGGGCTGAGGGGTCGCGGACGATCTCGACCTCGCCGCGCGCGAACCAGTCCAGGAAGCGCTGCAGCGAGGGCGCCGAAGCGGCCTCGAAATCGAGCGCCGAGGAGAGCAATTCCTCGATCGGATCGCGCGCTTCGTTCCCCAGCCTTTCCAACAGCTTGTGACGACCTCTTAAGGCGCCGCTCAAGATCGTCTCGAAGAAGGCGTGGGGGGTCGCGTAATCCGCCATCCCGAGCAGCTCGTGCAGCCCGTCCAGACTCTTCCGCAAAAGCTCGGGATTGGCGTCGAACCGCAATTTTTCGGCGCGAATGTGGGGCCAAAGCGGGCCTTCGCGGCGGAAGGCGGCGGCGAAAAGCTCGTCCTGGGTCCAGCCGAACAGAGGCGAGACGAGCAAAGCGCCGAGGTTGAGATCGTCGAGCGGCTGGATCGCGAACCGGGCGGCGGCGAGCAGATCCTGGACGGCGAGCGGCGCCGACAGAGCGAGCCGGTCGACGCCGGCGACCGGAACGCCCTCGGCATGGAGGCGGGCGACGATCAGCGAAGCGAGGTCGCCTCGGCGGCGGACCAGGACGAGTATGTCCTCGGGCCGAACCGGGCGCCTCTTCGCGCCCTCGCCGAGCATGAACGGGTTTCGGATCCAGGCGGCAATCCGGGCGGCGAGGCGGCGGGCGTAATCGCGCACCACCTCGCTGACCCAGCCTTCCTCGCCGGATTCCTCGGCCCCGGCGACCGAATCCTCGCTGTGCGGAAGCCACAAGGTGACCGAGCCCGGGCGCCCCATATGGTGGCTCTCGTGGAGGTTGGGCGGGCGCGGCAGCCCGAGGGCCTCGTGGCCGAGATCCTCGATCAGCCGGTCGACGGCGGCGAGGATGGGCGGCGAGGAGCGGAAGCTCAAATCCATGGACAGATCGAGGAAGTCGCGCCCCACCGCCTCGGCCGCCCGGGCGAACCAGGCGCGGGCATATTCGAAGCTCTGCGGGTCGGTGCCCTGGAAACCGAAGATCGCCTGCTTGTAGTCGCCGACCGTGAACAGGGTGCGATGGCGCTTCGAGGCCCCCTCCCCCGCGAAATATTCGAGGGTCAAGGCGCGGACGATGTTCCACTGCGCCTCGTTCGAATCCTGCGCCTCGTCGACCAGGATATGGTCGGTATTCTGGTCGAGCTTGTAGCGCACCCACTCGCCCATTCCGGGCGTGAGCAGAAGCCGCTCCGCGAGTCGGATGAGATCGTCGAAATCGAGCACGGCATGGGCGCGCTTGGCCGCGGTCCACGCCTTGGCATAGACCTGTCCGGCGCGAAGGCCGGCGGCGAGGCAGGCGACCAGAGTCGCGAGCTTGCGCATCGTCAGCAGCCGGGCGCAGCATTCGAAGGCGGCGGTGGCCAGTTCGATGTAATTCTCATCTTGCGGCGCTTGCCCCTTGGCGAAGCTGCGTATTTCTCCGTCGGCCTTGGCCCAGATGGAGTGGAGCTTGTCGAGCAGCCCGGCGCGCTCGGCCAAGCTCGCCGACCCCCATTGCTCGCACAGCGACGCGCGCTCGAGGCCGTTTTTGGTTCCCCATTGGCTGTTGAGAAGCCCGATCCGGCGCAGCGCGGCCACGTCGAACATCTCGTCGCAGCATTGGCCGGCGATCGCCTCGTCGATGTCGCCGAGCGGAAGGCCGAAGGCGCGGCGTAGTCGGTCCTCGACCAGCTCGGGCGGACCCAGTGACGTCATGGCGTCGGGGGCCCGGGCGCAGCGGCGAACGAAGGCCTCGGCGCCGCCCTCCCCCAGCCGGTGACTGATCGCCTGGATATCGCGGATCAGGCCTTGGTCCCGCCCCTCCTCCGCCCTGACCAGCATCTCGGCCAGGGTCTGGCGGGCGAGCAATTGCTCCTCCCGCCCCTCGAGCGGGCGAAAGCCGGGCACCAGCCCCGCCTCGGCCGGGAAGGCGGCGAGCAGCCCCTGGGCGAAAGCGTGGATGGTCTGGATCCTGAGCCCCCCGCCGGCGGCGTCGAGGACCCGGGCGAAGAGTCGGCGCGCACTGGCCCGCGCCTCGGGATCGAAATCCTCGCCCAGCGCCTTCAGCTCGGCGGCGAGCTCGGGCTCCTTGAGCCTTACCCAATAAGCCAGCCGACGATGGATCCGGTCGGCCATCTCGGCGGCGCCGGCCTTGGTGAAGGTCAGGCACAGGATCGAGGACGGATCGACCCCGGCGAGGAGCAGGCGGAGCACGCGGGCGGTGAGGACGTGGGTCTTGCCCGTCCCCGCCGAAGCGGACAGAGCGGCATGCTCGCCCGGCGCCGAGGCGGAGAGCTGCTCGGCTTCGAGGAGGGCGAGGGGGCGCAGGTGGCGGGACATTTGTGCGCAGCTATAGCCGCCCCGGATCGGGGGAGCCACTGCAGCGCCATTCACTCCCGAAGGATAGAAATGCTAGGCCGGCTTGGCGGCCGGCCGCGGGTTCGCCGTCACCAGCCCCGCCAGCGATGACAGCCACTGGCTGACCGTCGCTGCCAGCTTGCCGTCCTGATGCTCGGGCAGGCTGACGCTCTTGAAAAATACCTGCATTCGGCGGGGCCCGACGGGCTCGCCCAAACTCTCGGCACCCAGCTGTTCGGTCAGGAACTGACCGAGTCGCCGATAGCTTTCGAACTGGGATTCGCTGTACCATTGGTCGGCCGTGCTTTCGTGCGGGAAGGCCAGATTCGAAATCGCATAGGCGTTCACATCCATCGGCAGGTCTGCCAGCACGCTGGGCTTCAGGTAGAGCAGGGTTCCTTCCCATCCTTCGGGATATTTGATCGTAGCCAGCGCATAGGCGAGCCGTCCCTCCACGGGGCTGGAGCGGGCGCCGAGACGGACGTCGCGGAACACGATGTCGGTGCGCAGGTCGATGGAGATCTTGCGCAGCGCGTTGCCGAGGTCCGCGAACTGGAAATTGGGATCGCATCCCCCGTCGCTGACGAAGATGAAGCGACACCGCCGTCTGATCATTTCGTACAGGCCCAGATTCTCGAAATGGCCCCCGTCGGAAAGATAGACTTCGTCCGTGTCGTCACCGGTGGAGCCGGTTAGCTCGCTCAGGAAGGGGATCAGGGCGTTCTTCTTGCGGGCGATATAATCCCGTTCTCCCTGCGCTCGCCATTTGACCGGATTGGGTAGCCAGGCTCCGAGGCGCATGTTGAACAAGGTCATGAGAAAGGCTGCCGAAGGCGAGGAATGATAGCCCATGTTCGGACTGACCGCGGCTCCGGAAATGGCCATCGCGGCGCCGAGCGTGATCCCGGTCCCCTCCTGGCCCCTTTCCGGTTTCAGGCCGCCATATTGCGACGCTTCGACATAGGCGCCGATCGGCTCGTTCCTGTCGTCGATCCGCAGAGACCCGCTCCCGCAGGCCAGCGGAGTCACCACGAAGGGTTCGGCTTTGCGCTCCTGCCAGGCGAGCCGGGCTCGTGCCGACACGTTGAGCGCAAGATTGATGACGGGGTAAAGGCAGCGCCGGCCCGAAGGCCAGAGGCTGTGCATCCTGACATTGTCGCGGGAATCGAACCCGGTCAGCGGATCGGGGCTTCGCGCATCGCACCGCGCCGCTCCGAGGAAGGCTTTCACGAGCCGGTTGCGATAGAAATAGTTGAGCGAAAACAGATTGACGTCGACGATTTTGCCGAGGCCGACCACCCAGGTCACGAGGACGGCCGCGACCAAGGCGTGGCCGGCAAAAGCCATCCCTGGCGGAAATGCTTCGGGACAACGCGCATAGCGCAGATCGCACAGAGCCGCCGAGGCATGGAAGGCCAGCCAACTCTCGAGAAAAGCGCAGGCCAGCAAGCCGGCAATGATGAATATGAATACTCCGACGGCGATCAGCAGCTCGAGCGAAAACCACTTGCGCACATAGCCCATGACGGTGGCACCGCTCTTGCCGGCCAGGGCGGCGGCCAGGCCGGAGAGGACGCCTCCCGAGGCGAATAACGCCCCCCAGCCCAGGTCGTCCGGCGACTTGAAGCGAAGCTGCCCGGGCTCGACCAGGATCATCTCGACCAGCCAAAAATAGAACACGACGGTGAGCAGGGCGAGCAGCAGCCAGAGAATTGCCGGCTTGAGGAGAATGGCGCTCATCCGAACCAGCCATTCACGGTCGAGGTCGGGCTTGAAATACTTGGTGTCGAGCCCGAGAGACCGGATGGCCGAAAAAAACCAGCCGGCGAGCAGGATCATGCCGATGACGGCCAGTGGCCCGAGCGCGACCAGCCATTTGAGGTTGAGCACCTCCCGGTCCCGGTAGGCGAAGCGGGCGCCAACCGCCTCGGCGGCAAGGTACATCACGGCCGCCACGGCGAGGCTGCAAATCAACCATCGCGGCATGTCCTTGATCAACTGCGACCGGCGGACGCATTTCGAGAAGTAGGACCAGATCAGCGCCGCCGCGAACGCGGCCAGGGTCGCGGCCAGGAAAATGAGGATCGCAGGCTGGAGGCGGTTCTCGTCCGCCCAGCCGGGCAAAGCCGGCGCCGCGGCGACCAGCATCACCCCTCCGGACGCCGCGATGACCGGCCAGAGGATGGCCGCGCGTATCCAGCCGGCGCTCGGACGAGAGCCGTCACGATAGCTTGGAAGCGCGCGCCCGACGGTGGTCATCGCCACGGCCAGGCCGAGGAACTCCAGCAACAGCCCGGCCAGAGCGCCCGAACCGGGCCGCGCCGCCAGAAACCAGTAAGCGAGCTGAGGCGAGGCCGCGACCAGCAGGAACAGCGGCAGGAAGAGCGTCCAGTTGACGATGAGATTGCGGACCGAGGTCGCGATTGCGGTCCAGGTGTCCACCGACATCGACCCGATGCGCGGGGTGATGAAGTTTGCGCCCTCGCGCAACCGCGTGACTTGCGGCGCCTCCTTTCCGTTCAGGCTTTTCTTGAGAGCCGCCTCGACACCCTCCTCCGAAGGCCCGTCGTCCGCTTCCCCGACGATCCACCTCTGGAGGAAAGCGCCGAAATAGCCGCCCCCCGACACCGTCGACAGATAGTCGAAGCTGGTCAGCACGCCCTTCGCCGCGAGCGCCTGGGCAACGCCCAAAGCGAATGCGGCGCTCCGGATTCCGCCGCCGGACAGGCACAATGCCGACATCTGCTGCTCGCGCGCGGTATCGCGATAATAGGACTCGCCGACGCCGTGGACGCATCCCGGCCGCAGCGCCTGGCGCTCTTCCCAAAGGACATCCGCGGTCGTCAGGGGGACGTTTTTGGGGGCCGGCATCGAGGCTGGCCGGGGAGGCGCGCTGGTCTTCGCAATTTTGGCCATCGGACACCTTTCTATGAGCATCGTTTCGCCAGGCGCCTGCAAACCTCAGTCCTTGGGCTTGTCGGTCTGCTCCACCGCGGGCACGTTGTTCGGCGGCGGCGCCCCTTTGTCGGTGGTCCCGTCATTGGCCGGCGTTTCCTCCGGCTTGCCCTTGCCGCCCTTGCCCTCGGTCGTGACGGGCGTCTGAGCGGGCGCGGCGGGGTTCACCCAGGGGACGGGCTTGTACTCCGCCGCCGCAATGGCCCGGTTGACCTCGGTTTCGATGGTCGCCGGAAGGCACAGGGCCGCATAGCCCTGGATGGTCTGCATCGCGTGAGGCCGTGACGTATATTCCTTCGCGACCGCCTTCAGATAGGCCTGCTGCTGCTTCTCGACGAGCTGCCGGACGATGTGCGGCGGCAGATCGTAGAGGAGTCCGCGCCCGACATTGTTGATGGTCTGGTCGACGAAACCGATGCCGAGAGGGGCAAGGCCGATCAGCTCCGTGCTGGCCTTGAGGATGGTCAGGGCCGCGGCCGAAGCGGCGCCGGCGAACTGGACTTCCCGGCTCGCCGTCTCGCGGATCCGGTTGAAGTAGAACAGGGCGTCCATGTAGCGGTCGCAGCGTACGTCGACATAATGGATGCCGGCCGCGACGACCTCCGAATAGGACGGGTGGTCGCCGGCAATCGTGGTCGGCTGGAAGCGGTCGGCGACGACCGTCGCTTCGACGACACCCGGAAATTCGGTCGGAGTCGACGCCTTGGCCGGCGCGCCTTTGCCTTTTCCGGTCGTGGCGGGAAGGCCTTGCTCGCCGGCGCTGCCGTCGTCGGGCAGCGCCTTGGCCGGCGGCGTCGCCACCGCTTCCGGGACGGCCGCCTTCCCGGCGACGACCAGGTCGCTCTTGACGACGTTGGGAACGGCGCCGTTATTCTGGCAATCGTAGCGGCTGTCGCGATTGTGATAGGTGCTGGTTCCGTCGCGCTGCCGGAAGTCCCGCGCCACGCCCGCCTGCGCCATCGCCACGAAGCAATTCCACAGATTGTTCTGACGCTCGGCGAACTGGCGGGCATCGTCGTCGTTGAGATCTGGCAGGTTTCGAGTGTAGGCGCCCTGTCTGTCGTCCCAGGCCTGCTTGACGGTGGTGCAGGCCGACAGGGCCAGCAGGCTCGCACCGGCGACCAGTAATTTTCTCTTCCCCACGTCTCGCCCCTTTTCGTCAAAGCCGGCACCCGCCGGCCGCAATGGAAGATTGTTAGCGCCTGCAAGGCCCTAGCCCGTGTGACGCGCGTCACGCTTGACTGGAACATAACGGGATCAGACGGCCCGAAATCCTTCAAAGTGAGAAGGCGGTCGTTTGCGGCTTTGCGAGAGCCGGTCTCCCCGGCTGTCGCGTGCACGACTCAGAAAGGATGATCTCGCAAGCTGCGAAGAGGAGCTTCAGCTCGCAACGCGGGGGGCTGCCTCTACACCGCCTGCCCCGCCGCCACTCCGCTCGCCCAGGCCCATTGGAAATTGTAGCCGCCGAGCCAGCCGGTGACGTCGACCGCCTCGCCGATCGCGTGGAGGCCGGGGACCTTCACCGCCGCCATCGTCTTCGAGGACAGGCCCGCCGTGGCGATACCGCCGACCGTTACCTCCGCTTTGGCGAAGCCTTCGGTGCCGTTCGGAGCGAAGCGCCAGCGCGACAATTGGCGCTCGGCGTCTTCCAGCCTGCGGTCGGGAAGGTTGGCGAGCTCGCCGGCGAGGGCGAGGCGTTCGGCCAGCGCTTCGGCGAGACGGTCGGGCAGGTGGCGGGCGAGGACGGTCTTCAGTGCCGCCCGGGGGGTCGCTCTTTTGGCCTCGCGCAGCCAGCCGGGCTTCGCGCCGGGCAGGAAATCCACGTCGACCGGCTCGCCGGGGCGCCAGTAGCTCGAGATCTGCAATATGGCGGGGCCGGAGAGGCCGCGATGGGTGAACAAGGCGGCTTCGCGAAAAGCCGCCTTGCCGGCGCTCGCGACCACTTCGGTCGAGACCCCGGACAGAGCGTGGAACAGGGCTTCCTCCCGGCTCAGGGTGAGCGGCACCAGCGCCGGGCGCGGCTCGACGATCTTGAGGCCGAAGCGGCGGGCGAGATCGTAGGCGAAGCCGGTAGCGCCGAGCTTGGGGATGGAGGGACCACCGGTGGCGATGACGACGGCCGGCGCCTCGACGGTGCGCGCGCCGAAGGCGATTCGGAAGCGGCCGTCGGCGTGGTCGATATCGCGGACGGATTGGCCGAGTGCGATTTCCACTCCGCCCCGCTCGCACTCTTCCCGCAGCATCGCGACGATCTGGCGGGCGGAACCGTCGCAGAAGAGCTGGCCCAAGGTCTTCTCGTGCCACGCGATATCGTATCGCTCGACCAGGCCGATGAAGTCCGCCGGCGTGTAGCGGGCAAGGGCCGAGACGGCGAAATGGGGGTTTGCGGAAAGGAAACGGTCGGGCGCGGCGTGGAGGTTGGTGAAGTTACAGCGGCCGCCGCCCGAGATCAGGATTTTCTTCCCCGGCGAATCGGCGTGGTCGACGAGGAGGATCCGGCGGCCCCGCTGCCCGGCGACCGCGGCGCACATCATCCCCGCCCCTCCCGCGCCGAGGACGATCGCATCGTAATTTTCCGCCGTCATCGGGCCCGCCTAGAGGCTCGGCGGCGCCGCGCCCAGCCGGGACCGCCGCAACCATAGCGGCCCAGAACCGTTACGGCTTCGCAACATGGAAGGAGTGCGTTCATGACTCTGGGTACCATCCTCCTCATCATCCTCATCCTGCTCCTGATCGGCGCCCTGCCGAGTTGGGGCTATAGCCGGGGCTGGGGCTATGGGCCGTCGGGCATACTCGGGCTCGTGCTCATCGTCGTCCTGGTCCTGTTCCTGATGGGACGCATCTAGCCTTTTCCCGGGCAGCGGCCGTTCATCGGGCGGTCAGGAAGCGGACGGCAAATTTCGGGCGGGCCGCGAGGTGCGTAAAGCGCCTTGCCGGTCCGCCTGCGTCCCCTTGTTCAAGGAGCTTGCCATGCTCAAGCAAATCGCCCTTGCGCTCGCCGCTTGCGCGACCGCCCTCGTCGCTCTTCCCGCCCAGGCCGATGCCCGCCACCGCCACCATCGCAGCCGGGTCGTCGTCCATGTTGGCTACGCGCCGGCTTATTACGGCGGCTATTACGACCCTTATTACGACCCTTATTATGCGCGCCGCTATCCCGTCCGTCGTTACAGCCGCGGCTATTATGGACGGGGCTATGACGCTCCTTATTATGGCCGCCGCCATTATCGCGGCAGCTACGATTGCCGCCGGCGCGGCGGCGGCACGACCGGCGCCATCGTCGGCGGGGCGGTCGGCGCTTTGCTCGGCCGTGAGATCGGCCGCGGTGGCTCGCGCGGTCATTATCGCTACCGGCGCGGCGGCGGCACGACTGGAGCGATCGTCGGCGGCGCCGCCGGAGCCCTGATCGGCCGCGAGGTCGCCCGCAGCTGCTGAGCTTGGACAGTCACCGGCCGCAACGGGCCCGAGCTAGCTGTCGCCGGCTCTTGCCGCCGGTGACTGTCCCCGGGCCCGCTCCGCTTCGGCGGCGAGGAAGCCGGGCTCGCGCTCGGGCACCATCCAGCGGCTCTCCCAGATCTCGACCGTGTCGAAAATGCCCGGGTTGAAATAGGGATCGTCCGCCAGATAGGCATCGAGCGTCGCCCGGTCGGGCACGTCGAACACGAACAGGCTTCCGACCATCCGCCCGTCCTCGAGCAAGGGCCCGGCATAGACGATCTTGGCCTGGTGGCCCTCGACATAGCGAAGATGGTCGGAGCGATGGCAGGCGCGCGCCTCGCCGCCCGGTTTGTCGCGCCCCAGGACGACGAAGTTCATCAGCTGGCGCGGTCGTGGGCGGTCTCGAGGTCGATCGCGTCGCACTCGTCGGCGGAGGACGTCTCGCCCCGGTCGCGGTCGTCCGGCGAGGGATCCTCGCCTTTCTCCCTCGCATTGCCGGCGATTCCGGCGAACTCGCGGTCGCGCTCGTCCCGGGTCGGCTTCGAGGCGCCGCCCTGGTTGATCGTCTCGCTCTCTTTGTCCTTGGTCATGGCCTGCTCCTTCCGAGCGGCCAACGCTCGGACGCCGCGGCGTTTCCTAGAAAATGATCGCTCCGGCGATGAAGGCGACGAGGGCGATCGTCCAGTCCTTGGGCTGCATTCGGCGGATGAAGTCCATGTCGAGGCTCCTTGCTGTCTTAGAGATGTAAGACAGCAAAGCGAGCGATCAAGCCCGGGATGACGATCAGATCTACAAAAAATTCGGTGTCTGACACCGATTATCGGAAGCGCCGGAAACGGGCGTGCCAAATTAAATTGGTGCCTGGCACCAATTTAAATTTTTACCTGGCTGCCCATCTCGACGACCCGGTTGGGCGGCAGGGCGAAGAATTCCATCGGGCTTTCGGCGTTGCGCATCATCCAGGCGAAGAGCTTCTCGCGCCAGATCGCCATTCCGTGGACGGTCGAGGCCAGCGGGGTCTGACGGGAGAGGAAGAAGCTCGTCTCCATCATCTTGAACGGAAGGCCGCAGCGGTCGATCCGGGCCAGCGCCTCGGGCACGTTCATGTCCTGCATGAAGCCGAAATGGAGGACGATCTTGTAGAAACCCTCGCCCAGTTGCTCGACCTCGACCCGGCGCTCGTCGTCGACATAGGGCACGTCCTCGATCGCGACCTTGAGGAAGATCGAGCGCTCGTGGAGCACCTTGTTGTGCTTGAGATTGTGGAGGAGGGCGTGGGGCACTCCGTCGGCCTGGCTGGTCATGAAGACGGCGGTGCCGGGCACTCGCGCGGCCGAGCCGCAGGCGGACTTGATGAAGAGCGGGATCGGGATGTCGCCCCGCTTGAGCTGGCGATGAAGCAGCTTCCTGCCCTTCGCCCAGGTGGTGAGCAGGGTGAAAGCGACCAGGCCCATCGCCAGCGGCACCCAGCCGCCGCTCGGGACCTTGAGCAAATTGGCGGCGAAATAGGCCGTGTCGACGGTGAAGAAGAGCGCGAGCAGGGCGCCGGCCACCCACCGGTTCCAGCCCCACAGGGCGAAGAGGACGACGGCGAGCAGGCAGGTGTCGATGAACATCGCCCCGGTGACGGCGATTCCGTAGGCCGCGGAGAGGTTGTCCGAGTTGCGGAAGAGGATGACGAGGACGACCACGGCAACCGCGAGCGCCCAGTTGACCGAGGGGATGTAGATCTGGCTCGCCGCCGTGGCGCTGGTGTGGGTGATCTTGAGCCGCGGAATGTAGCCGAGGTGGATCGCCTGCTGGGTCACCGAAAAGGCGCCCGAAATCACCGCCTGGCTGGCGATGATCGTCGCCATCATTGCGATCAAGACCAGCGGCAGACGGAACCAGTCGGGCGCGAGCATGAAGAAGGGGCTGGAAATCGTCCCCGGATCGGAGATCAGAAGCGCTCCCTGGCCGAGATAGTTGATCATCAGCGCCGGTAGAACGAAGAAGAACCAGGCGAGCTGGATCGGACGGCGGCCGAAATGGCCCATGTCGGCGTAGAGCGCCTCGGTGCCGGTCACCGCCAGCACCACCGAGCCCATTGCGACAAAGGCGAAGAAGCGCTCCTCGAGGAAGAACTGGACGGCCCAGACCGGGTTGAGCGCGCCGATGATCTCCGGGTGCAGGGCGATGCTGGTGAGGCCCAGTATCGCGAGGACCGAAAAGTAGACGATCAGCACCGGCGCGAACAGCGCCCCGACCGCGGCGGTGCCGCGGCTCTGGATCGAGAACAGGCCGACGAGGATCCCGATGGCGATCGGGATCACCCAGGGCTGGAAGCCGGCTTCGATCAGGACGATGCCCTCGACCGCCGAAAGCACCGAGATGGCCGGGGTGATCATCGTATCGCCGTAGAAGAGGGCGCAGGCGAAGACTCCGAGAAGGACGATCACCGTCCCCCACCGCGCCCTTTCGGTCTTGCGCGACAGCAAGGCGAGCAGGGCCAGGCTTCCGCCCTCGCCCTTATTGTCGGCGCGCATCAGGATGAGGATGTATTTGAGCGTGACGACAATCATCATCGACCAGAAGATCAGGCTCAGCACGCCCATGACGTGAAGCCGGTCGACGGGCAGCGGGTGAAGCCCGGCGAAGGTCTGCCGGAAGGCGTAGAGCGGCGAGGTGCCGATGTCGCCGAAGACGATGCCGATCGCTCCGACGGTGAGCTTGAGTAGTCCGCCGTGATGATGGCCGGGATTCGGATCGCGAACGTCCGGAAGTGGGGCCGGGGCGGCCGCGGCTTCGCTCATCCTTCGTCCCTTGGCATTGCCCGGTAGGAATGGCCGACAGGCGCGGTCCGTTCCGGCCCCGGACCGCGGGGCGCGCTACGCTTTCAGGAGACGGGGGGCAAGTGTCTCGTCATCCCGGCGCAAGCCGGGACCTCGTGGAAATACGCCTGGCCCTATCGGCCTGAGGTCCCGGCTTGCGCCGGGATGACGGGACGCGGCGCGGCCTAGCCTTCCCGCCGCTCATTCCGCCGTTGCGGCGGCGTCCTTCTCGGCGGCCTGCTTGGCGCGGAAGACGTCGCTTCGGTGGGCCCTTGCGGCCATCGCTTCCCAGGCGCCGGCGGCGCGCAGGCAACGGTCGCGGACATTGTCGAGGGTGGCCTTGTCGGCGTCGGCGCGCGCCTCGGCGGCGCGGGCGGAATAGAAGTCATGCTGTGCGGACATAAAGGCTTTCTGTTCTCCCCCCTTGGGGACACAGGGGTAAGTGTCCCCCCTCAGAGGCTGATGGGGACACGTACGAGTACGCGTCCCCTTCGGTTACGCCGCCTGGATGTTGACGGCGCTGGTCTTGCCGCGGCGATCGGTCTCGAGATCGTAGGAGACGCGCTGGTCGCGGTCGAGCGTCTGCATCCCGGCGGCCTGGACGGCGCTGATATGGACGAAGGCGTCGTTGCCGCCGCCGTCGGGCTGGATGAAGCCATAGCCCTTGTCGGCATTGAAGAATTTCACGGTTCCGATGGTCATTTGTCTTTTTCCTTTTCGAATGGCGGGGCGCTGATCGGCCCGCCGGTGCTGCGAGAGGCGAGAAGGAAAAAGGAGCCGCAAAGCGCCAAAGACCGTTCATTTGCGACTGGTAGCGGCACTCTATGTAGGTGAGAGAGGCGAAAATAGCAAATTAGAGGGGGCCGGGACGGCGTCATCCCGGCGAAAGCCGGGACCTCGGGGAGACCCGCCGTGCCTTCTCGTCCTGAGGTCCCGGCTTTCGCCGGGATGACGGGACTGCGCGACGGCTTGCACTCAGCCCGAATTCACGGAACACCGCGGCATGGCCACCGCCCCCGCCCCCAGCACCGCCCGCCGCGACCGGCTCGTCATCGCCGCTTCCTCGCTCGGTACTGTCTTCGAATGGTATGATTTCTACCTCTACGGGCTGCTCGCCACGATCATCTCGAGCCAGTTCTTCTCGGGCGTCAACGAGACGACCGGCTTCATCTTCGCCCTCGCCGCCTTCGCCGCCGGCTTCGCGGTTCGGCCGTTCGGGGCGCTCGTGTTCGGTCGGATCGGCGACCTCGTCGGCCGCAAATATACCTTCCTCGTCACCATGGCGATCATGGGCCTGTCGACCTTCCTGGTCGGGCTTCTGCCGAGCTATGCGAGCGTCGGGGTGGCGGCGCCGGTCGCCCTGGTGATCCTGCGCCTGCTCCAGGGCCTCGCCCTTGGCGGCGAATATGGCGGGGCCGCGACCTATGTCGCCGAGCATGCGCCGGAGGGACGCCGCGGCTTCTACACGAGCTGGATCCAGACCACGGCGACGCTCGGGCTGTTCGCGGCCTTGCTGGTGGTGATCGGCACCCGCACCGCTTTGGGCGAGGCGGCTTTCGCCGACTGGGGCTGGCGAATCCCCTTCCTGCTTTCGATCCTGCTGCTGGCGGTATCGCTGTGGATCCGGCTCCAGCTCGAAGAGAGCCCGGTCTTCCGGAAGATGAAGGCGGAAGGGACGACGTCGAAAGCGCCGCTGCGCGAGAGCTTCGCGCGCTGGGGTAATGCCAAGATCGTTCTCATCGCTTTGTTCGGCGCCGTCGCCGGCCAGGCGGTGGTCTGGTATACGGGCCAATTCTACGCCCTCTTCTTCCTCGAGAAGACTCTCAAGGTCGACGGCGCCACCGCCAACATATTGATCGCGATCGCGCTGGCGCTGGCCACGCCCTTCTTCGTCTTCTTCGGCTGGCTCTCGGACCGGATCGGAAGGAAGCCGATCATCCTTGCCGGCTGCGCGCTCGCGGCGCTGACCTATTTCCCGCTGTTCGAGGGGCTGACCCGGGCGGCCAACCCGGCGCTTTACGAGGCCCAGCGCCAGGCTCCGGTGGAGGTGATGGCCGATTCCCGGGTCTGTTCGCTCCAGTTCGATCCGATCGGCCGGAAAAGCTTCAACCGGAACGGCTGCGACATCGCGAAGAGCCTGCTTGCCAAGGCGGGCATCGGCTATGTGTCGGCCGACATCGAGTCCGGAACGGGAGCGCGGCTCAAGATCGGCAAGGCGTTCGTCGATATTTCCAAAGCGCCGTCGACCGGTGACCCGGAAGGACATGCGCGCTGGGCCGCGACCGCCGAAGCCGAGATCAAGGCGGCCCTCGCGCGCGCCGGCTATCCTTCCAAGGCCGATCCCGCCCGGGTGAACAAGCCGCTCGTCGTCGCCATTCTCTTCATCCTCGTCCTCTACGTGACCATGGTCTACGGCCCGATCGCGGCCTTGCTGGTCGAGCTGTTCCCGAGCCGGATCCGCTACAGCTCGATGTCGCTGCCCTACCATATCGGCAACGGCTGGTTCGGCGGCTTCCTCCCCACCACCGCCTTCGCCATGGTCGCGGCGACGGGGGATATTTATTACGGGCTCTGGTACCCGATCGGGATCGCCGTTTTGACTTTGACGGTGGGGATTTTCCTGCTTCCCGAGACGAGGGGGCGGGAGGCGGGGTGAAGACGCGGAAACACCGTTCGCCCTGAGCCTGTCGAAGGGCTTTCCTTCTTTCCTGCCAAGGTGAAGGGAGGGGCTTCGACAAGCTCAGCCCGAACGGTTGTGGGCCGCCTCTTTTCCCTTCTCGGTTGCACCCTCCCCCGCTTCCGTTAAGGCAACGCAATGACCCTTCCTCCCGTGCTGCAGCGTCTCCGCCTCCCCGCGATCGGAGCACCGCTCTTCATCGTCTCCAACCCCGACCTTGTCATCGCCCAGTGCAAGGCGGGGATCGTCGGCTCGTTCCCGGCTCTGAACGCCCGGCCGCAAAGCCTGCTCGACGAATGGCTTCACCGCATCACCGAGGAGCTCGCCGCCTGGGACCGGGACAATCCGGACCAGCCGGCCGCGCCTTATGCGGTTAACCAGATCGTCCACCGCTCCAACGACCGGCTCCAGCAGGACATGGCGACCTGCGCCAAATGGAAGGTGCCGATCGTCATCACCTCATTGGGCGCGATCGTCGAGGTCAACCAGGCGGTTCACTCATGGGGCGGGATCACCCTCCACGACATCATCAACGACCGCTTCGCCCGAAAGGCGGTGGAGAAAGGCGCGGACGGGGTGATCGCGGTCGCGGCCGGCGCCGGCGGCCATGCCGGGACCTTGTCGCCCTTCGCCTTGGTCCAGGAGATACGCCAGTGGTTCGAGGGGCCTTTGATCCTGTCGGGCGCGATCGCCACCGGCCGGGCGATCCTCGCCGCCCAGGCGATGGGCGCCGACCTCGGCTATATCGGCTCGCCGTTCATCGCCACCGCCGAGGCCAATGCCGCCGAGGCCTATAAGCAGGGGATATGCGACGGCCGCGCCGCCGACATCGTCTATTCGAGCCTGTTCACCGGAGTGCACGGAAATTACCTGCGCGCCTCGATCGCCGCCTCGGGGCTCGACCCGGACAATCTGCCCGAGGGCGATCTGAAGACGATGGACTTCGGCGGCGGGGAGAGCGCGAAAAAGGCCTGGCGCGATATTTGGGGCTCGGGCCAGGGCATAGGCGCGATCGACCGGGTGAGGCCCGCGGGGGAATATGTGGCGGAGCTGATCCGCCAATATGAGGAAGCGAAGGCCGAGCTGAGGGGGACTTGACGTCACCCCGGCGAAAGCCGGGGCCTCAGGACGAATAGTCTCGGCTTGTCTCCACGAGGTCCCGGCTTTCGCCGGGATGACGGGGCTAGAAGGACCGTTCCAGCCGGCTCATCAGGCCCCTTGCCGGGCTGGCCTGCGGCTCCACGCCCGGCCCGCCGGCTTTGTCGAGCCTCTTCACCCGGGCATAGAGGTCGCGGCTGGCGTGGATCAGAGCGATTGCCGCTTCCGGAAGCTTCGCAAGCAGGGCGTCGTCGCTGTCGGGCGCCTCGCCGAGGCGGCGGGCCGGCCGGCGGGCCTGGGTTCGGCTCAGCTCGCCCGCCTCGACCGCGCGCTGGGTCAGCAGCCAGGCGATGACGTGCATGAGCCGGGTCGTCACTTTCAGCGATTCGCAGGAAAAGCCGACCCGGTCGATCGGGTCCAGCGAGTCGCGGTCGGAGCGGCCGCTCATGTCGAAATAGGAGCGCGCCTCGTCGGCGAGCAGCATCGCCTCGGTGTAGAGCGAGGCGACCAGCTTGGCGGTCAGGGGGAGGTGCGATTCCTGCATCCGCTCATGCTGCCACAGAGGCGGCGCCGCCGCCATGCGCAAAGAAGGTAAAGGCGCGGCTGTGCCGCCGGGGGACGATACCGTCACCGTTAAGCGATGATATCCGGGATCAGCTGGTCCTCGAGGATCGCGATCTCGTCCCTGAGCCTCAGCTTGCGCTTCTTGAGCCGGGCGAGCTGGAGCTGGTCCGACCCCGGCGAGATTCGGAGCGCTTCGATCGCCGCGTCGAGGTCGCGATGCTCCTGGCGAAGCCGGACCAGCCGCGACGCTGCCGGTATGGCGTTTCCGTCGATCGCTTCCATGCCCCTCCAGGCGCTTACCAAGCCTATTGAAACGCGTTATAGATAGTCCATTAACGGTCCGTCGTACATAATGCGACGGCCGTCCGATCGACGGGAGACAGGCCACGCCTCCAGACGTTGAGACCCCGCCCAGCACAGCAAGGAGATGGGAATGCAACAGGCGCATATCTCGGCATTGCAACACCGCCACGCGGACATCGAAGCGCGGATCCTCGAAGAAAGTCAGCGGCCTTTGCCGGACATGGCCACCCTCACCAGGCTCAAGAAAGAGAAACTCTGGATCAAGGAAGAGATAGCCGGCCTCCACTAGGAGCGGCGTTCTCCCCTACCCTTCTGTCATTCCCGCAAACCGGGAATCCTATGAGACAGTTGGAGGCCGGCGGCCGATCGGGCCGCCGGCGCCCGATTCCGTCATTCCGGCGAAAGCCGGAAGCCATGAACACGTTCGGACGAATCTTAACGCCGCCGTGTTCATGGATCCCGGATCAAGTCCGGATGACGCTCCTCTAGGGGCTCTATGGGCAAAGCCCGATGGATGCTGAATTCCCGCCGGCGCACCGCATCGTCGCCTGCGTCGAAACAAGGCCGGGCCGAAGCACTGCTTCGGCCCGATCCCTCAGTCGTCGCGGGTGATGCGCTCGTTGCGCTCGTGGCGCTCCTGGGCTTCGACCGTCATGGTGGCGATCGGCCGGGCCTCGAGACGGGCCAGCGAGATCGGCTCGCCGGTCACTTCGCAAAAGCCATATTCGCCGGTGTCGATCCGGCGGAGCGCCGAGTCGATCTTGCAGATGAGCTTGCGCTGCCGGTCGCGGGTCCTGAGCTCGATCGCCCAGTCGGTCTCCGACGAAGCGCGGTCGGTGACGTCCGCCTCGCGGATCGGGCCGCTTTTCAGCGACGCCATCGTCCCCTGCGATTCGCGCAGGATCTCGTCCTTCCAGCCGAGCAGCTTCTGCCGGAAATAAGCGAGCTGATCCGGGTTCATGAACTCTTCGTTGGCACTGGGCCGATAGCTGTCGGGCACCCCGCCCAAAGCATAGACCGAGCCGTAAACGTCACTCAAAGCCGTCGCCATAACCCCTCCACTCCTTCACGCTCGCCGTAGCGTCACGCAAACCTCCTGAAACTCCGCTTCCGAGTCGTCCGGAAATGTCGGAGCTTGCCCCAGCGCGCCTATACGCTTCGCAAAGGGGGAGTACAAGTCACTCAAATAGCGGTTAAAAATTCACGCGGATTCGGGCAGCGGGAGTGGCTTTTTTGCCTGTTTCGATGGCGCGTCCCGATTCGGCCGCGGAGTCGCCCCAACACATCCGAATCGGGACGCTCGGCCCGCGTTAACCATGTTCGGCCGATCCGATCCGTCGCCTATTCGTTCACGGCTCGTGCGGCCTTGTCCTCAAATGGGACGGAAGTGGCGCAAGCGGGCATTTCACGGGCATTTCGAGGGGACTTCGTGGTTAACGCGCTTGCACTTAAAGCATTCCTTTGCATCTGTGCATGTAGCCCGATGCCGAAGCCGATCTTCCACCAGGACTTTCGGCCACGCATCGGAACCTGAAAACAAGGTGCGCTGTCATGTCGGTTAGAATGGCTCTCGCTAAACTCTGCGCCTGCACTTGCGGCGGCGCGATCATCGGTGGCGGCGCAGTCCATGTCGCCGAGAACCCGCCCCAGCGGCCGGCCTTCGTCAAGCAGGCCAAGATGGTGAAGCAGGCACCGCGGCGCTACGCCCGGGTCAAGCCGATGAAGCGCCATCGCCGGGTGCGTACCGCCTGCGTCGTCAAGACCCCGGGCACGACCACCACCACCCGCACCATCACCTATCCCGGTGGCGGCATGGCGATGCCCCTGCCCCCGCTTCCGCCGATGGCCGGAAGCACCGGCGGCGGCGGCGGAGTCACCGTGATCGGCGGCAGCGGCGGCTTCGGCGGCGGCTTCGGCGGCGGCTTCTTCAGCGGCGGCTTCTTCGGCGGATCGAGCGGCAACGCCATCTTCACCGCGTCGACCAGCACGTCGACTGGCGGCAGCGGCGGAAGCTCGACCTCGACCAGCGGCGGCTCGACCAGCACCGGCGGGAGCTCGACCAGCAGCGGCGTTTCGACCAGCACCGGCGGGGTTTCGACCAGCACGGGCGGGGTTTCGACCAGCAGCGGAGTCTCGACCAGCACCAGCGGCGGCTCGACCTCGACCAGCGGCGGCTCCACCTCGACCTCGACCGGCGGAGTCTCGACCACCTCGTCGAGCGGCAACGTGTCGACCACCTCCTCGTCGTCGAGCTTCGGCGGCGGCACGTCGACCAGCTCGTCGTCGAGCGGCAACGTGTCGACCAGCTCGTCGACCTCGAGCAGCACTTCGGCGAGCACCTCGAGCAGCACCAGCTCGTCGACCAGCAGCTCGACCTCGAGCGGAAGCTCGACCAGCACCAGCGGCGGCCACGACGTTCCGGCTCCGCCGATGATCCTGCTGTTCGGAGCGGCGGCCGCGGCCCTGGTCGCCCGCCGCAGGATTGCCCGCTCCGGAGACTAGCCCGGCGCGGACAGCGAAAAGGCCGCGGGGTCCCTTCGCCCCGCGGCCTTTTCCATGTTTGAGCCCCGGCGAAAGGCCGGGGCCCGGCAGGCCAAAGGACTGGATCCCGACCTTCGCCGGGAAACAGGTACTAGGACGAAGCGCTCTTCGCGGCGGCCTCGATCTCCTCGGCGGTCATTCCGATGACGGGCCCGTTGGGACCGCCACCGACGGCGCTGCGGGGCAGACGAATGCTCTTCCCCGAAGTCAGCTTCAAGGTGACGAGTTGCGAGTCGACCGCCTCGATCGTGCCGACCACGGCGCCCGCCGGGCCTTTCACCGTGGCTCCGGCGACGATCTGCGCCGCGGCCGCGGCCGCGGCCTTGTCGACCTCGGCGTTGAGCTGAGCCTGGGTCATTCCGAACAGGGCGCCCTCCGCCGTCGCGGTGAAGCTGGCGACGGGCAGGCGCACCTCGTGCTTGTCGGTCTTGAGCAAAAGATGGTCGCCCTCGACCTTGACGATTGTGCCGACGACTCCGCCGGCCGTGTCCTTCACGGTGGCGCCGGCGGTGACGGCCGCGGCGGCCGGGATCGAGACGGCCGCGAGGGCGAGGCCGATGGCGAGATTGAGCTTGAAACGCATTGTCACTCCTGGATGGTCTAGCGGTTGATAGGCCGCCCCCGGCCGAAGCCGACTCGCAGGCTATTCGGATTGCAGGATTTTCTCAATCTCCGCGACGGGATGGCCGGTCAGATCCTTGGCGATCTCGCCGGCCAGGCGCTTCTCCACCTCCTTGTGGTAATGCTTCCTGAGCTCGCCGAGGGTCTTGGGCGGGGCGACGATGATCAGGGATTCGAAGTCGTTCCTTAGAGCCCGTTTCCTGAGGAGCTCGGCGGTCTCGGCGGCGAAGCGGTCCTCCTCGAGCTGGTGGAAGTCGACCTCCTCGTATGAGCTGTAGCCTGCGCCCGCCGGTGCCGAGGGCGCGCGGCCGGCCGTGTCGGTCTTCTGATCGAGATCCGCCGGATTGACCTGCTCCCGCTTCCGCTCGACCTCGAGCCTGGGATATTCGGAATCGCCTTGGTTGCGGAAGAACAGCATCTTCTTGCCGTCGGCGACCACCACGAAACTCTTGTGCGGAACCTGCATCGCTTTCTCCTTCTTCGCCCGACCAACTCCCGAATCGCGGCGATGGTTGCCACGCTTGCGCCGCCGCCCGGCCCGCCCTAGCTCGGCATCATGCGCATCCTCCTCACCAACGACGACGGCGTGAATGCGGGCGGCCTGAAGGTGCTGGATCGGATCGCCCGGCTCTTTTCCGACGATATCTGGACGGTCGCTCCGACCGAGGAGCAATCGGGCGCCGGCCACTCCCTCACCCTCACCCGCCCGGTGCGCCTGAGGAAGCTCGGCGAGCGCCGCTATTGCGTCACCGGCACGCCGACCGACGCGGTGATGATGGCGGTGGCCCACCTGATGAAGGACGAGCCGCCCGACCTCGTCCTTTCCGGAGTCAATCGCGGCGCCAATCTCGGCGAGGACGTCACCTATTCGGGCACCGTGTCGGCAGCGATGGAAGGCGCGATGGCCGGCTTTCCGGCGATCGCGCTCAGCCAGGCCTATGCCAAGGAGGGGATGGCCGACACCGTTCCGTTCGCCGCCGCCGAGGCCTGGGCGGAACGCGTGCTCCGGCCGATTATTGAAGGCGGAATGCCGCCCCGCACGCTCGTCAACGTCAACTTTCCGGCGCTTGCGCCCGAATCGATCAAGGGGATCAGGGTCGCCCGGCAGGGCCGCCACGATTACGGCCGGCTGCGGATCGTCCAGCGCACCGACCCGCGCGGCTACGATTATTTCTGGTTCGGACTCGCCCCGATGATCGAGACTCCGGGCCATATGACCGACCTCGAGGTCGTCGCCGACGGCTATGTCTCCGTCACCCCGCTCCACCTCGACCTCACCCACGGCCCGTCCCTGGCGCGGCTGGCGGAGCTTTACGGCTGATGCATCCCCGGCGGCCGCGCGGTCCCGACGAGATCAACATGCGGCGCCGCGGGCGCCTGCCGGTCTGGGCCCAGCTCGCCTGGCGCGCCGCCCTCGTCGTCGGGCTGCTCGCCTTCACCATCGGCCTGCACTGGTTCGAGCGGGAGGGGCTGAGGGACAATCACGACGGGCATATCAGCTTCCTCGACGTCGTCTATTTCACCATGATCAGCATCACCACCACCGGCTATGGCGACATCGTCCCGGTGGCGAACAACACCCGGCTGTTCGACGCCCTGGTGGTGACCCCGATCCGGATCTTCTTCGTCCTCATCTTCATCGGCACCGCCTACACGTTCGTGTTCAGGCGCACCTGGGACAAATGGCGTATGAAAAGGCTTCAGCGGA
>Ga0190275_10000770_pt1 | contig 25433 bp, 19 predicted proteins | sample Popmic550T_FD_133745 | JGI IMG/M metagenome (GOLD analysis project Ga0190275, IMG submission 133745) | Populus adjacent soil microbial communities from riparian zone of Yellowstone River, Montana, USA - 550 T | ecosystem: Environmental > Terrestrial > Soil > Riparian zone > Trees stand | place...
GCCGTGGGCTTGGACTGCTTGCGGAGCCTCACGAGCGACCCACTCTAGAGGCGCGTCCGCGGCCATGCAACGCTGGCGGCGGCGGCGGGGCATTCCTATACTGGCGCCCGTGCCGTCGGCTTCCTCCTCCACGGGAACCCACTCGGAACTGGGCGGGTACCGCTTGGACGCCCTGCTGGCCCGGAGCGCTCCGAGCCTGCTGTTCCGCGCCTCGGGCGTCGAGGCCGGCGAGGAGGTGCTCATCGAGGTCCCGCGTGAGGGGCTCCGCGATGCGGAGGGATTCGCGGAGCAGATGCGGGCCACCGCCGTCCGGGCGGCGGAGCTGCAACACCCGCACGTGGCCCGCACCTCCGTGACCGGCGTCGAGGACGGCGTGCCGTTCGCGATCAGCCCCGACCCCGACGGCGTCGAGCTCACGCCGCTCGTCGAGGGACTCGGCGGGCTGAGCCTGGCGCGAGCCGGCGAGATCATCGCCCAGGTCGCCGACGGCCTGGCCGCCGCGCACGCGGCCGGCCTGGTGCACGGGACCCTCGAGCCCTCCCGGATCCTGGTCACGCACCGCGACGGCACCGACCAGACGCTCCTGACGGGGTTCGGCTTCCTACCCCCGCGGGGCTCGGACAGAGGGGCCGAGCGCCCATTTGGCATTCCGGCCGCGGGCTTCGCCTCCCCCGAGCAGATCCGCGGCGAGGAGCCGACGGTGGCCAGCGACGTCTACGCGCTCGGATGCGTGCTCTACCACGCACTGGTGGGTCAGGGCCCTGCCGACGGGCAGGAGGGCACGGCCATCCTGGACGCGCACCTCAACCGCCCCCACATCCCACTGAGCGAGCGCGCGCCGGAGCTGCCGGGCGGCCTGGATGCGGTGCTGGACCGGGCGCTGGCCAAGGATCCGGCGGAGCGCTTCGAGTCGGTCGACGAGTTCGCGGCAGCCCTCGGGGCCATCACGAACACCGGCGCGCCGCGTTCGACCGTCAGCGCGCGCAAGGAGGACACCACCAAGCGCTGGGAGCAGAGCATCGCCGGCGGAGCACACACCTGGTCGCCTTCGCAGCCCGTGATCAGCTGGCCCCAGCCCGAGGAGGACGAGCCCAAGCCGCCCGAGCCGGAACCGGTCAGCGAGCAGGCTGCCGTGGCTCCGCCGGTCTGGCCCCAGCCTCACCAGGACGCGCCCGAATCCGACCTCGGCAAGCCGAAGGCCAAGAAGGCCAAGAAGGCCAAGCAGCCGAAGAAGGCGCGGGGCGCCGGGTCCCCCAAGCCCACGGCCAAGCGCCGCGGCGGCCTGCGCGTGGTGGCCGCCCTGGCGGCGGCAGCCGCGGTGGCAGTGCTGGTGGCGGTCCTCGTGACCGGCGACGACGACGGGGACCAGCAGCGCGCTGCCAACCCCTCGCCACCGCCCGCGGAGCGCGATGAGGCGCCTGCACGCCCGGCGGATGACGCACCGGAGACGCCCAAGCTGATCTCGTGGCCCCGGCGCGATGCCTACACGGTCGTGGTCGCCGTCTCGGAGGGGAACCGCGAAGCCGCCACGGCGGCGGCCCGCCGGGCGGCCGACCTGGGGTTCCGCGCCGGTGTCCTGGAGTCGGGCGACTTCCCGAACCTGCCTCCTGGCCGCCAGGTGGGCTTCGTAGGGGTGTATGACTCGCGTGGCCAGGCCGAGGCCGCCGCGCGCCGCGTGCGCGACGAGGGCGTGGCCAGCGCGCCGTACGTGCGCCGCATCCGCGGCGCATCCTGAGTTCGCTCAGCGTCCTCTGGCCACGCGGAAGCTGTCCATCGTGATCGACTGGTCCGGGGTGCCGTACGGGTTGTCGTACCCGCGGTGCCCGAAGACGTGGACGACGCCGTCCCGCGTCTGGAGAGAGCGCGGGTAGTAGCTCGAGACGTACCGCTGGCCCTGGGGGAAGCGCAGGGGCTGCCACGTCAATCCGTCGCGGGTGAAGCTGACCCCGCTGGTGGCGATGTCCAGCACCGGGCCCTCGCGCGTGGCCAGCAACTCGGGATGGCCGGAATGCGGCATGGGGGCGCGTTTGACGTCTCCCATCACGAACACGTCGCCCTCGCGCCTCAGCAGAGCCTGTTTACGCACCTGCCGGCCGTTCTCGGCGGTGCGCATGACCGCGGCCAGGTCGCCGCTGGGCAGCTCGCCCGTGTCCCACTCGTTGCCGGGCAGGTCCCCCACCGACGCGGGGATCCTCAGGCCGTTCCGCCAGGTCCGCCCCTGGTCGTCGGACACCATCAGCAGGAACCTGCTGGGCTCCTTCGCGCGCTCTCGCAGCGGGGTGTCGGCCGGCACGTCCCAGACGTTGCCCGTGGCCACCAGCCTGCCGTCCCGCAGGTAGCGGATGCGTGTCAGCTGGTAGGTGTGCTTGCGCGGGTCCATCAGCACGTGGGGGCGGCTCCAGCGCTTGGCGCCCGGAGCCAGGCGCTGCAGGAAGGCGGTGTGCGGGATCGACCGGATCTGGCGCAGGTCGTCGCCGTTCACCCGCCGGACGATCGTGCCGTCCTTCAGCGCCATCGTGGCCTGGGACGTGTAGCCGAAGGGGCCGATCGCCCGGAACCGCTCCGACCGGTCGGGCTCCCAGCGCCCGCCGCCCTCGCTCGAGCGCAGGAACTTGGTGGACAGGTCGAGCCCCCAGAAGTCACGCTGGGGGTCCGCCTGCCGCGGCGTGCCGAACAGCTCGAGCACCGCGTCCGGCGTGCGCGGCCGCTCGGCCGGGTTCAGGGGCCCGGTGGCCTGCACGAAGCCGGTCATCATCGTGTCGTCGGGCATCAGCCACGCCCCCACCCACGCCGTGTAGCCGGGGCTCTGCGGTGAGTGGTAGACGGTGCTCTTGTCCACCGGCCCGGCGTGGATCGCGGGCGGCAGCGGCTCGGTCTGATCGTCCGAGCCGCGGGACGACAGCAGGGCGGCGATCACGATCAGCGGCCCCGCCACCAGCGCGGCGAGGGCCAGCAACCGCTGATTACGGGTCAGGCCCCTGGTCCGCACGGAACCCAGCGTAGGGAGCGCCGAACCCCGGCGCTAGCGGCCGCTGGGCTGGCGCGCGCTGGCCTTGGCGGCCTGGTCCTTCTCGTAGTAGCCGTAGTAGCGCCTGCCCTGGTTGGAGAAGTTGGCCACCACCCCCAGCGACCGCCCACCCAGGAGCTCCACCTGCTTGCGCAGGTCGACGGCGGCCTGGCGGGTGGTCTGGCCGATGCCGCCCACGGCCAGGACACCCGACACCCGCGGCACCAGCGTCAACGCGTCGCTCACGGTCACCAGCGCGGGGCTGTCGATGATCACCAGGTCGAAGCGCCGTTCGAGCTGGCGGACCAGCCACTGCATGCGGTCGCTCTCCAGCAGCTCGGCCGGGTTGGGCGGCAGCGGCCCGCTGGGCAGCTCGACCAGCACCCGCGACTCCTCCGACAGCGGGTCGTAGGCGATCGGGATCTCGGTCAGCGCGGTGTCGGGATCGAAGCCGGCCAGCACCAGCGACAGCCCGTCGGGCGTGGGCAGCACGCCCGGCTCCTGCTTGCGCAGGTCGGCGTTGACCAGGCAGATCGAGTCACCCATGGAAGCCATCGTGATGGCCAGGTGACGGGCCACGGTCGACTTGCCGTCCCCGGGAAGCGGGCTGGCCACCAGGATCGAGCGCACCGGCGCGTCCACGTTGAAGTAGCGCAGGTTGGTGCGCAGGGTGCGGAACGCCTCGGCCTCCTCGCTGAAGCCGACCGTGTTCTTGGCCGCCTCCGCCCGGGCCGAGCGACCGCGCTTTGCCAGCGAGCGGCTGCGCGGGATGTGCGCCAGCGCCGGGAGGCCGTAGATCTCCTCCAGCTCGGCCACGTCCTTGATCCGCCAGTCCAGGCCCCGGGCCAGGGGGGCGCCCAGCAGCACGAGCAGCACGGCGGCCCCGAGACCGATCAGTCCGTAGGCCAGTATCGGGCGGGCGTCGGCGTCGGTGGCGGTGGCGGGCGCCAGGATCGTGGCTGCCGGCGGACGGGCCGAAGGGGGCTGGACCTGCCCGGCCACGGGCGCGTAGGCACGGGCGTAGGCGTCGGCCGTGCGCGCGGCCGCGCCCCCCGAGTCGCCGCTGGCATTTACCTCCAGCGCGTTGGCGTCGCCCTTGGACTCCACCTCCACGTCGCCGGCGACGTCGCTGGCGCTGGATCGCGACAGGGTCTGCGCGGCGCGCGCGGCCACGGCGGGGCTGGCCAGCAGCTCGCGGGCGGTGGCCACGTCGCGCTCGGTCAGGTTCGTGTCCCGCTCGGCCGCCGTCGGGCCCAGCAGCAGGGTGGTCGTGGCGTGGTAATCGGAGTCCCGGGTCAGGGCGATCGCCACGCCAACCGCGGGCAGCGTCACGAGCACCAGCAGCACCACCAGGGGGTGCTGACGCACGGCCTCGCTCAGCCTCTGGAGCCTGGCGGGCCGGGTGGCTCCCGCCACGGACTGCGACGGAGGCCTCCCATTGTCGATACTTGGAGAGGTGGGCATGCTGGCCGCGATCAGCGTAACCACTCCTCCCCCCTGTCGCCAGCACCCCCACCGTGATCGACCTCCACTGCCACCTACTGCCCGGGATCGACGATGGCCCCTCGGAGATCCAGGGGTCGGTCGCCCTGGCGGAATCCGCCTGGCGCGAGGGCGTGACCGCGATCGCCGCGACCCCGCACGCCCGGGATGACCATCCCGATGTGGTCGCGCACGAGCTCTCCGGCCGCTGCGACACCCTCCGGGCCGAGCTCAGCCGCCAGGAGGTGCCGGTCGAGGTCGTCTCCGGCGCGGAGGTCGACCTCGCCTGGGCCCTCGGGGCCTCCGAGCAGGACCTGATGGACGCGACCTACGGCGGCAGGGGCACCGACGTGCTGGTCGAGACCCCGTACGGCCTGCTCCCGCCCGGTTTCGAGGACCGGCTGCACGACGTATTCGCCAGCCGCGGGATCCGGGTGCTGCTGGCCCACCCCGAGCGCAACCGGGTCTTCCAGAGCGATCCCAGGCGCCTGGCCACCATCCTGGACCGCGGAATCATGGCCCAGGTGACCGCCGACGCCCTGGTCCAGGGCAAGCGCACGTCCAGCGGGAAGCTGGCCCAGGCCCTGGTGGCCGAGGGCGTCGCGCAGGTGATCGCCTCCGACGCCCACCGGCCGGGTGGCCGGGGCTCGCTGCTGGACGCCATGGAGGCCGTGCCCCGCGCCGACCGGGCCCGCGCGCGCTGGATGGTCGAGGACGCTCCCGCGGCGATCCTGGCGGGCGATCCACTCCCCTCGCCGCCTCCGGCCCGCCGGGTGCTGCGAAAACGCTTCGGGTGACGTATATTGGGCTCGTCGTGGTCAAACGTTCCCGTACCAGCCGCCTACACCGCCCTCTCGCCGCCTGCCTCACGGCCGTCGCGCTGAGCGTCGGCGGCGCCGCTCCGGCGCTGGCCCAGGACTCGCTGCCGGACCCGAACAAGTCCCAGACCACGCCGCCGCCCACCAAGACCGCGCAGAACCCGAGCTCGGACCTGCCCACCACGGGCATCGAGACCAGCTGGCTGGCACTGGCCGGCGTGGCCCTGCTGGCTGGCGGCCTGGCCGTCCGGCCCGCCGCCCGCATGCGCCGCCGCTACCGCACCGAGACGTGGGAGCACGTCGTGCGGTCCGGCTCCTAGCGCATCTCGCTCGTCCAGAGCCCCAGCATCAGCAGGCCCCAGAGTTGGCGGCTGTTGTCCGCGCGGCCAGCCAGATGGTCGTCCATCAGCTTCCTCACCGGAGCGGGGTCCGCGATGCCCGCGTCGGCCAGGGGCCCATCGAACAGCACGTCCTCGGCGAAGCCCTTGAGCTCGCCTCGCAGCCATGCGGCGGCGGGGATCGAGAAGCCCTGCTTGGGGGCGTCCAGCACCTCAGGGCCCAGGAACGGCTCCGACGCGGCCCGCAGCACCCGCTTGGTCTGAAACCGGCGGAGCTTGAGGGTCGTGGGCAGCGAGAAGGCCAGCGCCGCGACCTCCCGGTCCACGAACGGCACCCGCATCTCCAGGGAGTGGGCCATGCTCGCCCGGTCGGACTTCATCAGCAGGTCGTCCACTAGGTAGGTCCCCAGGTCCAGGTCCTGGTAGCGGGCCACGTTCTCCGCGCCGGCCGACTCGGCGAACCGCGCACGGTGCGTGGCCAGCACGTCGAAGTCCGCCCGCTGCATCTCCCGGCGCACGTCGGCCGGTAGGACCTCCTGCCAGGCGGTGTGGCGCTCCAGCGGGTCCAGTGACGCCCCGCGGGAAAACCGCTTGGCCTTGCCCTCGAACTTGGTGTACAGGGCCGGGCCGCGCCCGCTGGGCAGGCGGCGCATCAGCGGCCAGGCCGCGGCGGCGCCCCGGCGCACCACGGGGCCGAGGTCGTGGCCGATGTAGGTGAAGTACCCGCCGAACAGCTCGTCACCGCCCTCGCCGGCCAGCGCCACCTTGACCTTCGAGGCCGCCAGCTCGGAGACGATGTACGTGGGCAGCGCGGACGAGTCCCCCAGCGGCTCGTCGTAGGCGCGGGCGACCTTGGGCAGCAGCGTGGCCGCGTCGGGCTCGACCACCAGCGCCTCGTGGTCCGTCCCGTACCGCTCCGCCACGTAGCGCGCCTTGTCCAGCTCGTTGAAGGCCTCCTCGCGGAACCCGATCGAGAAGGTCTTCAGTGGTCCGCTGACCTCCTCGGCCGCCAGCGCGGCGATGAAGGACGAGTCCACGCCGCCGGAGAGCAGCACTCCCACCGGCACGTCGGCCACGAGGTGGGCCCGGACGGAGTCCCGCATCGTCTCGCGCAGGCGCTCGGCCGCCTCGTCCATGGTCAGCTGCTGCAGGTCGGCCTCGGGGACCGCGCCCGGACGCGTGTAGCGGCTGACGGTGGTCCGGCCGTCCTCGCGCACCAGCACGTGCCCCGGCGTCAGCTTGCGTGCCCCGGCCAGGATGCTGCGCGGCGCCGGGATCCAGTTGAACGCCAGGTAGGCGGCCAGCGATTCCTGGTCGATCTCGAAGTCCAGGCCGTCCCAGGTCAGAAGGCTCCGCAGCTCGCTGGAGAAGGCCAGGTCGCCGCCCGACTCGGCGTAGAAGAGCGGCTTGATGCCGAACGGGTCCCGAGCCAGCACCAGACGCCGGCGGGGCGCGTCCCACACGGCGATGGCGAACATGCCCCGCAGGTGTTCGGCGAACGCGGTGCCGTACTCCTCGTACAGGTGCACCAGCACCTCGGTGTCGCTGGCGGTGGTGAACGCATGCCCCCGGGCGCTCAGGTGGTCGCGCAGCTCGCGGTAGTTGTAGATCTCACCGTTCTGGACCACATGGACGTCGCCGGTCTCGTTCGCGATCGGCTGGTCGCCGCCCTCGAGGTCGATGATCGAGAGGCGGCGCATCGCCAGGGCCACACCCGGCTCGATGTGCTGGCCGGCAGCGTCGGGCCCGCGGTGGGTCAGGGCGGCGTTCATCCGGCCGACCATGTCGTGCGGGACCAGCGCGGCCGGATCCGCCGCGTGCACTCCGCAAATCCCGCACACGCGGGGCAAGTCTACGGGCAGATCTCTCCGGCGCCGCGCCAACGAAGCCCGCCGCCCGCGGACACCCCTATGCTCCCGACGGTGACAGGGGCACCAAATACCTTTGCGTCGTACCTGGGGGCACTGCGGGCACACCGGCTCGCCGCGCTGCTCGTCTTCGCGGCCACGCTTCTCGGAGCCGCGGCCTACCTCCAGGTACGGGGACAGGACTACAAGGCCACCTCCGAGGTCCTGGTGACCCCCATCCCCGCCGACCAGGGCGGGGTCCTCGGGCTGCCGCTGATCACCGAGGCGCCCGACGCCACCCGCGTTTCCCAGACCGCCGCCGCCCTCCTGCGCAACAACCGCGCCGCCCAGATCACGGCGCAGCGGCTGCCGGAAGGCTGGGACCGCGACCGCGTGCTCGGTGCCGTGGCCGTGGAGCCGCGCGGCGAGAGCAACGTGATCGCCCTGACGGGGAGCGCCGACGATCCCGATCTGGCCGCCGAGCTGGCCAACAAGTACACGCGCGCCGCCCTGCGCGTTCGCAACCAGGAGCTCAAGCGTCTGGTCCCGTCACGGCTGTCCGCCCTCCAGCGCCAGACAAGCGGAAACCTCTCCGGCGAGGAACGCAGCGACCTGGCGCGCCGGGCAGCAACGCTCCGGTCCATCCGGGACTCGGGCGATCCCACCCTGGCGCTCGCACAGACCGCCATCGCGCCCCGGACGGCCTCCTCGCCCTCGCCGGTCCTGATCGCCGTGGCCGCCGTCCTCGTCGGCGCAGGCCTGGCCGTGGGTGTGGCGCTGCTCCTCTCGGTCACCAACAAGCGCCTCTCCGACGAGGAGGAGCTGCTGCGGCTCTCCCCCTACCCGGTCCTCGCGCACGTGGCCGACTCCACGCGCCAGGCCGGCAGAGCCCAGGCCGCCGAGGCGTTCCGGACCCTGCTCGCGCAGCTCGAGGCCGCCAGGCCACAGCCGAACGTCGTCCTGATCACCAGCGCCTCGAGCGGCGACGGCAAGACCAGCTCGGCCCTGTCGCTGGCCCGCGCGGCGCGCGAGACCGGGAAGAGCGTCGTCCTGCTGGCGTTCGACCTGCGCAAGACCCCCGAGTTCAGCAGCCGTGGCGCCTCGCGACGACTCGACCTGCTCCCGGTCGGAGAGGGCGGCGCCAGGCACTTCGCGATCGGCGCGCCGCTGTCCGACGGGCTGACGCCCGCGGCCGAGGACCCCGACCTGCGCTTCGCGCTCCCCACCGCGGTCGACGCCCGTCAGCGCGCCGTGCTGGGGCGCGAGATGCCGCGGCTCATCGCCGAGGCGTCCAGCCTGGCCGACCTGGTGATCGTCGACTCCTCCCCGCTCGGCGAGGTCGGCGACGCCCTGGCTCTGCTCGACAGCGTGGACGCCACCGTCGTGGTGGCCCGGGTCGGGCAGACGTCGCGGTCCGCCTACCAGCGAATGACCGACCTCATCTCACGCAGCGGCAAGCAGGCCTTCGGGCTGGTGGTCATCGGGAGCGTGACCGAAGGGTCGTCGTACTACCGAGACCTCGCCGGCGTCTCTGCTCAGGCGCGTTAGCGCGCCCGGGTCAGGACCGCGGCACACGCGCTCCCGCGGCCGACGCGGTAGTCCCCCGCTCCCCGGCCGGCGTACCCGGGATCGCCGAGCACGTTCGCCTGCGCCTGGAATCCGCGCTGCGGGCTCTCAACCCCGCCGAAGGCGCCACCGCCGATGCAGTTGTCCCGGACCACGTTGCGCGTGCCGATCGGGTTCCCGTCGGGGTACCAGGACTCCACGTCGTGGCGCAGCCGGGAGTTGGTGATCAGGTTGCCCTTGACCACGTTGCCGGCGGAGGCGAAGCCGTAGTCGCCGGAGAAGATGATCCCCTCGCCGTTGCCGTCGATGACGTTTCCGCGCACCACCGTGCCCACGGAGTTGGGGTAGAACTGGATGCCCCGGTCGGGGTTGTCGTAGATCCAGTTCTGCTCGATCACCGTGTCCCGGCTCTGGGCCAGATAGATGCCGTGCCGCTTGTTGGAGCCGGGCTGGCCGCAGTTGTGGATGCGGTTGCGCCGCAGGACGGTTCGATCGGCAACACCCCACTCACGGTCACCGATGTAGAAGCAGACGGTGTTCGCAGCCGACACGTCCAGGTCGTAGAACAGTGAGTCGTCGCCGTTGACCACCGGCGACGGCTTGGCAACCTCCGCGCGGGATGTGGCGTCATGGTCGAGGTGCGCCACCGTCACGAAGTTCGCGCCGTCGGCCACCCAGATCTGGCCCTTGACCAGTGCCCGCTCCCCGGGAGCCGAGCGCAGCACGGTGCGGTTGGCGGCGGTGCCGCCGTGCCGGAGAGCCAGGATGGCCTGGTCGTAGACGCCGGCGCGAAGGCAGCCGACGTCGCCCGTCCGCAGGCTGTCCGCAAGGCGCTGGGCGGTCTTGAAGGGCGAGGTGCGCGATCCCGTGGCGGAGTTGCTGCCGTCCGGGGATGCGTAGCGCGTGCAGCGCGAGGAGACGGGATCCGCTTCCGGCGCGATCAGGTCGAACATGCTGCTGGCCGCGGTCTTGCCCGGTGACGTGCCCTGCGGTGGGGAGACCACCAGTGGCGAGCGGACGGGTGCGGGCGCGGCCGCGGGCCTGGGTGACAGGGACGCGGCGACGCGTCGCAGCCGCAGCACCAGGAGCGGCCGGCGGCCCACCCGCCGGCGCAGCTTGCGCGACAGCCGGAGGGTCACCCGCGATCCCTTGACCCCGCGCCGCACGGTTTTCACGCTCAGCCGTGCGCTGCGGGACCGCCCCTTGAGGGTGGCGCCGGCGATCTGCGACTTCGCCACGTACAGCTTGTAGACCACCTTGCCGCCCGCGTGGCTCGATCCCCGCAGCGACTTCTGGGCCGCCGAGGCCCCGGCGGGGGCCAGCAGGGCGAGCGCGAGCAGGGCGAGGGCGACCAGCAATGTCCGGGGCGGGGCCATGAGAATCCAATCGGTGCGCCTGCGCGGGCACCCCAGCGGACGCCCGTCGCAGTGGACGTATTGGGGAAGCGAAGCGCGATCGCGTGCCACACTCCGCGACCGACCATGACCGCCCTGACTCGCCAGACCCCGAACGCCCCCGCGGCCACACGGGTCGCCCTCGCGGTGTGCGTGGCGCTCGTGGCTGGGGTCATCACCGCGTGGAACCCGATCGCCGGCGTGGGGCTGCTGGTGGCGGGCGCCTACACCTCGATCGCGCTGCGCGGGCTGGAGACGGCGCTGGTCATGTGGGTGCCCAGCTTCTTCATCTCGTTCTTCGTCGTGGGCAACGCCTGGCTCAAGGGCGGCCTGGCCGTGGCCGTCATCGCGGCCGGGGCCGCGGTGGCCTCACAGCCACGTCTGCTGCGCGAGACGTTCGACCGCTACGGGCGAGTGCTGATCATCCTGGCCGCCGTCCTCGGATGGTTCGCGCTGTCGGCGGTCTGGGCCGGCGAGGCGACCTCCGCGATCTCCGAGTGGCTCAAGGTCGTTCTGTGCGCGACGGTGTTCCTCCTCGTGCTCCTGGGCGTACGGACCACGCGCGACGTGCGCTGGCTCCTGCTGGCGTTCGTCGGGGCGGGCGTCTTCTCCGCGGTGCTCGGAATGATGGGGGTGTCCAGCGGCCCGGCGAACCCCGACGCCGCCGCGGAGCTCGCTGCCGAGGGGCGGATCACCGCTTGGGCGGGCGACCCGAACGTGCTCGCCGCCAGCCTCGTCGCGACCGCCGTGCTGGCGCTCACGCTGGCCTCCCGCCCCTCCCAGCGCGGACGCTGGGCGCTGGGCCTCTGTGCGGTGATCGCGGTGGCCGGCATGGCGGCCACGCAGTCACGGGGAGGCCTGATCGCCGGAGCCGTCGCGCTGATCGCGGGCCTGGTGCTGTTCCGCCGTCAGTCCGCGCGCGTGGTGCCGGTGGTCGTGGCCTGCGTGATCGTGATGTTCGGATACTTCGCGACCAATCCCGACGCGGCCAGCCGCCTCACGGAGTCCGGTGACGCCGGCAGCGGGCGGACCGAGCTGTGGACCGTGGCCCTGCGCGGGTTCCGTGACCACCCGATCCAGGGCATCGGGCTGAACCAGTTCCGGCTCGAGTCCAGCCGGTACGTGCTGGAGCCGGGCACGCTCCGGTTCGTGCCGATCATCTCGGAGCGACCGGTGGTGGTGCACAACACCTACCTCCAGTACCTCGTCGAGACCGGTCTCGTGGGCATCGCGCTCTTCCTGGCGCTGCTGGCCGCCTGCGCGCGGCGTCAGCTGGCCGCCGCGCGGCGGTTCGAGGCGCAGGGGATGACCGACGACGGGTTGCTGGCCCGGGGCGTGCTGGTGGCCACCCTGGCCACGCTGGCCGCAGGCCTGTTCTTCTCGGCCGGCGTGGACTACAAGACGTGGCTGCTGCTGGCACTCGGCCCCGTGCTGCTGCACGCATCGGGGCGCGATGGAGCGCTCAGCCGCGGCGCAGAGAACCGCTGATGTTCCGCCCCGCCGCCCCCACCAGATCGGCCAGCTGCCTTGCATCCGACGGCCGCGGGATCAGCGCCGAGGGCCGTACATCGAACTGGCGCACCAGGAACGCGGCGGCCGCGAGGCCGGCCGCGGTGTAGGCGATCGTCGACGCGATGGCGGCGCCGTTGGCGCCGTAGGACGGGATCAGGATCACGTACAGCACCAGCGCAACGACGAATCCAGTTCCCATGGAGGCGGACTCGAGCAGCGGACGCTGCTGGGCGATCAACCCGATGCCGATCAGCTTGGCCGCGGAGATGCCCAGCGCGCCGACCGCAAGCAGCCGCAGCGGCTCGACCGAGCCGCTGAAGCTGTCCCCGAAGATGCCGGTGCATAGAACGGGCGCGAGCAGGAACAGGGCGACGGCGGCGATCAGTGTCAGCGCCACCGTCAGCCGGAACAGGCTGGCGATCCGGGCGCCCGCCTCCGCGCCCTTGGCCCTGACGAGGTCGGGTCGGGCCACGGCTGACACGGCCATCGGCAGCAGGAACAGGCCCTCGAACCAGGCCACCGCGATGGAGTACAGGCCGAGCTCCCTCGACCCGGCCACCGCGCCCAGGATCCACTGGTCCATCCGGTAGTTGCCGGTGGCCAGGACGCCGCCGATGTGCGACTTGGCCCCGAACGTGACCGCCTCCTGCGCCAGGCGCCGGTCGGGGCGCGTGTATCCCGCGGTCAGCCCGTGATGGACGGCGAGGAAGAGGGCCGCCAGCGTGTTGCCGGCGCTCCATGCCGCCAGGGCCGTGGTCACCGACAGCGTGCCCGTGATCATCATCACGACGTTGGCCGTCAGAGCGACCGTCGGCGCGGTCAGCATCGCGATGTTCGCGACCGTGAACTGGTAGCTGCCCCTGGCCAGGTACACCAGGTAGGTCTGCAGCATCACCGCCGGAATCGAGACCAAGGCGAGCGCGAGGTTCCCCGCGGGCACGTCCTGCTTGAGGAACGGCGCGTAGGCCAGCGCGGCGACGGCCACCCCCGCAGCCGCCAGCCCCAGCAGCAGGGACAGCACGACCGAGTTGGTGCCCAGCGACGGGATCCGGTGGCTCTTGAGACCGCTGAAGTTGGCGTTGGACTCGTGCACGCTCATGTTGAGGACGTATCCGGTGATGCCGGCCACCGTCATCAGGAAGGTCACATCGCCCCGGCCGGTCGGGCCGAGGTCCCGGGCGACGATCAGGACGTTCAGCAGGCCCAGGAAGGACACGCCGAGGTAGCTCAGGTACGTGCCCGCGGCTGCCCGTCGCATGCCGGGACGCTTTGGGCCAGCGGCCTCCGGCTCGGGCTCAGCGGACACGGAGTCTCACGTCCTGATCGGTCAGGAGGCCTCACGCGCGGGACGGGGCCCGTCCAGCGCGATGACGGCGATCCATGCCCAGCTCCGCGAACGGGGCCACAGGCGGAACAGCGCGGAGTCCAGCTTCTCCAGCAGTCCAGTTGCCGCGGTGAAGCCGGTGCGGCCGCGCAACGCCAAGGCGGCGAGGGAGGTGAGATGGAAAAAGCGCACACGAACGGTGGAGAAGTGCTCGCTCGCTGCGCGCAAGTCGGACATCAGCAGCGGGTGCTCGTCCTCGCTTCGCTGGGTCGGCGTCCGATCCCGGTACAGGTTGATCACCGGGTTGTGGCCCAACGGCTCGAGGAAGACGGCGCTCCCGTTCGGCCTGAGCGCCCGGGCGATACCCCGGAGGGCGAGCTCGAGATCGAGGTGGTGCAGTATTCCGGTGCCACACACGAGATCGAACTCACTCTCAAACGGGAGGTTCTCGGCGTCCATGACCTGAAAATCGAGCTGGTCCTCGAGGTCTTGCTCGGTGGCCAGCGCCCGCGACGTGTCGACGGCGACCTCGGAGATGTCGATTCCGGTGACCGTCGCGCCGGCTGAGGCCATCGCGGTCGCAAAACTCGTACGGCCACAGCCGTACTCCAGCACCCGCCGATTAGTACCGCGGTCCCTGATCTTCGCCTCGTAATACGCAAAACTGCTCTCGGCAATCGCGTAAAAGGCGCCGGCACCCCGTTCTTCACCGGCGAACAGCTGATTGTGAAACTCGCGTTCGCGCTCCAGCTTGGTAGTCAAGTGGGCAACCATAGCCATCGCGGAACCGAACCGTTCCAGGGGAGTCCGGGGTCCATGAACTAGGTTTCCGACCATGGAGACAGGGGCCACGGACACGGGCAGCGCGGAAACGACGACCAGCCACCGGATGGCGGTGGTGATCCCCTGCTACAACGACGGCGCGTTCCTCCTGGAGGCCCTCGAATCGCTGCGTGAGCAGGAGCCACACGAGCTCGTGGTGGTCGACGACGGCTCGTTCGAGCCGGACACGCTGGAGATCCTGGAGCGGCTTGCCGCCGAGGGGATCCACGTGCACTCACAGGAGAACGCGGGGCTGGGCCCGGCGCGGATGGCGGGCGTGAGGGCGACCAGATCGTCGATCGTGCATTTCCTGGATTCCGACGATCTGCTGCCTCCGGGCACGCTGACGGTGCTCGCGGACGCGCTCGAGCAGCACCCGGAGGCGTCCGTGGCGTGGGGGCACTACCGATCGTTCGGCGTGCGTGACTGCCTGTTCCCCACGGCCCCGGAGCTGGACCCGTGGCGGATCACGTTCTTCGACGAGATCCCCGGGACCTGCATGGTCAGGCGGGAGACGATCGAGGCGGTCGGCGGCTGGGACGACCTGGGCTACGAGGACTGGGACTTCTGGATGAAGGTGGCCGAGAAGGGCTACACGGGCGTCGGGGTGCCCGTGACCACCCTGCTGTACCGCGAGCACCCCACCCCCCGCCTGCTGGCCTCGACCCTGACCAGCCATGACAAGCACTACGAGTTACTCCGCGAGCGCCACGCGACGTTGTTCGCGGCTCGGCCCGCCAATCGCCGGGCGTCCTCGTCCCCCGCGAGCCTGAAGCTGCTGTGGACCGCCATCGACCGGCTGCCGCTGAAGCACTTCCGCAAGCGCCAGATCCTGGCCGCCGCCCGCTACTTCGTGCAGCGGGAGATGTCCTCCGACTGCTACCAGGGCCCCTTCGAGCGTCTGCGCGGCGTCGTCCGGCGGCGGCTGTCCGGCCGCCCGCTGCCCGAGGCCTAGGAGCCCTCGCCGGCCGCCAGCAGGGCCACGCGGGCCGCCTCCCGCTCCAGGGAGTGGTCGCGGGCGAGCTCCAGCCCCTTGAGGGTCCTGGCGGTCCGGGCGTCGGGGTCGTCGACCACGCTCTCGATCGCGGCCGCGAGAGCATCCTTGTCGCGGGGCGGCACCAGCAGGCCCGCCTCCCCCCCGGCCACGGCTCCGGGAACGCCCCCCACCCGAGTCGCGACGACGGCCGTGCCCTGGGACATGGCCTCCGTGAGCACCTGTCCGAAGGCCTCCGTCACGGCGACGTGGACGAAGATGTGCGAGCCGCGGTACAGGGCCAGCAGCTCGGGGCCGAACGGCACGTATCCCTGGAACCTGATCACGTCGTCGAGGCCCAGCGCCCGCGCCTGTGCCCGGACCGAGTCCAGGAGCCTGCCCTGCCCGACCCACCTGAGGCGGAAGCGCCCCGGATGGCGTCGCTCGAGCTCGGCCATCGTCTCGACCAGCAGGAGGGGGTTCTTCTCCGGCTCCACCCGCCCGACCGTGATCAGCTCGATGCGCTGGGACCAGTCCAGCGGCGCCGGCTCCTCCTTGACGTCCTGTTCCCTGACCAGGGAGATGCGCAGGGCCTCCAGGTTCGGCCGCGGACCGCCGTACTGGGCCTCCAGATGGTCCCCGACCACCACGGTGGGCAGCCAGCGGGAGAGCCGGTGGTAGGCCTTGTCGATGAGCCAGATCGGCATCAGCACGGGCTTGGCGAACCGATGCGGAAGCCGCGACCGGAAGTACTTCATCGTGTCCTGGCGGACACCCAGCACGACCCGCTTACGCCTGACCAGCGCCGAGACGACGAGGAAGAGGCTGAAGGGATAGGGGCCGAAGACGAGGACCACGTCCACGTCGCGGATCCCGCGCCACATCCCGCGGATGGTCCCGGGCACAGCTCTGAGGACCTCGGGCGCCCGGTTCAGGTTGCTGTAGTGCGGCAACTCGACCACGTCCGCGGCCAGGGGCATCGCCAGGTCGGCGCCCGCGCCGCCCGTGTCCCTCCGGCCGAAGAGCACCATCCGGCCGAACCGGGACCCGACCTCACACATGAAGTGCATGAACGGGAATATCTGCGCGTTCGTGTAGGTCTGGGGCGGCGGGCCCGGATCGTGCCTGTAGACGGTGTCCACGTACACGCCCAAGGTCATTTCGTCAGGTCCCTGCCCGGCCACGCCCGCAGCATCGCAGGCCGTCGCCGTGGGTGCGTCTCACAGGCTGCTCTAGGCTGCGCCGCCCATGGAAGCCCCCACCCACGACGTCAGCGTCCTCACCCCCGTCCTGAACGAGGCCGAACACATCGAGACGGCCGCGCGCACGATGCTGGCCCAGGAGTTCCCGGGCGAGGTGGAGTTCCTGTTCATCGACGGGCGCTCCGAGGACGACACGGTGGCGCGGCTCGAGCGCCTCCGTGAGGAGGATCCGCGGATCAGGATCCTCGAGAATCCCGCCCGCCGGACCCCCAACGGGCTGAACGTGGGGCTCGCGGCCGCCCGGGGCCGCTACGTGGCCCGTATGGACGCCCACACCCTCTACCCGGCCGACTACCTGGCCCGCGGTGTGCGCAGGCTCGAGCAGGGCGATGTCTCGCACGTCAGCGGGCCGCAGGTGCCGGAGGGCCAGGGCGGATGGTCCGAGGTTGCCGCGACGGCGCTGGGCAGCCCGCTCGGCGTGGGCGGCGCGTCGTTCCGGACGGCGGATGGCGGGGAGCGCGAGGTCGACTCGGGCTTCACCGGCGTGTGGGACCGCGAGACGCTCCACCGGCACGGTGGCTGGGATGAGGGCTGGCCGATCAACCAGGACGGTGAGCTGGCGGCGCGCATCCGCGCCGAGGGAGGCCGGGTGGTGTGCGTGTCGGACATGGCCGCCGCCTACGTGCCCCGCAACTCGCCCAAGACCCTGGCCCGCCAGTACTGGCGCTACGGCCAGTACCGCGTCAAGACGTCCGGCCGCCACCCCACCAGCCTCCGCCGGTCGCACATCCTGGCCCCGGGCCTGGCGCTGGCCCTGGTGGCCTCGGTGGTCCCGGGGCGCCTGCTGCCCCAGCGCGCGGCCCGGCTGGGCGTGGCCGCCTACGTCCTGGTGGTCCTGACCACCTCGCTGAAGCTCGCCCGGGGGCGACCGGACGTCGCCGCCAGGCTGGCCGTGGTCTTCGGCGCCATGCACCTGCCCTGGGGCTTCGGCTTCCTCACCGGCTGCGCGCGTTTCGGCGCCCCCGTGGAGGCGCTGTCCCAGGTCCTCAGTCCGGGCGGTACTCGAACGCCCCCAGGTCCGGCCGGCCGGACCGGCGACGGCCCAGGTAGTCACGGCTGACGCCGTAGGCGGGTAGCCCGCGGTCGATCGCGGGACTTCCCGCCGGGAGGCGATAGCCCGTCCGCTCGGAGACCCGCGGCGAGCGCAGCAAGTTGCGGCCCAGGGCCAGGCCCTTCACCTCGGCCGCGATATCGAAGATGTTGTTCCACAGGAGGTTGTTGGTCATCTGGTTCCCCGGGCCCACCAGCTCGAAGGTCCTTATGCCCTCGCGGTTGTCGGTGATCAGGTTGTTCGCGATCACGTTGCGCCGGGCGGCACCGGCGACGATCACCGCCGACCGGCCGTGGCCGACCATGGTGTTGTGCACGACCCGGACGTCGTGGGGTTCCGTGTAGAGCTGTACGGCGTGCGCGACGTTGTCCACGAACAGGTTGTTGGCCACCAGGCCGGACCCGGAGTCGAAGTAGATCCCGTGGTCGAGGTTGGCCATCGCGGGCCGGTTGAACTGCCCGTTGTGGTGGATGTAGTTGCGCTGGATCCGGACGTTCTCGGACCGGTACACGTAGATGCCCGCGTGCCAGCCGTTGTTCCGCACCTCCGAACGCTCGAGCGCCACGCCGTTGCCGAATATCCAGACCTGTACGTCCTCGCGGTTGCGTGAGTTCGCCGTGCCTCGGGCGATCCGCCCGGTGGGGCCGTCGAACGTCATGCGCGAGACCTTCACGTTGTCGGCGAAGACCCGGAACTGGCCGCGGACCACAGGACGCCGGTCGCCGGGATAGCCCTTGACCACGATCGGCGCCCTGGCGCGACCCGACCTGCGCACCGCGGTGGTCTGCCCGCTGCCGCCGTAGCGGCCGGCGCGCACGCACCCGGTCTGGCCGGGGCGCAGCCCGTCGACCAGGCGTTGCAGTGATCGGACCGGCTTGCGTGGTCGCCCGCTGGCTGAATCAGAGCCTCGCGGAGAGGCGACCCGGTCGCACTTGGCGGATGCGTCACCGGCCGACAGGGCCAAGGCGCTGACGACCACGACGACGCCGACCACGGCGGCGACGACGGAGGTGGGCAACGCGATTCCCTGTGGCCGAGTTGGAACGCGCATCGCCGGAGAGAAGTTACTCTGACGCCCGGCCCGGTATCCGTTTGCGCAACTCACGGATCGCACCTATCGTGACTTCGTCGGGCAGACCAGTCGTTCCACTTTTGGACAGGGGGCACGCGAGGCAGTCGCTTTCGGCTGTCCCAGACGCGTTCACATGAGAATGGATTCTTCGATGCACACATCTCGTCGTCACCGGTCGCGGGCGGCCTTCACGGGCATGCTCGTCGCGGGCCTACTGCTCACCGGCGGCAGCGCCACCATGGCGGTCACCGGCATCGCCGGCGACGGCAGCGCCAGCATCGCCCAGTACACCCCGCCGGGCCCCGTGACCCCGTCCGGGACGCCCACTCCGGCCGACGTGATCGGCCCCCAGCAGACCAACACGGTCCAGTCGCCGGCCGGCGGCGACGAGGGGTCATCGGCACCGACGGGCGCCGAGACCCCGGCCGACGACGGCCCCCAGGCCGACCAGGACGACGTGGCCGGCCGGCAGGAGAGCTCGCCGCAGGACGGCACCGCTACACCTGCGACACGCCAGACCGTGAGCCCGGCCGCCCAGACCACGGCCGCGGTGGACACGGACGCGCGCCTGCCGTTCACCGGCGTCGCGGTCTTCCCACTCCTGCTGTGCGGCCTCGCACTGGTGGCCACGGGCGGCCTGATGCGCCTGCGCCTCGGGCGCGAGCAGTCCCAGGCCTAGCGCCGCTGCGCCTGGAAGGGCAGCTGCGCGGACCGCGCGCGGCGCACCCACGCCCGGCGTGACGCGGTCGCGAAGCGCTTGACCGCTTGCCGTGTCAGCGGCTCCCACGGGTTCAGCTCCAGGGCCCTGCGGGCGGCGGGACGGGGATCGCGCCCCGCCGCGCCCCGCACGAGAGCAAGCGAGTACTGGAACTCCCAGTTCTCGGGATCACGCCGCACCGCCGCGTCCATCTGGCGGATCGACAGCCCGGCCAGACCGGGCACCCGTGCGTCACAGAAGGCCATCAGCTGCAGCGGCTCCGCCCGGCTGGGCACGGCGCGGTTGGACTGCAGCGCGCGCTGGACGGAGCGGGTGCAGTCGCCCTCCCGGAAGGCGTCCACGCTCTGGTTCAGGCGTTTCTGCGACAGCGCCACCGAGGCGGGCGTGATGGCCACGACCAGGAGCGCCAGCGACAGGCCCACACGGAGCACCGCGCCCGGTGGGCGCGCCCCACGGTCCGCGCCGGGGGCATCCGCCAGGACCAGGCCGCCGGCGGCGAACACCCACAGGGTTCCCACCGGCATCTCCCAGTCCCAGTCCACTCCGGCGTGCACCACCCAGGTCAGGAGGCCCGTGAAGACCGCGCCGTAGAGCGCCCTCGGGCCCTGGCTGGTCCTGACCGCGGCCCCCACGAGGATCGTGGCCAGCGCCAGGAGCAGGAGCCCGCCTCCCACGAGCCCCAGCTCGCCGAGCGACTCCAGGTAGAGCGAGTGACCGTCGTTGACCGTTGCCGGCAACGGTCGGTCGCGGGCCCAGCGCACCGGGTAGGTGCCCGCACCCACCCCGTGCAGCCGCGCCTCGTCGAACATGTCCAGGGCCACGCGCCAGTTGTCCACGCGGCCGTTGTTGCCCACCTCGGTCAGGCGGTCGCGCTGCGTGCCGACCGGGACCTCGTTCTGGTCGGTGAAGCGCTCGACCTGGGTCGCCACCGCTCCCGGGAGCCCGGTTGCCACGACGACCGCCACGAAGGCCACGGCCACGGCGGCGGCCGCCCGCCGGCCAGTACGGCGGCTCACCGTCAGGGCCGACAGGCGTCGGTCCAGGCCCAGCGTGGCCCACCGGACCGCGCCCGCCCCGAGGGCGGCCGCGGCGACGATCAGGAGCACGTTGCGCCCCTGTGCCACCGCTGTCGCGGTGGTCGGGTCGGGCTGGGCCAGGGCATCCGCCGCGTAGGCGGCGGCCGCGGCGACGGCAGAGGCGGGCAGGACGGCCAGGGCCGCGCCGGCCAGGCCCCGGGGCCGCGCCACCACCGCGTAGACCACCAGCGCCAGGGCCAGTGCGCCGATACCGGCGCGAGAGAACGTGAGCAGCAGCGTCGCCGCCAGCGCCGGGACCGCGGCGGCGCCCAGGATGCGGCTCCACCGGGCACCGCTCTCGTCGGCGCTGAAGTGAAAGCAGAAGACGGTGGCCAGCGCGGCCAGCAGACCCACCGCGTTGCTGTAACTCAGCGGATAGCTCAGGCGGGAGTTCTCCCGGTTGGGCAGCACCGGGAGCAGGTCGGGCAGCGTCCGGCTGATCAGGCCGGCACCGCACACCACGAGCATCCCCAGGGCCAGGCCCGCCAGCATCCGCCGTACGTTCGCCGGCGTGCGCTCGACCGTGCCGAACAATGCGAGGGCGGCCGCGTAGAGCAGCACCCGATCGAACTCCACCAGCGCGCGCGAGTCGCTGTCCGACCAGGCGGAGGATCCCAGGGTCCAGAGCGACAGCAAGACCATGGCCAGCAGGGCCAGGGCCACCGCGGGCGAGAACCCGGCGAGCGGATCGGGCGCGGCGACGATCCTGACGGCGAGCACCGCGATCAGGACGACCGCGGCCAGCCCGGTGGCCCCCGGGAAGAAGCCTCCCGCGTTGAAGCCCAGGTAGACGACCGCCAGGCCGGGCAGAGCCAGCAGCGCGCCACCGGCCAGGCGGGTCAGGTCAGCGGAACCCGCCCGCGCCGCGGCACGTCTCACGCAGTGGCGGCCCTAGTGTCTTGCCGCGGTGCTGAAGTGTCCTGCTGCAATTTTCTCGTGTCCTCGGCGAGCGACGCCACGTCGCCGAGGACCGGCGCTTTTCCCAGGGCAGCCGCGGCCTCGTCGGCCACATCCCCCGGCTTGACGATGAACGCTTCAGAAAAGGTGAACGCCTCGTACTGCCTGTCGGCGACCAGCGTGCGGACGGTCTCGACCAGCGTCAGCAGGTCGAAGAGCATCGACCGGTGCTTGATGTAGTAGAGGTCGTGGCAGAGCTTGAAGGCGGTGCCGAGCTCGCTGCCGGCGTAGCCGGAACGGACCTGGGCCCAACCGGTGATGCCCGGCTTGACCAGCACGCGGCGGGAGTAGTACGGGATCGTCCGTTCCAGCTCGGCCACGAACTCCGGGCGCTCGGGGCGCGGCCCGACGAGGCTCATGTCACCCCGTAAGACGTTGATCAGCTGGGGCATCTCGTCCAGGTGCGACGCGCGCAGGATGCGCCCGACGGTCGTCACGCGGGGATCAGCGGCCTGGGCCCACTGCGGCTGGCCGGCCACCTCGGCGTTCACGCCCATCGAGCGGAACTTGAGCACCTCGAAGTCGACTCCCCCGGCACCCGCGCGGCGCTGGCGGAACAGCACCGGCCCACGGTCCTGGAGCTTGACCGCCAGGGCGACGATGGCCATCAGCGGCGCCAGCATCAGGCACAGCGGCCCGGCGACCGCGATGTCCAGAGCGCGCTTGGACCACCCGGACTGGGGCGAGAAGTTGGGATGCATCAGGTAGGCGAACCACGCGGCGCTGATGGCCCCGATGGGGACCCGGCCGTGCATGTCCTCGTACAGCCTCGCCGCGGGCAGCATGCTCACCGGGAGGTCGATGCAGCTCTCGATCGTCTCCTGGAACAGGTCGCCCCCGGAGTTGCGCGGCGGCATCACCAGCACGTCGATCTCCTGCTCGAGCACGACGGACCGGATCTCGGAGATGGTGCCCAGCCGGGGCATGGGGCGCCCGTTTCCGACCTCGGGGCCGGCCTCGTGGAGCACATCCGTCTCGTCGGCGATCCAGCCGAGGATCACGTGGTCACGCACACCGGTGGTGGTCATCTCGTGCGCCAGAGCGCTGGCCAGGCCGGGCTCGCCCATCACGGCGAGCCGGATCGGGCGCTCCGCGTTGAAGGCCTCCTCCAGCCAGCCGCCGACGAACGCGATCAGCCACGCACCCAGCAACGGGACGAGCCACGCTTCGAAGGCCAGCTGCGCACGCAGGAGCTCGCCGACGAGGAACGCCAGCGCGATACCGGCGACGGGGGTCAGCAGGTCGAAGAAGAACCGCGCGAGGCCGCTCAGATGGAGCGGGTAGCGCGTGCTCGAGAAGGCCAGGCTGGCTCCCAGCATGCAGATGAAGACCGCCAGCGCGTCACCCGGCCGGCCTCCGTGGCTCAGTGCGAGCGCGGCGGCCGCCGTCGCCGGGGCGAGATGCCTCGCGATGCGGCTGAAGATCGACTGCGCACGAGCGTCACCGCCCTGCGCCCAGGCCGTGCTGGACGGCACATGGACGCCGATGGAGCCGATCACCCAGAGGCCGAGGCCGAGGGCGGCGACAACGAAGGCGTCCTCGATCGTGGGAGCCTGTTCCGGGCTGGGGAGCTCCGCCACGGCGAACAGCAGCAGCATGACCGCCAGGAACGTGGTTCCAGCCACGATCGGCAATTGTGGTTTGTGTCGGAATATCCAACTCATGTGAAGAAGGTTGCCCCCTTTTTTCAGGCGCCACTGTGGCTCCGCCCGTACGGACCCACCAGCACCCTCTGGGGTCGGCGCAGGCGCCGACCATTTCCCCTGTCTGCCCTATATCTGCCCAGCGACCACCTTCATAAGCGTGCTCGCTTACTTCTTGATAGCAGCGCAACTGCCATCTGTCCGCCATCGCGCTGCGAGAAGCCCCCTTGTGAACACCACTCCAGCCTGTCCATGCCGCGTGTCCTAGGGCTTCCTGCCCGACAAAGCCACTGTAGGTGACGAGGCGAAAGTACGCAACAAGCGGGCGCATTTGCTCAAGCCCGCGGCCACAACTGCCTCAAAGCCTGCATTCCTAGCCCCCCGGCTCGACCTCCGTGACCGCGTCGTCCTGCGCCCGCGCCAGGCCGTCGAGGCGTGCCTGCTCGCGGATCGAGGCCGCCTCGGCCCGCGCGCGGGACATCATCTCGGCGATGACCGCGTTCGTGTCGTTCATCACCATCCGGCGCACACCCTCGATCTGAGCCGCCGCCTGGCTGCGCAGCTGCTCGGCCTCCGCGCGCGCGGTGGCCAGTATCTGCTCGGCCTCGGCGCGCGCGGCCGCCAGGATCGCTTCGGCGTCCGCGACAGGACCCGGCACGGGGGCCGGCTCGGCCTCAGCCGGTCGGCGTGACCCGATATGCATCGAACACGGACTCGATGTTGCGTAGACGACCGATGCAGGTCCTCAGCGCCTGCAGGTCACCGACCTCGACCACGAAACGGTTCTTGACCATCGGGTCGACGGTGGTGCAGCGCGCCTCCAGGATGTTCACGCCCGTCTCCGCGAAGGTCCTGGAGAGATCCTCGAGGAGACGTGTTCGGTCCCAACCGTCCACCTCCAGCTCGACTCGGAAGGAGGAGCCCGAACCGCCCTCGCCATCCCATGAGACGGCGGTGAAGCGCTCAGGGTTCTTCATGAGCGCCTTGGCGTTGGAACAGGACTCGTGGTGGATCGTGATGCCCTTGCCCAGGGAGATGTAACCCACGATCGGGTCGCCGGGCACGGGGCGGCAGCACTTGGCCAGCCGCAGCATCACGTCGCTGAGCCCGTCGACCGTGATCCCGTAGCTGGACGAGGTCCCGGTGGGCTTGGGCTGCGTCTCGCGCTTGGAGGTCAGCTCGGCGACGGCATCGTCGATGTCGATGGCCGCCTCGCCGGCGCGCAGCCGGGCCATGACCTTCTGGGTGACCACCTTGGCCGAGACCTTCGAGCCGCCCAGCGCCACGTAGAAGTCGTCGGCCTTGCGGAAGCCCATCTCGCGAATCACGTCTGCCAGCAGCGGCGAGCCCGCGATGCGCTGGGGCGGCAGCCCCTGGCGCTTGAGCGCCTCCTGCAGGATCTCGCGGCCGGTGCGCTCCGAGTCCTCGCGCCGCTCGGCCTTGAACCAGGCGCGGATCTTGGACTGCGCACGGGTGGTCTTGGCCAGGCTGAGCCAGTCGCGTGACGGCCCGCGCTCCTTCTTGGAGGTCAGCACCTCGCAGATGTCCCCGGACTGCAGCTCGTACTGCAGCGGCACGATCTTGCCGTTGACCTTGGCCCCCACGCAGCGGTGGCCGACGTCGGTGTGCACCGCGTAGGCGAAGTCCAGCGGCGTTGCACCCGCCCCCAGCGACTTGACCTCGCCGCGCGGGGTGAACACGAACACCTCCTCGTCGAACAGGTCCGCCTTCAGCGTCTTGGCGAACTCCTGCGGGTCCGACATCTCCTTCTGCCAGTCCACGAGCTGCTTGAGCCACTCAACGCGGTCCTCGGGGCCCTTGGCGCCATCGTCCTTGTACATCCAGTGCGCAGCGATGCCGTACTCGGCGGTGTCGTGCATCTCCTGGGTGCGGATCTGGATCTCCAGCGGCCGGCCCTCGGGCCCGATGACCGTGGTGTGCAGCGCCTGGTACATGTTGAACTTGGGCATGGCGACCCAGTCCTTGAAGCGCCCGGGCAGCGGCTTCCACAGCGAGTGGATGACGCCGATGGCGCCGTAGCAGTCCTTCACCGAGCCCACGAGCACGCGCATGGCGGTCAGGTCGTAGATCTCGTTGAACTCGCGGCCCTTCTTCGTCATCTTCGAGTAGATGGAGTAGAAGTGCTTGGCGCGGCCGGAGATCTCGGCCTCGATGCCGACCTCCTCCAGCTCCTTGCCCAGGTAGTCGCCGGCGCGCTGGACGTAGCCCTCGCGCTCCTCGCGCTGCTGGTTGACCAGGCCCTTGATCTCGGTGTACTTGCGCGGGTGCAGGGTGGCGAAGGCCAGGTCCTCCAGCTCCCACTTGATGGCGTGGATGCCCAGCCGGTGGGCCAGCGGGGCGAAGATCTCCAGCGTTTCCTTGGCCTTGTCCTGCTGCTTGACCTTCGGCATCGCGTCGATGGTCCGCATGTTGTGCAGCCGGTCGGCGAGCTTGATCAGGATGACCCGGATGTCCGAGGCCATCGCGACCATCATCTTGCGGTAGTTCTCGGCCTGCCGGTCGTCGCGGCTCTGGAAGGTGATCCCGGTGAGCTTGGTCACGCCGTCCACC
>Ga0190275_10000771_pt1 | contig 25427 bp, 8 predicted proteins | sample Popmic550T_FD_133745 | JGI IMG/M metagenome (GOLD analysis project Ga0190275, IMG submission 133745) | Populus adjacent soil microbial communities from riparian zone of Yellowstone River, Montana, USA - 550 T | ecosystem: Environmental > Terrestrial > Soil > Riparian zone > Trees stand | place...
CGGCGTCGAACAGCTCCTCGGGGAGGCGCACGGTACAGCGGCCGGTAGTCCGCAGCCGGATCAGCGCCAGCGGATCTACCTGCAGCAGGCTCACGTGCCTTGTGAGCTCGTACTCGCGCTGGTTGAGGTCGTGGTACGCCATCTCCATCCGCTTGACGTCGAGATGGAGCTTCTCGCCGGCAAGGAGCCCCTCCTTACCGGTCAGGTAACCGAACTGGAGATAGCTCAGGCCGGGATTGCCCAGCTCGTGCTGAAGGGCACGCTCGGCCTTTCTGGCGATGTCGAAAGCGAACTGGAAGCACTGTGAGTACAGTCCTCGTACCTCACGCTTCATCCAGGCATAGAGCGCCTTATTGGTCTTCTTCCCCTTCTTCTCCGTTCCCTCTTCATTGAGAAACTGCTCCATCTCCGCGGCCTGCTTCATCTGCTGGCGGTGACTCTTCAACTCCCAATCCGCAACGGCCTCGCGGATCTCGGCGGCGCGGAGCTGTTTGATGATCTGATTGATCTCGCCGGCGGCGAGGTTGCTCTGGAAGGCCCAGTCTTGTTCGCGCCGGGCGTAAGAGCCGATCTTGGCTGCTTGGCCAGCTTCATAACTGAGATGATCGGCATATGCCAAAACCACGTCCGCCGCGTATCCAGCCACAGCAGCGAGTTTCTTTCCGCCGGGTGTGCTGATGGTTCCGCCAACCCCCCAAAAATGAGCGTCGACAAACGAGTCAGGGATTAACGCGAGCCCCTGAGCAGTCAATTGCAGCGCTCTCACAGTCTCTTGGATATCTCTTGCCGTTCCCGACTTCCGCAACTCCTCGCTTTCGTAGCTGCTGACCATCCGGCCACCGGATTCACCCAAGTCTTGCGAAATATCCACCTCGATCTCCCGCAGCGCCACCTCACCCTCTTTCATGGCCAGCTTCATCTTGTCGAAGGTGTCCCGATCGAGCTCGACGAGCTCGGGAATCGCCTTCTCGATCTCGTCGGCTTTTTTCCCCAGTTGCCGTTCGTAGTAGGTATAGCGCTGTACGGCCAGCGCCAATGTCTGCAGTAACCCCTCTTTCGACTTGATCGCCTCCTGCAACTGGCCATAGCGCACGTGCTCGACCATGGCCATCACCGCGCGCTCGTGCTTGCTGCGCAGGATCGCCATCGCTTCACCGTCTTCTTTCTCCATCGCTGAGAGCAGGCTGTTGCCGAGGGATTTGACCTCCTGGACGATCTCGGTGGCCTTCTGCACCAGAAACTGAAAGCGGACCAGCGGCAGCGGCTGATTGAGACCATTGATGATCGCGCTCACATCCAGGCCGGCTGCCGTTGCCCTCGCCAGCGCGCCCGGATCGATCGGCGGATCGAAAAGGGCCAGCTGACGGAAGACCCCCTGGAGATTGAGACTGTTGCGGATCTTGAAGAGGCGATCGGCCACGGTGTCCCAATAGCTCAGGAGCTTGTCATTGCGCGGCACGCAGAAGTAGAGCGCCTTGCCCAGGCTGCGCACAGTCGCCAGCCGGTCGTGGTCCGCCGTCTCGCTCGCGGGAAACGGCATGAGGTCGAAGGGAAGGTCCGATTCGACATCGCGCAGGACGGTCCCGAACTCGTGCAGGTCTTTCCGCAGATTGGCGTAGGTCTGCGGCCGCACCGTGCCCTTCTTCGGCACCGGCTGCGGGCGCGGACCAAGGATGTTCGCGGCCAGGACGTACACCATCATGGCCTCGTCGATGGCTTCGCCCGTGTCCTGGCGGAACAGCGAGTCGCCCCAGGCGATGAGGTTGTCCAGGTAGGCCATGATCGTCTTGTACATGTAGGCCTGCTGCCGGTAGCGGGCGATGACATGCGGGCGGAAGGGAGCGCTCTCCCACGCCTGGATGCTGCGGACGGTCTCGTCGCGCAGCGTTTCGTCCGCGCCGGTGACGAGGTTGACCAGCACCTCCTCGATCTTCTTCACGTCGGTCGACTGAAACGGCCGCACCTTCCAGAAACGCTCCGGAGTGGGCCCATCGCTGTCGTCCGTGGGATCGAACAGATAGTGGAACCAGCGCTGGGCTTCGGCGAATCGCTGATTCCTGCTCAAGTGGATGGCGATGGTGAGCGGGACGTGGAAGAACAGCTCCCAGTTGTAGACCGCGTATGCGCCGCCGGACGAGAAATCGAGGTCTTTCACCGGGTGCGGCTGCCGGACCAACGTCGTGCTCGGCCGATACGCGGCGCCGAAGAAATCGTCGAAGAGGACCGGGCGCCGCTTGCCGCCGCGGAGCGTGACCGGAGTGCCGGCCGCCATGGTGAACGGCGTTCCGCCAGTGAATAGCACCTCGGTTCCCGCGAGGACGGTTGCCGCCGTCCCGTCGTGCAGAATGAGCGCGGTGTCCGAGATCAGAGCGATCTTCGTGTCAGCACGAAACACGGCGGCGCTACTTTCCTGCACCGGAAACACCGCGCCGACGGCAGGCGTCTCGGCCATTCCGGCCGCCAGCGTGGCGCTCTCTCTGGCGGTCAATCGGACCGCAGCGGCGCCGAGGGTCTGCAATTTCATATCCGATGCGAGCGCAATCGGCACGGCTCCGGAGAATGCCTGCACGCTCCCGAGCAGAGCGATCTTCGAAGCCGCGCCAATCGTGACGCCCGTGCCGGCCTCCAAGGTCACCTCGACGCTTCCCGGAAGCGCCGCGTGTGGCTCGTAATGCGTGTCCGCCGCCTGCAATCCGGACGTGCCCTCGCGGAGCAGGCGCCGCATCAATTGCTGCACATAGGGGTGCTGATGAAGGGAGAAGTCATAGCTGAGCGTTCTCTGTTGAATGACGAAGTACTTCGTCTCCTTCGTCTCGACATAACGCCTCGATACGCGAGCGAGCTCGGTGTCGAGAACGCCGTGAAAGCGTGCGGCCTTGGCTTTGAGCATCATGTCGTTGCCTCCTGTTCAGCGTCCGAATCGAACGCCGCCCGAGGTGGGTACGCGGCCCAGGCGGTTGAGATCACGGAAGTTTTTGTCCAGTGCAGGATTGAATCCGGCGCTGCCGATCACGTTCAAACCACCCTGCGCATCCGTCAGTCCCGACTCTTCGAGAGTTGCGCCCCCGATGAGAACGACGGTGTTTCCCGGTGGAAGGCCACCGGCCGGGTTCATCTGCACGACGGCGCCGTCTTCCTCGGCGCCGGCAGTGGTCCTGATCCTGACTCGGGGCCGGCCGGTGGGACCGACGGGAACGCCGTCGAACAGCAGCGCCGTTGCCGGGTTGACCAGCCAATCGACAGCGGGCGCCGGTTGAATCAGCGAGTCCGTATCGATGGAGAGCGGGCTGGGATCCGTGGGACTCGTCAGGAACGCTTTGTTGGGCAATCCCGGGCTGACCGCGATGTGATCGTTTGGCGGCCAGTCGGAATCGGGGAGCGGCGTGCGCGTGATCCAGTCCTGCCATTCCTCGATGGTCTGCTCGGTCACGCTCGGCTCGACGAAGAAGGTATTTGCGTTGTCCTGGTAGAAGACCGGCTTCATCAGCGACGCGATCTCGCCAATCCCCGCCGCGTGCGCTGCCTGAACCGCGGCCTGGTTCTCTGCGCCCTCGAATGCCTCCTCGGCCACACCGAGCGACGTGAGTTCGTTATTACAGGGTACGACGGTGTAGCCTTCGCTCCGTATCGTGATCGCCAATTCCTTCTCGAGGATGCTCGGATTCGCCTTCGGCATTGTCGCGCCGGGCCCAGTAGAGATTCGTTTCTGAAAGCTTACTTTTAGCGCGCCATTGCCGCGATAGCGAGTGGCAACATCATCGGCTGCACTGCTGTAAGGGTTGGTCGGTGTTGGAGTACCGGACCTGCGCTCCGGAGCGCTGTTGCGACCGGCCAGATAGAAGGCTTCGTAGATCGAGCCTGTCAAATTGACATACACGCCCCGCTCTTCTTTATCTTCATAGTCCTTCGAAACATGAATGAAAACCTCTGATGGAGTGAAGTACTTGGATACGATCCGCGGGATAGCAGTGGAACTGCCGCCGGACTCTCGCGTGGACCATTCCCCTTGCACATATTCACTCCAATGGAGATGTACCTCGACGAGCTTGGCCGAGACCGCCGATTGCAGTTCCGCCATGACTTTCGCGAGCGATAGGTTTGCCAGGTTCTCCGAGGCCGAGGGTGGCGGCGGGCTGGGATCTGGCTTGTCCATGAACGTGAGCCAGAACAGATACAGCCGGTCGCGCCAGACCACCGGCGCCAGATGATCGCCCTCGATCTCCGCGCTCACCGGCTCCCAGGGAGTCCACATCCCGAGAGTACGGCGCCGGTAGAAGTACTTGTGCGGCTGGGTGTAGGTCCGGCCGATGACGTGCAGCGTGCGCTTCGTGGCTTCCGCATGATCCTCGATGTGCATGGCCACGATGTCCAGTCGCGCCAGTTCGTCCAGCTTCTTCAGATAGTTGAAAAACGCGTCCTCGACCAGGTCGCTTGAGACGTCGCCTTGCAGCAGAGCTCCTTCCAGCTCGGCAAAGAGGTGCGTCTTGTCGTCGCGGAACTCCGGCTCCAGCCAGTTCTCCGGAAAGAGGAAGATCTTGCGGTTCGCTTCCCATACGCGATATCGCTTCTTCCATTCCCACTCTCCGGCGTTGATGGCCGAGGGGCGCACGTGGAGCTCCATGTTCAGCAGACAACGTTGGATGAACAACTGCACCGAGGCGATGGCAAGGCGAATACGCGAGGTCTGATTCATGGGCTCCATGCCGGGATCGACCAGGAAATACTCATAGAGCTGCTCGATACTGGCGAAGCCCTGCTGGTGCGTGACATGAGACACGAGCGCGTCGCGCTGGCGCTTGCGGAGGCGGTCGAAGATCGGCTTGGCCACACGCTGCCAGGCCTCCGGCTCGAAGCGCGCCTTGATCGCTTCGCGCACGTCGCGGGTGATTGCGGAGCGTTCCTCCGGGCCTGTGGATGGACTGACGATCCGCGTCCACGCCTTCAGCGTTCTCACAGGGACGCCGAAGCGCTCGACGATCTGCAGGACCTCCCAGAGACGCTGTAATGGTTGCTCGCTGTCGAACGACGGCGCGGCGAACAGCCCTTCCGCGGAGGCCTGAATCACGATCGGCTCGCGGCGGGTGAGCCTGGCGATGAGCGGATAGACGCTCTCCTGCAAGCGGCCCGCGGCCGTGGTTCCGTTGGCCTCGAAGATGGCGATCAGGTCGTCCGTCCCGCCGGCCAAGTCGCGTTTCAGGCGCGCATACGCCGCAAGACGCAGGAACGGGTCGAACAGCGCCCTGGTACGAGCCGGGGTGTCGTCCGTGGAGCGAGTCGGCAACCGGCTCAGACTCGCGTCGCCGAAGGCCGCGGGATGCGTGAAGAGATAGCGCGTCTCGCGCTCGCTCAGGCCGAGGCCCTGGACGAGTTGTACCGCCTTGGTGAGGAGGAGCACCCCATCCTTCGCCGAATCGAGGTTCGCCGTCGGATGGACGGCCAGCTGCGAGAGCGGCCCCCTCGGCAGCGTCTCGCCCTGGACGAAGAGACGCGCGTGCCCGCCGCTCAGCTGCTTCAGGTCGAGGCTGAAGCGATAGGAGATCCCCGGCTTCAGCTCCAGGAACTGTTCCGGTCTGGTTCCCAGCACGGCGTCACCCGTTTGCGCCGTCTCCTTGAAGAAGAGCGGTTGTGCGAGGTGATCGAACCGTAGTTCCGCCTCCGCTCCCTGCCGCTCGAGCTCGACGGAGAACCGGTACGCCCCGGCCGCGGGCACTTCGAACGTGCCGGCGAAGCGGGCGCTGTTGGCGCGGCTCAGGACGAGCCCCCCGCTGTCCTTCGATTGCTTGAGCGCCGTGTCCGCGGACGCGATGGCGTTGCTGGTGGCCTGGCGCGTTCCGCTCCCGTCCGTCGAATCGAAGAAGTGGGCTTCCACTCCCCGCTCCCCCGTGCTGCTGAACGTGTTCAACAATTTGTCTAACAATGGGCCAGGACCGGAAAGGAGGCGCTCGTCGGTGAGCAGACTCTCCACCAGCGCCGGCTCGGCACCCGTATGCGCGGTGAGCGTCTGGACGACGAACTGGCGAATGAGAAACCGCTGCAGGAATGGCAGGAACGCCTCCGCGATCCGCGCACGGCGCCGTTGAAGCTCCTTCAGATTCTCCTTCTGGATCTCATCGTTCTCTCTCAGCGTTGCGGCGATCACCGTCTGGGGGTCGGTGGCGAGAATGTTCTTCAACGGCTGCAGGGGGAGGAAGAGCGTCGCCCGGGCGGCATCGTCCAGGAATCCCGCGTCGCCCTCCAATCGCAGCGTCTGCTTCTTGAGCTGATTGTCGAAGAGCTCGCGCGCGTTCCTTTCCACGTCGCCGAGCAGGTTCGCGAAGAGAGCGCTCTGCGGTTCGGTCAGGGCCGCGGCGAATCGCGTGGCGATCTCCGTCTTTTCCGGATCGGACAGCACGCCGAGAACCGTCAGCTGCTGTTCGCTGCGCACCGCGTTGTAGTGGACGCGGATGCGCGGCTCGTCCGCGAAGACTTTCGCCGCCAGCTGGTCGTTCGTCTCCACCCCGGGCCGCATCGCGGTGAGCTCCACGGTGCCGTTCACCATCCCCAGGAGCGTCGACACCACCTCGGGCTTCAAGGCCAGGCCGAGCTTTTCCCGCAAGACCTCTTCGGTCAATGCGGCCGGATCGTCCGGCAACACGTTCGCGGTGCGAATGGCGCCGATGCCTTCCGCGAGCGTCTTCAGGAGCGCCATCGTGCCGTCGACGTCCTCGCGATACTTGCCGGCCCGGTCGAAGCGGTGCCGCAGCAGGTAGTCGAGGTCCTCGATCGTCAAGCCGCTCTCCCTGACCTCATTGACCACCTCGACGAAGCGCAGGGTCTGCGTGAACGGATGGGCCTCCTCGATCCGCGTCAGCGGGTCGGGGTGCAACGCCTGGAACGGGTCAAGACCGGAGAGTTGCCTGAGCGCAATCAGGTCGCGCACGGGCAGCCTGAGGGCCTTCGCCAGCAATCCATACCGGTAGAGCAGCGACACATTCGGCAGCGTCAGGTCCGTGGTGTCCAACGCCATCCCCGCGTCATCGAGGATGCGGCCGATCTCCTCGGCGGTGAGTCCCAATGCGCCCTGGAGCGCGAGCAGGTGAACCTTGAGCTTCACCCCGTCGGCGGTGAGGTATTTCCCGAGCGGATGATCGAACACCGGCGAAGTCGCAAGGACGCTTTTCGTGAGAAAGAGCTGCGCGTAGAGCGATCGCGGTCCCGTGGTGGGGAGATCCGACCAGAGCGTCGGAATCGTGATCCGGCTCTGCTTTCCGGCGCGCACCATCCCGGTGAGAGCCCGGAGGTGCGCGATGGAGATCAGCGCCGTTTTCAGCGGTTGCTGTTCGAGGTTGGCCGTCTCGAACGGCGTAGTGCGGGGCATGAAGGCTACGAGCGCGCGGTCCGTCTCATCGATCGTCCAGCCGAGCTTGCGCCACAACCGCACAAAAAGATTGATGCGCAGGAAGACGATCGGATCCGCCGCCGTTCCATCGGCGTTCTGCACCAGGGTGCGATCGAAATTGCAGCCGGCGTCGTCATCGGCCAAGACCAGAATCTCGCCGAAGGGAATGGCCCGCAGTTCGGCTTCCAATGTGTCGGTTGTGGTCGGAAACGTCGTGGCGAACGTCGCTGCAAGTTGCTCCAACCGCTCCCGAAACGCGGCCACTTCCAATTGCCGCTTCTTCTCCTCGGCGGAGAGGCCATCCGGATCCTGCGCCAGCAACTCCTCGTGTTCGAGATAGAAGCGCACGTCGTGGATGCTCACTCCGAGCTTGTCGAGCACGGTCAGCTCCGACAGCTTCGGATTGACGAATCCGCTCTCGACGATCGCGGAAATCTCTTTGTAGGCCACGCCAAGCCGAAGCGACAACGTCTTCGCCGATTGCAGCATCGCCACCGCATTGCAAACGAGGAGATCGTCCGCTTCCGGCGGCACATTCCAGGCCCCCTCGAACGTGATGGCGGTCCGGCCCGGTCCGCCGGAGTCCGCGCCGCCAATGGACGAGATGGTCTTCGCCTCGGCGCTCAACGCATTCGCGCTCACGTCGAAGTACGTGCAGACCATCCCCTCCCGGAACGGCTGCGGGCCGGCATTGGGAATGGTCAGCGTTGCGTGCACGACGTTCGCCGGATTCCCGATGGCTGGTCTGTCCGCCGGGAATCCGTAGAGCTCGACCCATTTGCCGTCCTTCAAAGGCTCGGGATCGGCGAAGATCGCCAGCTCCGCGGACGAAAGACCCAGCGACTCGAAGAAGATGCTGGAGCGATCGAAAGGCTGCGCCGGAGCGAAAAGGTCGTCGCCAGGGCGGAGGACCTCCAGCACGCGGGCCAGTGGTGTCTCGAAGAAATCACAGAACTGGCGGACGGTCTCGATCCACAGATCGTAGGGGAGACTCAATGGATAGTGCGCATCGCGCAGCTTGTCGTATGCGCGACCGATCACGTTCTGCGGCTCGGCCAGCAGTTCCGCCGTGGTGGCCCCGCCGGTGTCGCGGGCTGCGGCCTCGTCCAGCTTCCCGTTCGCCACGTAGTACTCCAGGATCTCGTTGACGACATCGATGTAGGGAAGCGCGGTATGCGTGTTCTCGCAGGTGAGCGGGATGTGCGGCAGGTCGGGACGGCGTGCGATCAGCGCCTCATAGGGCGGGACTGCATTCGCGTCCGTTTTTACTTCCGGCTCCAGAAATTGCAGCAGATCGACGAGATAAGCGGCAGGACTGAGCACGGTACGACAGTGCTCACACTCGCAGAAGTCCATTGAGCCGAACAACGACTCCATCGTCGGGAACTGCCGGATCAGCTCATTGCGCACACTGTCGCGCACTTCCACCGGCGCGGACAACCCCGCGACCTGCGGCTCGCTGTCGAGCTTTCTGGCGATGGTGAACAGGTTGTAGGTCACGGCGCTGACCTGACCGGCCCTGCGGTAGACGAGATGGGACTCCGACTTGGGAGGCTTCCGGCCATAGAGCTCGAAGTACTTCCGCTCATAGAGAGAGCGGAACTGATCTTCGGAATGGACCATGACGTCGTACGCGGACTTCGTCCCGAGGCTCATGAGGACCGCCATCGCCTCGTTGCTGGGTGTGACCTGATAGACGCGGTGCAGCGTGCGCATCTGCTGTTCGGCCACGGCGCGAGGGCCGGGCTCGAGATCTGCCGCGACACCGGGGTGGGTCTTCAGGAAAGCGCTGACGGGCGTCTGCCCCAGCCGGAATCCCTGGGCGGCGGCGCTCCGGAGGAGCTTGACCGTGGAATCGCGCCCGGCCGGAACGCTCATCTCGCCCTGCGCGATCATCCGCGCAACCGCGTGCGTCGGGTAGCTCACCTTCACCATCCCGGCCATGTCGTCTGCATACGCAGCGAGCCGGTTCTCGATCGTTCCACCGGCATACGCCGTCGGAATCAATCGCTCCAGGCTCGCCATGTCGGCCTTGGATAAAGCATTCTGCCGCTCCTCGGGAATTCCCGCCTCATGGAGAATCTCCCGGGCCCACGTAGCTGCTTTGTGGAGATCCTGTTCGACCAGTTGCGCCGGATCGTCGACGCCTTTCCGCAGGAGGCGCTCGGTCATGGCCGCGCTGTTGCCGGCCAGGAAGGCCAGCTTTCCCTGTTGTTGCAGCTTGCGAATGTCCGCGTCGCCGACGCCGGCCTTGCGTGCCTCATCCCACAGTTCGGCAGGAGGCCCGCGATGGCGGAGGTAGACGGGTGCGAATTTGTCTCGCGCGTCCTGGCTCACGTCCGCTCCGGCGAGCAACTGCCCATAGGTCGCAGGCGAACCGGGCGCGCGGACATTCAGCCGCACTCTTATGGCGAATGCGGCGAACTGCCGTGTGAAATCGGCGATCTGCGAATCGTCGAGCCCGACGACGCCGGCATCGCGGACGGTCTTCAATGCCTGCCCGGCGACCTCCGGATCGATCTGCGCCAGCATCAGCTTGTCCGAGGGAAGGCCCGCGCGCAGCAGACCGTACACGGCCTCCTTCGGAAGCTGCACTTCCGCGTCCGCACCGAGCCGTTCGGAGGTAGCTGCCAGGGCGATGAGCCGCGCGTCCCAGCCGGTTTCGCCGTTCAGGATCGTGAGGTCCTGGCGCTGGTCGTCCTCTTTCGCCTCGGCGAGCTTCGCCATGGAACCGAGATGCGTCGTGAGATCGTCCGCCAGGCGCTTGTACTCCGCGGCCAGCGGCTGCAAGTTGGCGGGCGCGACCAGATTCAATCCGGCGCGGGACTCGCCGCTCCGATCGTTCACCGGTCTTGAAAGAGGGATCTCTTCGTTTGCACTCCTGACGGCACGCACCTCGAGACTCGCCGCCTGGTCGCCTGCATCGTACGTAAAGGCATACTGGCCGCCGGCCAGCGTCCTCGTTTCGTCCAACAGCGTCGCTTTGCCACCGAAGTCGCGGCGATAGAGACGCAACGTCACGCCGTCCGCGGGCCGCCTGTCCTCCAGAAGGATCTGTCCCTCAATGCTGCGCCGCGTCGCGGGCTTGCGACCGATCGGCACGGTCAGGTCGACGACCTCCAGCGCCTTCGCACCGCGGATCACCTCGGAGGATTGCAGCAGCTTGCCGCTCTCGTCGACCACCGAGACGCGCAGGTTGATACTGTCGACGCCCGGCAGCACCTCATAACGAATGGTGTATTGCCCCTCGGCGTCGGTCGTATCTTCGCCCAGCCGGATGGCCCCCCGTTCCGGCTCGTGAAACGCGCGCACCTTCACTCCACGCAGAGGCAACCGGTCGTCGCGCAACACCCGCCCGCTGACGACATGCACTCTCGGCGTCTCTCCGCGGTCGAACAATCCCCATCCGTCCAGGAGAGCGTTGAGCGCCTTGGCGGTCAGTTCATCCACTGCACCATTGACCGGAATCTGCCGCGCTTCCTGAAAGAGCTCGACTAACCTGCCGGTAGCGCTCTTGTAGGTCTCTTCGAGGCGCTCTCGGCGCAAAGCGATGGATAGTTCCCGTCGGGTGGCCTCATCCTCGTGCAGAATGAGGCCGCGAGCGACGATCTGTTGCAGGGCGTCCTGAAGGTCGGTCACAGCAGAACCTTGTAGACTCGGACTCAGCGGGTAAGTGATCTTCTTCATGGTCGTTTTGCCCCTTCGAATGGAAGGGATGCCCACAGAACTGCATCGTGAGAGATCCAACTGCTTCAATCGAGGTCGTCACATTGGCTCTCGTATGACGCATGTAAATAAGACGTCACATTCTAATGACGATTCAGCGTTCCATCCGAACCACCAGCATCACTAATTGTCGCCTGCTATCCCGGCAAACTCACGTCGCTATAGACGATCCGCCTTGCGAACGCGCTATTCATCACACTAGCGGCGCCGCCTTTCCAGCGCCTGCCGATCCAACTCTCGATACATTGCGTCCAGGTCATCCATGCCTACGAAACTCTCAAATGCATCGTCGACGTACTCACGTAATTCCGGGCTGCTATTCCAAGCTTCTATACCCTTCTCAGTCCTTTCTCTTGTAGAAGAGGCAAGACCGAACAAAAAGAAATCGAAAATTCCTACCGCTCCTTCGACGACGGCGCCCGTGTAGTCGCCTTCAAACAGCTGTTCTCCGACTTTATAGCCGGTCGATACGACATGCACCGCAGCAAAGACTCTACCCGCAATTTTCGCCCCCTTCACGGCCGCGCCGCCGTACCTCGCCAGCCTACTTTCAGCGACAACAGCTCCTCCGGCGCTCACCCTGCCAAGTGCCGAACTTCGGCGGCCTCCGCCTCCGCTTATGCCTCCGCCACCCGTTCGCGGCGGAGTTCCCACACTCGTACGAATTGGTTGGAGCGCCTCCAGACCCGCGTCGATCTTCTTGCCGAAGACCAGTTTCCAGTTGTCAGCACGAGGCAGCGGGTTGTATTCCAAACCAGAGTACGCGAGCCTGTGCTCCAACGCCGCACCTCTCTGGATATAGTCTTGGCGTCTTGTCAAGATAGCCGCCAGCTGCTCGACCTCCTTCCGTAACCCTTTGACTGAATCCGAATTTTGCACCCACCTAGACGTTGGCCGTAGGTTCTTCTCTTTCGCTACCCACTCGGCCCGCTCCTCGAGGCGCTGATCTGCGGCGACGTGACGTGTCCTCACTTCTGTAAAGTCGTTCTGTGCCGCGAATGTCTCGACTTCCAAGCCCCAAACTTCGATTTCGCGGATGAGCTCATTTTGAGCCGCGGTGATCTCCGGCTGCCGCCCGGTCGGATCTGCGTAACGAATGGGATTGGCGCTCGCATAAAGGTAAGAGCTGACTTGAGGAGTGTCGGCAACCAATGGGTCAACGGAAACCCAACGAGTCAGCCAGGGAATGTAGTACCGAGCGCCGTGGTAATACAAACTCGTCTCTGCGTCACGTTCTTTGCCCGTGTATCGATTCCGTTTGCACGTCTCGACCTGGTTGCGAACCGCTTGATAGGACGTACTGCCATACGGCGTGTACTCCTCATAGGAAATGAGTTGCGCCTCATCATCCAATTCCAGGCTGGCCGAGCCGAGGTGGTTTCCGAACTGATAGCGGATGAGTTGCTCCGGCACGAGATCGTCACCTGCCGTGTCGATCGTGCGCGTCTCGACTAGAGCCACACGCTGTTTGTCGTCCATGACGTGCAGCGTCTCTCGCTCCAGACGCTGCGCGCCTTGTCGCCGCCGGAAGATCTCGAAGCCGCCGAGGTAGATACGCTCTTCGGTGAGGTTGGCCGGTTTCTCCCAGACCTTGCGGACGCGCTGGCCGGATGCGTCATAGACGTAATAGGCCGTGCCTCCGCCGCCCAGGTCGGCCTGGTGCAGTTGGTCGTGGTGGTCCCAATGCATGTTGGGGTCGGGATGCGCGACGCCGAGGTGGGGCATGCGGGTCATGCTGCCGTGCGCGTCGTGGACGTAGCGCTCCACCTCGAGTTCGTCGCCGCCGATGGTGGTGCTGCTCAGGCGGTTGCTGGTCTTGAGCAGGGCGCCATTGAGGCCGTCCTCGATCAGGCTGGGCTCGTCGTAGGCGTAGGTGCGGGTCCAGCCTGGATTTTCAGGAGCGCTGCCGATGTGCCGCATCGACTGGAAATTGCCCACGGCGTCGTACAGATAGCGCTCGATGTACGTGCCCATGGCTCGGCCATCGTCAGGCTGCCGGCCAGTGCGACGCGCGTCGTCATGCGAGTGAGGGATCGGCGTGCCGCCGATCTGTCCGAGGTGCTCGCGGCCGGTGGCGTCGATCAGCCGGTAAAGGGCGTCGTAGGTGTAGGCGTTGCTCGGTTCGACGCGCTGGTTCTTGAAGAAGATGGTCTGCTGGGCGTCGTCCTGGATGCGGGTGATGTTGCCGGCCGGATCGTAGGTGTAATGAAGGTTCTGCACCTGGCAGCCGGGCGAGCCCGTGGGAGGCGGTCGCGGACAGTCGTCGGGAAACGCGACCTCATCGCGCCGCGTGAGCAGATGCACCAGACGGAACGTCAGCGGGTCGTACTCGTAGAACGTGCTGGCACCGTTCCCGTAGTCGATCCTCGTGCGCTGCCCCTTGGCGTCATAATCGATGTTGTTGACGAACGGCGTGGCCACGGCCGCACCGCGCAGACTGGCCTTGACCTTTTCCAGCAGATTCGCTTCGTTGTAGCCGGGACGGATGACGCTCGGCGGCATGCCTGGCGTATGCGGCGTAGTCAGTGTGACCGGGCGATTGAGGGCGTCATAGGTGGTGCTGCTGGTGTAGGCGTCCGCTTCGAGTCGGGGGGCGAGCGCGGCCTCCAATGCGGCGGCGTCGAGCGGCGCCGTGGCGGCCGCGGGCAGGGCCACGGGATCGGCATCGATCGCCCGCCAGTCGACCGCTGCCCTGTATTGCGTGCCGTTCGTCAGACGGCGTGAGGCGCGTAGCGGATTGCCTTTGAAGTCGTGCGCTTCGGCGGTGGCCGCGCCGGCCTGATCGAGGTGGAGGTGGAGGGTTCCGCGCAGATTGCGCGACTCCGCGTCGGGATGCTGCTCGCCGTAGACCAGACGCTCGGTGAGGATCTCGCGATCCGGGCTCTCGGGATCGGCGCCAGTGACAAAGATGCGCAACGGGCGCCGCAACGGGTCGTATTGCGTGCGGAAGCGGTGACCGCGGCTGTCCCACGCGAGGATGGGCTTCCCCGCGACGTCATTGAGCAGCCAGCGTGCGCCGGCCTCCATGCTGAGTTGATGGATGCGGTTGCCGAGCAGGTCGTAGGTGTAGCGCATGACGATGCGCCCACGCTCGTCGCCGGCCTGCTCGATGGCGTCGCGCACGGCGCGCTGGTTTCCCTCGATGTCCAGCTCGACGCGAGTGGCGAAGAGCAGATGCCGGTCCGGTTGGGCCGGATCGGGACCGTTGTCCGCGAAGGTCAGGAACGGACGCCCGAGGGTGTCGAGATGGGCCGCGGCGGGCGTGCCGGCGTGGGCGGCAGCCTTCGTTGCGGCGAGTTCCTCATGCACGCCGAGTGCGGCGTGTTGCCGCTGCGCGTGCCATGTCTGCCATGCCGGCGTGGCAGGGCTCGCGGACAGACTCGCGAAATAGCACGCGGTGAAGCCGCGGATGTCGTCGTCGGTGCGCGGGTCCCCCAGCACGGTGTCGTTCACGTCCCACGTGTCCTGCCGCCACGGGTCGAACAGCACCTTCTCGTAAGTGTCGTTGGGATGCAGCGTGGCCACCACGCGCTCGACCGGGTCGTAGAACAGGATCGGACTGACGCCGGACTGCGCGCCGAATTCGAACCGGTGCGTAGGGCTGAAAAACGGCTCGTATTGCCGGACCGGTTTTCCCTTGTTGTTGAAGATCGTCCAGCCGCTCCCCTCCCAACGGGGGCGGACCACCAGCCCATCTTTGACGAGCGGCCCGGGCTCGGCCTGAATCTTCTTCTGGATCTCGCGGCCGAAGCCGTCGGAGTAGGAGAAGCTGTGCTGCACTTTCGTCGATTGGTTGTCCTCAAGATCGGCGGGGTGCGTTTCCCTCGCGAGCGTGTAAACGACGGAAGGCTGCGGCTCGGGCAGAGCTCGGGTCCGGTGATAGGCGAAGAGGTCGTAGACCATCCTCGCGGTGGCATTCCCGAGGATGAGGTGAGGATCGGTCAGCGGAACGGCCAGGTGCTCGAGAGCGACGGTTTCCTCGAGGTCGGCGTTGAAGCCGTCGAGCGAGTCGCCCTCTCCGGCGCCCGCCTTGCCGAGGACCGCGGTGCCCACCACCATGCCGAGGATGTCGAAGGCGACCTGCGTGCGATTGCGGTTGGGATCCGTGACCATCACCGGCTGCAGCACGCGGTAGTCGTTGCGGGGCTTGGCCGGATCGACCGCTCCGGCGGCAAGGCGTTCCCCAACCGTGACGCGGTTGTCCAGCGCGTCGCGGGTCTCGACCATCAACAGGTCGTAGGCATCGTAGGTGACGAAGCTCTCGGTGCTGACCGCGGCGGTGTGAAACGGGTCGCGTGTGCGCTGGGGAAGGAAGAAGTGCCGTCGCGCGAACTCGAGCTCCTCCTCGGCCGTATCGGCGCTGCCGGGCGAGAGGAAGACTCGGCCCGACGGAATCCACCAGTGCGCATCGCCTTCGCTGTGCACGTACCGGCCCACGCCGGAGAGGACGTCATCCAGCTCGGTCGCGGTCAGCTTCCCGGGATCGACGTAGACCTCGCGAGCGAGACCGGCCGTGAAGGACTTTTTGTAACTCTCTCCCGGCAAGGCCAGCGGCTCGATTCCGGCCAGCAGCAGGAGCGCGGTCAGGTCATCCCTGCGATAGAGCGTGCGCACGTGCTCGATGACGCGCCGCTGCCTGCCGCTGGTGGCCGCCGTCTCGTATTCGATCTCCGCGTCTCCCGCGCCGACCGCAAAGTCACCGCTCTGAAACCGGCCCGCCGTGCCGGTGGGCACATAGCCGGTCAACTCGAAGGTGCGCGTCTCGCAGGGCAGCGGAGTGCGGTAGTCATCGGGAAACAGCGCAATGTTCTCGATGGCCTCGGTGACGCGATTCTCCGTGTACGTGATGAGCGTCGTGGTCTGCCGGTCGCGATCGGCCGGCAGCGCAAGGCCGGACCGCTTCCGGCCATAACCGACGGACGCTTCCTTTCGCACGTTGCCGAAGCGATCGACCTCCAGCGTGAGAGCGTGCGTGACGCGCGGATCGAACAGCTTCCGCTTCCTGTCCGGATCGGGCTCGGGGTCCGCCGGATCGACGATGAAGCTGCGCTCGTAGTGGCAGGTGATCGCTTCGCGCGCATGCGTGAAGAACACCGAATGGCGATTCCCGCCGCGCGCCTGCTCACGCCGCACGGTGAAGTTCTGTTCGGCGATGGTGTAGGGATGCCGCTCCTTCGGTGAGCCGTCGAGGGCATAGACCTCTTGCCGCAACATCGACCCCTTCAGGGCACGACACGCTTCGCGCTCTTCGTCCAGCGTCAGATCCGACGGCAGAACGGTATCGGGCAGCAGCAGGGCCTCGGGGTCGCGGTAGTACTCATCCCTGGCGAAGAAATCGGAGACGTGTTCCCGGCCGAGGTAGATGCCCGTGTGAAACCAACTCTTCGTCTGCACCGGCGGCACGTGCGAAGCAGGATCGATGTTCGTCGCCGCCAACGTACCGTCGCCGGTGAGCGCCCCCAACTCCTCGGTATCGAACTGTTCCACCATGCCGAAGCCGCGGAACTCGCGCTCCTCGCCGTCGAAGAAGCCGTGGTGATACGCGTAGCGCGTGACGAAGCGGTTGCGGCTGATCCGATCGAAGGTCACCACCCGCTCGACGACGTGCACCGGAAAGGGCAGCCTGGTGATCCACGGCCTGCCGTCGTACTTGTCGCGCAGATAGAACTTCGTCGATGGGGCGTAGTGGACGACGGTCTCGGCGCCGAGGTTGTTGACGGTCCTGACGAGGAGATGCGGCTTGTGCGCGCCCATCAGGTTCACGTAGCGCATCGGCCTGCGCGCATCGTCCGGCAGGGGCGAGGACCAGACCAGGCAGGCCGTGCCGTTGCCGAGCAGGTCGGCCGTGGTGATGGAGACCAGGTCGTCCACGCGCGGGAAGACGTTCAGGACCCGCGGCTCGCTCCAGCCGTTGCCCGACTGATTGAAGTACAGGCGCACGCCGTCGCGGTGGAGGTAGAGGATGTCGGTGGTACCGGAGCCGTCGATGTCCGCCAGGCGGATACGACTCTGGTCGAACTGGTCGAAGTGGTCGAAGAGGGGCGCGTGGTCCATGGAGACCTTCGCGCCGAAGCGGCCATAGCCGAGGTTGGGCCAGTAGCAGACCTCGCCGTTGCGGATGCGCACCAGGTCGGTGAGGCCGTCGCCGCAGAGGTCGGCCAGGTAGACGGACTGCTCGCCATCCGCGAAGACGAGGCGAGGCCCTTTCTCTTCGTCGATTGCCTGGCTCACGCGGCGCGCCGGACCGAAGCCCTTCTCCGCCACGGATGGGTGCCAGACGAACGCATCGTCCTCGGTGATCAGCACGTCGGCATGGCCGTCGCCGTCCAGATCGATGAGCTTCAGGTTGGCGTCGCGAGTGTCGCGCTCGAGCCGGGAGGTGAAGGGACGCCAGGGCTGCCAGCCTTCGCCGCCGTCATGTTCGTAGAGGCCCGGCATCGGACCGTCGAACACGACCAGGTCGGGCTGACCGTCGCCGGCCAGGTCCATGAACTGCGCCTGCCCGCCGGCCAGCGCGAGATTGGGGGTGAGTGCCACGCGCTCCACCGGCGCCAGTTCGACGGACCTTTTGCTGATCGGACTGACGTTGCGCTTGTAATACCAGGTGCCGGCCTGCTCGGTGAGGATGCCGGGGATCCCTTCGCCATGCAGGTCGGTCCATTGCCAGGAGGCGCCGCCTGCGCCGGCCGGCAGATTCTCCAGGCTCGCGGGATCGACGTCTTCGACCTGGTCCTGGACGACCGGCTCCGTGTACTCGAATTCGACGGGAGGCAGACTGCGCTTCTCATAGCCGCTGGCGGTGCGGCGGTAGCCGTTCTGCGTGACGGCGCGAAGAAACGTATAGACGGGATTGCGAGTGCTGAGAGGCTCCTGTTCGTGGGAGTACGTGAAGTCGGTGGAGCGGACCAGGCCTTCGTAGCCCTTCTCGCCGCTCGCGAGATCGGGGATGTGATGAAACATCAGCACCCGTTGACACAGGCGGGTCGTGCGGACTTCAAAACCGGAACGATAGGAAGAGAACGGATCGTCGCGGTAGGACCAGGGCGCGGCATCGCCCGGCTCTGGTGTGTTCGCGTCGTGCTCGCCGTAATCGAAAACCACTTCGAGCATCCAGCCGGCGTTCTGCAATTGCTCCGCGGGAAGATCGGCCAGAAAGCGTGGCCGGCGGCCGGCACTGTTCAGGAGCGGCTGGCGGTTGCCGTAACGAATGCTCTTGAGATAGCGATTGGCCGTGCGCCGCCGGTCGACGGGGTCGCCACGGTTCCGCTCGCAGGCTCGGGCGAAGTCGGCACCGGCGCCGTCCTCCCGTTTGTAGTGATACACAACGGCGTTCCCTTTGTCGTCGCGCGTCTCGCAGAGCAACCAGCTGAAGATGCGCTCGGGAGCTTCTGGATCGGCGAAGCGCGAATCGAGATCCTTGCCGTAGAGCGTGAGTACATTGTCCCTTGAGATCGATCGCCAATGGACATCGCCGTCGCTTTGACGGGTCCAGCGCTCGATGCGGGCGAACAGTCCTTCGATGCGCGGGCGATAGCGCTCAATTGTGTAACCAGGCACGGTCGTGTCGTCACGGTGCCGCGTCAGGTCCGCCCCGAGCAACGGAACGAGATCCTCCGACCCGGAGAGGATGAAGACGTCCGATTCACCGGCATCGTCGTACTGCGGCAGTCCTTTGTCGGTCTTGCGAGTGATGGAGGGGAGAGAAAGGCTCCAGCCGAATCCGAAGGGACCGTTGCCGGCCCCTGAGTCATACGAGAGCGAGAGTTGCGGCCCGAAACCAGAGCGGCCCGGGCTCGTCGCAATCGGCACGCTCATCGAGCCTGTACCGGTGACCGGATTGGCGGCGAACTTCTCGCCCATGCCGCGGATCGCGCCACCACCCTTCGGCAGAGATATGGACGGCGCCGCAGGTCTCTGCTCGCCGTCTTTCGGGGCCGCTGCCTGATCCCGCGATGACATCGTTCGTGAACCTCGATCGGCTCACCGACTTCACTGTATGCGAAGTCGTTCGCTCAATGCGTTCGAGGGCCCTTCGTCTTTGCGGCGTGTTGCGTGGTGGGCGCCCGGCCAATTGGCAGCGACCCCCGCTTTTGCCTGTAAGGATTGGTTCTAACTGAAGGAGTGACGGATCTCGGCATTTCCCTACCCGGGATCGTCCCCTCACGCCGCAATCGCGCCGAGCTGCCGCAGCAATCCCAGCTTGTCGACGACAACCCGGTGCTCGCAGATCCTGCGGTCGCGGACCGTGAGGATGTCGATGACCTCGAAACGGACGCTGGCGCCGGTCGCGGGGACGCCGAGGAACGGGCCGCCGTGGGTGCCGCGGAAGGTCTTGCGCGTGACCACCTTGTCGGACTCCGCGATCTGCTCGCTGATCTCGACCTCGAGATCGGGGAACGCCTCGCGCAGCGCGGCGAACAGCATGCGCACCCCTTCCCGCGTCCCGGGCAGACCCTCGAGCGGCGTGTGATCGACGAAATCGGGCGCGAGCATCTCGTCGACGACTTCCAGCCGCCCATTCGACTGCCCTTCGTTGATTAACTTCCGGACGATGGCCTTGTTCTCTTCCAGTGGCGTCATGACCTCTTCTCCCGGCTGACATTACGAGAGAGAGAGAGTGGATTGGTCGTCTCCCCGAGCCCCACAGGAACCGACGGGAGGCCTCCGGCGGGCCGGCCCGGCTGGCCAGAGATCGACGTCCGCGGCGAGCAGCCCGCCGCGGTTGGCGAAGAGGAGACGGCGGGCGACGGGGATCATGCCGATCTACTCTACGGCATCGTGCTGGTGATCCCGGATGCTCTCCACCGTCCAGTACGCGATCAGGCGGTCGCGCAGCTCCGCCCCGACCGCGCGATAGAACCTCTGTGCCCCCTGATTCTCATGCTCGACATGCCAGCGAACGCCGAGGCCCCGCTCCAGCGCCATCGCCCCGACCTCCCGCATGAGGAGAGAGCCGATCCTGTGGCCGCGCGCCGATTCGGAGACGTAGAGGTCATCCAGAAAGAGATACTCGGTCGCTCCCCAGGGGGAGAACTGCGTCAGGAGCGTCGCATACCCGACGATCGCCCCCTCCCCTTCGGCCACGAGGAGCTCCATCCGCCGGGGGAGATCGAAACAACAGCGGCGCAGGGTTTCGGCGTCGAGCACGAAGTAGTGTGCGTGGCCTTCATGTTCGGCGAGCTCGCGCATGAGGGTCAGGACGGCGGTGACGTCCGCGGGTTGGGCGGTGCGGATGGTGATTTGCAACGGGGATCCTCCTGAACACCCGCTAAGCAGAATGTTCGACCAGCCTACCTGAGCGAGAGTACGTCGTCGGTGACGATGATGATGATTGGAGATGACACCGATCGCGCTTCTGCGCCGGAGGCGATACAGACGGTAGCAGGTGCAAGCCGAAGACGCAGCCATTGCTGGCGGAGCCGCGAAGGCGGCGAAAGATCTGTAGGCCCGGCCTTCAGGCCGGGTTCCACAACGCGCCCACAGGCGAGCCCGCGTAGCGGGCGACAGAACACCAACCTCGCGCAGACGCGCTTTTCTGTCGCCCGCTACGCGGGCTCACCTGAGGGGCGCTTGTGAAACCCGGCCTGAAGGCCGGGCCTACAGATCTTTCTCCGCCTTCGGCGGCTCTTGTCGGATTCTTCGCACCAGCGAGCGGCCACCGATTTCCGGGGAGCGGTAATGAGTAGCGGGATGGTGGGTGGAGCCGGCTTACTTCGAGCGCGCACGTAACCAGGCAAAAACCTCTTCCGCAGGAACGGCTTCGATCTCACCAGCCTTGTACGCCGCGTACCTTCGCTCCGCCTCTTCCGCCCACAGCGCGTCGCTCTCTTCCTGGGAGATCCGTTCCGAAGGATCGACGATGTCTTTCGGGTCTTCAGGCATGGCAGCTCTTGAACACTCTCACGACGACGATCGCCGTTCGTCGCGGATCATCTCGAGCTCGGCGACTGCTTCGACATCCTTTTTGCGGCCGGCAGCTTTTTTCGACACGATCAGCGCGTCCAGATCGAGAAAGCGATACGTCTCTCCGAACATGTCAGTGGCCACGGCAGATTGCTGGACGGCGGGGAAAGAGCCGATCCCGCTCAACTCGCCGAGGAGGTCGATTGGTCCCGCCGTCGTATCGAACGTGAAGTTCAGGCCATGTTTCAAGGTCAGGAAGTCGAAAGTAAACGGCAGACCCGCTGGCGCGCCACGAGGATAGGGGTTGAACGGACCGAGCGCCGCGACGAGGCGTTGCAGGTTTTCAGGAGAGCGGTTGTATACGATGTCGAGGTCATACGTGACCCGCGCCGAACCATGCAGGATGGCGGCAATGCCACCGACGATTACGAATTGGACACTCTCCGCGCTCAGCGCGGCCAGCAGCGGCCGGAAGCGAATCATTGCTTCTTCCGGCGCATGGCCTCACCTGCGGCACGCACCTCAGCAACGAACGCCAGCATGCTTTCGAGCTGCAGCAGCCGCTCCTCGTGCGTTTTTTTGAGATTTTCCCGGATCAGGGTGACGTCGATGCCATCCTTGTAGGCCGCGATTGCCATATCCGAGAAGCGATCCGTATCCGGGTCATTCGACAGCGTCACGCCATCATTCTACGTGTCAACGCGTGAAAGCCGAGCACCGCCTCACGCCGCAATCGCGCCGAGCTGCCGCAGCAACCCGAGCTTGTCGACGACGACCCGGTGCTCGCAGATCCTGCGGTCGCGGACCGTGAGGATGTCGATGACCTCGAAACGGACGCTGGCGCCGGTCGCGGGGACGCCGAGGAACGGACCGCCGTGGGTGCCGCGGAAGGTCTTGCGCGTGACCACCTTGTCGGACTCCGCGATCTGCTCGCTGATCTCGACCTCGAGATCGGGGAACGCCTCGCGCAGCGCGGCGAACAGCATCCGCACCCCTTCCCGCGTCCCGGGCAGACCTTCGAGCGGCGTGTGATCGACGAAATCGGGCGCGAGCAGCTCGTCGACGACCTCCAGCCGCCCATTCGACTGTCCCTCGTGCACCAGCTTCCGGACGATGGCCTTGTTCTCTTCGAGTGGCGTCATGACCTCTTCTCCCGGCTGACATTACGGGAGAGAGGCGGGAGTGGATTGGTCGTCCGGTTGGTATCCCTGACCGAATCCGGGATACTGATGCTGATGAAGAGCCGCGTCGTCACCTCTTCGCCCGATGTCATGGGCGGCACTCCCGTGTTCGCCGGGACGCGTGTTCCCGTCGAAACGCTCCTCGACTACATCGAAGGCGGTGAGTCGATTGATGATTTTCTCGAAGGCTTTCCGTCCGTGGACCGCGAGCAAGTCATCACATTTCTCGAGGAAACGAAGGCTCACCTGCTGGCCGAAGTGGGATGAGAGTTCTCATCGACGAATGCGTTGATTGGCGCCTGCTTCGCGATCTACCGACTTACGACGACGTCAAGACCGTCCGACAGATGGGTTGTCATCCTGAGCCCCAGAAGTTCCCCACGAAGCGGGAAGCATGGCGGCGAAGGACCTGGGGGGGAGGGGGAGCGAGGCACGCTCTTCCTACCCCCACCCGCCCAGGTCCTTCGCCGTCATGCTTTGCGCTCGTGAACCGATCCCTGCGGCTCAGGATGACAACCAACCCATTCCGTCACCACCCCGCAACCACACCCCGTTGTAGCATGCGCGGCCATGAGACGCCTTGCGCTCCTTTTCGCCATCGTTCTCGCCTTCTCCCTCTACGCCGCGACGCCGAAAGCCACGTCGAAGTCTGATGCGAAGTCCGACTCGAAGTACGACGAGAAGACGTTCACCGGGCTGGCCTTGCGGAGCATCGGGCCGGGGCTCGTTTCGGGGCGGGTCATCGACCTGGCCGTCGATCCGCGCGATCACAAGACGTGGTTCGTCGCCGTCGCCTCGGGGGGGTTGTGGAAGACCACCAACGCCGGGACGACGTTCACGCCGATCTTCGACGGCGAGGGGTCGTACTCGATCGGCTGCGTGACCATCGACCCGAACGACTCGCTGACGGTCTGGCTGGGGACCGGCGAGAACAACAGCCAGCGCTCCGTGGCGTGGGGCGACGGGGTGTACAAGTCGACCGACGGCGGCAAGTCGTGGAAGAACGTGGGGCTGCCGAAGTCGGAGCACATCGGGAAGATCCTGGTCGACCCGCGCAACTCCGACGTGGTCTACGTCGCGGCGCAGGGGCCTCTCTGGGGTCCGGGCGGCGACCGCGGGCTGTACAAGACCACCGACGGCGGGAAGTCGTGGAAGGCCGTGCTGTCGATCAGCGAGAATACCGGCGTCAGCGACATCGTCCTCGATCCCACCAACCCCGACACCATCTACGCCTCGGCGTACCAGCGCCGCCGGCACGTCTACACCCTCATCAACGGCGGGCCCGAGTCGGGCATCCACAAGTCGACCGACGGCGGCGCCACCTGGACGAAGCTGACGACCGGACTGCCGAAAGAGCACATGGGACGCATCGGCCTGGCCATCTCGTCGAAAGAGCCGAAGACGGTCTACGCGATCGTCGAGGCGGCCCGCAAGACGGGCGGCTTCTTCCGCTCCAAGGACGGCGGCGGGAACTGGGAGAAGATGAGCTCCTACGTCTCCGGCAGCCCGCAGTACTACCAGGAGATCTTCACCGATCCGAACGTCGCCGGCCGGATCTACTCGATGGACGTCTACTCGCGCGTCAGCGACGACGGCGGGAAGACGTTCCGGAAGATCGGCGAGCGGTTCAAGCACGTCGACAGCCACGCCATGTGGATCGACCCGAACGACAGCGATCACTTCCTGATCGGCTGCGACGGCGGCCTGTACGAGACGTTCGACGCGTCGGAGACCTGGGATTTCAAGGAGAACCTGCCGATCACGCAGTTCTACCGGATCAGCGCCGACGACGCCCAGCCGTTCTACCACGTGTACGGCGGCACGCAGGACAACTTCAGCCTCGGCGGCCCCTCGCGTACGACCACGAACCACGGCATCGCCAACTCCGACTGGTACATCACTCTCGGCGGCGACGGCTTCCGCACCATCCCCGACCCGAAGGACCCGAACATCCTCTACGCGGAGGCGCAGCACGGCGCGCTGGCGCGCTACGACAAGCGCACCGGCGAGGCGCTCGACATCCAGCCGCAGGCCACCGGGAACATGGACCCGCTGCGCCTGAACTGGGACTCGGCGCTGATCGTCAGCCCGCATCAGAGCAACCGCCTCTACTTCGGCGCGCAGTACCTCTTCCGCAGCGAAGACCGCGGCAACTCCTGGACGCCGGTGAGCGGCGACCTGACCCGCCACCTCAACCGCAACGTCCTCCCGGTGATGGGGCGCGTGTGGGGCATCGAGGCGGTGGCGAAGAACACCTCCACCTCCTACTACGGCAACATCGTGTCGCTCGCCGAATCGCCGCTCGCCGAGGGGCTGCTGTATGTGGGGACGGACGACGGACTGATCCAGGTCTCCGAGGATGCGGGGAAGAACTGGAGGAAGATCGAGAAGTTCCCGGGCGTGCCGGAGCTGTCGTACGTCTCCAACCTCTACGCCTCGTCGCACGACGCCAACACGGTCTACGCCGCCTTCGACAACCACAAGACCGGCGACTTCAAGCCGTACGTGCTGGTGAGCAACGACCGCGGGAAGACGTGGAAGTCGATCAACAGCAACCTCCCGTCGCACCACACGACCTACTCGATCGTGGAAGACCACACCGACCCGAACCTGCTGTTCGCCGGGACGGAGTTCGGGCTCTTCTTCTCGCAGGACCGCGGCGGCAGCTGGATCGCGCTCAAGGGCGGCATCCCGACCATCGCCGTGCGCGATCTCTGGATCCAGAAGCGGCGCAATGACCTCGTGGTCGGCACGTTCGGCCGCGGGATCTACATCCTCGACGACTACAGCCCGCTGCGGACCATGTCGGCAACCGTGGCCAAGAACGACGCCACGCTCTTTCCGACGCGCGACGCCGATCTGTACGTCGAGCGCTCCCCCCTCGGCCTGCCGGGCAAGAGCTTCCAGGGCGACACCTATTTCACCGCGCCGAACCCGCCGTTCGGGGCGGTCTTCACCTATTTCCTGAAGGACGAGCTGAAGTCGCGCCGCAAGCAGCGCCAGGCGGCCGAGAACCAGCTCGAGAAGGACGGCGGCAACGAGCCGTCGAGGCAGACTCCCCCCTATCCGACCGCGGAACAGCTCCGCGCGGAAGCGCGCGAGCTCGACCCGGCGGTGGTGCTGGTCGTCAGCGACGACGAGGGGAACGTCATCCGCCGCGTCACCGGCCCGGTCACGGCCGGCTTCAGCCGCGTGGCGTGGGATCTCCGCTATCCGGCGCCGTCGCCGATCGAGCTGAC
>Ga0190275_10000772_pt1 | contig 25406 bp, 24 predicted proteins | sample Popmic550T_FD_133745 | JGI IMG/M metagenome (GOLD analysis project Ga0190275, IMG submission 133745) | Populus adjacent soil microbial communities from riparian zone of Yellowstone River, Montana, USA - 550 T | ecosystem: Environmental > Terrestrial > Soil > Riparian zone > Trees stand | place...
CAGGACGCAGCGGGTGGTGCCGCGCACCCGGCGATCCGTGCTGGAGGTGTGGGACGCCGCCGCTGGGACGACGGTGGCCAGCGACAGAGCCAACGGCAGCGGGACCGAGATCAGCCTGCTGCCTTACCAGGCGCTGGTCCTGGTCGCCCACGACCAGGACCAGCAGCGGTCCACGTCCCCGAGCCGGATCGGTCAGGATCGACGGCGGCCGGTGGACGACGGCTGGCGGCTGGAGGCCGGCGGCGGCACCGACCTGGGACCGGTCGCCCTCCCGCACCGCTGGGAGGACGACGAGCGGATCGGCCCCGACTTCTCCGGCACGGTCAGCTACGTCACCACCCTGCCGATCCCCTCGCACTCCGGGGGATTGCGGCTCGACCTCGGCGCCGGCGAGCCGATCCCGGACGACGGCGGCGGCCGGGAGAGCGGCATCGAGGGCCACTCGTACCGGGTCGCGCTCGTCCCGCCGGTCGGCGAGGTCGTCCGGGTCGTGGTCGACGACGAGCCGGTCGCGATGCTGTGGGCGCCGCCGTACGCATGCGACCTGACCGAGCAGCTGAGAGGCAAGGAAAGCGCCACGCTGCGCCTGGAGGTGTCCAACACGACCGCCAACGCGCTGGCTGCGGATGCGACCGTGGACGGCTGGGTGGCCGATGCCGAGCACTGGCACGGTCGGCGGTTCCGGATGCAGGCGTTGGATCGCGCCCGCGAGGGACTGAGCTCGGGCCTGCTGACCGTGCCGGAGCTGCGGTTCTGAGACGGAGGAGGACTCGGCAAGGGTTCTCACACCGACACGGCTGATTGACTGGCCGGATGGGTTTCACCAAGGCGGAGCTGCAGTCCTACGTCGGAGCATCCGTCCCCGACCTCGTCGGGCCCGACCTGAAGCTGTTGTTCGTCGGCATCAACCCCGGACTGTGGACGGCCGCCACCCAGACGCACTTCGCCCATCCCGGCAACCGGTTCTATCCCGCATTGCGGCTGGCCGGCATCATCGACCGCGACATCAGCCGGGCCGACGGCATGACCGACGAGGACCGCGCGTACCTGATCGCTCGCGGGATCGGCAACACGAACCTGGTCAACCGGGCGACAGCCCGCGCTGACGAGCTGGGCACCGACGAGCTCCTCGCCGGTCGGCTCCGGCTGGAGTCCTTCGTCGCCGAGCACCACCCGGCGGTCGTGGCGATCGCCGGCATCACCGCGTACCGGATCGCGTTCGGCCGACCGAAGGCCAAGCTCGGCGAGCAGCAGGAGCAGATCGGTTCCTCACGGTTGTGGGTGGTGCCCAACCCGAGCGGGCTGAACGCCCACGCCACGATCGCCAGCCTGGCCGACGGGTACGCGGAACCGGCTTGTGCCGCGGGCCTGATCCTGCGCCCTCCCCCGGCCGGCTGATCTTCGGGGGTTCAGCTGCCGCCGTTGCCGCCGCCGGCTGCGCCGGCGGACACGGAGACCATCACCGCCGTCATCTCGGCGAGGGCGTCCTTGACGGCCTTCGCCGCCCAGTCACCCTCAGCCAGCTTCTTGGCCCGGGCCTTGAGGGCCCGCTTGTCCTCGACCACGACGACCTTGGTCAAGATCCCGGCGGCGTCGAGCAGCGCGATCAGGGCCACGGTCCGCTCGGTCGGTGTCAGCCCGTCGACCAGAGCCGACTGCAACCGGGCCCGGACCTCGTGCTCGGGGCCGGCGTCGCGGGTCGGGTGTCTGCGCTGGCCCAGGACCGCGCTGCGCTCCTCGGCCAGCACACCCTGCCGGACCAGCCGTTCGAGCCGTCGGTCCCGCAGCCCCTTCGAGATCGGGCTCCAGGTCATCGGGCTGATCAGGTTCTTCACCTTCTGCCCGTCCTTCTCGGACAGCTTCGCCAGCACCGCGTCGAGGTCCGGGTCGTCGGTCGGAGCGGTGTTGATGACCGTGATCTTGCCCCGCTCCCGCCAGCCCGCCTCGGCCGGAGCGATCGAGATCCGCTCGCGCAGGGCCAGCTCGACCAGCACCGCGGCAGCCATCGCCGCATCCAGGTTCGTGCTGGAGGCGAGGCGCTTGCCGGACGTGTCGTCCAGCGCCAGCAGCAGCAGTTCGTCAACGATCAGCATTCGTCCGACGCTACCGTGGGCGTGTGCCGATCCCGCCGTACGTCTTCCATGCCCGTCGCCTGGACAACGGGCTGCTGGTGATCGCCAGTCCCGACCACGCCGCCCCGTCGGTCGCGGTCAACCTCTGGTACGACGTCGGGTCCCGGCACGAGCAGCCCGGACGGACCGGCTTCGCGCACCTCTTCGAGCACGTGATGTTCCAGGGCTCGCGGAACGTCGAGTCGGGGCAGCACATCGGGCTGCTGCAGGCTGCTGGCGCTTCGGTCAACGCCACCACCTGGTTCGACCGGACCAACTACTTCGAGACCCTGCCGACCGGCGGGCTGGACCTGGCGCTGTGGCTGGAGGCGGATCGGCTCGGCACCCTGCTGGACGCGCTGACGCTGGAGAGCCTGGACAACCAGCGCGAGGTGGTCAAGGAGGAGAAGCGACAGCGCTACGACAACGTCCCGTACGGCGACGCGATGCAGCGGCTGATCGAGCTGACCTTCCCGGCCGACCACCCGTACGGGCACACGGTGATCGGCTCGATGGACGACCTCAACGCGGCCACGCTGGACGACGTCCGGACCTTCTTCACCTCCCACTACCGACCGAACAACGCCGTGCTGTCCATCGTCGGCGACTGCACCGTCGACACCGCCTTCGGCAAGGCCGAGACTTATTTCGGATCGCTGGCCGGCGGTCCGCTGCCGGCTCCACCGCCTGTCGATCCGCTGCCGCCAATGGCCGGCTTGCCCCAGCAGGAGACGACCGCCGACGTACCGGCCGACGCGGTCTACTGCACGTGGCGGCTGCCCACCCTGGGCACAGCGGACTTCGACGCGGTCGACCTGGGGATGACCGTTCTCGGACACGGTCAGACGTCCCGTCTGCACCGCCGACTGGTTCGGCGCGACGAGCTGGCCGAGGCCGCGTCGGCGAGCACCATGGGCCTGATCGGTGGCACGTCGATGGGGTACGCCTATGCCCGGGCCCGCGACGGCATCGAGATCGGGCAGGTGAACGACGTCCTGCTCGACGAGCTGCAGCAGATCGTCACCGACGGTGTGAGCGAGGTCGAGCTCCGACGGGCGAAGGCCCAGTTCGAGCGGCACTGGCTGCACGACCTGGCGCGGATCGACTCGCGGGCGGACGCGTTCGGGGAGTACGCCACCCTGCACGGCGATCCCGCGCTGGTCAACCAGCGACTCCAGCAGATCGACGCGATCACCGTCGAGGACGTGGCAGCCGCCTTGCGTACCCAGCTCGATCCCGCGGCGCGTTCCACCCTGATCTACCGCAAGGAGAGCTCGTGAGTGTGACCACCACCCCGCCGCCGATCGCCCCGCCGCCGCCGTGGTCCTTCCCGCCGGTCGAACGGCACACGCTGAGCAACGGCATCGAGCTGCACGCCTACGACCTGCCCGGCCAGCACATCGTCGCGGCGCACCTGGTGCTGGAGGTGCCGCTGAGCGCCGAGCCGCGCGAGCGGGAGGGCGTGGCCACGATCACCACCCGGTGCCTGGACGAGGGCACCCGCAGCCACGCCGGCGAGGAGTTCGCGGAGCTGCTGGAGACCGAGGGAGCCGGTTTCGGCGTCGAGATCGGGCTATCCGGCCTGCAGGCCGTCCTCGACGTGCCCGTCCGAAGACTCGATCGAGCGTTCGAGCTCTTCGCCGAGGCGGTGACCGAGCCGGCGCTGGCCGACGACGACATCGACCGACACGTCCAGCTCCGGCTCGCCGAGATCGAGCAGGGCCGGGCCAACTCCGCCTCCCGCGCCTCGACCGAGTTCCGCCGCGCCACTTACGCCGGCGACAGCCGCGCCTCGCGGATGAACGGCGGCGAGCCCGAGACGGTCGCTGCCGTCACCGCGAACGACGCCGCCGCCTTCCATGCCACCGGCTACGGACCGGCCGGCACCTCGCTGGTCGTCGCGGGGGATCTGACCGGCATCGATGTCGTCGCGCTGGCCGAACGCACCTTTGGCGGCTGGCACAACGAGCGCCAGCAGCAGTTCCAGTCCTCGCCGGTCGGACCGGCTCCCCGCACCACGATCCTGGTGGACCGCCCGGGCGCGGTGCAGGCCGACCTGCGGCTCGGTGGGTTCGCCGTCGACCGTACCGATCCCCGCTGGGCGGACCTGACGGTCGCCGGCTACGCCATGGGTGGGGCCTTCTTGTCGCGGCTCAACAAGGTGCTCCGGGAGGAGCGCGGCTACACCTACGGCGTCCGGCTCGGTTTCAGCCCGCTGCGGCAGGGCGGCTCGTACGCCGTGCAGGGCTCGTTCCGCACCGAGGTGCTGGCCGACGCGGTGCGTGAGGCCCGCGAGCTGCTGGACGTGCGCAACCGACCGTTCGACGCCGCCGAGGTGGCCGACGCGGTCGCCTACTACGTCGGCACCTCCCCGCTGCGGTTCGCCACCGCCGACGGGGTCGCGGCCCAGGCAGCCGTGCAGATCATGGCCGGCCTCACTCCGGACTACCTCGACCAGAGCCTGGCCGACCTGCAGGGGGTGACAGCGGAGTCGGCCACCGCCGCGTACGCGAGCCTGGTCGACCCGATGTCGGCGAGTCTGGTCGTGGTCGGTGCCGGCGACCAGCTCGCCGAGCCGCTGCGAGCACTGGGCTACGACGACCTGGTGGTCATCGACTCCTGAGACTCACCTACCCATCGCCTTGGCGGCTCTGTCGGTGGCGGCCTTGGCCTTGTCGATCTGGTCCTGGTAGGTGCCGAGATCACCGTCGGTGAGCGCCTTCTGAGCAGCTTCGAACGCGACCTTCGCCTCGTCCAGGGCCTGGGCCGCGGCCGGGTTGTCCGGCGAGGCCGACGTCGTGGGCGACGGCTCCCCGGACGGCTTGGGTGACGGGGCTGCGCTCGGGTTCGTCTCGCCGGTACTCGCCCCGGAGTCCCCGGCGAAGACCTGGTCCAGCGCCTGCTGCAGCGTGTCCCCGATCCCGACCTGCTGACCGAAGCGGGCCAGCACAAAACGCAACGCCGGGTAGGAACCGGTGCTGCCCTGCCGCTGCGTGTAGACCGGCTGCACGTAGAGCAGACCGCCACCGACCGGGAGCGTCAGCAGGTTGCCGTACGACGCCTGCGCCGTGCCCTGCTGGAACGGCCGCAGCCGCTCCGCCACCGTCTCGTTGGTGACCATCGCGTTGGCCGTCTGGCCGGGACCGTCGATCTGGGTGGTGTCGGACATCCGCAGGATCCGCAGCTGGCCGTAGTTGGGACTGGCCGCGTCGGCGTCGACAGCCATGTACGAGGCCAGGTTCGAGCGGCCGCGCGGCACGTACACGCTGGTCAGCGAGAAGATCGGGTCCTCGTCACCCGGCCACTTCACCGACAGGTAGTACGGGGTCTCCTTGGCCGTGGAGTTGACGGCCACCGGGTCGTTCGGCACCTCCCACAGACCCGACTGCAGGTACCAGTTGTAGGGGTCGGTCATGTGGTAGCGCGCCAAGATGCTGCGCTGCACCTTGAACATGTCCTGTGGGTAGCGCAGGTGCTCCCGAAGGTCGGCCGAGATCTCCTCCTTGGGCATCACCGTCCCGGGGAACGCCTTCTCCCACGTCTGCAGCACCGGGTCCGTCTCGTCCCAGGCGTACAGCTTGACGCTGCCGTCGTAGGCGTCGACGACCGCCTTCACCGAGTTGCGCATGTAGTTGACGCTGGTGTCGGGCTGGGCCACGACGTTGGTTCCCTGGGTCGTGGTCTGGGAGTCCGAGGTGACCGCGTTGAGGCCGACCCGCTGGCTGTAGGGGTAGGAGTTCGACGTGGTGTAGCCGTCCACGATCCACACGATCCGACCGTCGACCACCGCCGGGTACGGGTCCCCGTCGACCTTGAGCCACGGAGCGGCCTTCTGCACCCGTTCCCGCGGGGTCCGGTCGTAGATGATCTTGGACTCGGCATTCACCCGGTCCGACAGCAGGATGTTCACGTCGGCGAACTTGGCCGCGTAGAGCAGCCGGTGCCAGAGGCTGCCGAGCGTGACGCCACCCTTGCCCTCGTAGGTGTAGGTCGTCGGGTTGCCGCTGTCGCCACCACCGGGGGTGTCCAGCTCGATCGGCGGGCTGCCCTCGGGCGCGCCGACGATGGAGTAGTCGGTCTGGATCTCGCCGAAGTAGATCCGAGGCTCGTGCTCCTTGATCTCGCCCTGCGGCGGGATGTCGCGCACGATCCACGCGGGCTCGCCACCGGACTGGCGCTTGTTGCCGTACGCGGCGACCAGGCCGTAGCCGTGGGTGTAGACGGTGCGCAGGTTGTTCCAGTTCTGACCCTGGATGCCCTTGATGTCCATCTCGCGCGCCGCCACCACGGCGTCGGTCTCGGCGCCGTCGACGGTGTAGCGGTCCACGTCCAGGGTCGGGGCGAACTTGTAGTAGCCGCGGACCTGCTGCAACTGCTCAAAGGCGGGGCTGACCACGGAGGGGTCCATCAGCCGGATTCCCGGCAGCGCCTCCGCATCAGAGCGGAGCTGGCCGGCGCTGGCGGTCGTCTTGGCCGAGTAGTCGGTGATCTCGACGTTGTCGACCCCGTACGCCGCCCGGGTGGCCGCGATGTTGCGCGCGATGTAGTCCCGCTCCTTGTCCGGCTCGTCGGGCCGGACGCTGAAGTACTGCACCGCGCCGGGGTAGACGATGCCGAGCACGATCGAGGACAAGATCAGCAGGGTGAGGGCGATGACCGGGATCACCCAGCGGCGCAGCACAGCATTGGCGAAGAACAGCAGGGCGCAGATGCCAGCGATCACCGCGAGGATCAGCTTGGCGTTCGCGGTCGCGTTGTCGGCGGTGTAGTTGATGCCGGTGAAGGTGTCGCCACCCAGGGTGGTGTTGGCGATCTCCAGGCCGTACATGTCGAACCAGTAGCTGACGCCTTTGACGAGCACGGCCAGACCCACCAGGATCGACAGCTGGGCCTGGGCCGCGCCGCTGCCGCCGCGCATCGGTCCGGTGAAGCGGAGCCCGCCGGTGATGTAGTGCACGACGCCGGCGATGATCGCGCTGAACACCAGGGCGGTGAAGGCGAACGAGGCGACGAAACGCCACCACGGGTAGGCGAAAACGAAGAAGCCGATGTCGAGGCCGAACTTCGGGTCGGTGATGTTGAACGGCGTCTGGTGGCGCCAGGCCAGGAAAGTGTCGACCTGACCCGCTGCTGCTCCGCCGGCGAACAACCCGACCAGGAGCGCGACGGCGAGCACCACCCAGACCAGGCGCGCATCCAGCAGCTCGCGGTAGCGCTCGAGGAGAGGGCTGGTCGGCGGGCCGAGTCGGGTCTTGCTGCGCAGCCGATAGGCCAGCACCGCGTTGCCACCCACCAGCACCGCCATCAGGAGACCGAAAGCGACGAACAGCCCGATCCGGGTCAGCAGCATCGTGGTGAACACGGTGCCGAAGTCGAGCGAGGTGTACCAGAGCCGGTCGGTCCAGAAGCTGGTGAAGATGGCGAAGGCGACCACCAGGACGGCGGCGATGATCAACGTCGGCAGGATCGCGCTGCGCCGTCCGCTGATCCGGGGCGTACTCACTCGGGTTCACTCCTGTTGGCTGTGCTGCCCCGTTGGCGAGCAGCACCTTGGGTCGGGCGGTGCGGTTCAGCCTAGGCGACGCGGGAAAGTCTTACCCGTTGGTAACTCGCGAGGCCTCTCACAGGTTCCTGAGATCGCAGATCCGCGGACCGAGGTCGCCGCCCGGTCAGCCCTCGCACCGGGTGATCTGCTCCTCGCCGCCCGGCATATCCAGCACCCCGAGCTGGCTGATGGCCTGGCTCAAGGTCGCCACCTTCACCACAACCAGATCGGTCCGGACGCCGGTGAGCTCGACGCAGTTCGCGCTGGGGACCAGGAACACGCTCGCCCCCGCTCGCTCGGCGGAGGCGAGCTTCTGCCGGATGCCGCCGATCGCACCGATCTCTCCGTCGGGGTTGATGGTGCCGGTGCCGGCCACCACCCGTCCGGACAGCAGGTCACCTGCGGTGACCTTGTCGTAGATGCCGAGGGCGAAGACCATGCCGGCGCTCGGGCCGCCGATCTGTTGGCCGAGGTCGAAGGTGATCTCCGGCGTGTAGGCGTAGCCCTGACCCAGGGTGATGCCGACCACGGGCGTACCTGGCGCGGTGCTGGACTCGACCGAGGTCACCTGCACCAGGGTCTCGACGTGATCTCGGAGCACGACGAAGTCGATCTTCTCCTTGGGGCGGTGGGTGCGAATCTGGTCGGTGACCGCCTCCACGTCGGGAGTGGTCACCCCGTCCACGGACACGATCAGGTCACCCGGCTTCAGCTTCTCGTACGCCGGACCGCCGATGGTCACGGAGGTGACGGCGGGCAGCTGCTCGACCGGCTGGCCTGCAGCCCGGAGAGCAGCGACCACTGCGTTGTCCTGCGAGCTGTCCATCATCTGCGCCTCGGCCTGCTTGACCTTGTCGGCGCTCTGGCCCGGAGGGAAGACGGCGTCCCGCGGGAGCGTGTCCCGGCCGGGCATCCAATAGGCCGCCAGCGCCTCCGGCAACGTGAGTCGGGAGTCTGCGCTGGTGCCCGACACGATGGTGAGGTCGAGCTGGCCGGTCGTGGGGAAGGTGGGCACCTCCTCGATCGAGATCAGCGGATGGCCGTCGACCTCGCCGAGCACATCGGCGGTGCCGCCAGGGCTCCAGGCCACGAACGGCACCGGCAGGATCGCCAGCGGCACCGCCAGCGCCACGAAGAGCAGCGCGGAGATCAGGGCGGTCCACGTCTGTCGGGTCATGATCCACCCGACCACGGAGCGCGGAGCGCGACCATCGAACCCGGTCGGGTCATGGCAGTCCCACCCAGGTGACCTCACCCGAGGCCAGGTGCTGCTCCTTCCAGATCGGCACGGTCTCCTTGAGGTCGTCGATCAGCGCCCGGCAGGCGTCCAGCGCCGGCCCGCGGTGAACGGCTCCGGTGGCCACCACCACCGCCAGGTCCCCTATCTCCAGATGACCGATGCGGTGCTCGACGGCGACCGCCCGCACGTCGTACGCCTCCGCGATCCGCTCGGCGCTCGCCCGCAGCTCGGCGGCAGCGCTGGGATGCTGGGTGTAGTCGAGCGAGGAGACCTGCTCGCCGGAGTCCTGCTCGCGGACCACGCCGATGAAGACGGCGACGCCGCCGGTGGCGCGGTCGCTGACCAGCCCGAGCAGCCGGTCCACGCTCAGCGGCTGCTCGCTGATCTCGGCCAGCCGGACGCGCGATGACATGCGCAGAACCCTAACTCGCCGAGCCAGACCCGCTCAGGCTTCCGCTCTCGGCTGACAGATGCCGTTCGGCTGTCCGACCCGCGTACGGTGGGAACCACGTCCGACGACGCACCCGACACGCGCAGGCGAAGGAGCACCATGGCCGACGAACGGACCCCCGGCGAGCCGGGCCCCGACGACCCTGACCCGGATGCGGGCTCCGAGGGCTACCGGTTGGGCGGCGGCGGCCAGGGCTCTGGGTCCTCAGGGTCCAGCGGCTCCGATGGCCCCGCCGGCTTCGGCTCCGGCGGTGCCGGCTCCGGAGGGCAGCCCGGCAACCCGTTCGAGGCGTTCATGAGCCAGTTCGGCGGCGGCGACATGAACCAGCTGATGTCCCAGCTCCAGAACGCCTTCGCCATGCTGGGCGGCGGCGGCTCGCTGTTCGGCCAGCCGCAGACGGCCGGCGACTCCGGCGTCAACTGGGAGGTGACCAAAGACACCGCCCGCAAGACGGTGGCGTCCCTCGGCGCGGATCCGAGCCTCGGCGTCGGGCGGCAGCAGGAGGTCACCGAGGCGGCCTCCATCGCCGAGACCTGGTTGGACGCCGCCACCGACTTCCCCCGGGTCAGCACCGTGGTGGCCGCCTGGAGCCGGGCGGAGTGGATCGAGAACACCATGCCGGTCTGGAAGCGGCTGGTGGAGCCGGTCGCCACCCACATCGCGGACGCGATGGAGGGCGCGCTGTCGTTCGGGAGCGACGCCGAGCAGGCCGCCGCGATCCCCGGCCTGGCCGGGATGGAGCAGATGCTGCGGCCGATGCTGCGGACGTCCGGCGCGAGCATGTTCGGGCTCCAGCTCGGCCAGGGTCTCGGCCAGCTGGCCACCGAGGTCGTGGGCGCCACCGACATCGGCCTGCCGTTGAGCGAGCCGGGACACGTCGCCCTGCTACCCACCAACATCGCCAAGTTCGGCGAGGGTCTGGAGCAGTCCGGCACCGACGTCACCCTCTACCTTGCGCTGCGCGAGTGTGCACGGCAACGCCTGTTCGCCGCCGCCGGCTGGCTGCGCGAGCAGATGCTGACCCTCGTCGAGCAGTACGCCCGCGGCATCACGATCGACACCTCCGCCCTGGAGGAGGCGGTCGGCCGGATCGACCCGGAGAACCTGGCCGAGCTCTCCTCGCAACTCGAGGGCGGGCTGTTCGAGCCGCAGAAGACCCCCGAGCAGCTGGTCACCCTGGAGCGGCTGGAGACGATGCTCGCCCTGGTCGAGGGCTGGGTCGACGACGTCGTCACACAGGCGACGGCGCCGTGGATGCCCGCGGCCAGCGCCCTCGCCGAGACGGTACGGCGGCAGCGCGCCACCGGTGGACCGGCCGAGGCGACCTTCGCGACCCTGGTCGGGCTCGAGCTGCGGCCGCGTCGACTGCGGGACGCGAGCAACCTGTGGGCGGCGCTGCGCGAGGCGCGTGGCGCCGACGGCCGCGATGCCGTCTGGAGCCATCCGGATCTGCTGCCGACCTCGGCCGACCTGGACGATCCGCTGGGCTTCGTCCAGCGCGGCGCCGAGGTCGCCGCCAGCGACGAGGACTTCGACGCCGCGCTGGCCCAGCTGCTGGACTCCGCTGGTGAGCAGCCGCAACAGCCCGACGCCTCCGATGACGGTCTCGGCGATCAGGATGCTGGCGACGACAGCGGCGACGCCCTCTCGTAGGGTCCCTCGTCGGCTGAGCCCTGATGCTGCTGCGGCCCGTCTATCCCGTGGTGACCGACCGGCTCGCCCTCCGGCCGTTCACGCCGAGTGACATCGACGCGATGCTGGCGTACCGCAGCCGCGCCGACGTCTGCCGGTACCTGCCCTTCGAGCCCCAGGATCGCGCCGCCCTGCGCGAGCGTTTCGCCAGCGGCTCCCTGTCCCGTACGGAGCTGTCGGCAGAAGGGCAGGCGCTCACGCTGGGAGCCTGGCGGCGCGGCAGCGGGGAGCTGGCCGGAGACCTCAACCTGTTCCTGAGCAGCGAGGAGCACCGCGGCGGCGAGATCGGCTGGGTGTTCGACCCGGCCCACACCGGATCCGGCTTGGCGACCGAGGCGGCGCAGGCGGCGCTCGCGCTGATGTTCGCCGACCTCGGTCTGCACCGGGTGATCGCCCGGCTGGACTCCCGCAACGAACGGTCCGCGGCCCTGTGCCGGCGGCTCGGGATGCGGCAGGAGGCGCATCAGGTCCGCAGCGAGTGGTTCAAGGGCGAGTGGGTGGATCTCCTCGTGTACGCCATCCTGGCCACGGAGTGGGCAAGCAGGTCCACGTCCGGCTGAGCGTCGACCCTCACGGCAGCAGCAGCGCGCTGTCTCCGAACTCGTGCCAGCGGTAGCCGTCGGCCACCGCCGCATCGTAAGCGCGCTGAGTCAGCTCCGGGCCCGCAACGGCTTCCACCAGCAGCAAGTGCGAGGCCTGCGGATCGTGCCAGCCGGTGATCAGGCCGGTCACCACCCGTGGTGGATCGGCCGGTGAGACCACCCGCTCCGTCCAGCCGCGCCGGGGCACCAGCCGATCGCCGGCCACGGCCGACTCCAGGGCCCGGGTGACGGTCGTCCCGACGGCAACGACACGTCCACCACCGGCGCGGACGGCGTTCACCAGTCGCGCGGTGCCGGCGGTCACCTCGAACCTCTCCGCCTGCGGGGCCTCGCCGGCCTCCTGCGACGACAGCCCGGTGTGCAGGGTGATCGGGGCGACCGCGACGCCCCGGGACACCAGCTCGGTGACCAGGGACCGTGTGAACGGCCGGCCCGCCGACGGCATCTCCGCGCTGCCCGGCACCGTGGCGAACACCGACTGGTACGCAGTCAGCGGATAGCGGCGATCGAGGTAGCCGTAGGCGATCGGTCGGCCAGCCTCCCGCAGCGCTGTGGGCAGGTCGCCGGTCGGACTCGCTCGCCAGAGCCGGTTGCCGGTCCCGGTCGGGGAGGAGCCGGCCCGGGGATACGGCTCGACCAGGGTCAGGGCCGCCTCTCCGACACCGAAGCGGTCGCCCTGCTCTCCGTCCAGCACGGCCCGGGCGGCATCCGGTGCCGTCCGGATCTCCACCACCCAGCTGCCGTCGTCGAGGGGGGCCGCGATGTGCAGCACGACCGGCCCTCGCGGACCGCGGGCGTCGACCTCGCCGGCAACGGTGGCCGAGTTGTTCACCACCACCACGTCGCCGGCCCGCAGGTGCCGCGGCAGATCCGCGAAGGTCGCGTGCTCGATGCGGGACGGCTCGGCCACCAGCATCCGGACCGCATCCCGGCCGCGGCCGCGGGTCTCGGCCGGCGCGGGGGCGAACGCGTCCGCCGGTGGGGTGAAGACGGTTCGGGGGGTCTCGGTCAGGATCGGCACGTCACACCTCCACCGGGGTGAGCTCGGCTGCCCGGTAGCGCCCCGAGGGTGGTCGGCGGCGCAACAGCTCGAGGAATGCCGGGACCACCGTGCTCGGCTCCGGACGATCCGAGATGTCCTCGCCAGGAAAGGCGTCCTGGTGCATCGCGGTCCGCATGTCGCCCGGGTCGACGGCGTACGCCAGGAGTCCCTCCTCGGCGCCGAGGGTGAGCGTCAGGTGGTCGAGGGCCGCCTTGCTCGCCCCGTACGCACCCCAGGTCGGGTAGTGCTCGACGGCGGCGTCGGAGGACAGGGCCACCACCACACCGGAGGAGGCCTGCAGCCAGGGCAGCAGCGCGCAGGTCAGAGCGAGCGGTGCGGCGGCGTTCACCTGCCAGGCGCGGGTCAGGTCCGGTTGGGTCACCTCCCGCAGTGCCCGGAGCGGGACCGGTCCGAGGGTGCTCGCGTTGTGCACCAGCAGGTCGAGGCGACCGAGCCGCTCGACGTGGTCGACCAGGGCCGCTCGGTGGACCGGATCGGCGACGTCACCGACGACCCGGGTCAGGGCTGGCCCGCCGACGGCAGCGAGCCGATGGCCGTCCCGTGCGTCGGTGATCACGGTCCAACCCTGGCCGGTGAGCGCCTCGACCAGCGCTCGGCCCAACCCGGCCGATCCGCCGGTTATCAGTGCGACAGACATGTCACTCCTCGTGGTGTCTCTTGTTCTTCGGTGTTCTCCCTGTCATTGTTGAACTTGAAGTAAACTTCAAGTCAACCGGCATCGAAGAAGTGAGTGATTGATGGACAGCCACGACGTCTTGGCCATCAGCCAGGTGGTGGAGCGCAGCGGCTTCGCGGCGTCCGCGCTGCGGTACTACGAGAGCCAGGGTCTGATCACGGCCACCCGCAGCGGCGGCGGTCAGCGCCGCTACGAGCGCAGTGTGCTCCGCCGGCTGGCGTTCATCCGGGCGGCCAGCAACGTCGGGCTCACCCTGGAGGAGATCCGCGACGAGCTGGACCGCCTTCCCAGCGGTCGGACCCCCACCCGCGCGGACTGGCAGCGGATCACCCGGCACTGGCGGTCCCGCCTCGACGAGCAGATCGCGGCCCTGCAGAGACTGCGGGACGGGCTGGACTCCTGTATCGGGTGCGGCTGTCTGTCGCTGAAGCGCTGCGCCATCTCCAATCCGCGCGACGTCGCTGCCGGTTCGACGGACGCGCCCGGCGCCGTCTACCTACCGTCGGCGCTCCGGCGACCGCACCGGCTCTGACCCGCGGTCTGCTGCTTCGTCAGTCGACGGCGTCGGGCGCGTCGGCGCCGCCGGCCGCTTGGAAGCCCTCCAGGTAGCCGCGTGCCCTCTCCGCCAGCGGGAACCGGCCGACCAGCGACCAGAACCGATCCGAGTGGGCCGGTTCAACCAGATGCACCAGCTCGTGCAGCAGCACGTAGTCCACGACCCAGCTCGGCAGCGGCTGGAGTCGATCGGAGAGCCGGATGGTGCGGGTGCTCGGCGTGCATGATCCCCACCGGTGCTGCTGGTTGCTCACCCAGGTGACCGACGCCGCGGTGGGGACCTCCCCCAGTGCTGGGGCGAGATGCGTCGCCGCCAGCGCCGCCGCCCGTTCCCCGAGCTCGGTATCGCCGCGCGGGCCGCGAGAGCGAGCCTCGCGAGCGAGCACCCGGCGCACCATCTGGTCCACCCAGTCCCGCTCCTCGCGGTTCGACATCCGGCCCGGAATGAGCACCACGATCGTGTCGCGCTCACGATAGGCGGTGACCGTCCGCTTCCGTCGGGTGCTGCGTCGGACCTCCACCTTCGGTGGACTCCCGTCGACACTCGGGACCTGCTCGCTCACCCGTGATCCTCACTTCCGTCGGCTCCAGCCTCCCGTACGAGATTTCCACACGGTGACCGGTGAACCAACGCTGCGCGTCCGGCGGCGGTCCACAAGCTGTCCACGGCTACCGTCACTCTGTCCACACCGTTCTCCACAGGTGGTGGACGGCCGCGCAGAGTCCGGCGGGTCAGCGCGATTGACGCCGACCCGAGTGGGCCGTTACCGTCAGGATCACGAAACCTCCAGACGGTCGGGCCGCTCGCAGGGGAAGGCAAGCGGAATCCGATGTTCCTGGAGGTTTCGTCCTTCCCGGAGCCGTCCTCCAGGCCGTACGGCCCCGCCTGTCGTAAAGTAACCGGCGACTGAGGGCCTGGAAGACGACCACCCGGTCGTCACGACACGACGGCCCGGCCGACAAGCAAGGAGACATCCATGGCGGAGACCTACAGCGGCGAGTTCTACTGCGTGAAGTGCAAGGAGAAGCGCGAGGCCAGCGGCGACGTCCATGTCAACGACAAGGGCACCAGAATGGCCAAGGCAAAGTGCCCGGTCTGCGGAACCAACCTGAACCGCATTCTCGGCAAGGCCTGAGCAACTCGCCGAGGTCAGCTGGCGAGCTCGACCCGCACTCTCCGCCGGGTTCTGCGCCGACCGTCTGACGGGATCTACCGGGGGCGACCGCACGACGGTCGCCCCCGGTTCACGTCCGAGCACCGCGGCCCTGCGCCGGAACTTCCGGAAACTGCTGCTGTGGATAGCGCTCCACGGATGCGACCGCGGCCCCAGACTGACCGCGTGCAGACACTCGCTCGCCCCCTCCAGCCCGGCGACCGCGTCCGGCTTGCCCCGCACCTGATCCTGGTACGACGTGACGATCGAGAGATCCAGCTCGGCGTCGACGTGGAAGGCGCCCTCGTGCTCGCCGATCCCGCCGGGGTGATGACCGCGTTGCTGGAGCTGATGGACGGGCGCTACCGACTCAATGAGCTCACCCTCGCTGCACAGCAGCACGGCATCGCCGACCACCTCGACATCCTGCTGGACGTCCTGACGGCGGCAGGAGCGCTGCAGTGCCCAGCTCCCGCGCCGGGACCCCAGGCGTACAGCGTCCGACTGGTCGGACTGGGCCCGGCCGGCGAGCTCGTCGCGGAGCAGCTGCTGCGCGCGGGAGTCGGCCGGCTGGTCACCGTAGATCCGGGCGGCACGAGCTGGACCGGCTGGGGGGCGGGACGCGATCGGGTCCAGCGGACCGACCACTGGTCACAACCCACGATCGACGCCGTCGAGCTGACGGTCGTGGTGACCGACCACCTCGAACCGGACCGAGCGATCACCGCTGAGCTGACCCGCGCTGATCACCCGCACCTGCTGGTCCGACCTCGCGTGCACGGCGCCGTCGTCGGTCCCCTCGTCGTGCCGGGCCGGACCAGCTGTCTGCGGTGCGGTGACGTCGCTCGCACTCGGACCGATCCTGCGTGGCCACGGATGCTCGCCCAGCTCTGCCGGACCCGCGGCGAGTGGGATCCGCTGGCGGCGGAGTGGGCCGCCGCCCTGGCCACGACCCAGGTGCTGGCCCACCTCGCCGGGAGGTCCACCGAGGTGGCAGCTGCCACGTTCGAGCTCGGTCCGGTGAACTGGACCTGGCAGCGGCGGGTCTGGCCCGCCGACCCGTCGTGCGGCTGTAGTTGGGCTCCGCTGGCATCCTGGGGTTCTGATGCGCGGGACGCAGAATGGGAGTGATCCCGACCGGCCGATACCCCCTTCGCCGGCACCCCACAGAGCACACCGAGGAGCCCACCGCCAGATGAGCGACGACGACGACTCGCTGGCGCGCTCCACGCTGCGCCGTGGCGTGCGGTTGGCCTCGCTGCCGCTCGGGTTCGCCGGCCGCGCCACCCTCGGTTTCGGCAAGCGACTCGGTGGCTCGTCGGCCGAGGCCGTGAGCTCCGAGCTCCAGGAGCGGGCGGCCGAGCAGCTGTTCAAGGTGCTCGGTGAGCTCAAAGGTGGCGCGATGAAGGTCGGCCAGACCCTGAGCCTGTTCGAGGCGGTGCTCCCCGAGGAGGTGGCCAAGCCGTACCGCGAGCACCTCACCCGACTCCAGGACGCCGCTCCCCCGATGCCGACGTCCCGGGTGCATGCGGTACTGGCTCGAGAGCTCGGACCCGGATGGAAGACCGACCTGATCGAGCTCGATCCGCGACCGGCGGCCGCCGCGTCGATCGGGCAGGTCCATCGCGCGATCTGGCGAGACGGACGCACGGTGGCGGTGAAGGTGCAGTACCAGGGCGCCGACGAGGCGCTCCGCTCCGACCTGCGCCAGATAGGCCGGCTGTCGAAGGTGATCGCGCCACTGGCCGGCGGGATGGACGTGAAGCCGCTGGTGGAGGAGATGACTGCCCGGATCAGCGAGGAGCTGGACTACACGCTGGAGGCCGAGCACCAGCAACGTGCCGCCGACAGCTTCGCCGGGCACCCCGAGTTCGTCGTGCCGGCCGTGCTGGCCTCGACGTCGAAGGTGATGGTGAGCGAGTGGATCGAGGGTCGGCCGCTGTCGAGCGTCCGAGACGACCCCACCGAGCAGCGCAACGCGATCGGTTTGACCTACGTCAGGTTCCTGTTCGCCGGGCCGCACATCGCCGGGCTGCTGCATGCCGACCCGCACCCGGGCAACTTCAAGGTGCTTGCTGACGGCCGGCTGGGGGTGGTCGACTTCGGATTGGTCGCTCGGCTGCCGGAGGGACTGCCGGAGGCGATGGGCCGGATCCTGCGGATCGCCGAGCTGGGTGACGCGGATCAGGTGCACGCCGGGCTTCGGGAGGAGGGCTTCGTCGGCGACGACGTCAGCCCGCACGACCTGATGGAGTACCTGGCGCCGTTCGTGGAGCCGGCCGCGGTGGACGAGTTCCAGTTCTCCCGGGAATGGATGCGGGAACAGTTCATCCGGGTCCGTGACGTACAGGGATCCGGTGGGGTCGGGATGCGGCTCAACCTGCCCCCCAGCTACCTGCTGATCCACCGGGTGTGGCTGGGTGGGCTCGCCGTGTTGTCCCAGCTCGGCGTGAAGGCGGCATTCGGGAAGGTCCTGGAGGAGTTCCTGCCCGGCTACGCCCGGGTCTGAACGGTCACCACAGAGCTCGGGCGAGCCAGAGCCGCACGGTGTGGAAGACCCGTCCCGGCAAGCCTGGACCTGCAGGCTCGCCGGGACCGGCTTCCCTCATTGCGCTACCCGCTCCGCCTGGACGATCACGCTGCCACCGGCTCGGGCAACGGGTGCTTCCGCGGACGTCCGCGTGGCCGCTTGCGGGCCACGACCACGCCCTGGATGAACAGCTCCCCGCCCCACACACCCCACGGCTCGCGTCGCTCCATGGCACCGGCCAGGCACGCCTCGCGCAGCGGGCAGTCGCGGCACTGTGCCTTCGCCGCCTCGACATCACCCGGTGACTCGGCGAACCACAGGTCCGGGTCGCCCAGTCGACAGGGAAGGGTCCGCATATCCAGCTCCGAGGGACCCGTCCCCGGGAGCGCGGTGGCACCCATCAGGTCTCGTGCTGTCTCGTTCATGATTCGGCCAACTTGTCTGCTCGTGGTGGCCGGGAAACACGAAGGCCGTGATTCCCGGTTGTCTTGGGAGTCACGGCCTGAGGTCGGCGCCGGTGTCAGTTCACCGGTGGACTGTCAGGTGGTGGTCCCAGACGGGTCGGAAAGGAGGTGGGGTCGATGACCTTGATGGCGTCCTTGCTGCCAGTCGTCAGACCGCCCCAACCCTTGTCCGAGCCCTGAACCTCATAGAGGCCCACTCCGGCCAGGGAGTGGGTGCGGACGGTGGGCAGCAGCAGATGGTTCCCGGCAGCCTGCGCAACAGGACGCGCCAAGGCGGCGGTGACGCGCATGGTCGACACGCCGACCGCACCTGCGGTGCACTCGAGCATCTCCATGATCATCACCACCTCTCGTTGCAGGGCTTCCCGGGCTGGGAATCTGCCATTGTGCGCGCTGGGCCGCAGCGGCACGGAGTTCAGGCTATGCGACTACTCAGAGCATGCGCAATCGAATTACGGACATCTCTGGGCAACATTTCTTCCGATGTCTCGACAGGGATCGCTCAGGACGTATCCGATGCCGCCAGGATGGCCAGCACCTGCTCGCCGTACTTGGTCAACTTGGCCGGACCGAGACCCGGGATCTTGATCAAGGCCTGCTCGGATCCCGGCTTCGCCTCCGCGATCGCCATCAGAGTCGCGTCGGTGAACACGCAGAAGGCCGGCACCTTCTCCTCGGCGGCCTCCTGCTTGCGCCACTCCTTGAGCAGGCTGAGGGTCCGCTCGTCGTACGTCGCCGGGCAGTCGGAGTGCCGGCCGAGCTTGCGTTCGGCGGCGTCCTGCAGCGCGTGACCGCAGCTGCGACAATGCGCCGACAACACCGTGCCCTTCTTGCGTGTGCGCGGCATCGTCGATGCCGCACCCGCGGCCCGCAGCGCGGGCGGCAGCACTGGATCGAGGAACCGGGACGGCTTCCGGGTCGCCTGTCCCCCACCACGGCTGCGCGACCAGGAGATGTGCAGATGCTCGCGCGCACGGGTGAGACCGACGTACAGCAGGCGTCGCTCCTCGGCCACCTCCTCGGGCCGGGTCGCCAGCACGAACGGCAGCGATCCTTCCTGGATGCCGAACAGCGCCACCGCGTCCCACTCCAGGCCCTTCGCCGAGTGCAGCGTGGAGACCGTGACGCCCTGCGCCGAGGGCACATGCTGGGCCTCAGCGCGTCTCTCCAGCTCGGCGACCACGGCGGCCAGACCGACGGGTTGGTCAGAGGCCGCCGCCAGGTCCTCAGCCACCGAGACGAGGGCAGCCAGCGACTCCCACCGTTCCCTCACCGCTCCGGCGCCCTCGGGCGGCTTGGTGGTCCAGCCGAGCGCTTCGAGCACGGCCTGCACCTCGGCGACGGCGTCGCCGGACCGGCCGGGATCCAGCTCGGTCAGGGCCCGGGCCTGGGTCCGCAGCGCGTGCATGGCCTGCCGGACCTCGGGCCGCTCGTAGAACCGCTCGCCGCCGCGAACCAGGTACGGGATGCCGCGCTCGGCCAATGCCTGCTCCACCACCGGCGACTGGGCGTTGATCCGGAACAGCACCGCCATCTCCCGGTAGGCGACGCCGCGAGCGGCCAGGCCTGAGAGCCAGTCGGCGATCGCGCCGGCCTCGCTCGCCTCGTCAGGCGCATCGTGCAGCAGCGGCTCAGGACCCGGCGGGCGCTGGGCTTGCAGCGTGACGGCGTCGATCCCGGACCGTCCCTGCTCCTGTCCGGCCCGCATCACCGCGTTGGCCGCGGTCACCACCTGCGGCGTGGAACGGTAGTCCCGGACCAGCCGGACCACCGTCGCGTTCGGGTGCCGCCGGGCGAAGCCGGTGAGGAAGTCGGCCCGGGCGCCGGCGAACGAGTGGATGGTCTGGGCCGGGTCGCCCACCACGCACAGCTCGGACCGATCGCCGCGCCACAGCTCCAGCAGCCGGTGCTGCAGCGGCGACACGTCCTGATACTCGTCGACGACCAGATGTCGGTACGTCCGCTGCACCTGGGCGCGGATCTCGTCGTGCTCGGCCAGCAGCGCCGCCGTGCACAGCAGGATGTCCTCGAAGTCGATCCGGCCGCGCTGCCGCTTGAGCTCCTCGTACCCGGTGAAGATCCGGGCCACCGTCTCGGGATCGGTGCCCGACACTGTCCGACCGAGCGGCGTGGCGACCCGGGGATAGTCCTCCGGCGTGGTGTTGCTGACCTTCGCCCAGGAGATCTCGCCCAGCAGGTCGCGCAGCCGGGCGGTGTCCACCCGCACCCGCAGCCGGCTGGCCGACTCGGCGACCAGGGACATCCGGTTGTCCAGCACCGAGGGCAGCTCGCCCCCGTACGCCTGCGGCCAGAAGTACTGCGCCTGCCGCAGGGCCGCCGAGTGGAAGGTGCGGGCCTGCACGCCGCGGGCGCCCAGCAGCTGGAGCCGGCCGCGCATCTCCCCCGCCGCGCGGGTGGTGAAGGTGACGGCGAGCACCGCGGTCGGGCTGTAGGCGCCCACCGCCACCCCGTACGCGATCCGGTGGGTGATGGCCCGGGTCTTGCCGGTGCCGGCGCCGGCGATCACCGCGACCGGTCCGTGCAGTGCCGTGGCCACCGCCCGCTGCTCCGGGTCGAGAGCCTCCAGCAGCAGCTCCGGGTCGCCGCCGATGCGCGGCGGAGCGAGCGGCGAGCCGGCTGCTGGGGACATGGTGCCACCCTAATTCCCGGCGCCGACATGTCGTGGTCCCGCGCAGCTCCAGACCGCCGCCGACCTGTCGGCGGATGAACGCGATCAGGTCGAGGTGTCGTGTTCGACGCCCAGCACGCGCCCAGTGGGGGGACCGACAAGCGCCGGGGAGTTGGCCGGCGTGGACCAGACCGCCGCGTGCAGGAAGCAGAGAAACGCCTCTGCCTGCTCGGTCTGGTCGAAGTCCAGGTCGACCACGACATAGTGCGGGTCGTCGATCGGGCGGCACACTCGTTCGTGGCGCACGCCCGCGGCGCGGCGCCGATCGGCGAACTCGGCGAAGGCTGACAGCCAGACGTCCAGATCGCTGATCGAGTGCTCGATGTGCAATACGGCCATGTCGACGCCCCGATTCGTCATGCTGAGAGTTCCCCGACCATAGGCGCGTCCGAGCCTTCGGGCTATCCCTGGTGTCGGGGATGGTTCTACCGTTCAGGTTGTGCCGACATCGACCGCCAGGTCGGCTGACCGGATCGTCAGGATCTGCCTGGGCCGCCTCGACGAGCGTGACCTGCGCGCGCAGGTCATCCACGAACTGCGGTCATCCTTGGGGTTCGACGCCTACGCCTGGCTGCTGACCGATCCCCTGACCTGGGTGGGAACCGCTCCATTGGCAGAGGTCCCTGAGTCCGAGGATCTGCCGCGCCTCATCGGCCTCAAGTACCGCACGACCGTCAATCGATGGACGACGTTGCCCCCGCGCCGTGGAGTGCTGCTGTCGGTCACGACCGGCGGGCGGCTGGTCGAGAGCCTGATCTGGCGAGAGCTGTTGAAGGGTTACGGGGTGGTCGACATCGCGTCGGTCTCGTTTCGCGACCGGTACGGATCGTGGGGATTCCTCGATCTCTGGCGGTGCGCACCGCAGCCGTCCTTCACCGATACCGACGCCAGCCTGCTCACCCAGGTGGCGGCGCCGATCACGACTGCGCTGCGGCGTGCTCAGGCTCGACTCTTCACCGGGGCACCCCAGACAGCCGGCACGGTGGGTCCCGCAGTCCTCGTCCTCGACGACGGTTTGCAGATCCTGCAGCAGACGGCGCCGGTCGACCAACACCTCCGAGCACTGCTGCCGACGGACCCCGACCTGTCCCCGGTTCCGGCGGCAGCCCTCAACGTGGCGGCACAGCTGCAAGCAGTCGAATCGGGCGCTGACCATCACGCGCCGTCGGCCCGCGCCCACCTGACCGGCGGACCGTGGATCAGCATCCGTGCGTCCCGGCTCACGGGGTCTGCACGCGAGCGCGGCACCATAGCGATCACCATCGAGACACTCGCGGTGTCCGAGCACGTCGACCTCTTCGCGTGTGCGACGGCAGTGACACCCCGCGAACGGCAGCTCCTGCACCTGCTCACCAACGGTGCGGATAACGCCACGATCGCCACGTCCATGGGCATCAGCCTGTTCACCGTTCAAGATCATCTGAAGTCGATCTACGCCAAGAGCGGCGCCCGCACTCGCACCGAGCTCATCGCCCAGGCAACAGCAGGCCGCCGAGCCATCCCTGTCGATCCTCGTCAGTCGGTGGATGTGCGCGCTCGGTGAGGTCGGAGCTCATGATGATCGAACGAGTGAAGTTCGCGGAGCCCACATCCGCGGAGCCCTTCGACCGCGGAGCCTGCAGATCCAACACGGTCAGGGGATCCGACTGAGGACCAGCTCCATCTCGTACTCGAGCAGGTCGGGTCGATGGGGCAGCCGCATCATCGCGCCGGTGCGGACGAAGCCACAGCGGCTGTAGAGGCGCTCGGCGACGGGGTTCGTCTCCACCACGTGCAACCGCACCCGGTGTGCGCCATCGGCCCGGGCGCTCGCCACGACCGCGTCCACCAGCCGCTCTCCGATGCCGTTGCCGCGGGCGGCGGGTGCCACGTACATGGCGACCAGCAGCGCGGTGGTCGTGTCCTCGGGATCGACGAAACCGGTGGCCGTGCCCACCACCTCGTCCTGGTCGATCGCCAGGAACTGCGCCGAGGACGCGATCCGATGCAGCCACATCGCGTCCACGAAGGCGGCCTCGCGCTCGTACGTGGACGCGAACGCCAGCGGAGCGTCCCGCAGGGCCTGCAGCCGGATTTCTCGGGACAGCTGCCAGTCCTCGCCGCGGGACCGCCGGATGACGACCGGTTTCATCGACTCAGAGATCGCACAGCTCCGGCAACCGCCGCTCGCAGAGCTCGGCGACCCAGCCAACCGGGTCGGAGATCCCGCGCGGCGGTCCGGTCCAGACCATGCTGATGCCCAGACCGGTCAGCATCTCGACCTCGGCCCGGAAGGCGTCCGGATCGGCCACCGGATCCGCGGCGGCGAAGATCGTCCGCGCCACCTCGGCCGGATCGCGTCCAGCGGTGGCGCAGTGGTCGTCCAGCACGGCCAGCTTGTGTCGCACCGTCGGCTCGTCGGCCGGGAACAGGTTGCACGCGTCGGCGTACCGGGCCACCAGGCGAAGCGTCTTGCGCTCACCCTGACCGCCGATCATGATCGGCGGTCGCCGCACCGGCGCCGGCACGCAGACGGTCTCGGCCAGCCGGTAGTGCTTGCCCTGGTACGGCCCGTCGTCCTCACTCCACATCTGCGCGACGATCTGCAGCGTCTCCTCCAGTCGCTCGAACCGCTCAGCGGTGGACGGGAAGGGCACGCCCAGCCCGCGGTGCTCGCGCTCGTACCAGGCCGCACCCAGGCCGAGCACGGCGCGGCCGCTGCTGAGCACGTCGAGGGTGGTGATGATCTTGGCGAGCAGACCGGGGTGGCGGTAGGTGACACCGGTGACCAGCAGCCCCAGCTCGGCGGAGGTCGTCTGGCCGGCCAGGTAGCCGAGAGACGTGTAGCCCTCGAGCATCGGCTCCGGAGGACCGCCGTACGGCTCCATCTGGAAGTAGTGATCCATCATCGTGATCCGGCTGACACCGCCCTGGTCGGCGGTGCGGGCCAGCGTCGTCAGCGTCGGCAGCAACGCCGCCGGGCCACCCGGGTAGGAGAGATCAGCCAGGTGGATGGCTAGCTTCATCTGTCCTCCGGGTCCGGCTCGTCGCAGGTGCGTGGGTGCGACCGGCGTCCGCACCGACGCTACCCCGCGGTTCGAGAGCACCCAGTGGGTAGGTTGACGGCGATGCAGACGTTCACGCTGGGCGCCCGATGATCGGCTGGCTGCAGTGGCTGATGGAGACGTTCGGCGCGCCGGGCGCTGGACTGGCCGTCGCCCTGGAGAGCATCTTCCCGCCGATCCCCAGTGAGATCGTGCTGCCCCTCGCCGGCTTCACGGCGAGCCGGGGATCGCTGTCGCTGACCGCGGTGCTGATCTGCACCACCATCGGTTCCGTGGTCGGTGCCGCTGCTCTCTACCTGCTCGGTCGACGGCTCGGTCTGGACCGACTGAAGCGCGCGGCCGACAAGATGCCGCTGACCGACCCCGAAGACATCGACCGTACTGACGCCTGGTTCAACCGGCACGGCAGCAAAGCCGTCTTCTTCGGCCGGATGGTCCCGATCTTCCGCAGCCTCATCTCGGTGCCGGCCGGGGTGAACCGGATGAAGATGCCCGCCTTCATCGCCTTCACGCTGGTCGGCAGTCTGGTCTGGAACACCGCCCTGGTACTGGCCGGCTACTTCCTCGGTGAGCAGTGGCACCGGGTCGAGTCGTCGGTCGGCGTGCTGCAGTACGTGGTGCTGGCAGTCATCGTCGTGGCTATCGGGTGGTTCGTCGTCCGGCGGGTGCGACGGCGACGGGCGGAGGCCTCGTCGAGCGCGGAGTGAACCGCACCGGTCACAGCATCGAGACCGGCTGGGCGGTCGACTCGAGCACGCTGAGCCACAGGTCGCCGTGCGGGTCGACCTGGTTGCGCTCGGACGTCAGCAGGGCGACAGGCACGTGGATGAAGCGGTTGTGGCGTCGGCCCACCACCATGGCGGTCCGCCCGGCCATGCCGGCATGGGCTGCGGCCTGGGCCAGTCGCACGCAGTACACCGAGTCGTGGGGGCAGGCCGGCACCGACCTGATCATGTAGCTCGGGTCGATGTACTTCAGCGTCGACGAGACACCTGCCTCGGCGAAGTGCCGGCCGATCTCGGACCGCAGGTGGAGGCCGATGTCGGCCAGCCGAGCGTTGCCCGAGGCGTCGGTCGCTTGCCCGGACTGCAGGATCTCCTGACCTGCGCCCTCGGCGACCACCACCACCGCGCTGCCCCGTCTCTTGACGCGTTGTTCCAAGCAGGCCAGGAAACCCGTCGGACCGTCCAGCCGGAACGGCACCTCGGGAATGAGCACGAAGTCGGCCACGTGATTGGCCAGGGCGGCGTAGCAGGCGATGAAGCCGGCGTTGCGGCCCATCAGCTTGATCAGCCCGACCCCGCCGGTGGCGGAGTGCGCTTCGACCATCGCCGCGTTGATCGCCCGGGCCGCTTCGGTGAAGGCGGTGACGAAGCCGAAGCTCTGGCCGATGAAGGGGATGTCGTTGTCGATCGTCTTCGGGATGCCGATCACGCCGATGGTCGCCCCTCGTCGGGCCACGGCATCGGCGATCGTGGCCGCCCCGCGCATCGAGCCGTCCCCGCCGATCACGAACAGCAGGTCGATGCCCAGCCCGAGCAGTCGGTCGACCATCCGGTCCGGATCCTGGGCACCGCGGGAGGTGCCGAG
>Ga0190275_10000773_pt1 | contig 25398 bp, 32 predicted proteins | sample Popmic550T_FD_133745 | JGI IMG/M metagenome (GOLD analysis project Ga0190275, IMG submission 133745) | Populus adjacent soil microbial communities from riparian zone of Yellowstone River, Montana, USA - 550 T | ecosystem: Environmental > Terrestrial > Soil > Riparian zone > Trees stand | place...
CAAGTACGCGCGGGTGGCGTGGCGTCGGTCGCGCGAGGATGCGGAAGACCTGACCCAGGGGTTCTTCGCGCGCGCGTTCGAGAAGGAGTCGCTGGCGTCGTATGACGCGGCGAAGGCGAGTTTTCGGACGTTTCTTCGGCTCCTCTTCGACCGGTTCGTGTCGAACGAGTGGAAGGCGGGGCAGCGGGTCAAGCGAGGGGGTGGGGAGGTGCATCTCGACTTCGAGTCGGCCGAGGCGGAGATTGCGCGCGAGCCGAGCTCGGTGACGCCGGAGGAGTACTTCCAGCGGGAGTGGGTGCGGAGCGTGTTCGCCTTCGCGGTGGAGCGGTTGCGCGAGCGCTGCGAGAGCGAGGGGAAGCAGGCGCATTTTGCGATCTTCGAGCTGTACGACCTGGACGAGGATCGCGGGGTGACGTATCGCGAGCTGGCGACGCGGTTCGGGATCGCGGAGACGCAGGTGACGAACTATCTCGCGGCGACGCGGCGGCGGTTCCGCGAGATCGTGCTTGACGCGCTGCGCGAGGTGACGGCGACGGAGGAGGAGTTCCGGAACGAGTCGCGCGCACTGCTCGGCGGTGCCAGGTGATATTCCAATGATGAGGTTTCTTTCCGACGACGCGGTTGCGCGCCTCCGGGACGCAGTCGAACAGCCGGATCTGACCGGGACGCGCTACGAGCTGTTGCGCGAGCTCGGCCGCGGCGGGATGGGGATCGTCTATGAGGTCCACGACCGCGAGCTGGAGCGGAGCGTGGCCATGAAGGTCGTCGCCGAGGAGTGGGGAGCCGAGGCGCGCACGATCGCGCGGCTTGAGCATCCCGGGATCGTCCCGATCCACGACGCCGGTGTGCTGCCCGACGGGCGGCTCTACTACACGATGAAACTCGTCCGCGGCGTGCGGCTCGATGCGTGGGCGAAGGAAGAGCATCCGCTGACAGAGCGGTTGCGCCTCTTCGCGCGCATCTGCGAGCCAGTGGCGTTCGCGCACGCGAACAGCGTCGTGCATCGCGACCTGAAGCCGGAGAACGTCATGGTCGGCGAATTCGGCGCCGTGCTGGTGATGGACTGGGGCGTGGCGCACGTCGCCGGGACGCCCGGATACATGGCGCCCGAGGCGGAGCGGAGCGTGCGTTCGGATGTGTTCGCGCTCGGCGCGATCCTGCGATTCCTGCTGAAAGACGTGCGGGTGCCACGGATGCTCGAGGCAGTGATGGCGAGAGCCATGGCGGCCGATCCGATGGCCCGCTACGGAGACGCGCGCGAGCTCGCCGAGGAAGTGCTGCGCCATCTCGACGGCGAGCCGGTGGCGGCGTATCGCGAGAACGTCTTCGAGCAGGCCGGCCGCTGGCTGCAGCGGTATCGGGCGCTGGTCGTCCTCGTCCTCGCCTACCTGGTCATGCGGGTCATCGTCTTTTTCTGGATGCGCCTTTAAAGGATTTCGACGGGACGTTGAATCAAGGGGTTGGAGGAATGACATGAACAAGATTCTCGTGGGGCTCATCGTCGGGGCGGTACTCGGGCTGATCGACGGCGCGACGGCGTGGTTCACGCCGGAGGTGCGCGACCAGATGCTCGGCATCATCATCGGCTCGACCATGAAAGGCATCATCGCCGGCATCGCCGCCGGCTGGTACGCGCGCCGGGTGCAGTCGGTGCCGAAGGGCATCATTTTCGGGTTCACGGTCGGCCTGCTGCTCGCCTTCGCGGTGGCGGCGATGCCGGGCGAGAACGGGGAGCATTACTGGTGGCAGATCATGGTCCCGGGCAGCATCCTCGGCGGGGTGATCGGCTGGGCTACGCAGCGCTACGGACGGCCGGGGCAAGTGCGCCATGCCGGAGCGGCAGCGGTCGCGATGCTGGCGCTGGCGCTCTTCAGCGTGAACGCACAGGCGCTCGATCACGACCATCAGGTCAAGGCGGCGGAGAGCGCAGTCGCGGCGCAGAGCGCAGCCTTCGAGAAGTTGAAGGGTCTGGCCGGGAAGCACTCGCCGGCAATGCTCACGCCCGGCGGCGAGAAGGTCAGGGTCGAGTACCGCGTCACCGCGGCCGGCACGGCGGTCATCGAGACGATGTTCGCCGGCGAGCCGCACGAGATGGTCACCGTCTACACGCTCGACGGCGACTCGATCAACGCGACGCACTACTGCTCCGGCGGCAGCCAGCCGTTCATGCGCTTCAATCCCGCCAAGTCGGATGCGGACGACCTGGTCTTCGACTTCGTCTCCATCAGCGGGAAGAAGACCGACGGGCACATCAAGGCGGTGCGCTTCCACTTCGACGGCGACCGCACACAGGAGACCTGGTCCACGACCACCAAGGACGAGTACCTGAGCCTCTACTATTAGTCATGTCAGGATGGCAAGTCACTCCGGCGCGGAGTCACCGCGCTTCGCGCCGGGGTCTGCGGCCACCCACACCGTCTTGATGTTGGTGAACTCCCGAATCCCGTAAACCCCCAGCTCGCGGCCGAAGCCGGAGTGTTTGGTGCCGCCGAAGGGCATGCGGGGGTCGGAGGCGACCATGGCGTTGACGAAGACCTGGCCGGAGTCGACATCGGCGATGAAGCGCTCGGCTTCGTCGCGATCGGTGGTCCACACGCTGGCGCCGAGGCCGAACCGGGTGGCGTTGGCGAGCTTCACCGCTTCATCGGCGTCCTTGACCCTGAACAGCGACGCCACCGGGCCGAAGGTCTCCTCGGCGTACGCGGGAGCGGAGCGTGGGATGTCGCGCAGGACGGTCGGCGCGTAGTAGTTGCCGCGGTCGCGCAGGCGCTTGCCGCCGGTGAGCAGCGTGGCGCCGGCGCGCACACTCTCCTCGACCTGTTTCGCGATGTCGTCTGCGATCTGCGGCGTGGCCAGCGGGCCGACGTCGGTGGTCTCTTCCATCGGATCGCCGATGCGCAGCGCTTCCATCGCCTCGACGAAGCGGCGCTCGAACTGGTCGGCGATACTCTCGTGAATGATGAAACGCTTGGCGGCGATGCACGACTGGCCGTTGTTGACGATGCGGGCCTTGATGCCGGTCTTGACCGCTGCATCGAGGTCCGCCGAGGGCATGACGATGAATGGGTCGCTGCCGCCGAGCTCCAGCACGCTCTTCTTGATGTTCTTCGCCGCGCCGGAGGCGACGCTCGCGCCGGCGGGCTCGCTGCCGGTGAGCGTGGCCGCCTTCACCCGCTCGTCGTCGAGCAGCGCCGGGACCTGCTCGGAGGTGATCAGCAGCGTCTGAAACTCGCCGTGGTCGAAGCCGGCCTCGCGGAGAATATCCTCGATGGCCAGGGCCGACTGCGGGACGTTCGACGCGTGCTTGAGCAGCCCGGCGTTGCCGGCCATGAGCGCCGGCGCGGCGAACCGGAACACCTGCCAGAACGGAAAGTTCCACGGCATCACGGCCAGGATCACGCCGAGCGGGTCGAAGCGGACGTAGCTCTCCAGCGCGTCGGTGGCAATGTGCTCGGGCGCCAGGTAACGCTCGGCGTGCTCGGCGTAATGGCGGCAGACGGTCGCGCACTTTTTCACCTCCGCGACCGCGGCGGTGATCGGCTTTCCCATCTCCAGGGTGATGGTGCGTGCGTACTCCTGCGCGCGCGATTCGAGGATCGCGGCGGCCTTGCTGATGCGTTCCGCGCGCTCGGCAAAGCTGCGGGCCCGCTGGATGATGAAGGCCTCGGCGGCGCGCTGCAGTTTCAGCTCGATGTCGTCGTTCGAGAGCGGCTCGAAGGTGGCGATCGTCTCCCCGGTTGCCGGGTTCACGCTGGCGATGGGCATGGCAGCGCCATGATATCCGGCGGCTGCGCGCCAGTCGTCCCTGAACGGACAACCGACAACCGAAAACGCGAAGCTTCAGAACGACGCTTCGAGCGACTCGGCCGCCGCCTGGGCGCGCTCTTCCTCGAGGCGCGCGAGGCGGGTCCGCAACTCGGCGATCTCCGTAGCCATCTTCGCCAAGTCGTCCTTCACGGCCTCGCGGGCGATCTCCTGCAGGCGGGCCGTGAGTTTTCCGAGCTGGTCGGATTGGAACTGTGAGAGACGGCTGAGCGGCTCACCGAATACGTCTTTCAGAAGCTGTTCGAAGTCCTGCGCCATAGCGAGGGTCAGTCGTGCGAAAATCGGGCCCGGCATGGCGGACATCCGTTCTTTCGGCGACTTCTGGCCGTTCTACGTACGGGCGCACTCACAGTCACGCACGCGCCTGCTGCACGCGATCGGTTCGCTTCTCGCGCTTGCCGCCATCGCAGCCGGCCTCTTCGTCAGCCGCTGGTACTTCCTCGCCGCCCCGCTGATCGGCTACTCCTTCGCGTGGTATGCCCACTTCTTCGTCGAGCACAACAAGCCGGCGACGTTCGGCCACCCGTTCTACTCGCTGGCGGCCGACTACGTGATGCTGTGGAAGACCCTGACCGGCCGGATGAACGCCGAAGTGGCGAAACACTGCCGCTGATATCATCCGTCGCATGGCATTGCTGGACGGGAAAACCGGGATCGTCTTCGGTGTGGCCAACAAGCGCTCGATCGCCTGGGCGATCGCGCAGGCACTCGCGCGCGAAGGGATGCGGCTGGCGTTCACGTACCAGGGCGAGCGTCTGAAAGACGGCGTCGAGGGGCTGACCTCTTCGATTCCCGGCGCGATCGCGCTTCCGTGCGACGTGACGAACGACGCCGAGGTCGACGCGGTGTACGCCGCGATCGACAAGGAGTTCGGCAAGCTCGACGCGGTGCTGCACTCGGTCGCCTACGCGCCGAAGGAAGACCTGGAGAACGACTTCGTGAAGACCTCGCGCGACGGCTTCAAGCTCGCGCACGACATCTCCGCGTATTCGCTGGTCGTCGTCACCCGCGGTGCATTGCCGCTGTTCGAGAAGAGCGGCGGCGGCTCGGTGTTGACGATGACCTACCACGGCGCCGTGAAGGCGGTGGAGGGATACAACGTGATGGGGGTGGCGAAGGCGTCGCTCGAAGCGAGCATGCGCTATCTCGCCGCCAACCTCGGACCGCAGAACGTCCGCGTGAACGCACTCTCGGCCGGCCCGGTGAACACCCTCGCCGCCCGCGGCATCAAGGGCTTCACCACGATGCTCAAACACCACGCCGAAAAAGCCCCGCTTCGCCGCAACGTAGAGCTGGAGGAAGTGGGCAACGCCGGGATGTTCCTCTTGTCGCCCTGGGCCTCGGGGATCACCGGCGAGGTGACGTACGTGGACTGCGGCTACAACATCGTCGGGTTATAGAGGAAGGCGCGGGATCGGCGCTCCAGGGGCTCGCTGCAACCCGATGACCTTCCCGCCGTATCTTCCTGCATGAATCCTACACTCCGGAATACCCTCGGCATCCTCGCCGCGATTTCGGCGGGATACATCACGCTGGCCGTCGCGGCTTCCATCGATTACGCGCTCCAGTTGCCAATGACAGCGTCGACGGCGGCCGGTGCGGTCGTCATGCAATTGATCGGCGGTTGGCCGCATCTTGTGGCGTCGGCCGTTTTCGGTGGCATTGCCGCCGTCACGGTCGCCGCTCCCCGCAGCCGGGTGTGGCTTTACGTCGTCGGTGGCCTCGCCGCAGCATTTCGGGCGTCCTCGTACTTCTATATCGCGCCCGTGTGGCAGGCATGGGCGACGACCTTCCTCGAAGTGGCCGTCGTTGCCGCAATCGCCGCGGGAGTCTTTGCTCTCGTTGCGCGCCGGTACGGCCGGAGTGCGCGGCAACAGAATCCCGGGATCGCCGCCGCACCCTGAGAGCCGCGTGGCTCGCTACATGTCCGCGTTGCCGGCTACGTAGAAGCGGGTATTCGTCGGCTGGTCCACGCCGCCCTTCGGCTCCAGCGTCACGGCGAGGGCCTTGATCTCCGTCGCAACCGGCAGGTTTTCGACCGACAGACTGGCCGTGCCGGCCGCGGTCACGTCGAACACTCCGGCGCTCACCGGTTTCGGCTGGTCGGCGCGGATAATCCAGAGCTGGTAGCTCTTGTTGCCGTCGTTTGGCGGGAGGTCGTAGAAGAAGACGAGAGCGCGGCGGCGCTCGGGCTCCAGGAACACCCGCGCCGAGGCGGCCGGGGCGACTTCCTGGCCGGAGAGGGCGATGGTCCGCGTGCCGGCGGACGCGAGCGCGGAAAGCTCCGAGGCGAGCTTGTCGGCGCGTTGGGCGAGCTGCGCGTTCTGCGTTTGGAGACTCTCGATCTGCGCACGCTGGCCGGCGTCGTGCTCGGTGAGCGCGCGCCAGCCGAGAAAAGCCACCAGCAACGTGGCCGCGGTGGCCGCGGTCGCACCGGACGTCGGTCCCCAGATGTTGAGGCGGCGCGAGGGCATGTTGATGCAGGAGCGGACGCGGTCGCGCATCCCGGGCGGCGGATCGACGGGATCGAGCGCGAGCGCAAACATCGTGGTGACGCGGGCATACTCGTCGCGGGCGCGGCGGCAGGGGATGCAGGCGGTCAGGTGCAGGCGGAGAGCGGCGGCGTCGCCGCCGCTGGCAACGCCGAGCACGTCCAGCGCGGCGATCGATTGGTAGTGCTCGTGAGTCATTGGTATGCCTGCAGCCGCTCGCGCAGCTTCTTCATTCCGAGTTGCATCCGCGTCTTGATCGTGCCGAGGGGCTCGTTCAGGCGGGCGGCGATCTCCGATTGCGACAGTCCTTCAAAGTACGCGAGCTCGAGCGCGATCCGCTGGGGCCCGGGGAGCTCGGCAAGCGCGCCTCGCACGGCCGTGCGCTCCTCCGATTGAATGGCGCTGTCGGCTCCCGTCGTCGTCTCTACGAGCGAGCCGCGGATCGAGATGTCTCGTCCGGCCTCGTCTTCACGCTCGAGGCGGATTTTCCGCGAGCGGATCCGGTCGATGCCGCGGCTGCGGGCGATGGAGATCAGCCACGCCACCTCGCTGCCGCGCACCGCGTCGAACATCTTCGCGCTGGTCCACGCCTTGACGAACGTCTCCTGCAGGACCTCCTGGGCGTCGTCGGCATTGGAGAGGATGCGCAGCAGGAGCGCATACACGGTGGAGGAATAGCGGTCGTAGAGTTGCTCGAACGCGGAGATGTTCCCCTCCGCGACGGCAGGTAAAAGGACTGCTGCAGGTGCGGTCGTGTCCATTGAAGCCGGTGCTTACAGTCTACGCCTGCGCCCGGCGATCGGATGTACGGCCGCCCTGCTACTTCTTCGGCCCATTCACCTTGTTCCCCTCATCCGGCGGAAACTCGACATCCGTCCGAACGCCCGTGCGTCCCGGCTTTCGCGAGCCGGGAAACCCCGATGGCCGTCCCGCGCTCTCGCCGTTGGCGGATTGTCCCGGAGCACCGCCGTCCCAGAATCCCTTGTCTTTGACGTTCTCTCGTGGGTTGCCGGACATGATCATCACCTCGGCGATTAAGTGCCTGATTCTCCATCACTTGGCACCTCTCTCGCAACCATGAATAACGTTAAGGAGGAAGTTGATGGTTGATAACGTGAATCCTACCAGCCAGTTCCACCCGTACCAGCCTCAGACTGCGCAGCCCCAGACGGGCAGCGGTAGCACCAGTGTTCTGTCCGGCCTCGACGGTATCCTGAACAAGCTCGGCATCGACCAGAGCAAGATCAGTGCGATGGGCAGCAAAGTCGACCTCAAGGGTCAGCTCGGGAAGGTCCGCAGCATGGCCCAGAAGAACCCCAACCTGGTGCTCGGCGGCCTCGCGGCTCTCGCGATCGGCGCCGGCCTGTTGCGCAAACGCTCCATGCGGTAAACAACCTGAAGCAGTACGACCGGGGCAGGCAGCGATGCCTGCCCTTTTTCATTGGGAGTGATTCGTATAGTTGATGCGGATCGCCGTCCCCTGAATCTCGCCCGAGACCTCGACCGTCGCCTTCTGTTTGATCAGTCCGGCCGCCTCCGCCTGCGCGGTGATGAGAAATGGCGTGACCCCGTCCGAGGACGTCACCCCCTTCTGCATCTTCCCCTCCCACTTCCCCAGCGCGTCGTCGCCGCTGTCCTGGAACATCTGCCGGTTCGGGTTCGTGATGCCGGTGGCCGCCAGCTCGGCGGCGTTCTCCGCGAGCGTGAGCGCCACGATGCGCGCGCGAAAGCGGCGCGCCTCCGCGAGCTGGCGTGACGAGTCCAGCATCAGCAATTGGATGAGCCCGAGGTAGAGCACGGCCAGCACGATCGCCATGGCGAGCGCGAAGCCGCTCTCACTGGTGCGCGCGCGGCTGGAAGATCTGGTCGATCGCAAGCATCCCCTTCGCATCTTTCGCCCGGAGGCGGACTCCATACAGCCGCCCGGTCATGTCGACGGCATCGATGTCGACGCCGGAGGAAAACTCAGGCGGCACCCCTCGGGCGTTCCACTGCGTCCGGAGAGTACCGATGTACTCGTACCGCGTCACCACGCCCGTTTCGCGGAAATCCCAGACGATCGTCCGCTCGCCGCCGTTCACGAGCGTGCGCAGGATCAACACCTTCTCGTCCATCGTGAACTCTTTATGCTCCGGGAGGTACGGCGTCTGGTAGTTCGGCATGTGCGCGTCGGTCACGTCCTTTCGCATCCGCGCGATCACCGAGGCCACCTGGGGATGGCGTGCGTAATTCATCGGCAGGCGCTTGTCCCAGCCGCGCATCTCCGCCGTGAGGATGAACAACACCGCAAGGAACGCGCAGAAGACGCTCAGCGCGACCAGCACCTCCATCAGCGAATAACCGGCCTGCCGGCGCCGCCTCACCACAGCGGAGAGCCTCCCGTGTCGGCACGCATCACCACCAGCTTCGCCTCGCGCGCACCGTTCTTCCAGCGGACCGTCAGGGTCACCTGCTTCACCCCCGGCTTGATCAGCTCGATGCCGGTCGCCGTGCCGAACGGAGCCAGCGGTGCGAGCACCTCGGTGCCGCTGGTGAAGACGGTCGTGGCTACCAGGGCGTCGTACGGCATCCGCCGGATGTACTCCGCCTCGTTCGCCAGCGCCTGGTACGCCAGGGTGATCTCGCTGGCCTGCCGCAGGCGGTTGTTGCGCTCCAGGAAAGCCGTGAACGAGACCGTGATGACGACCGTCAGCACGAGGAATGCGGCCAGCACCTCCATCAGCGAAAAGCCGCGTTCGTCGCGCCGCATGCATGCATTGTAGTTTTGTTAGACTCCGCGCCCCATGTCCGGAGCCATGTCGCGTCCAACACCCCGGCCCATGAAACTCCGCTTCGCGCCCTCCCCGACCGGCTTCCTGCACGTCGGCGGCGCCCGCACCGCGATCTTCAACCTCCTGCACGCGCGCCGCTACGGCGGGACGATGCTGCTGCGCATCGAGGACACCGACGTGGAGCGTTCGAAGCAGCATCACGCCGAGCAGATCGTCAGCTCGCTGCAGTGGCTCGGCGTCGAGTGGGACGAGGGTCCGGTCTACCAGAGCGACCGGCTGGCGCGGTACCGCGAGCGCGCCGAGGAGCTGGTTGCCAACGGCAAGGCATACCGCTGCTACTGCACCGTCGAAGAGCTGGAAGCCGACCGCACCGCCACCGAATCCCGCGGCGACGCGTACCGCTACTCCGGCCGCTGCCGCAGGAGCGCCGAGGCCGGCGACCCGCAGTCTGGGGACGCCCCGCACGTCATCCGCTGCAAAGTCTCCCCCGGCCCGATCGAGTTCCACGACCTGATCCGCGGCGACGTGCAGTTCGAGGGAGAGCTGATCGACGACTTCGTCCTCATCCGCTCCGACGGCAACCCGACCTACCACCTCTCCGTCGTCGTCGACGACGTCGACATGGACGTCACCCACGTGGCCCGCGGCGACGACCACCTCTCCAACACCCCCAAGCACATCGTCCTTTTCCGCGCCTTCAACGCCGAGGTGCCGGTCTTCGCCCACCTGCCCCTCATCCTCGGCAGCGACCGGAAGCGCCTCTCCAAGCGCACCGGCGCCACCTCCGCCGAGGAATACCGCGACATGGGCATCGTCCCCGCCGCCCTCTTCAACTTCCTGACCCTCCTCGGCTGGAACCCCGGCGGCGACCGCGAGCTGATCACCCGCGACGAAGCGGCCCCACTCTTCGACCTCGGCGATGTCAACAAAGCACCCGCCGTCTTCGACCCTGAAAAGCTCCTCTGGATGAACGGCCAGTACCTCATGCGCATGCCGGCCGAAGAGGTCTACACCCACCTCCTCCCCTTCCTCGGCGACGCCCCCCGCCCCTTCGAAGAGCTCCGTCCCGTCCTCGAGCTGAACAAGACCCGCGCGAGAACGCTCAAAGAGCTCGCCGACCTCATGACCCCCTTCTTCGCGGACGACGTGTCGATCGACTACGACCCCGACGCCGTCAAGAAACACCTCAAAGGCGACGACCTCCCCGGCCGCCTGACCGAGCTCCACGACGCCCTGGCGGCAACGGAACCGTTCGACGTGACCACGAGCGAACAGGCCCTGCGCACCCTCGCCGAATCGCGCGGCCTCTCCGCGGGAAAACTGATCCACCCGTTGCGGCTCGCGCTTACCGGACGCGGAGCGTCGCCACCGATCTTCGACGTGGCCGTGGCGCTGGGGAAAGAGCGGTCACTGCGGCGGTTGAAGCGGCTGATCGAGCGGTTGCCGGAAGTCGCCGGCAGCTGAAGCACGCGTGACATAGGTTCCATAACTGCGCCGACATGGCTTTGCCCGTCTGGTACGCTGCGACCGAGGTGAGGTATGCCAGCTTCGATCGTCAAGCGAAAAACCGCGAGATCGAGCGAAAGACGAGCGGTTTCGCCTTTACCAGCGATTGCAGCCGCCTTCATCATTGCCCTCCTCTATCTCATCATGCTCGGCGCCGACAAGCCGCTCGATGCTTTTGGGGAGACATTCCGGCCTCCGGAAAAGATGGTGTGGTGCGTTCTGGTGGCTGCCCAGGTGGCCATCTGGTGCTATCTGGCGCCGCCGGCGTATCGGCGCGCGAGCCGGTATGCGTCTTCATTCCGGGGACATCGACGCGCCGTCATTCTTGATTTGATCGTGCTGGTCATTCTCTTTGCAATCTTTGCTTACGCGCATCGGGAAGTGACTTCAGGCCGGAAGCTGCCGGTGGCCTGGCAGGAAGCGAAAGTCCTTCCACTCATGCTGCTCGGCTTTGCGACGCTTCTGCCTTGCCTGATTGGAATGAGGCTGATTGCAATTGCGGCGCGGGCGGAGGCAGTCGCGGACGTAAATACTGCGATGCTGGACAGGTTCGCCCGGCTCCGGGCAGACTTGAAATGGTTCCTGGGCGGTGCGGCGCTGATCATTGGAGCGGCCACGTTCACGAACGGCGCATTCAGAAATGCTCTGAACGCGATCAACGATCCCAAGAACCCGCTGCCGGCCACGGAAGTTCTTCTCTATGGCGGATTCTGCTCCGCGGTGCTCGGGTTGTTTTATCTGACGTCGCACGAGGTCTTCAACGGAAGTGGCTGGGCGCTCATCAAGGCCGTCGAGCCCGTGCTGGATGACAGTGCGAGCGCCTGGGCCGACGCGCAGGCGAGAAGGTCAAAACTCGCTGAGGTGATGGGTATTGGGACATCGAGCATGCGAGCGTTTCAAGATGGCGCAGTGATCCTGACGCCACTCGCGGGAAGCGGTGTAGCACTACTGTTGGGGAAATAGTTCGGCGCACGTCTCGCCGCAGGCCGCAGGAACCTGGAGGCGTACTATCAGCAGCCTGCGGCCCCCTGACAGGCATGGCGAAGCGCGAGGTTTACCCGCCGTATGAGCACAGTTACGCCAGTGTTGGTTGCTGGACGACGCTCGTGTGGATTGCGGTGGCCGGCTGGGTCGTGGCCGCGGCCTGGCCGTGGCTGACCTGGCTCGCGATCCTCCTCACTGTGCCGGCCGGCGTGCTTGCCTGGGATCAGTTGCGGGAGTGGCGCGCGCGAGCGGAGACGCAGCGCCTGCGCGCGCGAGGAATGAAGGGAGTCCTCATTTACTCGAAGTCGCCGAACTGGCAAGGGTATATCGAGGAGAAGTGGCTGCCGCACATCACGCCCGGCGTCGAGGTGCTGGACTGGTCGGCAAGGCGGGAGTGGCGTGAGGATGACGTCCGTGTCCGGATCTTCCGCTGGCTCATACAAAGCGAGGAAGACTACAACCCGGCAGCGGTGGTGTTTCGATCGGGGCGCGCGCCGCTGGTATTTCGATTCTATCCGGCGTTCAAAAACGCGAAACACGGAAACGTCGATGGCCTGAACGAGCTCGAACGCGAGTTCTTCGAGGCGCTGGGTGAGGAATCGGATTGAGGCCGGGCTGACCGGGAACCCACGACATCCCTTCGTCCTTCTCCTGCGCGCCCTCGTCACGCGCTGGGGCGGGTTCGTCACATCGGCGGGAAGGATCTCCGCGGCGGCGCCTACGCTGTCCGGCAAGGAGATTCGTTTCATGAGAAAACTCTCTCTCTTCACACTCGCTCTCGTGTTGTGCGCTCTCCCGCTCTCGGCCGGTGAATGGAATGCCATCGGGTCGGAGGGGATCATCGACGAGTCGTCGCTGAATCTGTTCGAGTTCAGTGGGGCGCGGCTGCAGTTCCGGCCGGGGGCGGTCGGTACCATCGTCGCGCGCTACCCGATCCATCCGAATACGCCGTACCCCGACTGGAACGCCGGCTTCACGATCGGCTGGGCGCAGAACGGCGTCACGGTGAAGTTGATCCAGGCTTCCTTCTGCATTCCGGTGGAGACGGTGCTCTGCCAGTTCGGTCCCACCACGAACGCGGGCGAGCCCGGCTTCGGCTGCGCGACCTGTATGCCGGAGGACATCATCAACATGAACTTCCAGCAGAACGCATACTACCTCGAGGTCACGCTCACCCGCCCCACGACCGCCTCGAGCCCGAAGCTGCTGATGCTCTCGCTGCCGTAGCGCGTGGCAGGACGGCGGCGGCTCGCGGCGCCGCCGTCCTTGCGTTCGCGCCAGGTTCCTCCGCAACCCGGGACCCCTCGGGTTGGAAGGCGAGCCCTCTCGGGTTGTAAGGCGAGCCCCCTCGGGTTAGAAGGCGAGCCCCCTCGGGTTGCAAGGCGAGCCCCTCGGGTTGTTGGGCGAACTTCTCGGGTTGTAAGGCGAGCCCCCTCGGGTTGTAGGGCGAACTTCTCGGGTTATAAGGCGAGCCCCTCGGGTTGTAAGGCGAGCTTCTCGGGTTGGAAGGCGAGACCCCTCGGGTTGGAAGCGGCCTATTCGGAGGCTTGGCGGATCCGCCGGCCGATGATGAGGTGGACGGTGTAGCTGACCGCGAATACCCCCGAGGTCGCCCAGTGCGCGACTGCCATCGCCTGGCGCACGCTTTCGTTGGTGGCGATCTGCAGCAGGTAGGCGGAGAGGGTCATGGGGAGGATGAGCCACATGGAGGCGACGCCGGTGCGCTGGTTCCGGCCGTCGCCGAAGCGGAGTTTTGGAAGCATGTGGTTGGAGAAGACCCAGCCGAGGAGGAAGAGGGCTGCCGGGGCGACGACGACGTGGGCGGCGAGCATGTGAGGCTGAAGGGGGTGGTTGACGACGGAGAACTCGTCGGTGCTCTCGAGGAAGTACTTCATGACGGCGAAGACGGTTCCGGTGATTGCCGTCAGGGCGATCGAGAGGTGGAGCCAGACGAGTTGGATGCGGCTCATTTGCCTCCGATGATTCGATGCAGGGCCAGGACTTTGCGCGAGGCGTTGACGATGGCGCGTCCGCTCAGGCTGGCGCCGGAGATGGGGCGGATGGCGCGTTTGAGGGAAAGGTCGTCGTCGAGTCTGCGCCGCTTGAACTGGTCGATCCAGCGCGGCTTGGGGAGGTATTCAGGCGGCTCGTCGAAGGAGAGGATCTCGATTTTTCCGAGGGTTCCTTCGGGGGTGATGACGACCATGATGGTCTCGGGGAGGGTGCGGACGCGGTGGGTGTCGAAGTAGGCGTAGCCGAGGAGGCGATCGCCCGCTACTCCTGTGTAGCGGACGATCATCCGGTCGTTGAATTCGAGGCCGCTTTCTTTCTTCGCCGCGCTCGCCTGTTCGGGGGTGAGGAAGACGGCCTGCCGGGTGACTCTCGTCCCGGCGGGAAAGGCGCTCGCGAGCGCCTGCTGCTGCGTCATGAAGACGCGCGCATGGACCTGCGCCGCGAGCACGATCGCCGCGATACCGCCTAGAAGATGTAGCCGATGCCGATGTTCCACTGGTCGAGTCCCGTGCCTGCCTCGTTGTCGCTGTTCTGGTAGTCGGCCTTGATCACCGTCTGCGGGACGGGCCGGAACTGCAGGCCGAGGGTGAAGATCGTCTGCTCGGATGCGGGGTTGCGCGAGAAGCCTGTGGGGACGCTGCGCTGGGTGTCGAGCTGCTCGTAGCGGAGGTACGGCGTGAGCGAGCTTTCGCCGAAACGCGGGACCAGGGAGGAGAGGTCGTAACCCGCCTCGACGTACCAGCCGCCGAGTTCCTCACCGATGGAGCGGTTGCCGGTGAGGCTGCTCAGGGCGTTGAGCTCCACGACGTCGTCGATGGTGGCCTGCGCCCAGAGCGCGCGGACCGTGGCGCCGCGGAACTTCGCTTCGCCGTGCAGGTCGAAGATCGTCAGGTTGCCGTCGACCTCATTGCCGTTCACGGCGTTTCCCTGGCCGGTGTTGCCGGAGAAAAACGAGCCGCCGACGACCGTCCCTTCGAACGGCGCATAGTCGACGCGGCCGGTGAGGGCGATGTTCTCGATCTGCGAATTGGCGCCCTTCTGCCGTCCGCCGCGCACGCCGCCCGAGGTGAACCGGTCGCCGCGGATGCTGTTCACGGCGTAGGCGCGCCAGGAGACCGGGCCATGTTCGCCGAAGACGCCCGCGCCCATCTCGCGCCACGTGGTGGGGATGATCGCGTTCTCGACGGTGGATCGGCGGGCGGTGAGGTAGGTCGTTGGCTCGTGCATCTCGTTCACGAGTCCCATCGGGATGAGCAGGAGGCCGGTGCGCACGCCGACGTTCCTGGTAGCGAGGAAGTCGAGGTACGCGAATTCGACCGACGCCTCGCCGCCGAGGGCCGTGTTGCCGTGCTCGAACTCGATCTCGGAGTTGAAGAGCACGCGGTCGTTGTATTTGTAGCCGGTGTAGAGCACGCCGCGCAGCATGTCGAACTTGTCTTTGGTCGTGGTGCGCACGCCGGCGTCGGACGAGGCGGCGTAGTTCTCGTAGAGCATCTCGCCGTAGCCGCCGAAGGAAATGCCCTGGTCGACGCGGTAGACCTTCGAGGCGGCCGCGCCGAGGCCTTGCTGCTGGGTGTCTGCGGCGACGGAGGTGTCGTCCTGCTGACGGGTCTTCAGCGACTCGATCTCCTGGCTGAGCACCTCGATCTGGCGGCGCAGCTCGGCGACTTCCTGCGTCGGCTGGAGCCTGGCGACGGCTTCTTCGAGCGCGCGGAGGCGGCGGTCGAGGTCGGAGGCTTCCTGGGCGAAAAGGGAGGTAGCGGTGAGCAGGACGAGCGCGAGGCCCGCGATACGCTTCAACATGTTCATTCCTTTACTGAGTAGTTCCGGTCGAGCAGCTCGAGGTCGCGCGCGCGCCGGCGGGCCCCGGCCGAAAGCCGGATCTGGCGGGTGGGATTGATGAAAACGGCCGCGACGCCGTGCGCCTTGGCCCAGCGAAGACCGTCGTCTTCGCCCATGACATAAAGAGCGGTGGAGAGGATGTCGGCGCTCAGCGCGTCGTCCGCGATGACCGAGACCGACCCGCGCGGCGGCAGTGCGCCGCCGGTGCGGGGGTCGAGGATGTGGGAGAAGCGGCGGCCGTCGATCTCGAACGTCTTCTCGGAGCCGGAGCTCGTCGAGAGTGACGCATCGCGCATGGTGAATGCGACGACCGGCCTGTCGCGCCGCGCCGGATCGGCCACGGTGACGCGGAGCTCTCCGCGGACGGCGAGCTGTCCGCCGAAGTCGATCATGGCCTCGGCGGACGTGATCCGGGCGAGCATCCGGTCGAGTGCGTAGCCTTTGCCGAACGCTCCTTCTTCGATGCGCGACGACTTTCTGGCCTCGGCGATGGCGCCGGCGTCCGGGAGCGCGCCTGCTTCGCGCGTCTTCCAGACGTCGATCAGCGACTTGACGCGCGGGTCGAAGGCGCCGCCGGTCTTTTTCGACCAGTCGGCGGTCTCGTCGAGCAGCGCGCGCAGCTCCGGCGAGGCCTGGCCCGCCCCGCGATTGAGGCGCGCCAGCTCGCTCTCTTCGGTCCACGTGCTGAGCATCGACTCGATCCGCTTCGCTTCCGCGAAGGCGCTCTCGATCTCGGCTTCGTGGCCGGCCGGAACCGCGACTTCGCACACCGTTCCCATGAGGTACCGCGCCCTCTGCACCACAGCGGATTCGGCGATTCCGGGGACGAGTGCGAGCGCGGCGATGATCGCCGCCGTTCTCATGCTTCGATGGGACCTCGGCTGTTGCGCATCCGGTCGACGGCGGTCATGGCGGCCAGCCAGGCCGCGCAGATCGCGACCATCCCGAACATGATCCACATGCTGTAACGGCCGTCGGCGGAGTAGGGCTCGGTGGCGAGGTGAATGGCCTCGCTGTTCGGCAGCAGCTCCGCCTCGGAGAATTCGTGGATGGCGTAGAAGACGATCTGGACGGTGAAGAGCAGCAGGAACAGGCCGGTGACCTGGAAGAAGCGCTTGATGTTGATGCGATGGCCGTAATGGGCGAAGAGCCAGGAGAGCAGCACCGCCGCCGCGAGTCCGAGCGCGCAGCCGAGCCAGAAGCGCGGCATATTGCCGACCTGGATCAGCATGAGCGCGGTCTCCATCCCCTCGCGGGTGATCATCAGGAGGGTGAAGCCGAAAACGCCGATCCATGCCCAGGCGCTGGAGTCTTTCCCGGCGTGCGATTCGAGGCGGGTCTCCATGTCGCGTTTCATGGTCGGTGCGACGCGCCAGATGTGGATGACGAAGCTGGCCACGAGCACCGCCGCGACGAGAGCCAGGATCCCTTCCCAGAGCGGCTGATTCACGCTCTGGAGCCACCAGCCGAGGGCGAAGCTGGCGATGACGGAGAGGCCGATGCCCCACCAGACGGCGGGACGGAGCCAGTCGCGGCCGGTCTTTTTGAGGTACGCAAAGATGATCGCGACGGTGAGAAAGGCCTCGAAGCCTTCGCGAAAGACGATGATCAGGGCCTGGAGCATGTGGGCTATTTCCTCAGCTTGTTGTTCGCCTGGATCATCTTCACGCGATCCGGGGCGTCGGGAATCTCTCCCCGGCGCCTGCAGGAATCGCAGACGCCGAGGATCTGAAGGTTGTGGAACGTGGGAGTGAACTTCTTCCGCTCGCAGATCTCGCGCTGCCGCCGCTCGAGATCCTCGTCATGGAACTCGATGACTCCGCCGCAGGTGGTGCAGATGAGGTGGTCGTGGTGGGAGTTCCCGGTGACGTGCTCGTAGTGGTAATGGTCCTCGCCGAGGTGGACCCGGCGGACCATGCCGGACTTTACGAGCAGTTCGAGGGTGCGGTAAACGGTGGCCCGGGAGATCTTGACGGCCTTCTCTTTCATCTTGAAGAGAAGCTCGTCGGCTTCGAAATGGTAGTGGATGGAGAAGATCTCCCGCACGAGCGCCGTGCGCTCGGAGGTGAGCTTCAACCCCTGCTTCTCGAGAAAGCTCTGGAAGCGGGTGATCTCGCGGTCGACGTGGATATGGGCCATTCGGGTGTGCTGGTGTTGAGACTAGGTCTCAATGAGTGGAGTGTAGCGAATGGCCAAGTGGGTGGTCAAGTGAAGGTGGGAGGAAGGACACCGCATCTGTCATCCTGAGCCGAATGAATGTCCCCACGTGAGAAGAACATAGCGGCGAAGGCCCCGGGCGGGCGGGGGTGGGATGAGCGTGCATCGCTCCACCACCCCCCAGGTCCTTCGCCGCCATGCCTCCGGCTCGTGGGAAACTCCTGGGGCTCAGGATGACAAGTAGCCGCCCTACAAATGCGTCCTCGCCGCGTCCACCGCCTGCCGGATCTTCGGTTGCCTCGGGTCGATGGTCAGCGACCGGTTCCAGAAGTCCAACGCCCTCGCGTAGTCGTTCTTTTTGGCGTAGTAGATGCCGATGTTGTTGAGCGCCAACGTCGACGACGGCTTCAGGCCGAGGGCACGTTCGAGCTCGGCGACGCCTTCGGTGTAGCGGTCCGATTGGGAGAGCGCGGAGCCGAGGTTGGCGGCGATCAGGTAGGACTGCGGGAAGATCTGCTTCGCTTTGTAGAGCAGGGCGATGGCGCGGGAGGTCATGTTTCCTGCCCGGTAGAGCGCGGCGAAATCGACGAAGCGCTGTTCCGCGTTCGGCAGGCCGCGGGCGACGGCGGCCACGAAGACGTTGTCGGCGGCGGTGTAGCTCTGCCGGTCGAAGAGGGTTATGGCGAGGTTGAGGTACGGCGTCGGACGCGAGGGGTTGAGCTGGATGGCGCGCTCGAACGCCTCGGTCGCCTCGCGCAGCTTGTTCTGCTTGCGCAGCTCGATGCCCTGGTTGTTGTAGTACGCGTAGGAGCCCCACTGCGCCGGCGCGATCGCGGTCGCAGGCCCCGCGGCCTGCTGCTCGTCCTGCTCGTCGAAGACCGGTTGCATCCGCTTCGGGTCGACGAGATGGCCGATGGCCTGGAGGCTGGCGATGTACTGCTGCGTGTTGGAGCCGGGGGTACCGGTGATCTGGTGGGCCGGGAAGAATTCTTCGTAACTGATGACGCGCACCGAGGTTACGGGCGTGACGTCGCGAAGGACCCAGTCGGCGTGCCTGCCGGGCATCTCCGTCGACGCCGGCAGGCCGAGGACCGAAAGGACCGTCGGTACGATGTCGTAGAGCGAGATCGCATGGCTACCGCGCGAGGCGGCGACGTGGTTGCCGTACGCGATGAAGACGCCGGGATTGCGATGGTCGGACAGGGCGGCGCGTCCGAGCGGCGGCACGCGCGGGCGGGGCTTGCCCCAGCGGAAGCCGTGGGCGGAGACGATGAAGACGGTGGTGTCGTCGCTGAGGACGTTCATCCACTCGCCGATGAGCCGGTCGACCTCGGAGTAGTAGTTGGCGACGGTCGGCCAGTATTTGCGGTAGTTCTCCTGGCTGATGCCTTCGCGGTACGGCGGGTGGTACGGCCCGAAGAGGTGGTTGACGGCGTCCGTGCCGTCGAAGGCCACCATGGTCAGGAGCGGCTCCTGCTGCTGGTAGAGGTTGATGCCGACGCGGTGGTCGGTCCAGGTCTTGGCAAGCACGCTGCGGAAGACGTTGACCGGGTCGGCCGGACCGCCGCTGTTGACGGCGGTGTTGTACTCGGCGTCGGTGATGTTGAGGAAGCGGCGCGCCTGCGGCGAGCCGATGGTCGTGACCGGGACCTGGAGCTGCGCGACCCGCTGGGCGAGCTGTTCGGGGTAGACGGCGTTCGCCTGCCGCGTGACCGGTGTGCCGAAGGTGACGGCGCCGCCGGCGCGCGCCGGCCAGGCGGTCCACCAGTTCACGGTCATGGCCCGCCGGCCGAAGGCTTCGGCGATCTCCCAGACGGCGGGCGCCCGCCGGGAGTTGGCGTCGACGGGCTTGTTTTTGTTCGTCCGGTCCATGAAGTCGATGACGCCATGCCGGTCCGGCGGCAGGCCGGTGGCGACGGAGGTCCAGACGAGGGGGGAGACGGTGGGCTGGATGGTCTGGAGGGAGGCGGTGGTGCCGCCCTGGGCGAGTGCTTTGAGGTTGGGGATGCGGCCGTCGGCGGAGAGCTCGGAGAGGAGCTCCCAGTCGGCGCCGTCGATGGCGAAGATGGCGACGCGTCCGGCGACGCCGCGCGCTTCACGGCGCAGTTCGGCGCGTTTGTATTCGAGGAGGGCTTTGCGGTCGGGCTCGACGCGGGCGATCTCGAAGGCGGTGACCTGGAGGCCGCTGCGGGCGAGGTGTCCTGCGACGATCTGGCGGAGGTTGTCACGCCGCGCGGCGAATTCTGACGTCGGCGACAGGAGCTCTTCGATCGGGACTTGCTGGGTGACGGCGCTGACGGCTTCGGAGATGCGGCCCCGGATCCAGCCGCTCCAGCCGTCGCGTACGAGGCTCCGCGCCTGCGGCAGACGGTCGCCGGGGATGCTGAAGCGCAGCCGGTAGCTGATGGTGACGGGGACTTTTTCTTTGGAGAGGATGCGCACGAAGCCGTCGCGCTGGGCGGCGCCCTGTCTTTTCTCGAACGACAGCCGGTAGAACTGGTGCGGGGGGAGGAATGTGACGCGGTTCTGCACCAGCCTTACTTTCCCGGTCCGTTTGTCGACGCCGAAGATCAAGCGGCGGGAGGAGGGGAGGAAAAGGCTGACAAGGAGGTACATGATCGTGGCCATGCCGGCCACGGTCAAAAGAGCGCGAGCAAACTTCGAGCGGAACACGGACGGCGAGTATGAAAGAAGGCTGCCAGCGGTTCGCCGGGAGAGGGAACGACGAGGGGCCTCCGGCGGGCGGGCCCGGCCCGCTGCGTTTGTTTTCGCGTGGACCACCCTTAGAGCGAGAGGCGCACGTTCAGCCTTGGGCAACAAACGCTGCGGGCCGGGCCCGCCCGCCGGAGGCCTCCCGTCGTTCCCTCTCCCGGTGAACCGACGGCACCCTTGCTTACTTGCGTCGCTTGACCAGTTGCTTGACCTCGTCGTTGCCGATCGGGCTTTGGGCCGAGATGATCACCGCCGCCGTACCGTCGCGGAAGAGAGGGATCGTACAGCGGACCACAGTCGTACCGTCCGCGGCCGTCTTACCGCGGAAAATCACCCGGGGCGGCTCGATCGTCGAGATCACCTTCACCTCGATCGCGGCGGCGGGGATCGGAGCCTGGGAGAGACTCTTGCGGGCGGCCACGCGCATCTCGATCATCGCCCCGGCGAAGAAATCGACCTGATTCAGCAGCGCCAGCTCCAGGTGCTCGCTCTCCGCCTCCGAGGCGAGATAGTCGATGATCACCTGATCGAGCGTCTTCTCGTCGTCGGCCGGCGGCGTGGGGTCCGGCTCCTGGAAGACCACACCGCCGGCATCCTGCGAGATCGTCGGAAGCGAAGGACGGGGCGTACTGCTCTTGGTCGTGTCGGCCGGGCCGTCGAAGCGGCCGCGCTTGATGGCCGCGATCATCGTGCGGTGCTGCTGCTCCATCAGCCCGCCGATCCACTTATCGTCGACGCCGGTCTTCAACTGCTCCGCGTACGAAGTCTTCTTCGACGCCAGGATCTCCCCGCCGACGTAGACCAGAGACTCGATGTAGGGGTTGCCGACACCTTTGTCCTCGGTCTGGACGTGGTAGACCTTGTCGTTGTGTTTGATGTCCGTGTTGAAGCCGGTAATCACGCGCTTGAACCGGGAATGTTAACAGAGGGTTGCGGCGAGTCAGCGACGAGTCAGTTCTGATCGAGCCAGGCCTGCAGATATGCGATCTTTTCCCGGACCCGGGAGCGGTCGTCGGCGGACGGCATCAGGGCCAGGTAGCGCTCGAACAGGGCGATGGCCTGACTGTAGGCGTGCATCTGCATCGCCAGCGCCGCGCGGTCGCGGACTTCCCAGGCGTCGCGGTCGTCGAGGATGAGCAGCCGGTCGATCGAGGCCGCGGCGCGCGGCAGGTCGTGCTGGGCCAGGTAGGCCGCCTTCAACTGCGCCAGCTCCCGGGCCAGGATCTCTTTCGGGGAGAACGAGCGGAGGTGATGCTCGCGCAGGCGCACCCCGCCGCCGAACATCCCGTCGAGGATCTTCTGCAGCTCGACGTTCGAGAGCACCCGGCCGCCGTCGAACGGGTCGACGACGATCACGCCGAACGGGCCGCTGAACTTCACCAGGAAACGTCCCGGCAGGGAGATGCCGGTCGCCTCGACGCCGGCGCGGCGGGAGAGCTCGATGTAGAGCACCGAGAGCGTGATCGGCAGCCCCGCGTGACGCTCGAGGGCTTCGCTCAGGAGCGCGCTGCGGGGGTCGTAGTAGTCCTCGTTCTCGCCGTGGAACCCTTCCTCGTCGAACAGGAGCTGGTTCACCGTCCCGACCAGCCGCTCCACGTCGCGCGATCCTTCCAGCCGCCCTCGTACCGCTTCGCTCCAGCCGTGCACCTCCGTCAGGTAGCGGTCGACGTCGAGGGCGGGGTTCTCCTCCAGGGCGATGACCAGCGAGCCCTCGACGAGATCGAGCAGAGGCTCCGGGCGGCCGGCGATCTCTTCGAACCGCCGGCGGGCGGCGGCGGGATGGGTCAGGACGCGTCCCGAGAGCATTCGGCTACCTTCCTCCGCAGCTCATCACTGATGGCCATTTTCGATTGTCGCTCCCAATCGTAGAGAACGACGACCACTCTGCCGGTTGCAGCAATTTCGTCACCGGAGACCTTGCGGATCTCGTAAAGGGTGTCGAGGGAGGAACTGCGCATCTCCCCGATGCGGACACGGACCTCGAGGTCTTCGAGGCCGATCTGCTGCTTGAAGTCGATCTCCGCGCGGGCGACGATGAAGCCGATGTCCTCCGGCCGGCTTCCGCCGGTGAGGTCGAACCACATGAGGATGCGCGCGTTCTCGAAGAGGGTGAGGAAGACGGCGTTGTTGACGTGGCCCATCGCGTCGAGATCGCGGAACGCGACCCGCTGCGGGACCACGAACCACCCGTTACGCCACGACATGCGTCATTGTACGGCAGCGCTCGTCGCCACCGGCAGACGCCCCTTCGTACACGCCTGCAGATAGCGGCCCGGCAGCGGATGGTCGAGGTACGGCGCGATGATCGACGACGCCTGCACCAGGCGGTTCATGTCGACGCCGGTGTCGATGTGCATGGAGTCGAGCATGTAGACGAGGTCCTCGGTGGCGAGGTTGCCGGAGGCACCGGGGGCGTACGGGCAGCCTCCGAGGCCGCCGGAGGAGGCGTCGAAGATGCTGATCCCCATCTCCAGCGCCGCGAGGGTGTTGGCCAGCGCGGTGCCGCGGGTGTCGTGGAAATGCATGGCCAGCTTCGAGGCCGGGATGACCTGGAGCAGCATGCCGATCACCCCCTGCACCTGCAGCGGGGTGCCGACGCCGATGGTGTCGCCGACGGAGACTTCGTAGCAGCCGAGATCGAGCAGGCGGGCGCAGACTTCGAGCACCTTCTCCGGCGGTACATCCCCTTCGTAGGGGCAGCCGAACGCGGTCGAGACATAGCCGCGGACTCTCATCCGCTCGCTCAGCGCGCGTGCGACGACCGGCGCGTAGTTCTCGAACGACTCCTCGATCGACATGTTGATGTTGCGCTGGTTGAACGTGTCGGAGGAGGCGGTGAAGATCGAGACCGCCTTCACGCCCGACTCGATGGCGCGCTCGAGCCCCCGCATGTTCGGCACGAGCACCGGGTACTCGACCCCCGGGTCCTTCGGGATCTCGGCGTACACCGCGGCCGTGTCGGCCATCTGCGGCACCCACTTCGGCGACACGAACGCGCCCGCCTCGATGACCCGCAGACCCGCATCGCCGAGGGCCGTGATGTAGTCGATCTTCGCCTGCGTCGGGATGGTGACCTTTTCGTTCTGCAGGCCGTCGCGCGGCCCGACCTCGACGATCTTTGCGGTGTCTACGGTGATCTTCATGGGTTCACTTTGCGCGAGTACGAGAGATGAAAGATGAGCGATGAGAGATGAACAGAGTACGGATGGGGCGGGATGTTCATCGTTCATCTCTCATCGCTCATCTCTCGTACTCGCATCACTCGTCGTTCATTGTGACCAGTTCCACTCCCGGCTGCACCATCTCTCCCTCGCGGCAGTTGACGGCGGCAATCGTCCCGTCGCGGGGGGCGACGATGGTGTGCTCCATCTTCATGGCCTCGAGGATGACCAGCGCGGCTCCTTTTGCAACAACATCGCCTTCCCGGACGAGTATTTTCAGGACCTGGCCGGGCATGGGGGCGGCGGTGGAGTGGTCGCGGTGCCGCGCCTTGGCGCGCGCGCCCTTGTCGCTGACGTCGGCGAACCAGATGTCGCCGTCGAAGGCGAAGCTGACCGTCGAGCCCTGGACGACGTACGGGACGACGTGGAGGCGCCCGCCGATGCGGATCTCCATCTCGTCGGCGCGCGTGGCCACGATCTCCAGCACATGCTCGCCGGCGCGGAGGGTGGACCCGTCGCGTTCGAGCTCGATCTCGCTCTGCTGCGAGCCGATGGTGACGATCTTGTCGGTCATTTGGAGAAACGCGATCCAGGGGCGTCGAGCGCGACGCCTTTGGCGCAGAGCGGACAGGCGCGCTCGTCGTACGTCTCGAAGTCGAGGGCGAGCAGCGCCTCATAGGGCGACTCGCCGAACGGGTTCGCCTTGCCGCTGCGGTTGAGGATCGACGCGAAGCCGGCCACGACGCCGCCATGCTGCGTCACGACGTCAGCGGTCTCGCGTGTCGACTTGCCGGTGGTGACGACGTCTTCGACGATGACCACCCGCTCCCCTTCGCCGAGGCGGAACCCGCGGCGGAGCGTCATCTGCCCTTCCTTGCGCTCGGTGAACACGAACGGCACGCCGAGGGCCTCGGCGACGGTGTAGCCGACGATCACGCCGCCGAGGGCCGGGGCGACGATCTTCGCCGCGCCGAAGGGGCGGATGCGCTCGGCCAGCGCTTCGCCGATCGCCTTCGCGTCGCGGGGCTGTTCGAGCAGCAGCGCGCACTGCACGTAGTTCTCGCTGTGCAGTCCCGACGAGAGGCGGAAGTGGCCGGTCAGGAGCGCACCGGTCTGGGCCAGAAGCGCACGGGTGTCGAGCGGCATGGCGGGGCGAGTTATAACATGCGCGCAAGAGGTGAACATGGCCACACTTGCCGAGAAAGTCCGCGCCGATATGACCGGGGCGATGAAGGCGCAGGAGAAAGAACGGCTCTCCACGCTGCGCATGCTCCAGTCGGCGCTGAAGAACGAACAGATCAACGTCGGCCACGAGCTGACGGACGAAGAGACGATGACCGTCATCCGGAAGGCGGTCAAGCAGCGCCTCGACTCGATCGAGCAGTACACCAACGCCGGCCGCACCGAGCTCGCCGACAAAGAGCGCTCCGAGATGGAGCTGCTCAAGACCTACCTCCCGCCGGAACTGACCGAGGAAGAGCTCGAAGCCGGCATGCGCGAGATCATCGCCTCCACCGGCGCCCAGTCGAAGAAGGACCTCGGGAAGGTAATGAAGGAAGCCACCGCCCGGTTCAAGGGGCGGGTGGATGGGAAGAAGATTCAGGAGATCGTTTCGCGGCTCCTTCCGTAGGGAGTGATCGAATGGATCGTTACGCACGACATCTCTCCCTCCCCGAGATCGGCGCGGCCGGTCAGGAAAAGCTGCGCCGTGCCTCGGTGCTGGTGGTCGGTGCGGGAGGTCTCGGGAGCCCGACCTCGATGTATCTCGCCGCCGCGGGCATCGGCCGCCTCGGCCTGGTGGACTTTGACCGCGTCGACGTGACGAACCTGCAGCGGCAGATCCTTTACGGTGCGTCCGACATCGGGCGGCCGAAGCTCGATGCCGCGAGCGCGCGGCTCCGGGACATGAATCCCGACGTCGAGGTCATCCCGCAC
>Ga0190275_10000774_pt1 | contig 25352 bp, 21 predicted proteins | sample Popmic550T_FD_133745 | JGI IMG/M metagenome (GOLD analysis project Ga0190275, IMG submission 133745) | Populus adjacent soil microbial communities from riparian zone of Yellowstone River, Montana, USA - 550 T | ecosystem: Environmental > Terrestrial > Soil > Riparian zone > Trees stand | place...
CAACGCCACAATCTCTCGACGCTCTCCGAGATCAATATCACGCCGCTCCTCGATCTGGCCTTCGTGCTCCTGATCATTTTCATGATCACGACGCCTCTGCTCGAGAACAGCGTCAATCTCATCATCCCCTCGAGCGGCGCGGCGAACGCGCCCGTAAATTCGGCGCAGGTCCAGACCATTTCGATCGATCGGCGCGAGACGATCAAGATTAACGACAAGCAGGTGGCCGCGGGCGACCTCGTCGCGCGTCTTGAAGAATTGAAACGCGCAAATCCCGAAGTGGCCATCGTCATTCGGCCCGACCGCGATCTGCCGGTGCAGAAGCTGATCGCGTTGATGGATGCGTTGCAGCGCGCCCAAATCAGCAAAGTCGGAATCGCCACGAAAGCGGAAACGAAATAGCGATGTCACGAGACGCACGTTTTTGGCGCAACGTGTCGCTGGTCGCTCTCGCTCATCTGGCGGTCCTGCTTGCCCTGGCCCGAGCCAGCAAGGATCCGCAGAAGCCGAACGTGCCCGAGATCGTGTGGATGAATGCCGGGACGCTGGAAATCGCCGCGGCCGCTACCCCGCCCCCGCCGCCGCCCGCGCTTGAGCTCGAAGCCACTCCGCCTGAACCGGAGAAACAAGAGGAACCCTCCGTGACGACTGTGGCCCGGAGCGAAATACACCTTCCATCCCCAACTCCGATCCCGACGCCGACACCGACCCCGAAGCCGACCGCGGCCCCAACGACGCCCCCCAAAACTTCGCCCAAACCAACGGCAAAACCGATCCCGAAAGCAACCCCGAGAAAACCGGTTGTGGCGGCGACAACTCCGAAGCCTTCACCCAAGAAAGAGAAAGGCGCGGACACCAAAGAGAAAAGCGCCGCCGCAAAGACGCAGCTCCTCGCCAAAAAGGAATCAGTCGCAGGCAAGCCGGACTCGACCGGGGACGGGCCAGGCAACGGAAACGCTCCAGCCTCCGAGTTCGCCTGGTATCGAACGATGCTGCACGACCGGTTTTACAAGGAGTGGCAGCAACCGAAGACCATCCTGGCGACCGGCGCAAAGATGTCCACCCTGGTGAAAATCCGGATCGAAAAAGATGGGCGCGTCTCGAAATTCACGATCTTTCGGCCGTCAGGCAACGTCGTCATGGATGAATCGGTCGCCGCGATTACGCAACGGGTGACCCAAGTTGATCCGTTGCCGGCTGGTCTGGTCAAAGGCGCTTACTACGAAGTGCAGATTAATTTCGAATTGAATCCGGAACGGTGACACGCCCCGGGCCTGGCTTCACGGCAACGCTGATTTCATGGCTCGGACTGGGGCTCGTGGCGTTCCTGGCGATTTGGCTTCAGCAGCCTCCGGCTGCCCTGCCTGCCACGGCGGGTGCGGCCGAGTTCTCCGCTGAGCGCGCGTTCCAGCACGTGGAAGCGATCGCGCGATCGCCTCGTCCCATCGGCTCAGCCAGTCACGCGGCCGCGCGGGATTACATTTTCCAGCAGCTCCGCGCTTTTGGACTGGAGCCCGAAATCCAAAAGGCAACCGCGCTTAACTCGACTGCGGCGCCCCTGTTTTTTGCCGGCACGATCCAGAACATCGTCGCGCGCCAAAAAGGCGCCGGCGACGGGCGCGCCGTTGCCCTGGTGGCGCATTACGATTCGGTCTCGACCGGGCCCGGCGCGAATGACGATGGCACCGGCGTTGCGACTTTGCTGGAAACCGCGCGCGCTCTCAGCGTGAGCGGCCAGCAGTTGAGGAACGACATTATATTCCTCTTCACCGACTCGGAAGAGACCGGGCTGCTGGGCGCTCGCGCGTTTGTGGCGGAGCATACCTGGGCGAAGGAGGTAGAGGTCGCGCTGAATTTCGAAGGGCGTGGAAATGGCGGCCCTGTGATCATGTTCGAGACGAGCCCGCAAAACGGGGCGTTGATCCGGGCGCTGGCGAAAGCCACTTCGTATCCGCTGGCCAATTCGCTCTCCTACGAGATCTACAAGCGGCTGCCGAACGACACCGATATGACTGTCTTCAAGACGGCCGGCGTGCCGGGGATGAATTTCGCCTACATCGACGGCCTGACCCATTATCACACCCAGCTCGACAATCTGGAGAACGTCGACGCGCGGACCCTCCAACACCACGGCTCGAACGCGCTCGCGCTCAGCCGGCACTTTGGCGCAACCGTTTCAGCGGCGAAACCAGAAGGCGACGCGATCTATTTCAACGCCCTTGGGTTTCTTCTGGTGCGCTACCCCGCGTGGCTGGCGTGGCCGGTGACACTGGGAACTCTTTTGCTCCTTGGAGCCGTCATCTGGCTCGGGTTTCGGCGGAAGGAATTGACCGGAACAGGTATCGTCAAAGGCGCGCTTCTTTTTTTCGCGAGCTTGATCGCTGCCGGTGGCGCGGTTTGGAGCGCCTGGTGGCTCGTGCGGCGAATCCATCCGGGATACAGCCTGATCACGCACGGCGATAGCTACAGCCACGGGCTTTACGTCCTCGGATTTGTTGCGCTGACCCTGGCCATCGCCGCGGCGACTCTTGGCGCGTTGGGCAGAAGAATCAGCGGAGCAAATCTCTTCGTGGGCGCGCTCCTCTGGTGGGCCGCGTTGATGGTCGCGGTCACCGTCTCGGTGATTGGCGGCAGTTACCTTCTGACCTGGCCGCTCCTCTTCGCGTTGCTTGGTCTCGGTTTCGTATTCCTTGAAAAAGGGGAGAGCACTGGTCCGGCGGTGAAACTCGCCGTCGCTTCCCTCTGCGCGGTTCCCGGCATCCTGCTCATCGTCCCGTTCTTGCATCTTGCGCTTATTGCGATGCCATTCGCCCTGGCGCCCGGACTGATTCTCCTCCTCGGGTTGCTGGGAGGGCTGCTTATTCCGCTTTTCCGCAGCTCGGCTGCTGCGAACCGGTGGACTTTTCCCGGAAGTTTCGGGGCCGTCGCTCTCGTGTTCTTCCTCCTGGCCGGCATCGGCTCTGGCTTCGACAAAGATCACCGCCAATCAAACCATGTTCTTTATGCTTTGAATATGACGACGCAGCGCGCCCTCTGGATCAGTTTCGACGCGCGACCTGACGAATGGACAGAGCAGTTCTTCGGCAAGAAACCGGAACGCGGTCCGCTGGCGGATCCTTTTCCGGTGGGCAGGAGAGCTTGCCTGCAAGCGCCCGCTCCGGTCGCAGCTGGCAAACCTCCGCAAGCGGAGGTGGTCGAAGATGTCACCGCAGACGGCATCCGGCATTTGCGCCTTCGTCTCAGCTCGCCCCGCGGCGCCGAGCGAATCAGCGTGCATATTGGCGGCGAAGTTCTGAGCGCGGCAGTCGACGGCAAACGCCTGCCCGCAAACACGAGCGCGAGTGGGCCGCCGAAGAATTGGAGTTTGTATTACTTTGCGCTGCCCAAAGAGGGGATCGAGCTGGCGTTAGACACCAGATCGGTTGCGCCTCTGGCAGTGCGAGTTGTAGACGAAAGCTACGGGCTGCCGCTGCTCGACGGCACGACCTTCAAGGAGAGACCGCTGCACATGATGCCCGCGCCTTTTTTCCGGAGCGATTTCACCCTCATGAGCCAGGATTTTTCGCTCTGAACCTTCTTCTATAGCCGCCGCCCTGCGGGCCACGCCGTAAGCCTTGGAGCCGGCACGCCCTCGTGCCGGTGAGGGCCAGCCTCGTAACCCCAAACGGCCTGAGGGCAGGCCGTCTCCAGCGAGCGCTTCGCACAGCGAACCCGCTACAAAAGCGCCAGAGATTTTCCTTCGCGATGCTCCACCTGGTCCATGGTGCATTGGCGTGGCGCCTTGTCCGGACGATAACGAATGATCTTTGTGCCGTGGCGAAAACGGCCGCCCGTAAAATGATCGTAGGCGACTTCCACCACGATCTTCGGATCGACCGGCTCCCATTCGCCGCTCCGCTCCGTGCTCCAGCGGCTCGGGCCGCCGGGAGCGTTTCCGGTGAACCCCGGCTTCTTCTTCAACGCTTCGAATTTCTTCGTCAACGCCGGGCGCTCACTGACCTTGAAGGCCGAGGTGAAACCGACGTGATGCAGCAATCCATCATCGTCATATAGACCGAGCAGGAGCGAACCGAGCAGCTTCGAGTTGGTGGCGTAGCGAAAGCCGCCGATCACGCAATCGGCGCTGCGGATTTGTTTCACCTTCATCATCGCCGTGCGTTCGCCCGATGCGTAGGGGGCGTCGATCTGCTTCGCGATCACGCCATCAAGATCGCCGCCGACTTTGTCGAACCACTTCTTCGCCGTGGCGAGGTCGGTCGTCGCGGGCGACAGGCGCACGGCGCTTTTGGCCTTCAAGTTTTTGCGCGCGAAGTCTTCCAGTTTTTTCCGGCGCTCCCGCAGCGGCAGAGCGAGCAACGATTTGCCCTCCTCGTCCGCGAGCAGGTCGAACACGATCAGCAGAGCTGGATGGGCTGCGGCCAGCTTTTGCACGCGGCTGGCGGCGGGATGCAAACGGAGCTGCAACTCATCGAAGGAGAGCGCATCGTCGATCGGAATTGCCAGCTCGCCATCCAGCACGAAACGCTTGGACGGAAGTCGCTCGAGTTGCGAGACGACGTCCGGAAAATAACGAGCTAGCGGCTGACCAGCCTTGGATTGCAGGAAAATTTTGTCGCCGTCGCGAAAGGCGATGCAGCGGAACCCATCCCACTTCGGCTCGTATTGCCATTCGTCGCCGACGGGAATTTCGTCGACGGAACGCGCCTCCATCGGTGGCAGCGGCGGTTTGAGGTTCAGGGCCATGACTCAACCAACTCTAAAGGCTCACTTCGTATATCTTCGCGGCTCGAGCTTGGGCGGACGTTTTCCTTTTCGCACGGCGCCGGCCACGGGGATGTAAGCGAGCTCGCTGCGGTCGACCGCGCAACGGAGCAAGAGCCCGCCGCGGCTCATATCGCCGCGACCGACAAAATCGGCGGGAAAGCAAAGCCGTGAGCCGAAATGTTCCAGAAGGACATCAACATATTTTCCCGTCGCCACGCTCCCAAGCAGGACGACCTCGCCCTGGGACGATAATTTTCTGGCCAGCTTCTTCACATCCCGCTCTAGAGGGATCCGGTAGCGCGGATCGGCTTCGTCGATATCGACCTCGGCAAACTCCCGCAGGTCCACGAGCCCAACCGGAGTCGCCGCCGGGACCAATCCACGAGTCGGTGTGATGACGAGAACGGTCGATTTCGTAGTACCGGCCGGCGCGAAAGCATTCGCATAGGCCAGCTTCCCGCGAAAATAGAGGCCGCTCAAAAAAGTGAAGACCTCGCCGAGTGTGGGACGCTGCACGCTCCGCAGCCGGCGGGCGAGATCGAATTGGGCGCGCTCGCTCATGATCATGCGGGCACGCTGGCCGCCCGCATACGCAGGCGAGAGCAGGAAAACGCGTTCGATCATTCCCGCAACGAATCCGATCAGTTCGCGGTAGAATTGCCGTCCGCCCGATTGCGATTCGCCTGGAGCTCCGGGAGATGTCGCTCCGACCAGCGGCAAAGCGCGTGCAACGGATCGATCAACGTTCGCCCGAGCCGGGTGAGCGAGTATTCCACTTTAGGAGGGACGACCGGATGAACTTTGCGCACGACCAGGCCGTCGCGTTCGAGGCTGCGAAGGGTTTGTGTGAGCATTTTTTGCGAAATGCCGCCGATGGTTCGGCGCAGTTCGGCGTAGCGCTGGGTCCCGTTCGCCAGGACCTGGATGATGAGCGCGGTCCATTTGTCCGCGATGCGATCGAGCACGACGCGCGAAGGGCATTGCGGTTTCAAGACCGATGGGGATGATGCCTTCATTCAGCATCTGTAGGAGCAAACGTTCCGGACGCAAGAAGAGAGTAGCCACATCGGAGCGCCGACGCTTGACACGCGGCGCACCCCATCGGCCAATGTCGTTGTCGTGAAGCTCCTTATCGTTGGCAGCGGCGGCCGCGAACACGCGCTCGCCTGGAAGTTGAAACAATCGCCGGCAATCGAGCGGATTTTTTGCGCGCCGGGTAATGCCGGGACGGAGGAGATCGGCGAGAACGTTGCGATCAAGGCGAGTGATCTGACGGGGCTCGCGCGTTTCGCCAAAGAGAACCGCATCGACCTGACCGTGGTCGGACCTGATGATCCGCTCGCCGCTGGCATTGTCGATATTTTCGACGCGGAAGGGCTGCGCGTTTTTGGGCCGACGAAATCCGCGGCGCGCCTCGAATCATCGAAGATTTTTGCGAAGGAGTTGATGCGCCAGAAGCGGATCCCGACGGCGCGCGCGGCCATCTTCGACAAAGAAGCCGCCGCCGCCGCTTTTCTCCGGGAATCGCGCTTTCCCATCGTGATCAAGGCCGACGGACTCGCGCTCGGCAAAGGGGTGATCGTGGCAAAGAACGTCGATGAAGGGCAGGAGGTGCTCGACGCGATGATGAAGGAGCAGCGCTTCGGCGATGCAGGGAGGCGGCTCTTGATCGAGGAATGTCTGACCGGTTCCGAATGCTCGCTCCACGCGCTCGTGGATGGGAGCAGCTACCGGATGCTCGCCACGGCGCGCGATCATAAGCGCGCCTTCGACGGCGATACCGGGCCGAACACGGGCGGCATGGGCGCCTTCAGCCCCGCGGACAATTTTGGCGCCGAACTGCTGGCGCGATTCGATCGCGAGGTGATGGGACCTTTGCTCGAAGGCCTGAACGAAAATGGAGTCAACTTTCGCGGCCTGCTTTTCCCCGGCCTCATGATCACGGCGGAGGGTTCGCGCGTGCTGGAATTCAATTGCCGTTTCGGCGATCCAGAGACGCAGGCAATTTTGCCGCGCTTGAAATCAGACCTGCTCCCGCTCCTGGAGGCGACCATCGACGGAAAGTTGCAGGGCACCACCATCGAATGGGATGAGCGGGCCGCGGTCACGGTGGTGCTGGCCTCCGGCGGTTATCCCGGCAGCTACGACGTCGGCAAACCGATCTCGGGTCTGGAGACGGCCTGCGCTCAGGCGGTCCATATTTTCCACGCCGGCACGCGAAGGGAGAACGGCAAAGTTGTGACTGCCGGCGGGCGCGTTCTTGCGGTGACGGCATTAGGCCAAACCGTCGCCGCCGCCCGCGAAGGCGCCTACGACGCGGTGGGGAAAATCCATTTCGACGGCTGCCATTACCGCCGGGATATTGCTCTCAGCGCGGTTGCGCGATAAGATCGTGGGCACTGATGTCCCGGCGCGTTTCCCTCCTCATTTTCATTCTCGGCCTCTGGAGCGCGGTGGCGAATTTGGCTGCGCAATCGCCGGCCAAACCGAGCGCTTCTCCGGCGCCCGCGCCCTCCGCCACGCCGCAGGCTTCTCCGACCCCCACGCCATCAACCCGAACGCTGATCGATTCGATGGATTCGGCCGATCTGAAAGAAGCGATCCAACTCCTGAAAAACAACTACATCAAACCGGAGGCGCTGAACGAGACGGAGCTAAGCCGCGCGGCTTTCGAAGGAATCCTGACGCGGCTGGGGCAAGGGGTGATTCTTCTTTCAGACTCCGCGGCCGAACCGGCCGAACCGGCGGCGCCATTTTACGGCGAGATCCTCGATGGCCACATCGCGTATCTCCGGCTTGGCGCGCTCAATCGCGCGAACCTCGAGGCGCTCGATGCGAACCTGCAAACGTTCGCGGCGAAAAAGGTCGATGCCGTGGTGCTCGATTTCCGGGCGAGCCCGGCCACGAACGATTTTGCCGTGGCCGCCGAGTTCGCGAAGAGATTCTGTCCAAAGGACAAACCGCTTTTCACCCTGCGCAAGACGACCGCCAAGCAGGAGCGCGCGTTCACCAGCGACCGCGACCCGTCCTATCAAGGATTGACCATTGTTCTCGCGGACGGCGATACGGCGGGGGCCGCGGAAGCGGTCGCGGGGGTGATCCGCATTTATGACAAGGCGCTGATCATCGGGCAGCAAAGCGCTGGCCGCGCGGTCGAGTATTCGGATTTAAAGCTGCCGAGCGGGAAAGTGCTGCGCGTGGCGGTGGGGGAGGCGATCCTGCCCGAAGGCCGGCCGCTCTTTCCAGGTGGATTAAAACCGGACGTGCCGGTGGAGATGCCGGCCGCGGATAAGCGAGAAATTTTCCAAGCGAGCCGTGGGAAAGGGATGACGCCATTTGTCGTGCAGGAATCGCGTCCGCACTTGAACGAAGCCGCGCTGATTTCGGGAAGAAACCCGGAGCTCGAGGCGATGGAAGCCGCGCAAAAGCGCGGGCGCAATCCGGAAAAGCCGGGCGTCCACGATCCGGTTTTGCAGCGGGCGCTGGATTTGGTGACGTCGATTGGGATTTTTCAGAAGAAGTAAGGAAGGCGGTTTTGGTAGGGACGCCGCTTTGTGGCGCTCTTGGTAGGGACGCCGTTTTGCGGCGCTCTTGGTAGGGACGCCGTTTTGCGGCGTCCGCCCTGGAAGGACGTTCCGAGGGTCCACGGACGCCGCAGCGCGGCGTCCCTACCATTGGAAAAGTCCCGGCGCGGGGTTAGCATTTGTCCGGGTGAACCCGCTCGAAGAACGCATCGGCTACAAATTCCGGAACCCGCTGCTCCTGGCGGAGGCGCTTACGCATCCCAGTTTGCGCCACGAGACGCATCGCAGTCATTTCGACAACCAGCGCCTTGAGTTCCTGGGCGACGCCGTCCTCCAGCTCGTGATCACCGAGCATCTCTACGGTTATTTCACCGCGGAAGCGGAAGGGAAATTAACCAAGCTGCGGGCGCGGCTCGTTTCCCGGGAAGCGCTGGCCGTTCACGCCGCGACGATCGAGCTGGGCAAATATCTCATGATGGGGCGCGGCGAAGAGGCGAGCGGCGGCCGGGTGCGCAACTCGACGCTGGCCGACGCGTTCGAAGCGCTCGTCGGCGCCATTTATCTCGATAGCGACCTCGCCACGGCGCGCCAATTCATTTTGGGGCAGTCAGCCAGCGAGCTGGCGCAGATGGTGGAGGAGCCGGTCGATATCAACCCGAAAGGTCAGCTCCAGGAATTGCTCCAGGCGATTTCACCGCGCAGTCCTGCTTACGAGGTGATTTCGCAGAGCGGGCCTGAGCACCAAAAGACATTTGTGGTGCGCGCCATCTGGGAAGGGATCGAGTTGGCGGAAGGAACGGGCCGGAGCAAAAAACAGGCGGAAACAGCGGCTGCTGTCGAAGCCATGAAGGAGCGTCGCTGGGAGAAGACGGCGGGGGCTACGGCGTCGTAGCACAGGCATCTTGCCTGTGGGGCAAACGGGCTTCCAGCCTGTTTCCTAGAGCCCAATCGACAGGCGAGACGCCTGCCGGCCCCACAGGCAAGATGCCCGTGCTACAACCGCGGCGAATGGTTGAGCGCGTGCAGCGCTGAGCCCTCCGGCGTTTTCCAGGCGTAGTGTTGCGCGATCGTCGCCGTCACGAATTCCTTCGCGCGCCGCACCGCTTCTTCGAGCGGCAAATGATTCGCAAGCCCGGCGGCGATCGCCGCCGAATAGGTGCAGCCGGTTCCGTGAGTCGTCACCCCGCGCGAAAACGGCGCGGAAAATTCGATGACATTGCCTCCCACGACAAGGAGATCGATGGCCTGATCGCCAGCGAGATGGCCGCCTTTCAGTAACACCGGGACGCCATATTTCCTGGCCAGCATCTCGCCCGTTTTGCGCATTGCGGGCAAATCCGCGATCGCCTCACCCGCCAGGCGGGCCGCCTCGCTCAGATTTGGCGTGATCAGCGCGGCCAGCGGAAACAGGTCGCGCTCGTAACTTTCGATAGCGTCATCGCGCAGCAAGGCGTCGCCGCTCGTTGCCACCATCACGGGATCGATCACCAGCGGTCCCGGCGCTTTCGATTTCGCTCGATGCGCGCGAAGGGATCGTGCCACCTCCTCCACAATTTCACGCGAGAACAGCATCCCGGTCTTGATGGCCGCGACTGGAAAGCTTCGAAGGAGAACCTCGATTTGTTCCCGCACCAGTTCCGCACTGACCGGCTCGATTTTCGAAACGGCGCCCGGTGTCTCCGCGACCACGCAGGTGACCGCCGTCAATCCGTAAACGCCGAGCGCGCTAAACGTTTTCAGGTCGGCCTGAACGCCCGCGCCGGCGCTGCTGTCGGAGCCGGCGATGGTAAGAGCGACCGGTGGGTTAGCCGACATCTTCGAGGACGGGCCAGCCGCCTTCGCGGGCTACGGCGTGGCAAGCAGGCCCGTGGCTACACTAGCCGCCGTCGGCGCCGATGGCTTCGACTGGGCAGCCTTCCATCGCTTCCTTGCAAAGCGCTTCCTCCTCGGGACTCTCGGGCTGCTTGTAGACGAAGGAATGGCCGCCGTCGTCGTTTCGTTTGTAATTGGCGGGCGCGGTTTCGCGGCAGAGATCGCAATCGATACACTGGTCATCGACGTAGAAAGGTCCTGAGACGTTTTCCGGATATTTGTTTGCTGGGTCGGCCATATTTCTCCCGCTAAAAGCGAAATGGAACGTAGGAAGAAAGCCCTCCCACGCAACGGAAATCTGCCTCCCTGAAGAACTGATTTGGACAGCCGAGGCGCCGTTAATAACCGATAAGAGGGAAAGGAGCACTGGTTTATGGCAAAGATCGTCAAAGTTATCGAACTCATGTCGGAGTCACCGAACAGTTGGGAGGAAGCCGCCCAGAACATCGCGAGCGAAGCATCGAAAACCTTGCGGAATATTCGCTCGATCTACATCAAGGAATTCACCGCCGGAGTCGAGAACGACAAGGTGACCAGTTATCGCGTGAACGCGAAAGTGACGTTCGAGATGGAGCGCACCTAAGTCGCGCCAGCGATCGCAGCCGTCGCCGCGGAGCGGGCATCTAAGTGGTTTCCGGCGGTTTATTTCCCCCGGCGAAAGCGTCTGTCATCGGAGACGAATCCGCCGAGTGTGTCTCGGAAATCTGGAATCCGGCAACAGGTCACACAGCGGGCAACGAGAACCACGCACCACGGATTATTCATCATCATTAAGCAACCGGTCGGCGTCTTTGATGTACTTGCCAGAAAACTCCAGCCTGATGCCGCTGACAGCACCCTGAAGGGCCTCGCGGTTGAGGGCCCCGCCACCCTTCGGCAGCGAGAACTGCCATTCGGTGAACAGCGTCGGCTCGGTGTAGAAGGCGCGGAAGTCTTCGGCCACCTTCGCGCGGATGGTGATGGACTGCTCGCGGCTGCGGTCTGCCTCGACGGGATCGTAGCGGAAGGTGAGGTTGACCGGGGCCCCGATGAAGCGGAACCGTTTCAGCTCGCCCGACTCGACGCGCTGATCGTAGTAGTCGCCGTCGGTCTCGATGGTGAACTCCATGTATGCCTCCTCCGGTCGCTTGTCCTCGTTCCAGATGACCCACGCCGCGACCTCGTCCACGCGCACGCGCCCGACATCTCCCCAGCTCGCGATCGGGCTGAAGTCGGGGGTGAAGCGGAGGGCAAAGCTCCCATCGCGCAGGAAGTCGGCGACAGCGGTGTCCGGCACGTTGAAGCGCACGCGCGTGAAGTCCTGTGGCTTGGGGTCGAAGCTCGCGAGCGCCCGCTGCAAACTTGCCTTGATGTCGGCGACTGCGAGCAGGTCGTCCGCGAGGTCAGTGATCGAACGGCTCGGGTGGCGTTGCGGGCGCTCGTCTGTGAGTGCCCAGTAGCGGTGGGCGGCGTCGAAGTCCTGCAAGGCCGTGAACATCGCACGCTGGACCGAACGGTGGCGGAGCCAGAGGGCCACGACGGCCATCGCCGAGGCGGGCTTCTCCGCTTGAAGCGTCTCGATCTCTTTAGCGAGCGCCTCGCGCTGTCGCCGGGCGAGTTCTGCGAGGAGGCTCGCCTGGGCCAGTTCCTGCGCGATGGGCGGGATGGCGGCCTGCGCAGCAGTCAACGCGCGCCCGTAGATGATCATCACCTTCAGTTCTTTCAAATATCCCTGCGCGCCGGGGACACCCTCGGCGACCGCCGGAGCGAGCGCCGTCTCGACCTCCAGCCAGAGCTGATCCCACTGGGCATTGGCCGAGGGCGCCTCGTCGAGGCCCGACTCGGCCTCGCGCCGCACGTTAGCCATCAGGCTGGCGAATTCCTTCGCGTCGGAAATCTGACGGGCGGCGTCGACGATAGCCCTGCACATCTTCACTACGGCAGCGACAAGCGCGACGATCTTGGCGATCTTCTTCATCAACTCGACGAGCTTCTGAGCTGTTGTCGGTACCTTGGCGATGGCCTCCGCCGCACCGGCAGCGCCGGCTGGATTGCCGGCGAGCATCTTGCCGACGCTCCCCACAAACGAGAAGACGGCGCCGGCAATCGCCCACGCCGCCTTGCTCTCCTGCTCCTTCTTCCACTTGTCGAGGCCCGCTCGGAACGCCTTCTCGGCTCCCTCGACGCGCCCGCTCTGCGACTCCATCGAGTTCTGGGCCCTGGTGACGGCGTCGGTCGCGATCTCGAGGTTATCCGTGAGTTGCTTGGTGACGAGCGCCTGAAATCTTATGGCATCGGCCCGCTCGTCAAGAATGAGCCTGGCGGCCCGCTTCCGCTGCTCGATCTCGCCCGCGCGGTTCACGAATTCTTGGAACGTGCCGGCGAATGCCGTGAGGGCCGGCCGGTAGGCCCCGGCAACGCCGCCGTAAACAGCCGGGCTGAGATAGGGCACGCGGTCCGATCCAGGCAGTTGGGGCTGGAGCATCTCGCGCGTGGCCGCAACCTGCGGCGCAAGCTCCTGCCAGGAGGCCACGCTGGGATTCATGGCGAGGAGCGTCTCCAGGCGGCCGAGGAGGTGGTGGGCGTCGGCCGTGCGGTTCGCGTTAAAAAGGGACTGCGCCGTGAGGAGGAGACGTTCGAGAAACGGCCGGCAGGCGTCGAAGTGTGGGCCGGAGTTGGGCATTGGCAACTCGCGAGTTCTGAATCGTGGCCCTGAATAGAATTCGATTTGAACGGGCCGCCGGAAATCGCGCTCCAACCACCGAGAGATCGAATCGAAAGATCGGCCCCTTTCTCTACCGCCCTGGAGTCTGATAAAAAAATGGGTCTCTCCCCGCGGGAAGCGCTCCCAGCTCCGGCCGAGAAAGGCGACGCGAAAGGTTTCCCCGGGGCTGACGTTGCGGTAGAATTCGCAGTCGTTGTACCGGTTGATGGTATCGCCGATCAGCAGCACGTCGCTCCAGCCGTCCAGGTTGATCTCTATCAAGTCCGGAGTACCGATGCTGATCGTGTCGGCGAGGACCAGAAGCTTCCACATGCCAGGCCTGGACTGGCGCGGTGGCAGCGCCTCCGGCAGCTTAACGTGCATGCCGGTTATGACCAACCAGTCATCCGCCTTGGTCGAGCGGCTGAACGGGCCCAGGTTGAAAGGGTTGTCGATTAGGCTGTCCCAGTCTTCGGGTCCGGCCGGAGGTGGAGGGTGGTCGCTCGTAAGGGTTTCCGTTGAGGCAGGGGATTTACTACCGCTGCCTTCGCTCTTTCGAGCGTCTCGCGCAATTCCTTTTCGCGGCAGAGCGATTCAAGCCCGGCCCCGGATGAACCTGGCGTCCACATGTTTCATGCAGCCGGCTTCTTCCGAGGGGTCCGCCGATTTGCATTCCTGGGGTTGGGCAAGCGCGATGACGCTCCGATCCTGCCCGCGCCTCCCGCCCGCTACCGGGAGCTCTTCTTCCTGGGAAGATTCTTTCGCTTGGTGCTGGCGAATTCTTTGAGTTGCTTTTTGCTCATCGACCTGGCCATCTGTTTGGAAGCGCCCTTGAGCGAGGACTTCTTTATTTCTCCCCGCTTGGCGGCGAGCGCGGCGCCCGCGGCCATTTGCTGTTTCTTTGATTTCGCTGGCATACTTGGTTATCGCTAGTGAGGCGGTGGATGCGCTTGTGCGCGCCTCGTCGTGCCATGAGCAAAGAATCCCGCCATAAGGATGCTGCGGTGATCCGTGCGGCACGAGCCGCTTGAGCGCTCGAGCAAATGGGAGCACGGTGAATTGCCCGGGACTTATCCGAGTGCCCTTTCACGATGGAGACCGAAGTTCGAATTCCGGCAGGTGCGGCAACACTCGAGGGCAACCTCCGCGTGCCAGCCGGCGCCTGCGGCATTGTGCTATTCGTTCACGGGAGCGGCAGCAGCCGCCACAGCCCCCGCAACCAGTTCGTCGCGCAAACCCTCAACGATGCCGGCCTCGCGACGCTCCTCTTCGATTTGCTTACGCCGGAGGAAGAAGCGATGGACCCTCGATTGCGCTTCGATATCGGGCTGCTCGCGATCCGTCTCGGTTCGGCGACTGATTGGGTTTCGCAGGAGAATGCCACGCGTAATTTACGGATTGGTTATTTTGGAGCGAGCACTGGCGGCGGAGCGGCGATGCTCACCGCGGCGGAGCGGCCCGGATCGGTCAGCGCAATCGTTTCCCGCGGCGGACGCCCCGATCTCGCGGGGGCGGCGCTGCCCGCAGTGCGCGCGTCCACCTTGCTCATCGTGGGCGATGCGGACGGTGCGGTGATTGGGATGAATCGCGAGGCGATGGCCCGGATGCAATGCGAAGTGAAGCTGGAGCTCGTTCCTGGCGCGACGCACCTTTTTGAAGAACCGGGCGCGCTCGAGCAAGTCGGGCATTTGGCGAGTGAATGGTTCAGGCGATATCTGCCGCGAGGGACGGATGAGTGATAATACGAGAAATCGACCATGAATGATCCGGCGTCATCGGATCAGCCGGTAAACCGCGAAGGCTGGTGGACGCGCGATCATGCGCTCGTCGTCGTGCTGGTTGGAGCAACAGCGCTTCTACTGATTCTTTGCTGGCAGCTCGTCTATCCGTTTCTGACTCCGATCGCGTGGGCGCTGGCGCTCGCCGTGGTGGCCCACCCGCTGCACAGCTGGATCGCGCGCCGAGTCAAACACCCTGGCATCGCGGCTGGTGTGGCCGTATTCCTCATCGCCCTCGTGCTTGTGGCGCTCGCGACTTTCGTCGGGCACAATGTCTTGAAAGAAGCGGTTGCCGGAGCGCAGACAATCCAGGCAGGCCTGGATAGTGGCCAATGGCGGGCGCAACTCGCGGCCAATCCCTGGCTCGGTGGCGCGCTCACGGCCTTGGAGCAGCAAGCCAATCTCGCCGGTCAACTTCATGGCATGGCCGGGGAAATCGGTAAGCGCCTTACTCAAGTCGTGGCCGGCTCCGCGTGGGTGATCGTCCAGCTGCTGCTCACGCTCTTCGTCCTTTTTTATTTGTTTCGCGACCACCGAACGGCACTCGGCACGCTGCGCTCGCTGGTGCCACTCTCCGAGCGCGAGACCGACGAAGTTTTTACCCGGGTAGCCGATACGATCCATGCGACAATTTTTGGCACGCTCGTCGTCGCGGCGGTGCAGGGCGCGCTCGGCGGACTGATGTTCTGGTGGCTCGGCCTGCCCGCGCCGATTCTGTGGGGCGCGGTGATGGCGTTGCTCGCGGTCGTTCCAGTGCTCGGGGCCTTTGTCGTCTGGGTGCCGGCCGCGATCTTCCTCGCCGCGAGTGGCCAGTGGGGAAAGGCCGCGATTCTCACCGTGTGGGGCGGCATCATTGTCGCGCTGATTGATAACCTGCTTTACCCGATTCTGGTTGGGAAGAGACTGCGCCTGCACACCGTGCCGGTCTTCTTTTCAATTGTGGGTGGGCTCGCCATTTTCGGCGCGGCGGGAATCATTCTCGGCCCCGTCATTCTCGCGCTCACCAACGCCATTTTGGAAATCTGGCGCCGCCGCACCGCGCACGGCCGCCCGGCGGAGGCAGGCGCGACTTCCACCGGCCCAAAACCGGCGAAAGAAACCGCGCGGTTGCAGTGAAGACAAGTTCCACCGGGCCGAAACCTGCCGGGCTCGCCATCTTCGAAAAGCGCGACTTTGCCCCAAATCGGCTTACCTTGGTCTTGCGGTTCGGTGCGGCCTCGGGCTGCGGCACGATAGGATCCTCCGCGCGGAGATTTGCCGGCCAGGCTGGGCCGCCTAACCTGTGCGATGCGCAGCAATGCCGGGCGCGCCATTTCCCGGGGGAAAACGTTCCGGGCCATTCTGCTCGCAGTCTATGCCACGCTCTGGACCGTGCTGGCAATCGCCCCGCGGGATCGCACGGCCTGGCTTCTGGAAAATCTGTTGGTGGTCCTCTTTGCCGGCCTCTTGATTTTCACCTACCGCCGGTTCGCTTTTTCTAACCAATCGTATCTCCTCATCACTGCATTTCTTTGTCTGCACGCTTTCGGAGCGCATTACACCTATACGCACACGCCCGCGGGCGAATGGCTGAAAGAATGGCTTCAACTGAGCCGCAATCACTTCGATCGGATCATTCATTTTGGGTTTGGCCTCCTCATGGCTTATCCGGCGCGAGAGTTATTGTTGCGTCTCGCCAGGATCGAACACGCGGCCGCTTTTTGGTTGCCTGTCGCTGCGGTGCTGGCAGCGAGCACTCTTTTCGAAGTTACCGAGGCGGTAGTGGCGCAAATCGTCAGCCCGGGGAGCGGCCCGCAGTGGCTCGGGGGACAAGGAGATGTTTGGGATGCACAGTGGGACATGACGCTGGCTTTTACCGGAGCGATGGCCGCGATGCTTCTCTGGTCGCTTGGGTTTATGACTTCCCGCCAAAGGCGTGATCGGCGCAACTAAATGCAGCAGAACTTTCGTCGCCGGCGCTTCCTTCATCTCCTGGCCGCCTGCTATGCCGTCGTCTGGATCATCACGGCAATCCGACCGATCGATTTCGGGGACTGGCTTATCGAGAACCTGCTGGTTTTCGCGGCGGTTCCAGTGCTTATCCTGACTTACCGGCGCCTGCCCCTTTCCAATGCGTCTTATCTCCTGCTGGCCATATTTCTAACGCTGCATGCGGTTGGGGCGCACTATACCTATGCGAAAGTGCCGCTCGGCGACTGGATGAAAGAAGCGTTCGCCTGGGATCGAAACCATTTCGATCGGCTCGTTCACTGTTTGTTTGGGTTGCTGCTTTTGGTTCCCGTGCGCGAAGTGCTCATCCGAACGGTGCGCGCTCGTGGATTCTGGTCTTACGCGCTTTCCTTCACCGTGATCGTCTCCGCCAGCGGATTTTTCGAAATCGTGGAAGCGATTGTCGCGCAGATCGTCAGTCCTGAGCTGGGAACCGCGTACCTCGGCACCCAGGGCGACGAATGGGATGCACAAAAGGATATGGCCGTGGCTATGGCTGGGGCCGCTTTCGCGAGTGTTCTTTTGGCCGCGATCGCCGCAATCCGTGAAAGGAAAATCCCCGACGATGAAATCCGCCGCAGCCCAAGATGAACTGCTGAAATTTCTGGGCTCTCCCGCCTCGTATTATGAGAAACCGGAGGGAGTGGAGATTCGGCAGACGCACATCTCGATTGTCGCGATGACGCCGTCGCTTGTTTACAAGGTCAAGAAGCCACTCGATTTGGGATTCCTCGATTTCTCTACGCTGGAGAAACGGCGGGAGGCCTGCGAGACCGAGGTTCGTCTGAACCGCCGGCTCTGCCGCGATGTTTATCTCGGCGTGGTGCCGATCTCACGCAAAGACGGGTCGCTCTACTTCGGCGAGGAAGGCGAATTGATCGATTACGCGGTGAAGATGCGAAGGCTGCCTGAGGAAGGCTTACTGGCGCAACGCCTGGCGCGGGATGCCGTCACCCCGACAGACCTCGATCGTGTCGCGGACAAGCTCAGCGGATTTTATCGTTCGCAACAATCATCGACCGAAATCGCGGAGTGGGGAAGCGTCCCCAAGCTCCGGATCAGCACCGACGAAAACTTTTCGCAGACCGAACGCTTCATCGGCACGCTGATTTCGCGTCCGGCAATCGAAGCCATCCGGTATTTTACCGGCTTGTTTTACGATCGCCACGCAGACCTCTTTGATCGCCGCCGGAGGGATGGCCGCATCCTCGATTGCCATGGCGATCTGCGCTGCGACCACGTCCATTTCTCCAAGGGCGAGATAAACATTTTCGACTGCATCGAATTCAATGAACGACTGCGCTACCTCGACGTGGCTAATGATGTCGCGTTTCTGGCGATGGATCTCGATTTCCGTAAACGGCGCGATCTGGCCGCTGCCTTTACGCGGCGCATGGCGGAAACGCTTGGTGACCCCGGCCTCCTGACTTTGATCGATTTCTACAAGTGCTACCGCGCCTATGTTCGCGGGAAGGTTTCTTCGATAAAGAGCCTCGAACCCGAAGTGCCCGAAGCCGAACGCAAAACCAGCCGGGAGAAGGCCGAGAAATTCTTCCAGCTCGCTCTCTCGTATGCGATCGCTGGTTCGAAGCCGATGGTGTTGGCGGTAACAGGCCGCGTCGGCACCGGCAAAAGCTCGCTCGCGAAAATGATCGGCCAGGCGCTCGGAGCGGAGGCATTTTCCTCGGATCGCACGCGAAAGGAACTGGCCGGCGTCGATCCGCACGTGCGAGTTGATGCAACCGCCCGGGCTGAGCTTTATGGCGAGGCGATGACCGAACGCACTTACGAAACCGCCATCGGCCGTGCCACCGAAGCAGCCCGTGCCCACGGGAGCGCCATTCTGGACGCGACATTTGGTAAACCCAGGCAGCGCGAGTTGTTGCGTGAACGGCTGGCTGCCGCGGGCATTCAACAGCGGTTTGTCGAACTGGACGCTTCCGCCGATGAAATCACCGAGCGCCTGCGCCAGCGCGGCCACAGCGAGACCGAAGTGTCCGATGCACGCCTGGAAGATTTCGAGATGTTGAGCGCCGCCTATGGCCGGCCCGACGTAGGCGAGGATGGAACGCGCACGGTCATCAAGAGCGGCTCCAGCGTCGAGGCCACGGCCACCGACACTCTCAAGGCGCTCGTTCGGCTCAATCTTTGAGCCGGTTCAATCTTAGCCGGGCTTACGGCCGTTGCGCGCGGTCGGCAGATCGATCGTCCCGTTTTGCGCTCGCATCAACGCCTCCCCGATCAACACCGCGTCCACCCCGCACGCTTTGATTCGCGCCAAATCTTCCGCTGTCCTGATCCCGCTCTCGCTCACGAGCACAATCTCCTTTGGAACCTCCTCGCTCAGCGTTTCCGTGACCGCCAAATCGACTTCGAACGTCGCCAGGTTGCGATTGTTGATCCCGATAATTCGCGCGTCGGTTTCCAGGGCGCGATCGAGTTCCTCGAGCGCGTGCACCTCCACCAGGGCATCGAGCTGGTAAAGCGCCGCCGTTTCAAGCAGAGCGACGAGCTGCTCCTGCTCCAGCGCCGCCACGATGAGGAGAATCGCGTCCGCGCCGGCCGCGGCCGATTCCATGATCTGCACCGGGTCGAGGATGAAATCCTTGCGCAAGAGCGGTTGCGGCACGGCGTCGCGCACGAGTTGGAGGTACTCGAGACGACCCTGAAAAAATTGTTCATCCGTGAGGACGGAGATCGCGTCCACCCCGGCCCGCGCATAGTTTTTCGCGATCGCCAGCGGATCGAACGATTCGACGATCACCCCGGCTGAGGGCGACGCCTTCTTGATCTCGGCAATCAGCGCAACCTTCCCCGGTCCGCCTTGAAGCGCCGCCGCGAACCCGCGAAAATCATTTCGAAGAAGCGCCGCCTTGTGCAACTCGTCGCGGCGCGGGCGCAGCCGTTCGATTTCGCCGCGCTTCACCCGCAATATTTCCTCGAGCCGGTTCACCCAAAATAGTTCGCGCAGTTCGACCGGATTTACAGGATTAACTGGGCTGGATTGGCTTCTCGGTGCTCCGGCTTGCAGCTTAGCGCTCGGATGGCATGTTCCCGCGTTCTCTCTCCGCGCCGACGTAGCTCAGTTGGTAGAGCAACGGTTTCGTAAACCGTAGGTCACGGGTTCGAATCCCGTCGTCGGCTCCACTTCCCAGCTGCCTCTGAAGAGACGTTTTCCAGGTTCAGCCGGGAAGATTATTTCGAAAATTGATGAAGTCGGCGTTTGCGCGGATAGGGTCGAAATCGGAGTCTTGATCGAGGTCTTGCCTCGTTGGAGCTGGGTGGTATTGCGCCCATACTTTCAAAGACTCAACGGCACGAAGCGAATCGCGGTGAAGGGCAGCGAGACAGGCGAGATTGAAATGCGCATTGGGCATGTCCGGCTTGAGGCGGAGGGCTTCACCATATTTTGTGGCCGCCTCGGCAAAGAATGCATCGGCCTCCGGAGTGTTGCCCTTGAGCTTCGCCTGGTTGAGGAGCGCGGTGCCCCAGTTGGAGAACGTGTTATAATCGTTCGGCTTGAGGCGGAGGGCTTCGGCATATTTGGCGGCTGCTTCGACAAAGAGCGCATCAGCCTCCGCCGTGTTGCCCTTGAGCTTCGCTTGGTCCGAGAGGGCGGTGCCCCAGTTGTTGAAGGCATCGTGGTTGCCCGGCTTAATGCGGAGGGCTTCGCCATATTTGGTGGCTGCTTCGGCAAAGAGTGCATCGGCCTGCGGCGTGTTGCCCTTGAGCTTCGCCTGGTCGGCGAGCGTGTTACCCCAGTTGTTGAAGGCATCATCGTTGTTCGGCTTGAGGCGGACGGCTTCGGCGTGTTTCGTGGCCGCCTCGGCAAAGAGCGCGTCGGCCTCTGGAGTGTTGCCCTTGAGTTTCGCCTGCTCGAAGAGCGCGTTACCCCAATTGTAGAAGGCCTCGTGGTTGTCCGGCTTAATGCGGAGGGCTTCAGCGTATTTAGTGGCCGCCTCGGCAAAAAGGGCGTCAGCCTGCGGCGTGTTGCCCTTGAGCTTTGCTTGGTGGAAGAGCGCGTTGCCCCAGTTGTTGACGGCTTCATGCATGTCCGGCTTGAGGCGGAGGGCTTCGGCGTGTTTGGAGGCTGCCTCCGCAAAGAGCGCGTCGGTCTCAGGAGTGTTGCCCTGCAGCTTCGCTTGGTCGGAGAGCGTGCTACCCCAGACTGTCCGCAACCAAGGCGCCATTTTCGTCGTTACCCCAAAGGAATTTGCCTCGTCCAGTTTTTCAAGAGCAGCAGCCAAATTCGACTTCTCCACCATTGCGGACGCTTGGCGAACGAGCCCGTCACCGATCGCAGTGGACAGGATCGACTTTGGGTTCGCTGTGATCGATGCGCGAAGCCGATTAAACTCCTGCCAATTGCCCGTTAGAGCGGCCATTTCGATTGGCAGGACTCTCGCGAGTTCGTCCAGTTCCTCGGGCTTCGTTTTCGTCCCACGCTCGGCGGGCGCCGGGCGTCGCGAGGATGGCGCTTCGGCGAGCTCCTCGGCGCGACGTAACATTTCCAATGCGCCCTGGACGGGATCGGCGGCTTGAATGTCACGATTCGGAAACGGGGTGATCCGCTCTATGGCAAGACGGATGGCCGTAATAGGCTTCAAGACTTCATCCGGGAGGTCGAGCTTCATCCCATCGAGAACGAGCTTCCTCATGAAAGTGTCGGAATCATCGCCCGTCGCGAGATGGCAGTCCGCGCCGTGCCTGGCGAAGATCTTAAATACGCCCTCGCCGGGCTGGCCTCCGGCTGGGCTGTAATGACACCACCACAGTCCGCGGGGAAAGTTCGGCAGCTCCGCGAGTGAATCAAGGACGGGATCGCAATCGCCGGAATATCCGAGCACGATGAGGATCGAATCCTGGACGGCCTCTTGCAGGGCCTTAGGGTAAATGCTGCGCAGCCTTTCCATTTCATCGCGCGAATTAACCAGGAAGAGGCTATGCATCTGCCCGTGCAGATAGATCACGGTGGCTGGATCGAGCGTGCCGGGAGAATACTTGCCCGTAGTATTGAGGTCGTAGGTCCGAATCGGCTGGCCCGTGACTGCGAGGGCCTCGACAATGAGAGGGTCGAAGTTGGTTGTAAGGAGTCTGTGCACGTATCCTTTTTCAACCAGGGTGGCCAGTAACAAGTGGGACCAGTTAATCTTGAGGCGCGATTGGGTGCCGAGCGCAAGATCTACATATTTCTTCACTCGATGCGCCCGTTCTTTGGGTGAGCCCAGCTTCTCCATCAGGAAAGCGTATTCGCTGGTTCCCTCAGGAGGTTGACCGGCGGTACGCAGAAACGGATTTGTTTCCCCCTCGGCCCGCAAGTCTTTGACGATCTCACTGGCCAACGGGATGCCGGCTGACTTGGAGAATCCCGCGCCTACGAGGAAAGTAACAAAATTCCGACGCCCTTCCTTTTCGGCCAGATGGCGGATGAACTCTCCCAGCTCGACCGGATCGAATTGCGGGAGGATCGGAGTGGCGGGGGTGCTCATGATTTGGCTGTCACTAGCTCCGAAAAGCGAGCCCTTTGATTAGAACGCGCAGTCTTCCGTCTGCTAAAGACGATTGAGGCCAAATCGTGATTAGTGGGCAAGCAGAAAAGGATGAGACTGCTTGAGGCATGCTCTCATGGATTTTCAGAGGACGGACGCAGCGCGCGGCAGAGAACGTCACCTCTGTCTCTTCAGCGAGTTTTGAATGATCTCCTTTTGATTCTCTCAGCGGTAGAGCAACGGTTTCGTAAACCGTAGGTTACAGGTTCTAGGCCGCCGTCGGCTCCATTCGCACGCTGGCAGCAATCGGTCGTTCCCGCCTTCGTGGAAATGATTGACCGGAGAGAGTGGCCCCCTAGGGTCGGGCTCGTGAGTCATGGTTTGCGAATGTCGCGGGGGCCGTTCTTCGCGAGGTTCATGGCCCGGGCGTCAGACGGGCGAAAGGCCCTGTGGATTTTGCTCTGCCTCGGCGCGCTGGTTCCGATGGTCCACATGAGCGGCCTCGTGCGGCAATACAGCGTGGAAGTGCCCTCGCGCGACGATTGGGAGATGGCGCCGCTGATCGTGAAGGCACATTCCGGCCAGCTCACGTTTGCCGATCTCTATGCGCAACAAGAAGAAGCCCGCTATTTGCTGCCCAAATTGATTTTCATTTTATCAGCTGCGGGGGGCCACTGGGATGTCCGGGACCTGGTCCTCTTTTCGGTAATTGCGAGCTGGCTGACCGCAGCCGGTGTTTTCTTTTTGCTCTACCGCTCCGGCCTCAATCTCGGAACCATCGCGGTCTGCTTCTGGCTCATGGTGCTCTGCCTTTTTTCGCCGGCGCAATTTGAGCTTTGGATTTTCGCCTCGGGCTTCCCTTGTTTTCTTCCCGCCCTCTTTTTGGTGGTGGCTTTGGTGACGCTCGAGACCGGGCTTTCCACTCTTTGGAAGTTCGTCATATGCGCTGTGCTGGCCTTCGCCAGTAGCTTTACGCTGGCACATGGATTACTCGCCTGGGGGTTGACCTTCCCGGTGCTGTTGCTGGTCCGGCCCGTGGCGCGCTGGAAGTCCTGGCTCTTCTGGTGGCTGATTTGTTGTGCGCTTTGCGCAGTCGCCTATTTCTGGGATTACCAAAGGCCTGCGTATCATCCAGAGTTTGCGCCCGCCGCCTCGCCGGTCGACTACACGCTTTTCATCCTGGAATACCTCGGTGGTGGCCTGGCCTATTCCTTAAAACACCGGCCGGCCGTGGCCGCCGCCATCTTCGGCGCGCTCCAGCTCGCGCTTTTCCTCGCGGCGTTGGCGTACGCTGCCCGGCGAATCCGCGACCGCCAGTTTCTGGCAATGGTCATGCCCTGGTTCGCCCTTGGCCTGTACGCGCTCGGAAGCGCTGTTTTGGCCGCCCTTGGCCGGGTGAAATACGGCGCCGATTACGCCCTGGCGTCGCGTTACGTGACTTTTTCGATCTGGCTGACGATCGCGCTCATCGCGCTGGTCGCGATTATTAGCAGGGAATGGATCCGAACGCGTCGTTCTTTTTGGCCCCGCGTTTCGCTGCTGGCCGCCTGCTCCATTTTGATGATCAGCTTCCTCCTGCCTTACCGGGTTGCGGCGGCGAACACGCGATCCTTCCTCCGCTCGTGGTCCCAAAAAGACCGGCTCGCCCGCGCGGCGGTTCTCTTCAGTTCCGCCATCAATACCGGAGAAGTCATTAAGAAGACCTCCTACCCAGGCGATGCTCAAGTCGTGCAAAGGGCCGCCGCCCTGGATCGATTGCAATTGCTCCGCCCACCGCTGCTGCGCACCAATCGCCTCAGCGGCCTGCCCCACGCCGTCGCGGATGGCAAAGAGGCGATTGGCGCCGTTGATCCTGTCACGCCCATTGATGGAGAACAGATGCGCGCCACCGGGTGGGCTGCCCTGCTCGCGCGCGGTCGCCCGGCGGATTGCGTGGCCGTTGCCTACCAGACGCCATCGGACCCGGAGCCGGTCATTTTCGCGATCTCCGACGTTTTCGAAATGCGCCCCGCCATGGTGAAGCGTTTCCGCAGCATGGAATTCCTCTGGTCCGGCTGGGCCGTCACCTTCCCGCAGAGCGCGGTCCCCCCCGGAGCGAAGCTTTCCTTTTGGGCGGTCGATGCCGACCAGCCGAAATTATACGAGCTCCCCGATGACTCCTCTCTCAAACAGCGCTAAAGAGAGAATCCCATGTCTCCAGACGAACATGACATCATGCGCGCCGTTGAGGACGAATACTGGTGGTACCAGGCGTTGCGGCAGCATGTGGCGGATTCGATCGAGCCGCCGGGGCCGGTATTTTCGGTTCTTGATGCGGGCTGTGGGACCGGCGGAACGCTCGCCGCGCTGCGCCGGAATTTTCCCCACGCCGAGCTAACCGGCATCGACGAAAGCGAACACGCGGTCACGCTCACCGCGGGGCGCAACACGGGGGCGCATCTCGCGCGGGGGAGTGTTCACGAACTTCCGTTTGCCGAGGGCTCATTCGATTTCGTTTTGTCGCTCGACGTCTGGAGCCACGCCGGGGTGGACGACGCTCTCGCCGCCCACGAAGTGCACCGCGTCCTGCGCCCGGGCGGCAAATTGATTTTAAACCTGGCCGCTTTCGAGTTTTTGAAAGGTGCACACGATTGCGCCACCGATGTGGATCGCCGCTACACGCGGCGACAGGTACGGGCGCTGCTCGAAGGCGCGAACTTCCAGGTCGAGCGGTTGACCTATTGGAACGCCGCCTTCACCCCGCCGATCGCGCTGGTGCGCTGGCTCAGCCGGAAGCGGTTGCACCGCGAAGAGCCGCGCTCGGATTTCCGCCCGCTTCCCGGCTTCGTAAATGCGACGCTCAAGCGCGTCGCGGCGCTTGAACTCACCGCCAGCCGTCACCTATCGTTGCCTTTTGGCAGCTCTCTTTTTGCTGTCGCGCGAAAACATGGATGACTTCAAGCCGCACCTCAGCATCGTCGTTCCGCTCTACAACGCGGCGGCGACCTTGCCCGCGCTCCACCGGGAAATCGCCGCGCTCGAGGTCAAGGGCGGCCACGAGTTGATCCTCGTGAATGACGGCAGCCGCGACGAGACCGAAGCGATCGCGCTGAAATTGACTCGGGAAAGCCAGTTGCCCACCACCTTCCTCAGCCTCTCGCGCAACTTCGGCGAACACAACGCCGTCCTGGCCGGCTTGCGCGCCGTCTCCGGGCGCTACGTCGTCACCATGGATGACGACCTGCAAAATCCGCCCTCGGAAGCGCTCAAGCTC